>JABAOH010068949.1_pt1 | contig 32731 bp, 24 predicted proteins | sample 7062181 | NCBI WGS metagenome assembly JABAOH01 (sample SAMN14538630, study PRJNA623070) | marine sediment metagenome | biome: marine biome [ENVO:00000428]; feature: marine pelagic biome [ENVO:01000023]; material: deep marine sediment [ENVO:00002113]; isolation source: pool of 5 deep marine... | reverse complement strand
AAAAATATGGTTTAGTAGATCCGCACGGAGGGCAGCAGTTTTTTTAGAGTGCCCGTGCGGTACGAGAGTTCGGAAAGGAATGGATATTCGTGCCAGTCAAAGAAAATTTTGTCAGGCTGAGATTTTTGCCCCGGATAAAAAAACCTTAAACAAATCTGTTGACAAAAAGCATACCACAAGATATATTATCTACATGAAAGTATTTAAATGGGATTATGACAAGAATGTTAAAATTATCGAGGAAAGGGGAGTATCATTTGAAGAAATTGTAGTGGCCATCAATGAGGGTAAAGCCCTTGACGTGCTAACACATCCAAACCAGGAAAAATACCCAGGTCAGGAGATTTATGTGGTTGAGTATAAAGACTACTGTTATCTGGTCCCCTGTAAGCAAGAAGAGGGAATATGCTATTTAATTACGGTTTACCCAAGCCGTAAAATGACCAAAGAATATTTAAGAAAGGAGAAGTAAGATGTCCGATAAAAATAAAAAATACCTGGATGAAGAGGAAAGAGATATCATTGAATCCGTTGAAAGAGGAGAGTGGCAATCTGCGCCTGATGTCCAGGAACGGTTAAAGGCAGCCAGGGAGATTGCCAGCAATACAATATCAAAAAGTCGCAGAGTAAATATCGATATGTCTGAAACCGATTTCTTGAAAATAAAAGCAAAAGCACGGATCGTTGGAATGCCATATCAGACACTTATTGGAGCGATTTTACACCAGTACGCCGAAGGTGAAATAAAAGGAGTAATTTGAAAAAACACATTGGCTCGAACCACACTGACCGTCTGCCTTCTTCTCTTGCCAACTGCTGATCAGACGCCACTGTGTATTCCTCGCCGAAGGCGTTTAAAACCTGTCCGAAGGACACTTCTTTGTTTGGAATTTGGTATTTGGGATTTGGAATTTCCGGACAAGCCCGGTCGTTCCGGCTTGTCCGGGCAAGGCTACGGCTTCATATTAACAAAGAGATGGTAAACATACGTCCCTTTGCCCTGGCGTGAGTGCAGAGTTCGGGCGATCTTGATTTCTGCGAATGGGGACTTTCCTACCTCGACTTTGCCGGATAATGGATATTTGAAATCAATTTTGGGAAGATGGTTTAAATATTTTTGCCATAAATCCAAGAAATCTTCAACTTCTGAATAAACAACAATAAAGTTGTATACCAATCCGCTGGGATCATAGCCGAAGAGCTTAGTTAAGTGGCTGTTGATACTGGTGCGGTCGAAGCCTTTTAAATTAAAGGCTTCAATGATCGCTTCTGCTTCCCTGTCTGGTGTTTCGATCTTGATATCCACTTCTCCCGTGGATTTACCGGAGGCAGAACTGCCCCACCGGGTTTGATCTTTTACATAGAATCCATGAATGGAGAGAAGGAGGGCAATAAAACCGTTGCGGCTGTCTTCATCCGGTTTGATGGTTTTTGCAATACCTTGCAAATGATGAGCGGTGGTGATAAGAGTTCTTAATGGGTTTTTCTTCGGTTTTGGGGGTTCGTAGCCTTTTAGCAATTTCTCTAAAGCGACTTCTTCTACACTGATGGGGCAAAGGGTGAAGGTTTTATTTTTAGCTTCAAACTTTTTTATTACCTCATGCTCGAATAGGTGCGGCTCCCTTGATTTGCTGCATGTAACGCAATTGCAGGGAATCATCTCATTATAGTGTTTGTTTTTCTCCATATTCAGGGTGTAATGAATATGCTCAAAGTCATTCCTGATAATTGCCAGCAATTCGCTTTTGCAGGCCCCGGTCACTGAAATTTTCATTTTTCGGTTTAACAGTTCACTAACAACAAGGGCTGTGGAATCTTCAAACCGTAATTCCACACCGTTTTTCCAGAAATGGTCGTCTTTGATTAAATAATACATCCGGGAAATAAAGCGGGTGATAATGCCTTCCGGCATAAAATCATAGTGGTACTCGAAATGGAGATTATCCGGTTTCTTATATATTTCAATATTAATGGGCGGTCGGTTGGCAGGCAGCAGTTCGGGAACAATATGGATGTGGGTCCCGGTGATGGAAAAGCAGAGTTCAAATTTTTCCATCAACCGGGCCAATTCAGCATGCTTATCCCGTGGGAATTTAGACAGGTCCCAGTATCTTTTCAAATCCGGGAAATTAAACCTGCCTTTGTTCTCCTGGATTTCACGGGTGTCGATCAGGGTATAGACTGCTTCGGTGGCCCATTCCGGGTTTAAGATGACGGTGTTTTCCAGCAATTTATCGTGCCGGTAATGGAGTATTACCCCCAGGTCGTGCAAGTAACTGCTGAGAAATTCAGCCCGTTCCTCGCTTAAACCAAATTTTTTACAGATTTCAAAGTATTCTTTCAGGCTGATATAATCTTTTTTTCCCTTTTTTAATTGGTCCCGGATATCCATCCAGACTTTGGGAAGTTTATCTCGCAGATGGTCCATACCTCCCAATGTGGTATGGATTGTCTCGGTTAGTTCTTGGATTCCTTTGCCGGTAACGCAGCTCACCTGGTGAAAGTTCACTATATTTTTGAATTTCTCTTTAAAGCTGGCTTCATCGATGTGTTTGCTGCGCACATCGTATTTGTTCATTACCACGATCACCGGGCTTTCTGAACTCAGCAGTTTAATGATGTTCAGCCAATAGTCAAAGCTTCGGGATTCCTCTTCTTTTCGAGCTTCCCACACGAACAGGTAAAGGGAGCGTTTGGTCAGAAAGAATTGATGGGTGGCGTGGTAGATATCCTGTCCTCCAAAATCCCAGAAGTGAATTTTTACCTTTTCCAAATCTCCTTCTTTAAAAGTGCATTGCAATTCCCAGGGAACGATGTTGATTCCGTGGGTGGTTGATTCTTTTCCCACTTCTACTTTAAATTTGTTGTTTTTTAATTTTTTCATCAGGGTGGTTTTGCCCACTTCGCCGTTACCTACAATCAGTAATTTGGAATGAAGCAAACGGACGGATTCTTTTTCCAGTTCTTTAAAGTAATTCCGAACCGCTTCGGTTCCTTGCTTGACGATTTCTATCGGTGGAATTTCCAAGGGGTTGTTTTCAAGGATAATACCGCTTCTGTAATCCTCCTCCCATTTTATTTCCATTCCCAGTTCAACCAATTCAATGGGCAGTTGAATTACTTTGTTTTCATCTAAAGTCAATCGTTTAATATTTTTCAATTCCTTAAAAGGTGAAATATTCGCGATTTGATTTTTATCTAAATATAGTTCTATCAATGCGGTTAATGGTGTGATGGGCGAAATATCCGCGATTTGATTGGAACCTAAATTGAGATAAGTCAATGCAGTTAATGGTGCGATGGGTGAAATATCCGCGATTTGATTGTGACCCAAATAAAGGTGAGTCAAAGCGTTTAATTCCCTGATAGGCGAAATATCCGCGATTTGATTGAAACTTAACTGGAGCTTAGTTAACTGATGAAAATCGTTTAAAAATGAAATATCCGATAGGTTAGCATCATACAAATTCAAACCAACAATATTCCCGCTTTCATCGCTGGCATAGCCGTTGGTAGTACCCAAAACATCTGTTATGTATATTTTATTTAATTCTTTTCCAATTTTTTTTTCCAATCGTTTGATGATTTCTGGTTTCTCCATGGTTCTTTCCTGGGTTTAGGTGAGTAAGGTGAGTGAGTTGAGTGAGGTGAGTAGGGGAGGGAAAAGGAAATCCGAAACAAAAGGAGCCCTTCGGGCAAATATATAAACGCCTGACGGCGATAGAAAAGTATTCTGGCTCATTCCCTTCTCCTTCCGATTAAGCTAATCCTCAATCTTTCTGAACCTGAATTTCTGTTCATCGATAATAGTTAAGTGTCCCTTTAACTTGTCTGAAAAATCTCTGAAAAGTTCAAGTATCTTTTGCTTTCTTAATTTTTTTTGGTCCGGCTCTATTCTTAAAAGTATTATTCCACTGGTTTTGCATTTGAACCTGATTGCCAATTCCCCGAAATCCTTGTCTTCAGTTAAAATAATTCTTCCATCTTTCTGAGATATCTCAAAGACTTTGGTATCATCGGCACCGGAAGCAAAATCACCTATCCATATCACGTCATAACCCTTCTCTTTTAAGATAGAAGTAATGGGGAAACTAAAACCCTCGTCGGCTAAGAATTTAATCTCAGGCACTTTTTTCTGCAAAGAAAAACTCCTCGTTGGCCAATAGATCAGCAGCAAAAATTTGTGCTTCCCGGATGTCTTCAAGTGTTATTGTGGGATGTTCTTCAACGATCTCTCCCGCACTTAACCCGGCGGAAAGTTTCCTGAGAATAAGTTCTACCGTTACCCGCGTGCCTTTAATCACCGGCTTTCCAAACATTACGTTGGGATTACTTTCAATTCTTCTGTACCTTTTCATTATTTCCTCACACGTGTAAGATTATAATATTAAAAAATGAAATTGTCAAAGTTACAGTCAAAAAAGGCATCCATGAAAATAGGTCGCTGGTGAAGGTGAAAAGTGCAGGTAATGGGATTGGAGACAAGCAAAAAACAAACATTAAAACTAATTCAAACTTGAATCACAGATATACATAATTGTATCAATAAGCTGCAAAATTGTTCAAAATTGCTTCAAGAATGAAACTCGGAGCTTCAAAATTGTTCAGAATTGCTTCAAACTTGAAGCCTGGATTTACAATTTTGAAGCAATTTATAACAAAATCGTAATAATTTTTTACAAAATTGTAATAAAAAGCTTCAAGATTGTTTAAATTTACTTCAAATATGTAACTCAAAACTACAATTTTGAAGCAATTTATAACAAAGTTGAAATAAAAAGCTTCAAAGATGTTCAAAAAAGCTTCAAAAGTGTTCAGAATTACTTCAGAAATAAAGCTCAGAGTTACGATTTTGAAGTAATTTATAACAAAATCGTAATAATTTTTTACAAAATTGTAACGAAAAGCTTCAAGATTGTTTAAGTCTACTTCAGAAATGAAGCTTTTTTCTTTTCTTCTAATTGGTTTATTTACCTGACCACAACCCGGACAAGCCACAACCAAAAGGGCTTTTATTCACCGCAGAGCACGCGTAATTGCGAGAACGCAGAGATGTTTTTTGTTTTTTATTATAAAATTTTTTCTCCGCGATCTCTACGCTCTCTGCGGTGAAAAAAAATATTCTTCCAGGAAATGGCAAGATTTCAGCAATTGGTAACCTTTCTTCTTCAAGACACGAGAAAAACCCTGTCAACCGCCTGATTTTTTATGTCTTGGCAAAGCCTGCATGTGTAGGGGTGAACCTTGTGTTCACCCGAAAATGGTGATTCGATTTTTTAAAGGATTAAAACGGGCGATCACAAGGATCGCCCCTACGATCCGTTAGGAGACGGTGGATTTTGAAAAAGAAATTTTCTTGATTTTTTATCTCCATTATGTTATATAAAAACTTCACAATGGAAAGTAAGAGTGTATCATATCTCCATTACCAATGGAGATAAAAGAGACGATAAAGGAGGAAAAAATGAAGCCAGTTCGCATCCTAATATTTATCCTTTTCTATATGTTAACCATTGCTATTTTCTGCAACCAGGCCCGGGTTGAGCCGCATTTTAAAATAATGACCGGAAAAACATCTGAACTGCTGCAAACTTCTCTCAAAAACGGCGAAGCGATATTGTGGCATTTTTACCACAGTGGTTTCGCCGTAAAGACTGCACGTCATTTGTTGATTTTCGACTATCTGCCTGGTCGGAATGTTCTTAAAGACAAGAAGGGTCTTGCTGCCGGACTTATTGACCCTGATGAGATCAAAGAAGAAAACGTTATTGTATTTATCTCACATGAACATTCCGATCACTGGTACAGGGGCTGTTTGAGGTGGCAAGACAAGGTAAAGAGAATCCATTATGTCGTTTCGCCGGAAGTTTCTCGTGAAGACAAGCGCTTTGCATCCCGGGAAGGTTTAATTACAACCCTTGCGGCAAACATGGTGGCTAAGGTCCGGGATGTGTCGATTAAAACACTTTTATCAACGGATTCAGGCGTGGCATTTCTTGTTAAGACCGATGGTCTGACAATTTATCATTCCGGCGACCATGCCTGTTGGAACTGGGATAATAACCCCAAACTTGAAAAGAAATTTGTGAGAGAACGTCTTAAGCCTTTAGAGGGTGAAAATATCGATATTGCTATGCATGTGTGTGAGTCACGTTTAAAGGCAAGCGGTTGGGGAGGTATTTTTGCTTTTGCCAGGAAATACAAGCCAAAGCTGCTGGTTCCCATGCACTTGTTTGGCAACTACAACGTGACACCGGAGATTGAGTCACTGCTCAAGGAATATAAAATCCCGGTTTCCTTTTGGCCTATTCAATCGTGCGGCGATTGTATAATGTTTCAACCCAGAAGATAAATGATTGGCTTAATAATTTGTTGTCCCAAAACATGATTCAGGCCGAATCACTTTCCTTTTTATACTATCCTAAACCCTTAAAGGTTAAACAAATAATGTTAAAATGATTACAAAAATTAAAAACTCAATCAACGGAGAACACGGAGGGGCACGGAACAGGCGGTCCAAAGACCGCGTGGTCCGTGCCAACCTGTGTAAATCCACAACAAAAAAGGGAGGTTTTAAATGAAGAAAAGCATCGCAGTAATTTTATTTTTATTTTCTTCGCGTTTCTTCGCGTTTTTTACCGCACTGTAAGTGCCTTCGCGGCTAAAAAAAAGGAAGCAGTAATGACATTGATTAAAGAAGAGGTTAATCAATTTTTTGTCCTGGTTCGGCATTTTACGATACGATTCCTTAATAACGATCTCCTTAAATACGAAGACCAAAAACACGAACGGGTTATTACCCTGATGGTAGTGCTTGTTATTGCCGGGGGCGTCATTAGCCACCAACTTTTATTCCCATATTTAATCTACCGGCTTTCCGGGGCTGCTGTCGCTGCCATATGGATCAAAAAAGCCATTTTTCTAACCATTACCATGGCAATAACCGGTTGCTTTACTGCTCTTAACTGGCATAATATCTTCCCGGACAATAAAGATTATGCCAATCTCCTGGTGTTACCTGTGAAAAGAAGGACCTTATTCACAGCAAAGTTTTCCAGCCTATTGGTGATTGTCGGACTTATTTCCTTTGCCTTTAATATCCTTTCTGTGTTTGTTTTTACCTTTTACCTGGCGGAACATGTCCAGGTCAATCTTTTCTACTTTGCTTTTACCCATGTTTTTACCACCTTCCTGGCGAATTTGTTTGTTTTTATGGCAGTGGCTTGCCTCCAGGGTATCTTTTCCATCCTGTTTAAAAATAAATGGTTCCAACGGATTTCCAATGCCCTGCAGGTGATTTTTTTGTTTGGATTTATATCCCTGTTGTTCTATTTGCCCCGGATTTCCGCATATTTTCCTGCTGCAAAAGAGAACGCCTCTTCGTTCATCTATTATTTTCCCCCTCTTTGGTTTACCGGTCTCTATGAAAAAATGATTGGCAGCAGCGACATGGTGTTTACCACCCATGTATATATAATTGCGCTGGCTTTAATCCTTTCAACAGGGTTATATCTCGTGGGTTTTCCCATTACCTTCAAACGGTTTTTAAATGCTTGTACCACCGGTAAAAAAGGAGAGCATCCGGGAAAATTGCAGGACACTGTGAAACGCTGGTTTAACTCTATTTTTTTGCGACACCCGACCCAGCGGGGAATTTTTTATTTTATGCTGCATACGCTGAAAAGAAGCCGGTTCCACCGGCTGCACCTGGTCATGTATATGTCGCTGCCCACTGCTTATATACTTACCCAGGTGGTCTATCATTATGCAGGAAAAGGAGAGTCTTATTTCCAGACGCCTAACATGTTCCTGGCAGGTATATCATTGATCACTTATTTCTTCCTGGCGTTTGGATTACGAATGATCATTCGACACCCAATCAATTTCGAAGCCAATTGGCTGTTTCAATTGACAGAAACCGAAGAAAAAAAACATTATATCAAGGGAATAAAAAAGGCGTTGTTTTTCTTTGGAGGTGTCCCGGTATTTGTATTGCTCTTCATTTTTTACCTGTACGTCTGGGGATACCCACTGGGTGTTTATCACTCCCTTTATTCGTTGGGTATTTTTGTTTTGTTGGTGGAAGTGCTTTTTTACAGGTATAAAAAAATACCCTTTGCCGGCACTCATGATCCGGGAAAACCAAATATAAAATTATACTGGCCGTTATACGCTGCCGGGTTCCTGGAAGGTTTTGTGACTTTTTCCAGTCTTGGATTGATACTTATGAGAGAACCGCGCTTTTATATTCTCTTTTTTGCAATGGTATTGGGTTTAAAAGCGTTGTTGGTGTTCAGACGTTACGAAAAATATAAGGATGAGGATTTTCGTTTTATATACGAAGAAGAACCCGAAGAAGTGATGTTGAGTCTCAATTTAAGAACTTAGTTCTCTTCGTGTCCTTCGTGCCTTCGTGGTTTTCTAAAAGGGGATTTGCATAATTTTTCAATTATGTTTAAAATATAAGCTTAAAAAGGCAACGATGAGGTTAAATTTATCTCGAAAAGGTGAGGAGTTAATATGAGCAAAATAATAATTATTGGTTTAATAGTGGTTTTGATCTCAACATTGGCGTATAACGATACAAATAAGAGCAGCATCAACAGTGCGTCTAACCGGATTCAACCGTCGGACCTGGAGTATCTGGGGGCGTTTCGTTTGCCGGATGGAGTGCCCGGGTCAGAGGTCAAAACCTGGGGATGGGGCGGTTATGCCATGACTTATTACCCGGACGGCGATCCCGGCGGCCCGGATGACGGGTATCCCGGTTCTATTTTTGGGACCGGTCATGCCTGGGAATACCAGGTATCTGAGATCAATATCCCGGTCCCGGTAATATCTGCTGCGAAAAACCTGAATGATCTGAATACCGCATCCACATTGCAGTCTTTCCAGGATATCATGAATGTGAGCAACCTGGAGATTCCCAGGGTAGGGTTGGCGTATTTGCCCAAACAGGGAAGTCAGACCAGCGGTAAACTGTATTTTTGTTGGGGACAACATCTTCAAGAGGGAGGAGAACTGACCCACGGCTGGTGTGAATTAAACGTGAGCAGCCCTCAGATACAAAGAGCATGGTATATCAATTGCCCGCATAATGAGTATAATACCAATGACTATTTATTTGAAATTCCTTCTTCCTGGGCCGCTGCCAATACGCCGGGGAAATTATTGGCAAGCGGAAGATACCGGGACGGCGGCTGGTCGGGTCAGGGACCTGCTTTGGTGGCCATCGGTCCCTGGAACCAGGGGAATCCACCACCTTCCGGGACCAGTCTCCAGTATGTCACGTTGCTTCGGTATACCTCGACTGAAGACCCGGAATCCTGGACCCCATCCACCAATCACACCATGACTAATTATCACCATTCGGATGAATGGTCCGGTGCGGTATGGTTGACCGCCGGTACTAAGTCTGCGGTGGTATTTGTGGGCACCAAGGGAACGGGAAACTGCTGGTATGGTTTTGGCAACGGAGTGGTGTGGCCGGAAGAACCGCCTTATCCCCCGGTGCCTCCTCCGCCCTATGATGAACGGGGGTGGTGGTCTACGGGTTTTGAAGGACAATTTATTTTTTATGACCCCGATGACCTGGCAGCGGCGGCCAACGGCACAATGGAGTCCTGGGAACCCCAACCGTATGCCAGCCTGAACGTGGATCAGTATCTTTATCACATCGAGTCCACACGGCAGTGGTATCACCTGGGGGCTGCCTGTTTTGACCGCACCAGGGGTTTTTTGTATGTGTTTGAACCATATGTGGACGATGACAAACCTATTGTCCACGTCTGGAAAGTAAAAGGCGGCGGCAATGGCGGTGTTACTGGCCCGCTTCCCTTTGGTGAATTTTCCACCCCGGAAGACAATGCCGTGGTTCGCAGTAGTGTCCCGGTAACGGGTTGGGTGCTTGATGATGTTGAAGTGGAAAGTGTTAAAATTTTCCGTCTGGACGGCAGCAGGTCCGTTTACATTGGCGACGCTGTTTTCGTAAAGGGCGCCCGCCCCGATATAGAACAGGCTTATCCCGGTTATCCCTTTAATGATCAAGCCGGGTGGGGATACATGATGTTAACCAATTTCCTGCCCAATCAAGGAAACGGCACGTTTACTATTTATGCTAAAGCCATTGACAGCGAAGGAAACCAGGTTACCCTGGGCACCAAAACCATTATTTGCGATAATGCCCATGCGGTCAAGCCCTTTGGTGCCATCGATACCCCCACGCAAGGCGGTACGGCTTCCGGCAGTCATTTTATTAACTGGGGATGGGTATTAACACCGCAGCCCAATTCCATCCCCACCGACGGTTCCACCATTAATGTCTATGTAGACGGCGTCAATATAGGTCACCCGGTTTACAATAATTACCGTCAGGACATTGCCGGTTTATTTCCGGGCTATGCCAACAGTAATGGGGCGGTGGGTTATTTTTACCTGGACACCACCGCTTATGAGAACGGTGTGCATACCATCCAGTGGACAGCCGCGGACAGTGCAGGAAACACGGATGGAATCGGAAGTAGGTATTTTACCATACAGAATTCAGGAGAGAACTCCCGGATGGCAGTGTTAGGTGTTAAGTGTTCAGTGTTAAGTGAAATCTCCGGGATTCCTTTTGATTACTCTGCACCTGTTAGATTTAGAAAAGGTTATAACAAACATATAGAATCACAAATTAGGTATCCTGATTACAGAGGTAGGATAAACATTAAGATCAAAGAATTGGAACGTATCGTGTTACAGTTTAGTGATAGCGATATTAATGAGGATTTAGAGAGTTTTTCGAGCTTACACTCAACACGTAACACTCAACACCTAACACTAAAAAACGCCTCGTCAGCACGGTACAGCGGTTATATGGTGGTTGAAGGTTATTTACAACCACTTCCCTTCGGTTCCACATTGGACAGGGAACGAGGCGTTTTTTCCTGGCAGCCGGGACCGGGATTTTTTGGGGAATATACTTTTATGTTTATTCGTAAGAAAGTTGACGGAAAATTCAACAAAAAGAATATAACGATAAAAATCGTTCCGAAATTTTGAGAATGGGAAAAAGGTAAAAAAGAAAAAAGGGATTCAATTACGCCAGTAACTCTTGACGTTTAACGCCAGCGGTTAACAGGGAAAATCAAACCCCTTTATTTCTTAATGTTTAAATTGAGTTATCTTTTGATTACATTTTCGGCATGTTCGCCTTTGTCGCTCTGGCGAATTTCGAATTCGACTTGTTCGCCTTCGTCCAAAGACTTAAAACCATGACCTTGAATTGCATTGTAATGGACAAAAATGTCTTTTCCATTTTCCATTTCAATGAATCCGTAACCTTTCTGGGCATTGAACCATTTCACAGTTCCTGTGGCCATTGTTGTCTACCTCCTGTTTAAATTTCACGCAAATAGAGGTAGAAACTTTAAGACATTCAACAAAGATTGGATCTTGATTGAAGATAAAGCTATCAAACCTTTATTTACTGATGAGGTGATATGGTATACTATTTTTCCTTTATTGTCAATAGCCCCGAAAATAAAAAAAGGAAAAAGGTGCCTGGCCGGAATAATAGTTTTGATTGTGCCTGAATCCACAAATTCCAAATTCCAGTATCTATTGGACTCAAATTACAGGTAAGCTGGCGGTTTTACCTCTTTGACGAAAAGGATGGCGTCGAACTGGTTTTTGTGTGTCTGCAGGCGCTTGATAAGCCCCCAATCGTAGGACCATATCTTCTCGAACATCCATGAATTTCCTTCATCCCATTCCTGGTAAAGCAAATCCACAAAACTATAATCCTCTCCTGTATAATACATGATGGCTTCGAGGGAATTTTCTATTGCGGTCTTAATGTTGTAACGCCTCCTATCATTATATGCCGCCCGTCCCTCGTACATGAAAAGACCGATGGTATAAAGCTCATCCCTGAGAGGATTTATAAGCCAACTGCCCATGTTGCGAACAGACGTTTCGGATTCTCCGATATCGTGCTGGATATGGTAGTTATGGGCCCAGATCATTATCTTCTCTTCCGGGTAAAGCGTATTTAAAAGATAAACAATATTATCCGCCATTCCCCTGTCCCTTATGTTTGTCACTGTTTTAGCCTTTGCGGTTAGTTTATCTATATAGTGGATCATTGACCATGATGTTTGCCTCATCACCAGGGGAATGCGGGGATTGCTTGCATATATCGACAGCAGTTCATCCATCCTTAGGTCAAACCAATCGGTCAACGCTTCATAAAAAGACTTGTATTTCTCTTTATCCTCAGGGCTGATGGTGGTATTTCTTATGGCAAGGAAGGCCTTGTCGGTTGTCAGGACCTCTTTTGCATAAACCGGGTCTAATTTGTCAACAACCTCCGCGAAATTTTCCGGTCTGTTCACAAGACCCCTCCAGGAGCTGGTTTGTATGTCGAAGCCAGCAAGAATAAGCGGCCTTGAGGTGGTCCTGGTCTCTTTGATGTATTTAAAAAGCTCCAGGGTCTCCTGGCAATGCCATACACCGAATATCGAATTCTTCATCACCTCGAGGGCGCTCAGTGAGTCTGCATTCTCGTTAGCAAAGAATGATTCGTAAATCGAGCTTTCAAAGGCAATCACATCGAACCCCATTTCCTGGTGAAGGAATTTTATAAGTCTTACTTTTGCCTGGTTGAACTCGGAGACACCATGGCCGCTTTCACCAAGCTGAACCAGCCTTCTATCCCCGATAAGAGGGTGCAGGAATTGAAGGTCAGAGAAATCCAGGTCATCCGCCGAAAGAGAACGGATTTTATAGTGGTTGTTCTTTATCCAATCCTTCCATTCTTGTTTTGCCGTCGGTTCTGTTTTGGGAGGCTCCTGGGGGGGCACCGGAGGATCCGGAGAGGTCCTTTGAAAATCCTTGCAGGAAAAACAAAATATGAAAAGGATTATGATTATAAATCGGATTAAGAATTTCTTTATACCACAATGCATTGTCTACCTCCTTACTAATCCTTATTTATTATAATACGTATTGCGGGAGCAGAAGTGGATAATGGGAAATCGAACGTTGTTCCGGTGCTTTGAAATTCGGTATATTTTAATCCATGGCTAAAGACAGGTAAATATTTATAAAAATTTACTTCGATAAAATCAGGTCAGACCACTATCCCGGAAAAAAGTGTAAAGTTTTATAAGGTTTAACAAAAAATTTTTTATTTGTGTTATATTACTAGTGTTATATTACCAGTGAGTTATAGGAGGACCCATGAAAAGGAAAGGTAATTTTTTAACCGTTTTTGTAATTTTAAGTTTGGTTTTAATTTCAAACCTTTACGGTCACCAAACTTACCAATTAAAAAGCCCCGGTTTTATCATTGAAACATCGGAAGATGGGTATCACCGGATAATAATCGATGGCTTCTCTTCGTACGGGAGGGCCGGTTACCCGGATTTACCTTCTCGGATATACCGGGCAGCGGTGCCGCCAGAAGTTGAGCCTGACAGCATAGAAGTACGCTTTTCCATACAAAAAATGGAGTATCCTGGTACATTTAACGTAAGAGAAATACCCCCTATGATGACCTGGGTGGATGGTCGATTGATAACAGGAGATAAAGCGGATATTTATACGAAGGATGATTTTTTCCCTGGGGACTGTGTCGAATATGTCGGGTTTTCCCGGATGAGGAAATGGAGAATTGTCACCTTTAAATATACCCCATTTCGCTACAACCCGGTTACAAAAGAGTTAATATTCATTTCCCAGGCCACCGTAACCATCGATTATCAATTGGGAGATAGAAGCAGTAAAATAGAACTGGAACTTCAAGATCCGCTGATGGAAAAACGAGCTAAAAGACTGCTTATGAACTACGATGAGAGTTTGGGATGGTATAGGTATACAGGAGAAGGGGGTGAATGGCCTTCGCTGACCTATGATTATGTGATTGTTACCACCAATGCCATTGAAAGCGGCAGTACAAAACTAAGTGATTTTGTGACCTACTTGCAGGGTAAAGGATTTTCCCCGTTGGTTATAACAGAGGATGAATATGGTGGATTAATAGGGCAGGCCCCCAATGGGACAGCGGAGAAAATAAGAAAATGGCTGCAGGATAATTACATATCATACGGTATTAATTATGTATTATTAATCGGTAATCCTGATCCGGATGATCCCAGCTCCGGGAGCGATTCCGTCGGTGATATACCGATGAAGATGTGTTGGCCCAGGAGAGATTACAGCAGTTATAAAGAAGCTCCCACTGATTATTTCTTTGCCGATCTTACCGGGAACTGGGACCTGGATGGAGACGAATACTATGGGGAATGGAGCGATTTTACCGGTACCGGTGGTGTTGATTTTATGAATGAAGTATACGTTGGTAGAATCCCGGTCTACTCAGGCATAACTGACCTGGATTCTATATTGCAGAAAACAATGAATTACGGCAATTCAATCAGTAAATCCTGGAGGAGCAGCGCCTTATTGCCCATGAGTTTTTCCACCAGCACCTATGATGGTGCCCCACTGGCTGAGCAGATGAAAGATGATTATTTAACAGGTGCGGGTTATTTCACCTGGACCCAATATCAACAGGGTAGCGGTGCCTGTGGTTTGGATTCTATTTATCCCAGCGATGAGGAATTGCGTGGGGGCACGGTGGTCCGGGACCGGTGGGCAGCCAATGATTACGGATTGGTGTTATGGTGGGGGCACGGTTCGATATCCAGCGCTTCGGTAGGGTGCAGCGGCTGCTGGGATGGTACGCTGATGAACAGCTCATATGCATCTTCATTGGATAATAATCATCCCTCATTCGTTTACATGAACTCCTGCACCAACGGTTACCCTGAAAATTCCGGTAATCTCCAATACGCTGTGCTTAAAAATGGCGGTATTGGAACAGTAGGCGCTACAAGGGTATCATGGTTCAACACCGGGGTAGGTTACGGGCAGTTTGACGGCAGTACCACCAATTCGGGAATCGGTTATGAATTTGCCAGCCGGATAGTTGCCAATCAGCCGGGGGGAAATGCGCTTTACCATGCTAAATCCAGTATGACCCCCACCTCTAATACCCGTTTGATGAATTTTTACGATTTTAATCTTTATGGAGACCCGGCAATATCGATTGCAACTTATTTACAAAATTCCATAACCGTTACTTCCCCCAATGGGGGCGAGTATTGGCAAGTAGGTTCCACACAACATATCACCTGGTCCAGTACCGGAACAGTAGGAAATGTTAAAATTGAATATTCGATTAATAACGGCTCCTCCTGGACGGAAATTGCTGCATCCACTCCCAATGACGGCAGTTATGACTGGACTATACCGGATGATCCCTCGGATAATTGCCTGGTCCGGGTCAGTGAAATCGGCGGCCAGCCTGTGGATGTCAGTAATGCGGTATTTTCAATCGTTTACCCGGCTGAAATCACAATAACCACCCCCAATGGCGACGAAGATTGGCAAGTGGGTTCTATTCATGATATCACCTGGACCAGTACCGGCACCGTGGACAATGTAAAAATCGAATATTCGATTAACACTGGTGTTTCCTGGATAGAGATCCAGTCCTCCGTATCCAATGAAGGCAGTTATGAGTGGACAATACCGGATACTCCGTCCATCCATTGCCTGGTCCGGGTCAGTGACATCGATGGCTATCCCTCGGATGTCAGTGATGCTGTCTTTTCCATTTATTTACCGCCTTCTATTACCGTTACTTCCCCCAATGGTGGTGAAACCTGGGGAGTGGGGTCTTCGCATAGTATCACCTGGACCACTACCGGATTCGTAGGTAATGTAAAAATCGAATATTCGATTAATAGCGGGTCTTCCTGGATGGAGATTGTGTCTTCCACTCCCAATGACGGTAGTTATAACTGGACAATACCGGACACCCCCTCGGACAATTGCCTGGTCCGGGTCAGTGAAACCGACGGCGATCCCTATGATGTCAGCGATGAGGTATTTACAATTTATTTTCCACCTTCTATCACGGTTACCTCCCCCAATGGGGGTGAAACCTGGGAAGCCGGGTTTTCTTATCCTATCACCTGGACCAGCAGTGGCAGCGTAGGTAATGTAAAAATTGAGTATTCGATTAATAGTGGGGCCTCCTGGATAGAAGTGGTGTCATCCACACCCAATGACGGTAGTTATAACTGGACAATACCGGACAACCCCTCGGACACCTGCCTGGTCCGGGTCAGTGAAACAGATGGCCAGCCCTCAGATATTAGTGATGGACCGTTCACCATTTTTTTACCGTCTATCACCGTTATTTATCCCAATGGCAGGGAAAGCTTATCGGTCGGTTCCGCACATGAAATAACCTGGACCAGTACCGGGACAATCGCCAGTGTAATGATTGAATATTCCACGGATGGTGGAATAACGTGGAAGGTTATCGTCAATTCCACGAAAAATGACGGTAAATACAATTGGGTGGTTCCGGATGACCCCTCAGGCAGTTGCCTGGTGCGAATCGAAGGTATCGATAAAGATGGGGGCCCCTGGGATATTAGTAATGGGGAATTTTTTATCGAGCCTGTTAAATCTCCCGGGATAACCATCACGTCACCCAACGGCGGTGAAACCTTAAATGCCGGCTCAACACATAAGATAACCTGGACCAGCAGCGGCAAAATCGATAATGTAAAAATTGAGTGTTCCCTGGACAGCGGCACCTCATGGACGGAATTAATCACATCTACCCCTAACGATGGCAGTTATGTGTGGAATATAACGGGGGCCTCGTCGGAGACATGCCTGGTTCGGGTCAGTGATAGTGATGGAGAACCGTCAGACACCAGCGATGGGGTATTTTCGATTATTATACCGTCCGTTATTACTATCACTTCCCCCAATGGCGGAGAGATATTAAATGCCGGCTCAACCCATGAAGTAACCTGGACCAGTACCGGCGCGATAGACAATGTAACCATCGAATATTCTGTCAACAGCGGTAAAACGTGGCTACCTATCGTAAGCTCCGTACCCAATAACGGTGCCTTTAATTGGGCAATCCCCGGAAAACCGTCGGAGAATTGCTTGATACGGATTTGGGAAAACAGGTCGGATGGAGGTGCGTTGGATGTCAGTGACGCTGAATTTTCCATTAATGTGTCGCTATATTCATCCATCACCATCATCTCACCCAATGGTGGAGAAACCTTATACTGGGGGTCTACCCATGAAATAACCTGGACCAGCATGGGGACAACCGGTAATTTGATCATTGAATGTTCCACAGACAGCGGCAGTACCTGGAGGACTATCGTATGGTCAACAGCCGATGACGGCAGCTATGATTGGACAGTCCCGAATAATCCGTCGGAAGATTGTTTGATTCGGATTAGTGAGACGGACGGCGAGCCGGCGGATGAAAGCGACGATGTATTCAAAATATCCGGGGAAGCGAAACCCACTATCACGGTTATTTCTCCCAATGGTGGAGAAAACCTGGAAGTGGATTCGACGGTTGATANNTCCTGGGCAGATATTGTGAATTCTACAGCTAATGACGGTAGTTATAATTGGAACGTGCCGGATACGCCGTCGGAAAACTGCCTGGTGCGAATCAGCGGCAACGATGAGGATACATCCCCCTGGGATGTCAGTAATGCAGTATTTTCAATTGTCGCCCCCGGTTCTCCAACCATCACGGTTATATCTCCTAATGGCAGGGAAACGCTGACCGTAGGTTCCACTCATGAAATAACCTGGACCACTACAGGAGAGGTCGGTGATTTATCGATTGAGTTTTCCGTTGACAGTGGAATCTCCTGGACTATTATCGTGGAATCTACGGAAAATAACGGCAGTTACGACTGGAGGGTACCGGATACGCCGTCCAACAATTGCCTGGTGCGAATACGGGAAGGTTATGGAGATAACAGCCTCCAGGATACCAGTAATGCGGAATTCTCAATCGTTCCACCGCATGACCCGGTGATTACCGTCACTTTTCCCAACAGTGGCGAAATGTTGTATGCGGGTTACATGTATGAGATAACCTGGAGCGGTTCCCAAACCATTGACAATGTAAAAATCGAATATTCTACCGACAGCGGCGCCGATTGGATGGATATCATTGCCTCTACCCCAAACAATGGCAGTTATGCCTGGATTGTGCCGGAAGACCCCGCGGAGACATGCCTCATCCGGGTCAGTGATAGGGATGGCAGTCCCTCAGATGTCAGTGATGCCTTGTTTTCCATTGCTTTACCACCGACTATCACAGTTACATCCCCCAATGGCGGAGAAAGCTGGGAAGCCGGCTCTTCTTATCTTATCACCTGGACCACGACGGGTACGGTAGGTAATGTGGCCATTGACTATTCCACTGACAACGGCACCACCTGGACCGATATCGTCGAATCTACGGAAAACGACGGCAGTTACGAGTGGACGGCAGCGGACACGCCGTCGGACAATTGCCTGGTGCGAATCTGGGGGGGTGATACAGACCCCAGCCCGTCGGACAGCAGTGATGCGAAATTCTCAATCGTCCCCGGAACATTTGATGGTGGTCGTCAGGGATATGCATATGAAAGAACGCCAGACGTGTGGATTAAAATTCCAGGGGTTTTAATCACCTTTGTGAGTGAAGACGGCAGCGTCACCAAAAGCGTGACAACAAATGGGAGCGGATATTACAAGATTTCTTTAAGCCCGCAAAGGTATAGGGTTACGGCTAAACACCCGGATTACCATGATTATTCACCCACTGGTTTCGTTGTAGTAACCGGACCCGGTTATTCAACCTTTAACATATTTTTAACGAAAAAATAGGTGCCAAACCGGGAAGCATTAACGGAATTTAATTGAATTGCCGGTTACCCACTCACTTATACTTGATTTTTTTTCCATAATACCTTACCATTTGTTCTTAAAAATCTTTGTGCCTTTGTGCCTTAGTGGCAAAAAACAGGTGAAAAACCATGAAAGAAGACCTGGAACAATTTCTTAAGCAAAAAGTCGTATTAGACACCCGCTCCACATGGATATATATCGGTGTCCTGGAAAAGGTGACCGAAAGCTGCGCGGTATTGTCGGAAGTAGATGTCCATGAAAGCAGTGATACCTCCACATCCAAAGAATTCTATGTGCTGGAAAGCAAAACTACCGGCATCAAAGCCAACCGCTATTTGGTTTATGTCAACCTGGATTATGTGGTCAGTTTCTCCACACTTGACGATGTAAAACAATTTTAAAAACCACGAAGCCACGAAGCCCCGCGGCGCGGGGAGCCGCAGAAGGTCCTTCGGACCATCTCGAAGGCTTCCTTACCAAGAATCAACCCACTGATTAACCATTTTTGAAATTTACATGAATTGAAAAGAAAAAAGGGATGTTGTTTTAGACGTTTGGGGAAGCCTTCAACTTACTTTCTATTTTCTCTTTCTTTTTCTAATTTTTTTTGTTGACAAAATTGACTAACTGATATATCATAGTAGTGCAGTTAACTGATCTATTATAATAGAGCAGTTGAGGAAGCCATGAAAACAGAAAGCAAGGAATTTTTTGAGATCAAAGTGGATGTCAAATCGGCTTTACCCGTATATGAGCAGGTCAAGCGGGCCATAAAACTTGCCATACTTTCCGGTCGCCTGGCAGAAGGCCAGAAACTGATGTCACTGCGGGAACTGGCGTTGAAATTGGAAATCAACCCTAACACCATTATAAAAATCTACACCCAACTGGAAGTGGAAGGATTTATCTATTCGCGGCCCGGGGCCGGTTATTTTGTCAAATATGACAAAGAAAAAGTGAAAAAAGAAAAATACGAACTCTTTGAACAAGAGAGCCTGGATTACATCTCAAAAGCAATTGAACTGGGATATTCCTTTGATGATATTCTGAAAATAATGAGAAAATATTTCAATCGAAGCAGCGATAACCCATTAAAGGAAGATCCAGGCACAGAAGCCGAAAACAGGAGGAAGTAAATGATTAAAATCAGGAATTTACACTTTAGCTATGGCAAACAAAAGATTTATAAAGGGTTTAACCTGGATATTGCGGAAAAGGAGGTGACCTTGATCACCGGCATTAACGGGGTGGGCAAAAGCACGCTGCTGCGTCTTATTGCCGGTGTTCTCAAACCCGCTTCCGGTGAGATTCGTTTTCATGAGACAATGGGAAAAGACCCCCGGCGAACCATTGGTTTTATCTCGGACTCCCTGAGCCTCTACGAGAGTTTGACCGTTAGCCAGGCCATTGATTTTCACCGGTCGGTTTATAAGATTAAACGGTTTGACGATACCCTGTTAAAACGAACCAAAGTCGGCCTTCACCAGAAAATAAAAGAACTCTCCTCGGGTCAGCGGGTTATTTTTCACTTGAACCTGATATTATCCACTGATCCCAAACTACTGCTCATCGACGAGATTATCCACTCCATTGATGTTTACCTCAGGGGAATTTTTCTCAAAGAGGTTATAAAACTACTTTCGGAAAAGGATATCACCATCGTTTTTGTCAACCTCAATTTCCGCGATATTGAAAACATCGTGGACCGGGTTATCCTGTTAAAAGACGGGGAAATTGCCGTTGATGAGCAAATCGATGCCTTAAAATCAAAAGTCAAGAAAATAACCACCCATGTTTTGCCGGAAGGGATGCCGGTGCTTTTCCAGGTGGACTATACCGATCATGTCGAATATTTTATCTATCCCTTTAAAGAAGAGTTTAGAGACCAGGTGAACGGTGAAGTGGTGGACCTTGATCTGACTGCTGTGGTCAATGCCTTTATTGGCGGAGAATATACTTGAATCGGGAGGCAATCGTGCTAAAAAAAGAATTTATAGATACATTAAAAGTAATGCTGCAATGCCTGATGCTGCTGCTGGCGGTTCCTATTTTCAAGCTCCTGGATTGGCATTTCTTTCATGGGCAGTGGGAGATATCGGGAATATGGGAACCGATTGTGACGGGTATCATCATCATTTTTGCTGCCTATTCCGGGGCAGCGGTTTTTCGCGCGGAAAAAAAAGACAGGTCCCTCGAGTACCTGTTGTCTTTACCGGTATCCAGGTGGAAAATCTTTTCCGTCAAAGTGATACCCCGGGTACTGGTGCTGCTGTTGATGATCGCAGCGGCGGGAATATTAAATATATTCAAAAATGCCCTGGTGGATGGAATCAGTATGGTGATTCTTTTTCTAACCGGCCTGTTCATCAGCCTTGCCGTTGAGTCGCTGCTGAGTGCCATAATGGGGGTATTGGCCGTAAACCTTTTCCTGTACTATGCCTCTCTTATCATGAGTTATATTACCATAGAATACGGGTTATTGGGCAGCACCGAGCCGTTGTTCTGGTTTTCGCAATTACTGCCGGCCGCCCTGTTATTGTTCCCGTTGGCAGCAGCGTTTGCTTTAACCTTAAAAAACCTTGATGTGAAATCCCTTAAATGGCACGTCAAACCCTACCTGGTCATTGCGCTGCCTTCGGTTTTACTTTTGGTCTCCTTTATCCTGGTGTTTTTAAAAGACTATTTAACCTGGATACGAAAATAGGCGAAAAGAAAAAGGAGTGAAGCAAGACATGAATCGAATAATAAAATTAATAATCATATTACTTGCGGCGCTGTGGGTCTGGCTGTCGGCAGGATGCGGCAGCGGGATTTACCGGGCGGTTGACAGCGGGGACCTGGAAACCGTCGTCATGATGCTGGAAAAAGACCCCGATGCCCTTCATGCCCGGGATGAAAAAGGGTATTCACTGCTGCACCGGGCCGCCCTGGAGGGTCAAAAAGAAATGGTAGAATTACTGGTCTCCAGGGGGGCGGTGGTGGATGAATGGACCCGGGACGGGAATACGGTCACCCCCCTGCATCTGGCAGCAGATCAAGGCCACAAAGATATTGTCCGGTTGTTGATTGAAAAAGGGGCCGACGTAAATCGGATCGCCAGGGGTAATTATTTTCGCTGGACCCCCCTGGCGTTTGCTTCGGTAAAAGGCCATAAAGACGTGGTTCAATTGTTGATTCAAAAGGGCGCAAATGTAAAGCCGGGAGGAAAAAGCAGGATAAATCCCCTCCTGTTCGCGGTTTATAAAGGTCATAAAGATATCGTCGAACTCCTGTTAGCAAACGGCGCGGAACTGGGTTTGAAGGACCGGCAGAAATGGGGGCTGCTCCATGAAGCCGTATACGAGGGTCACCAGGATGTGGCTGAATTCTTGATAAAAAAAGGGCTGGACCCGGATCAGCGGGACTCCAGGGGTAAAACCCCTTTGCATGTTATCATTTACTGGAAAAGGGAACGGGTGGATATTGTGCGGCTGCTCCTGGATAGTGGAGCGGATGTCAATGCTGTCACCGACGGAGGCAGCACGCCGTTACATTTTGCGGCTTCCTTCGGTTTTGAGAAATGTGTGGCACTGCTGCTGGAAAGGGGAGCAGCCCTGGATCTAAAAAACGATCGCGGCCGAACGCCGCTGGTTCTGGCTGACCGAAGTGGGAAAAAAACTGTGGTCCGGCTGCTGCTGTCACTGCATACGGCAAGCCGGAAAGGAGACCTGGCCGCGGTGTCGTCACTGCTGGAAAAATATCCCCAATTGATTCACCTCGGGGACCTGGAAGGTAAAACACCACTGTATCATGCCGCTGCCAATAACCATATTAAAATAGCGGAATTGCTGATTGCCCATGGGGCCAATGTCAATGCAAAAAGTAAATATAAACGCATCGAGCTGCTGCACGGCGTGATAGCCAAACTCCTGGTCCCCAGGGTAGGAAGAATTAAAATGGTAACCGATCAAAACACACCCCTCAGTATCGCCAATAAAAAGGGATACAAAGAAATGGCCCAATTACTGGAAGCGCACGGGGCATTGCCCAACCGGAAAGAAAAAGGAGGACCCGATGCTTAAAAAAGAATTCAGGGATACATTAATGATACTGCTGCAGAGTTCGATACTGCTCCTGTCGATTCCCATTATCATGATGCTGTCTTTAGTACTCGATACCAACATCCCCTTCCACCACTTATTAAGCGCCGCATCCTTTATAACGGTATTGGCCTTTACCGGGTACTCCGGGTTGGCCATGTTCCAATCGGAAAGAAAAGATAAAGGATTTGAGTACCTGCTGACCTTGCCCCTGTCAAAGTTAAAACTGTTGATTTTCAAAATGCTGCCGCGATTATCGGTTCTCGTCTTCATCGGCGGCATTTATGCTCTTTTAGCTAACGTCGGCAATGTAAAGAATTATTTCATTGCCCTGTTGATTTTCCACCTGGCAGCGGCGTTCCTCAGCCTGGCATTTCAATCGTTATTCCCCGGGGTTGTCGCTGTGATATTGTTGGCCTTCTTATTCACCCTTTACAATAGATTTCTCAGTTATATGTATCAGCAAATAAAGGAATTGGCCTTCAATCCCTTTTCCATGGTTTCACCTTATATTTTGGCGTCGTTCCTGCTGTTGGTCCCCCTGGGAATTTCATTTTTCCTGGCTTTAAAAAACCTGGATCTAAAACCCTATACCTATTCTATCCGGCCTTACCTGTTTATCGCCTTACCGGTTATTCTTCTCCAGGCCATTTTCATCGCTGTGTATTATGATAAATTTGTCAGGTTGTAGGTGCAGGCACCGGTTGCCTCCGGCGGCCAGGGGGCTTTTTTGAAAAATCGCCCCCTGGACCCCCAAAAAACTTTTTATTAGGGTTTTCAAGAACCTTATCAAAAGCTTTTGCGGATGTTTCCCGGGATTAGGGGGCAGTTTTACTCACTTTCGGATTTATCATCACGGTAATAAACAACATGTTTTATGTGAAATTATCCGTTCACTTTCTCAAAGCGGAAATCGCAGCAGGTATCCCCTTTGGCTAAGGCTTTTGTCCTGGTGTATTTTATGCCCAGCTCTTTATCCCAGGTAGAGAAGAGAAGATCATCCCAATGGCATACCGATAACGCGGATTCTTTCTCCTCTACCAGTTCGGAGATCTTATCAAACGCACAATAAAGGCAGTTGATGTGCAGGACGTTTTCGGAATCTTCTGCAATCTCATACTCAAAAATTTTGGCACCTTTATTGGCCTTCCAATACTCGATAATCCATTCTTTCAGAGCTGCAAAGGGATCATCGCATTTTAACAGGTCTTCCGCCGACGGCAGCATATGGGAGAGCCCCTCTAAGGATGTAGCATAAGCTAGTTCTTTATCGATTTCAAGGGCCTTCTCCATTCCCACAACTTTTGATAATGCAGAGAAATAAGCGGCTTTTCTCACTACCGTCATAATAAACCGATCATCTTTTAATCCTTTTTCTTTGACTTCAAATAAATTGACATAGAGAAATCGCTTCCTCTCTTTACGCATGATACGCGCCATTTTTAAGCGTTTGAAAAATCCCATATGTTTCTTTGAGATTTTGAATGACGTATCGTGCATCCTTTGTTGAACTTCCATGGGGACGGTCTTGTTCATTTCCGCAAGGGGTTTGCCGTAGTTTTTTAGCTCAAAAGCCTTCATTTATTCGTTCTCCTGCAATTACATACTGAATACGTTTAAACTGAATAAGTGATAAATTCTGATTTCATTACTATTTATATAAAAAAAATCAGAAGAATACAAGCTCTTTTGCAATTTTAATTGTCTGAATACCCGGTTGAATTGATACAAAGTGATACAAAGCATATTTTAGATATTTTTCAGTAGTTTTAAAAATGCTAATATAAAAGGATTTTTGCAAATTCCAGGAAATTTTTATTTTTTTGTTGTATTAATACAAAACTTATATTATAATATTGTATTAATACAAAGGAGGTTGTCGGTTATGCTGAAAATTGACTTTAATTCTCCGCTGCCGATTTACGAGCAGTTGGTGCATGAGATTGGGATGAAAATCCAGGCGAAGGAACTGGAACCGGGAGATGCACTTCCGACTATCCGGACCCTGGCTTCGCAGCTCGATGTTGCTATTAATACAGTAGCACGGGCATACCAGGAACTGGAGCGGTTAAACCTGATTGAAAGCAAAGGCCGCAAGGGAAGTTTCGTAAAAGAAGCAATCCCCTCAGCGGCGCTTTCCGATGACGACTCCAGGATATTCAAAGAACCGATTCTAAGACTAATTCAAAAAGGCTTGAGCCGAAAAGAAATCGAAAATATTTTCAAATACAACTTAAGTCAGATTTTCGATTGATATGGATTAAACAAATAAGGAGGTTATTATGGACCATGGACAAGGAAATGGACAGATAAACTTTTTAGTCATGTTTATTATTAATGTGGGTATATTATGGGGCTTTATGTTGGTGGTTTACCTTTATCAATCCAGCCGGTCAATACTGGAAAAGAAAGGTTACAATGAGGAGTATATGGGGTTTATAAGAAAGGACAGTTTGCAGAGATTTTTGGGGATTACCATTGTTGTGCCGCTGTTGGAACTGTTTGCTGCCTTAATTGTGTGGTTGATCGTGGGTGAGCTGAGAACTGAAAGGCATCTTGCTTATGTGATGCTTGTTTTTTTCTTGTGTGTGATACCTTTCCCGGTTATGGATGCAAGACGCACCAGGAAAAAATATAAAGAATTGGCCGTTAAGACAAAATCCGAAGTTTTGGTGGACCTGAACTTTCAAACACTTCACCTGGTATTTAAACCTTCCATTGAGATAATTGCCGGCATCTTTTACCTGTTGTATTTTATATTATTTTTGCAGCCGCTTCACCCGGCGATGATCCACCTGGCGATTCTCTGGTTTTTGTACTCTTCCGCCAGGTTTACCAGGCATTGGGTGCGGCCGTTATTAAAGGATGGATATTTTTTTATGTTTATCTTATTGGTAATTAATCATTTGCTTCTTTTATATCACCTGGTAAGGGAAATTTTTAGAGCGAATCAACATGGACATCTCCATATGGATTCGCTGGCGAATTTCCTGGGGGGGATGCTGGCGGCTGTGCTGGTAGCAAAACTTGTTTATTACCTGGCAAATTTTCCCAGGTTTAAGCGTGAAATCTCCGGGAGAGAAAACGTATAAAAAAGTATACCAATATACAGATGGAGGTAAAAATGAAAAGTAAGACGTATCATTATTTAATCGGCGGATTCATTGTAATCGTCATGCTGCTGACGCTCAATGGAAATTGTTCGAACCGGGAAAAGCCTTCCGGCCATATTTTATCAAATCTTGAGGATGAGGCTGCGTTTACGCTTTATGTCCGGGAAACGCCAATAGGAACCATTGTCAATTCCATCGATAAGAAAGGAAATTACCATCGCAAGATGAGGATAGCCGCGGCAGGGCAAGAAGTGGAAATGACCATGGACATCACACCGGATAAGTACGGCGACTGGAAAAGGATCAACATTGTGAACCCGATGTTTGCAACCATTCATGTTCAACGGGAAGGGAACCGGGCCTGCTACCGAATGATGGGCCAGAAGAAGTGTGTTAAGATACCGGAAGACTATGTGTTTTACGATGACTTTGGCAACCTTTTTGAGAGTGTCATGCTGAAAAAATATGATATGGTAAAAAAAGGAAAACAGACCTTTCAACGATTTCGCATCCCTGAAGAAATTTCTATGCCTGGCAGCCAGATCCGGGTGGAACTGGAATTTATGGGAGAAAAAAGGAAAAAGATAAAGGATAAGGGATGGGAATTTTTGCTATTCAATTACAAACTCCTGGGCACCAATGTGGAGTATTGGGTGGGCAAGGATTTTAAGATTTATATGATTCATGCACCGGTTCAGTATGCGGTTTCGGTGCGGGAAGGTTTTGAAGAGCTTCTTCCTTTCAAAACCGGCACCTCTGTGCTTGCTGAGCGGAAAAGAAACATAACGATTCCCATGAGGGATGGAGTTAAGCTTTCCACAGACCTTTATTTTCCCGACAGCAAAGAAGAAAAATACCCGGTTATTTTAATCCGAACACCTTACAAAAAAGAAATGAATGAATTGGATGGGTTCGAATGGGCGAAAAACGGTTATGTGTGTGCTATCCAGGATGTGCGCGGCCGGTTTGCCTCGGGAGGGGAGTGGGAACCCTTTGTCAATGAAGCACAGGATGGGTACGACACCATCGAGTGGCTGGCTGCACAGGAATGGTGCAGCGGCAAAGTGGGAATGATCGGGGGTTCATACCTGGGCTGGGTTCAACTGCAGGCGGCGGTGCAAAAACCACCCCACCTGGTTACCATTATTCCCAATGTGGTCCCACCGGACCCATTTTTTAATATTCCTTACGAATACGGTTCCTTCTTTACCCTGGGCGCATTGTGGTGGGTGGAAGTGGTGGAAACCGAGGCAACGGCCGACATTTCCGGTAAGCGGCTTATCGACACATTTAAAGGAATAGAAGAAAATGTTCTTAAAAGTCTGCCGGTGGTTGACCTGGATAAAAAAGTATTCGGCAAAGAAAAGAGCTATTGGCGGAAATGGGTCCGGCACAATACCAATGACAGCTACTGGGAAAGAGCCAATTACCTGGATAAACTGGAGGAGTTGGATATCCCCGTTTTTCTTCAATCCGGGTGGTTTGATGGGGACGCTATCGGCACAAAACTGAGTTACCTGCGTTTAAAGCATTCAAAAAATAAAAGCATTAAAATGATTGTGGGGCCGTGGGGTCATTCGGACCTGGCTGCCACGCAGGTTGTCGGTCAGGATATGGGCGAAGAGGCGGGTATCGATCTTCTGAAGCTGTATCGCCGCTGGTTTGACTACTGGCTTAAAGGGATCGATACGAAAATCCTGGAGGAACCCCTGGTTCAACTGTATGCCATGAATACCAATAAATGGCTGAAAGCAGATACGTATCCGCTTCCGGGCACCCGGTTTACTCCGTTTTATTTAACTAGCGGCAGCGGCGCCAATACCTTAGACGGTGATGGACGATTGCAGCGGCAAGTACCGGTGAATGGAAAAGACTATGACGAATATGAATATAACCCGGGGGACCCGACACCCGGGCCTATGGGTATTTGCAGGACAAAAGGACAGGATTCTTATGTCAACCTGCTTAAATCCCGAAACGATATACTGGTCTATAATAGTGAACAGATGGAGGAACCCTTAACCATTGTCGGCCCGCTTTCTGTTGTCCTTTATGCCTCTTCATCCGCCCCGGATACCGACTGGTTTGTTTCATTTGAGATTATTAAGCCGGATGGAGAGGCAATCCCTTTATGCAAAGGAACCATCCGCGCCCGTTTCAGGAATTCTTTCGAAAAACCGGAAATGCTGGAAAAAGATAAAATCTATAAATATACCATCGACTTATGGCACGCGGGTATCACCCTGGAAAAAGGTTCGGTTATACGCATAGATATTACATCCGCTTTTTTCCCCTGGTTTTCACTTAATTTGAACACCGGCGGCCATAATGAAATGGAAAGCAAATATGTGAGCGCAACACAGAGAATCTATCACAACAACGAGTATCCTTCCCACCTGCTTCTCCCTGTGGTGAAATTGCATGATTAGATCTAGGATGGAATAAAAAGAAAGGGCACGGCACTTGAATGCCGTGCCCTTTTTTCCTCTTAATTAAATTTTTTTATCTTCCTGCCTCCTTTCCGATAATCTCCTTCATTTTCTTTTGATTCTTGGGTTTGGTCATTTATACTTCCCGCTCCCCTGGAAAATAGCTATTTGGGGAAAATGTGTGTTTGTATGAGGGAACGGCCATAAATCGTCATCCGTCGTTGAATTCAATCCATTTTCCTTCTCAAAATGATCAATGGCCGTTACGTTTTTTGTTTTTGTTATTGCTTCCTTTCCACTCTCCTTACCATATGGCTTGTTGGCGTATAATTGAAGAATGAACACCAACAGCAAAATGAAAATCAAAATAACGACCAATTTCTTCATTGTTGCCTCCTTTGTTTTGGTCTGTACCATTGTGCTATAATGATAGTACAATATTACGGTTTTGTCAACTATTATCACCAAGAAAAAAAAGTTATTTTTTAACTTATTGAGAACCTTTGATAATTATGATTGTTTATGGGTTTCCAGGATTCTGCAGGCGACAGCCCGGGGGAACGGCTGAATTATGAATTGTTAATTGTTAATTGTTAATTTTTAATTGTTAATTAAGCTGGGCAGCCAGAGGTAATAGATACCGGTTTTTAAGGAAGGTAAAAGATTTTCAAAGGCTTTGATCTCTACCGTAAAGGGATTGCCCTGTGCTGCTGTGTTGGCGTAGATGTTGGTTTTCCTCAGGGGATGATAGGTATAGGCAATCACATTGGCATCCCGGATACGCGCCAGTGACAGTGTCTTTTTGTATGCATCGTCAAAGTAGCCAATACCGTCGATGAGTTTTAATTTAAGGGCTTTTTGGGCGAGATACACACGGCCGTCGGCAATTTTTTCGATTTCCTCCATAGAAAGGAGGGTTTTACCATTCCTGTTCCTGTTCTTGTAAACCACCTGGAGGAAATTTTTATAAAAGGTATCCAGCATGTCCTGGAAATATTCTCTCTCATCCTGCGTTAGTTCTTTGAGTGGGCTGCCCGCATCCTTCATTTTCCCGGATTTTATGATATTTGCTTTAATCCCCACTTTATCCAACACCTTGGCAAAGCTGGGTAGAATGGCGATTACGCCGATACTGCCGGTGACAGTGGTGGGATGCGCCATGATAAAATCGCAGCCGCAGGCCACATAATAACCGCCGGAAGCCGCCACTCCCATCATCAAAGCTACCACCGGGATACCGCTTTCTTCCTTAAACCGTAAAATCTCGTTGTAAACAATATCGCTGGCAGTACCTTCGCCCCCCGGTGTATCCAGCCTTAGGATAATACCCCGAACCAACGGGTCCTCTGAGGCATTTTTCAAGCGGTAATATATATGGGACACTATATCCCCCTCGCGGTTGAGTATCCCGGGATCCTGACGGATGCCAATAGGACCGTTCAAATCAATCAACAGGATTTTTTCTTTTGTTTTGCTTTTACTCTTTATCAGCACCACTTCCTGGATTTGATCCTTTCCCATAAAATCCAGGTGAATATGAGGGGAGCACCCGGGGTATATCAGTATCATTATAATTATAAAGATAACCATTGAAATAAGTTTCATTTTTATTCTCCTGAAATAACCATTTTGAATTTGGCGTTTTTAACCACCAATGGCTTACTGAAAAAGTCGCTGTGATATTTATTTTCAAGGTAAAGTTTTGTTTGGTCGCAATAAAACGGGCTGGCAGGGATACCCGACGTTCCAGTAGGAATAACTGTTTGGGATTCATCCCAGTTGGCAGTGGAATAAATGTGACGATGAGACGCACCGTAATCGGAGACAAAGGGATTCCTGAAGGAATACGAATAGGGACAAACCGTATGGAAACTGCCTCCTACTTCAAAGGGACCACGATTGAATTTGAAGAGCGTATCCAGCAGCTTTATTCTCCCCAGGGGATGTCCCAAAATCAGCTTATGTATTTTTCCCCACTGCCACTTGTCAGGATTGCTGCCCAGCTTCGCTTGCAGCAGCCGGATGGTTTCTTTAAAGCTGGTTCGAATCCAATCGTTAAAGGTTTCTTTTTTTTCTGTATTGATATCATCACACCATTTACATTGGGTATCCTTATTTTTCCAGGTATTGACCATCAGGTTGCGAATGAGTGTTTTATCACCCAGGTATCTCCTGTAAAGGGTTTCGCCCAACTCGTCCTTCACCAGGTTCTTTACCATTACCATGTACATGTGTTCAAAAATGGTTGCCGCCGTGCTTTCCTTTGACAAAACTCCATTCCAGGTGGACAGTCTGGCCAGAGCTTCTCTTTCATCTTCATTTAAATCAGCGGATTCCTTTAGAATTATAATAATATCAGCCAGGAACCGTTCCACATGTTTGGATTTAAAATCTCCATGCATCCGTTTGAAATCGTCAATCGATAGTTGTTTTACTTTTGCCAACATCTCCCGGATGCGGTTGATGCGGTCCGGTACATAGAACCAATGGCTGATATAGTAGGGGTAATCATCGTTTACCGATTTGTTATTTGCGGAAGATACATGTCCCTTTTCCGGGTTAAAAGAGTAGGGAAGTTCTTCAAAGGGGACAATGCCTTTCCAGTCGTATTGGTCGGTTTCTCCTGGTGCCATAGAAATGCCGTTTCCTTCCCGTATGGGAATACCGGCACAAATTTGCAAACCGATATTGCCATCGACATCGGCATATACGATGTTCTGGCTGATGGCAGTAAAGGTTTTGACCGCGTTTCGGAAATCCTCCCAGTTTTTGGCCCGGTTTAACAAATAAACCGATCTCAATTCATTGCTGTATTCGTTGCCCATCCAGCGCATGGAAATCGCCTTTTCTTTGATCCCTTTAAATTGAGAAACGATGGGGCCGCGGTGAGTAAATTTCAGTTCTTTTTGCACGGGATTTCCACCTCGAATCTTAATGGTTTCGTTCCGTATCTCCATGTGGTGCCATTCCCCATTGAAGCGGTATTGGTCCGGGTTAGCCGGGTTGATTTTTTCCAAATAAAAATCCATATCGTCCAACATGACATTGGTCATACCCCAGGCAATAAAATGGTTGTGGCCGGCAACGACAAAGGGTTGGCCCGGCAGTACCACGCCGGTGACATTCAACGTTTCTTTGCCATCGCTTTCCACCACCTGGTGCATCTGGTACCAGATACCTGGGGCAAACAGTCCCAGGTGCATATCGTTGGCTAAGACCGGTTTACCCGTGACGCTTTTTTTCCCGGAAACCGCCCAGTTGTTGCTGCCGTTAAACACCACCAGGCCCAGGTCAGCCAGTTTTTGAGTTTCCTCCAGCAGGCAGGCCTGCAAGTCAGGTTCGGACGTTTTGCTTGCAGGAAGTGAAAAATCAGGGAAAATAGAGGTTTCATGTATCGAGATATTAGGAATCATTTCTTTAAATTTATCCGGTTCTACTTTTTGAGCAAGTTGATAAAGTAAAACCTCTGATGCCCAGGGTACGGTTAAATCCCAGGCCATATAACCCACCAGGTTCACGGAATGAATTACCTCCCATTTTTCAGGCACATATCCCAGGATGGAAAACTCAGGCGGTAACTTGTTTTTATTTTTATCGATATATTGATTGACGCCGTCTGCAAACGCTTCCAGGAGTATTAGAATAGTTTTATCGGTTTTTGACAGGATTAATTTTGATTTATCTGTAATACGCAGGGCACGCATTAATAGGTCGGTATTTACCAGGTCTTTGCCAAAGATTTCAGATAGGCGTCCTGTGGTGACCCGCCGCATCAAGTCCATTTGCCACAAACGGTCTTGTGCCATCACGTAGCCCACTGCCCGGTACAGGTCTTCTTCATTTTTCCCATAGACATGGGGAACAGCAAACGGGTCACGGTAAACCGTAACTGTTTCTTTCATGTGTTGGAGTTTTACATCCCGGTTATAATCCGGGATGCCTTTGGTGGCCAGGTGGCGTACATAGAGATATCCTGCAATAATCGCCAGGATGATTACAATAACCAGACCGATAAGAATTTTTTTAAATAATTTCATTTGAATTTTCCTTAAATGTAAAAAGGAATTTTAAAGGAAATAGTTTTACATTTCAATAGATGGAGTGCTTTTTACAGCGATAATAATTTTAGCCACGAAGGTACACGAAGGAGCACAAAGATTACACATCCCGGCTGCTGCGCAGCCACCCCTCTCAAGAGGGGATTTATTGGGCTAAATGTGGTACGATGGTTGAAGCCATGTAACACAGGCTGACCGTGTATGAAAAGTTTTGCGGGGGTCCAGGGGGTGGTTTTTCAAAAGAACCCCCTGGCCGCCGGAGGCAA
>JABAOH010022311.1_pt1 | contig 32750 bp, 29 predicted proteins | sample 7062181 | NCBI WGS metagenome assembly JABAOH01 (sample SAMN14538630, study PRJNA623070) | marine sediment metagenome | biome: marine biome [ENVO:00000428]; feature: marine pelagic biome [ENVO:01000023]; material: deep marine sediment [ENVO:00002113]; isolation source: pool of 5 deep marine... | reverse complement strand
TACACCCGGACCTACGAGTGGCAGTTCGCGCCGCGGAACCTGATGTATGAGAGGAATCGGCTGAAGTAATAAGAAGGGCGGCAGGGGCGGCAGGAGAGGCAGGAGCAGCGGAAAGGAGCCAGCAGCAGCGGAAAGGAGGCAGCAGCAGCGGAAAGGAGGCAGCACAAAAACCCCGGGCGGGAGCCCGGGGTTTTTCTTTTCCCCCTATTGGGGGTACCAGCAAGAGACAGGGTGAGCGGGAACACGGAAGCCGGAGCGTGCGGTCAGCAAGATTGGCGAATTCTCGGAGGCGAGACAGAGTTGCGATCGTCGCCTCCGGGGTGCAAAGTGTAAGCTGAGGTGATGTGGGTGGGTCGTGGAGTCGCGGCGCGGCCGCAAGTGGGGCCGTCCTCCCTGGGGCTGGAGTGGCTATGATCAAGATCCGGAAACGGTTATGTGACGATGCCAGGGGCTTCGCCCTGGAGGCGACGCTGCTGGTGTTGCTGCTCATCTCGGTGCTGCTCGCCGCCGCGGTGCTCGGTACCCTCACGACGATCCGGACCACGACGCTGGACTACCGCAACTCCCGGGTGTTCTACGCAGCCGAGGCGAGCACCGAAGCCATCATGGGCCAACTAGCCAGTGCCATGGAGGACGGGAACCTCGCCGATGAGGAGCTGGCCGCGCTAAAGCCGCCGGAGCTCGATGGGTTCTCGTTCGACAGCTTCTGGGTGACCAAGACCGGTAGCCAGGAGATCGAGACCATCACGGACGGGCCGTATGCCGGGCTGTACTCCCTGACCCAGAAGGTGGAGATCTTCTCGGAGGCCAGGGACCCCCTCGACAATGCCAGCGCCATCCTCGTTTCGGCCAAGGCGCAGGCGATTCCCATCTTCCAGTTCGGGGTGTTCTTCGAGAAGGATCTGNNGGAACCGGAGCGACGCCGACTTCGACAGTCGGCTGAAGACGGACGCCTACGATGTGGATTCGTTGGAGGTGCCGTTGCCGCCGGGGATGGATGCCATCGAAGTGATACGGCCCCGGGAGGCTGACGATACGGAGATGGAGCGGCGGGCCAAGTTCTCCTGGAAGGCCGACATGTACGTGACGGTGGACCTCCAGAACCTGGCGACCTGGGGCGCGGTCCACGGGACCAGCGAGGGATCGAAGACGCCGGACGAGGTCATCGGCAATCCTGGGGTCGCGGGGCTGCAGCCGCCCACACCCGGCAAGAACACCACCTTCAAGATCGGCCCCGACTGCGGCTGGAAGGCCGACGGCGATATGGACGTCGAGATCTACGTCGACGGCTCTCTAGTCAAGACACTCAACGAGAAGGACCTCACGGGTTCTTGCACCTTCGTGCTGTCGATACCGGCCACTACCGATGAACTCAGGATGGAGATCACCAGCACTGGCACGGTGCCGTACAACGGGACCGCTATCTGGTATCTCGGTAGCCTGGTGGACAAGAACACCCCCTGGCCGCAGATCACGGTGACGCGACCGGCGGGCAAGACCATCCCCGCGCCCGAGGACATCGCGGGCATCTTCCAGTGGAGATGGTCCAACTACTTCGACGGCCGCGAGAAAAACATGCGGGACGTGCTCAACGTCAACGTGGCCGGGCTCGCGGCCTGGGTCGGCAGTGATCCCCAGCGCGCGACCGAGATCATCTACGTGGAGTTCGACGCTCCCACCGGCCTTGGAGGGTACTCCAACAAGGCCAAGGACCTGCTGCTGGACGACTCGCTGGATCCGGCGGTCCGGGTGATCAACGGGAGCGTGCTGCCCAGCCGGCTGACCATCGCCACTGACTACCCGTTGTACGTGCGGGGCGATTTCAACAAGACCGACTGGAAGCCGGCGTCCCTGGTGGGCGACGCCATCACCATCCTGTCCACCGCGTGGAACGATGGCGAGCACCAAGTGCAGGTGGTCGAGAAGAAGAACGCCGCGCAAACGGAGGTCTGGGCCGCGATACTGGCTGGCCACTCGGCGACGCCGTGCGACCATGAGGTGGCCGGCTGTCCCGGCGGCTATTCCGACTTCTACGGTGGCGGTATCGAGAACTTCCCCCGCTTCCTGGAGAGGTGGTCCGGGATCCAGTTCATCTACCGTGGCTCGCTGGTGTCCCTCAACGTCTCGCAGCAGGCTGTAGGGACCTGGAACGGCACCTATTACAGTCCGCCCCAGCGGGACTGGCAGTTTGACACCCGGTTCGAGGATCCCCAGTACCTGCCGCCGGGGACCCCGGTGGTGGGGGTGGTGATTCGGACGGCGTTCAGGCCGGTGTACTGAAGCCGTCAGGGCTAGCGGTTCGCAATCCGCAGTTCGTGAACTTGCTGCGACCGCCACGAATTGCGAACTGCAAATTGCAAATTGCTGCCCTGAGCGCTGAAGCGTGGTGGTCGTAAGATTACCCATTGCAATACCTTACGCGGGGTAATAGAATTAGCATCGTTCGCCCTCCCGCCCGAACAGGGCGGGATTGTTGTGGTCGGCAGGAGAGTTGACGTGCGCTGTCTGACACTCAACGCGTCGTTTGAGCCGCTCACCCTGGTGCCGGTTCGTCGCGCCCTCCGCCTGGTGATCGACGGTAAGGCGGAGATCGTCGAGGCCGACGGACTGCGTGTGGTGCGCAGCGCGCGGCTCACGGTTCCCCGGCCGGCCGTCATCCGATTAGTCAGGTTTGTCCACGTCCCACGGAAGTTCCGCCGGCAGGTGACCAATACCTTCCTATTCGCCCGCGACGAGTACACCTGTCAGTTCTGCGGCCGCCCGGAAGCCGAACTCGGTTTCCGGGAGTGCCTGACGCGGGACCACCTGGTACCGCTCTCCCGGGGGGGTACTAATGACTGGACTAACGTGATCACCGCGTGTTCCACCTGTAACACCCGGAAAGGGAACCGCCTGCTGTACGAATCTGGAATGCACCTGCGCAGGATGCCTCTCGAGCCCCATTTCGTTTACCTGACCTGGGCGGTCCGCAGGCTCACGTCGGCCCAGGAGAAGTACATCCGGCTGTTCTACGGCGAGGAGACGCTGGCGCAGTTGAGGGTGCTCTGATCGGCGGTCCCGCCCGCCCTCCGCACCCAGCCCCCGGCGGTCCCCCATCCCACCCTTTCCGCCGCCCTGGCGGTCCGGCGGTCCGTCGGATCGTGGCCAGACCGCCCGACCGGCAATCCGACGGAACGCTTGTTTCGGGAGAGAGCGACCCGCCGACCCGCCGAACCGCCCATGCGAAGTAGTCGCAGCACCAGCCGCAGTCCCTGGATCATTACCGGCGCGGCAGCCGTGCTTGTTGTGGTGCTACTGGCCGTCGGCCGGCGGGACGCCGTGCCGCAGCAGCCGGAGCCCCGGGGCGACGCTGGCAGTCTGGCTGAGACGATCGCGCCGGCCGCGCTATTCCGCGGCCACGATCGGGCGCTGCGGGCTTGCACTGTCGCCCAGCTGATGCCTGAGGTCCTCGATGGGTTGTACTGCCACTGCTAGTGCCGCGGGAACTTCGACCATCGCTCTCTGCTCACCTGTTTCCAGAGCAACCATGGAGCAGGGTGCGATATCTGCATGGGTGAAGTGGAATTGGCGTATTGGATGATTCTGGAGGGACGGTCACTGGATGGAATTCGGGAGGCGGTGGATCTGGCGTACGGGCGGTGAGGGCGTTATGGCAGGACGGCATGAATGAGGGGCGGCAGAGGCGGCAGGAGTGGCAGGAGCGGCAGGAGCGGCAGATGACGTGTGGGCGCACGGTGCTGCGTCACTACTGCCGCTCCTGCCGCCCCTGCCGCCTTTCTTACATCCACCCTACAAGACGACTGAGTCACCATGAAATCCCACACTGACTACCTCTGGTTCAACACGAAGAGCCGCCAGGAGATCGTCGACATCACCGATGCCGTCGCCCAGCATGTCTCTGAGAGCGCGGTGAAGGAAGGGTTCGTCCTCGTTTCGGCGATGCATATCACGGCCTCCGTGTTCGTGAACGACCACGAGCGGGGCCTGTGGCACGACATCCTCAAGTGGCTGGAGGAGACGGTCGCGCCGTGGGATCCACGGCGGTACCGGCACAACGAGACCGGTGAGGACAATGGGGCAGCCCACCTGCGGAGTCTCACCATCGGCCATGAGGTCATCGTGCCGATCACCAAGGGCGGGCTGGATCTGGGGCCGTGGCAACGGATCTTCTATGGCGAATGGGACGGCAAGCGGAGGAAGCGGGTGATCGTAAAGGTATTGGGGGAGTGAATTAGGTTGTAGGGCATTCCTGAGTCTATTAGCTTAAATGGTTCCGGACATGGACGAAGGGTTGAGTACGCATCACTTGGCGGAGCTGTTCGCGCGGCAGGTCCGGGACCAGCCGACGCGTGAGTGTCTCGTATTCGGCAAGCGTCGGTTGACTTATGAGCAGGCGGACGCTGAAGCCAGTGCGCTGGCGGCGGCGTTCCGCGAGCTGGGCATTGAGGCCGGCGACCGTGTGGCCGTCGATCTGCCGAACTGGCCCGAATGGGTGATTTCCCTGTTGGCCGCTGCCCGGCTGGGTGCCGTGTTCGTGCCGCTCCACCCCTCCCTCGGCTACCACGAGCTCAAGTACCAGCTTCGCAACACGGAGGCGAGCCTGGCTGTGGCGGCAGAGTCGCTGGGCGAGGTCGACTACCTCGAGCTGTTCGAGGATCTGGTCGGCGAGCTGCCAGACCTCCACTACTTGGTGACGGTAGGGCGAGGCGACTTCTGGTACGACGACAGGGTGTTTCAGTTCGGCGACCTGCTGACGCGGGGCAGGCGAGGCGAGGTGGTGGAAGGGGTGGTGGACGCCGGCGCTCCGCTGACGATCCTCTACACGTCCGGAACTATGGGCAAACCGAAGGGCGTGGTGCTCACCCACCACAACCTGGTGTACGCGGCCTTCCAGGCCACGGAAGCGCTGGGCCAGACGCAGGCGGATCGGGTGCTGGCGACGGTGCCGTTCTTCACCGTCTTCGGCATGCAGGTGGTCGTCTCGACCCTGATCACCGGGGGAACGCTGATCCTGCAGAGCGAGTTTGATCCGGTGGAGGGCCTGGATCTGATCGAGCAGGAGGGGGTGACCATCTGCCACGGCGTGCCCACCATGTTCCAGCTCCTGATGGCCGATGCGTCGTTTGGGAGCCGGGATCTCTCCACTGTGCGGACCGGCATCGTGGCCGGAAGCCCGGTATCCGTGGACCTGGTGCGACGGATCCGCGAGTGGAGTGATGTCCAAATTGCCTACGGCCTGACCGAGACGGGCCCGACGGTCACAGTGACGCGGTTCGATGATCCTGCGGAGATGCGGGAGCGCTCCGTCGGGCGACCGATCGAAGGGGTGGACGTGCGCGTGGTCGACCTCACGGATGGCACGCTGCACGGTCCGGAGGCTGTAGGCGAGTTGGCGGTACGGGGTCCGAACGTCATGGCGGGGTATCACCGTATGCCGTCGGAAACCAAACGGTCGTATACCGCGGAGGGGTACTTGCTCACGGGCGACCTCGCCATTGTGGATGAGGATGGCTACGTGATGATTGTCGGCCGCCGCAAGGAGATGATCATTCGCGGCGGATACAATGTCTTTCCGCGGGAATTGGAGGATGTTCTCCGCACGCATCCGGCCGTGGATGACGCCTGCGTCGTGGGTGTTCCCAACGAGATTCTCGGGGAACTGATCTGCGCCTGTGTCATCCCCGTCGAGGGTGCAATCGTGACGGGGGACGAGTTGAAAGAGTACTGCCGAGAGCAGCTCGCTGACTACAAAGTCCCGGACCGTGTCCGCTTCTTCGACATCTTCCCACTGACCGGGAGCGGGAAGGTGAAGCGACGGGAGCTGGCACAGGTGGTGGGGCTGGAAATGAGTGCTACGTGAAGGAACCAACTGCTGGGCGGCCCTACCGAGCCGCCTACTCCGAGCCGCCGGCCCACGCGCCGAACGCGGCTCTGCTCATCGATTTTGACAATGTGACGCTGGGGATCCGGTCGGATCTCCAGGACCGACTGAGAAGGCTCCTCAATTCGGAGATCATCAAAGGCAAGGTCGCGGTACAGCGGGCGTATGCTGATTGGCGGCGCTACCCCCAGTACATCGTACCGCTCTCTGAAGCGTCGATCGACCTGATCTTCGCGCCGGCGTTCGGCTCGAACAAGAAGAACGCCACTGACATTCGCCTCGCGATCGACGCCCTCGAACTGGTGTTCACCCGCCCGGAGATCGGCACGTTCATCCTGCTGTCCGGAGACTCGGACTTCTCCAGCCTGGTGCTCAAGCTGAAGGAGTACGGCAAGTACGTCATCGGCGTCGGGATTCGCGAGTCGTCCAGCGACCTGCTGATCCAGAACTGCGACGAGTACTACGGCTACACCGAGATCACGGGCCTGATGAAGGAAGGAGAACTCGACACCGTCCGCCGCGATCCGTGGGAGTTGGTGGTCGAAGCCGTGATGCAGATGAAGAAGGAAGATGACGTCATGCGGTCTGACCGCCTCAAGCAGGTGATGCAGACCATCGATTCCAGCTTCGACGAGAAGGAAGTCGGCTTCAGCCGTTTCAGCAAGTTCGTCGTCGAAGCGGCCCAGCGGGGTCTGCTGAACCTGCGGAAAATGGAAAACGGGCAGTACGCCGTTGACCTGGGTGACAACGCGAACGTGCCGCCCGAGGCTGAGGAGGAGTTGCGCCGTAGTGCTGCAGCGCAGGAGCCCGCCGCCAAGCCGCGCCGCAAGCGGACCCCCCGTCGGCGCTCCGGTCGGGAAGAAGGGGGCCGCGATCTCACCCTGGCCGAAGCGTTCGAGCTCATGCGGCAGGCGCTCCTAGTGCTCGGCGCGGTGGGGGAACAGGCCACCGGTGCCGACCAAGTCCGGGAGAAGATGATCGAGCTACTTGGAAGCGGCTCGGATCCAGTGTTCGAGCGGCCGCGGTTCCAGCGGCTAATGCGCCAGGCTTACGACGCGGATCTCATCGAGCTCATCAAGAGTGACGGCGACGTCTACCTGCTGAAGCTCGGACCGCAGGCGATTGCGGTCGAGGAAGAAGCGCCGGTGGAAGCCAAACCGCCGGAGGAGGCTAAAGCTCCCGAGCCTGAGGCGAAGCCCGCTCCCACCAAACGCCGGAAGCGCGCCTCCACACGGAAGGCAAGCAAAGGGCGGAGCAGCACGTCGGGTTCCCGGTCTGCCAAGGCGGCAGGCAAGGCACCCGCGCAACCACCTGCCGGCGCGAAAAAGCAGGCTGACCAGGCGACTGACGTCGCCACAGCCCCGGAGCCCAAGTCGGAGAAGGCTGCCAGGCGGCATCCCCGGTTCCGCCGGGGGTCCCGGGGTGGCCGCTCGTCGGCTCGCAAGGCGACCGGCGATGCCGAGCCCACCGGTGCCGACACCAAGTCGTCGTCCGCCTCGGCGGCGTGGGTCACCAAGGGAGAGCGCGGTGCCCGCTCGCTGGGACCGCGCACGGGAAGTCGGCGGCGCCGGAGCGGGGCTGCGGCTACGCCGCGCGAGCCGACGGACAAGACGAGTGCTGGTGCGGAAGCGAAGACTCCGAGCGCTGAGCCGGCGGTTGAGGAGTCGGCAGATCAGACCGAGGCCCCGCGCGCGGCTGAAAGGCCCGCCGAGGACGAGCCGAATCGAGGTGGGGGGCTGTTGCAGCGGATGAGCGCTGCCATTCAGAAGGTAGTGAAGGGGCCGGGGGCGACCCCCGATGGTCCCGATGGCTGAATGAGAGAGCCGGCAGGATCGCCGCTACCCCAGCGGTTCTACGCGCGCGACACCGTCAGGGTCGCGCGCGACTTGTTGGGGTGCATCCTGGAGACGTCCCTCGGCGGCGCGCGAACCGTCGGGCAGGTCGTAGAGGTCGAGGCGTACGTGGGGCCACACGACCCGGCGGACCATGGGTACAGAAACCGCAAGACGGAACGCAATGCCGCGCTGTTTGGGCCGCCAGGGACGTCGTATGTCTACCTCATTTACGGTGTGCACTGGTGCTTCAACGCCGTGACTGAGCGAGAAGGGTATCCTGCTGCGGTGCTGGTACGGGCACTGGAACCGCTGGTGGGGTTGGAGATCATGGCCCAGCGCCGCGGTTCGGATGACCCGCGCCGGCTCTGCTCCGGTCCCGGTCGACTGTGTCAGGCGCTGGGCATCACCGGGGAGCGAAGTGGCGAACGGCTCGCGGATGGACCGGTCCGGATCTGCCGTCCGCGGAGGGCGGACCGCATCACCGTCGGGGCGGGGCCCCGGGTCGGCATCTCCCGAGCTGCGGACTGGCCGCTGCGATTCTACGTGGAAGGATCCAAGTGGCTGTCGCGCCGGTCGTGAATGCCGCCTCGCCGGACATACGAAGGGCCCGGATGCGACGTCCGGGCCCTTGCGCTGAGGCCAGCCGGGTCTCTATTGCACTATTGCTCCGTGCCGATCTCGGTGCGGGAGGAGGTGAGGGCGAACCGCAGGCCGCCGACAAACACGTGGTTTGCGCTCCTGATCAGGAAGTCGTCGGACGCCGGCATGTAGTGGTAGTCCGCGAAGAACGCGAGCCGTCCAAAGCGCCACTGGAAACCACCGCCAAATACAAGGAACGCAACGCTGGAAGCTTCCTCGATTGCCTGGAAGGCAGCCGCGAGCTCAGCGGCGGATGCGGCGCCGGCATTCAGTGTGTCGGCATCCGTCAGATGGTGGAGCGCGAATCCACCGCCGAGGTAGATCTGCAGTGCAGCGTCCGTGGGGATCGCGTATATCACGGCCTGGACCCGCTGTCCCCGGGTGAAGCTCACCTGAGACACGCCCGTGGGGCTCGCTCCGTTGGCGACCAGCGTGCTGGTGTTGTCGCTGAAGATGATCTCGTCAAACGCCAAGTAGAGGGCGGCCCGGCTCCTGGTGATCATCCAGTGCCCACCTGCAAACCAGGCCTGATCCCAGGCCGACCCCGGGTTGAAGAGGTAGACCCCCCCCTGCGCTCCCCAGTACCAGCGGTCCTGCCACGCCTCTCTCTGTGCCAGTGCGGGCGTCGTGGCAAGCGCCAGCAGCGCTGCGGTGAGCGGAATCCTGGAGACGATTCGCATTGGCCGTACCTCCCAGCTATTGGCTCCCGAGCCCGATATCCCAATTGCGGCGTGCTCGAGGGGAGCCTCAAGGTTCCGTGCGTCGGCGCCGCCTTGCCGGCCAGCTGCTGAGGACTGGAGCAGCTCGGGCAAATATCGGCCTGGAGCATCTGGGAAGCCGCGTCTTCCGTCACAGCCTTGCCGGCGCGAGACAGGGGGACTGAGGCTCCCTAGGGCCCGTCCCCGGGCGGCTCCGTGGCTCCGAGGCGACCCCGAATATAGAGCCTGAGGCGCGGAAACGCGAGACCTGATCCGGATGTGGCGGCGGAGCTAGCGCCTTGGCAACGTGGAGGTTAAGGCCCGGCATCGCGAAATCACTTGAAGCGCTAGTGTGATCCCAAGGTCCGTTCGCACTTGCGTGCTCCGCCCCGCTTCCGGCACCATTGCCCGCGAATCCCCCAGCAAATCCGGCCTACGCAACGGTTGTGAGCGTACACTCACAACGGGATCGAGGGCTCACGGAGGGGGGCTGAGGGCACCACCACTCCCCCATCGCCTCCCCGCCTACCGTCGCTCCTTGTGCAGCACCCTGTCAGTGACGTGTCTCAAGAGTCTGTGAAAGAGACCACCCGCCGAGAACGCCACCGCGCGGAGGGACTGCTCGGCGGGTGTGGTATGCGCCGAACCTCTGGCTCACCGCACTAGTTCGCTACGCTAGATCAGCCGCAGCTGCCTCCCGACCTTGTGGAACGCCTCGAGCGCGGCGTCGAGATCCTCCTGCGTGTGGCCCGCAGAGATCTGGCACCGCACCCGCGCCTGGCCCTTGGGGACGACGGGGTAGCCGAACCCCGTGACGAATACACCCTCGCCCAGCAGCAGATTGCTCATCTGGATGGCCTTCGCGGTGTCGCCGAGTATGACGGGGATGATTGGTGTGTCACCCTCCAGCGGTTTGAACCCCATCTCGACGAGGCGGTGGCGGAAGTACCGTGCGCTGTCGTGGAGCCGGGTGACGCGCTCGGGATGCTCGCGAAGATAGCGCACTGCCGCGAGGGCGCTTGCCGCGACGGTGCACGGTAGGGCATTGGAGAACAGCTGTGGGCGCGATCGCTGGGTGAGGTAGTCGCACATGGCTGCCGACGACGCGGTGAAGCCACCGGCCGCGCCTCCCAGCGCCTTGCCCAGCGTCGAAGTAATGATGTCTACCTCGCCCAGCACCCCGGCATGTTCCGGCGTCCCTCGGCCCGTCTTGCCGAGTACGCCGGTGGCATGGGAGTCGTCCACGGCAACGATGGCGTCGTACTTCCGTGCGAGCTCGAGGATGTCCGCGAGCCTGGCGACATCGCCCTCCATCGAGAAGACGCCGTCGGTCATGATGAGGCGGGTGCGCGCGTCCGCCACGGACTTGAGCTTCTCCTCGAGGTCCGTCATGTTGGAGTGTTTGTAGACGGCCGATCGACACTTGACGATGGCCTTCGCCAGTCGAATGGAGTCGATGATTGAAGCGTGGTTCAACTCGTCGGAGATCACCGCGTCTTCCGGCCCAAGAAAGGTCGCGCACAGTCCCTCATTTGCGTTCCAGCACGAGACGTATGTCAGCGACGCCTCGGTGCCCACCAGGTCGGCCAACGCCTGCTCCACCTCTCGGTGGATGGTGAACGTTCCGCAGATGAACCGTACGCTCGCCGTGCCGGCGCCGAAGCGTTCGAGCGCTGCCTGCCCGGCCTGGATGATCTCGGGTATCGCCGACAGGCCGAGGTAGTTGTTCGAGGAGAGAATGATCACCTCGCCTCGGCCTTCCATTTGCACGCGGGCGTCCTGTGGTGAGTCAAGGTAGTTGAGCTGCTTGTAGACGCCGTCCTTCCTAAACTGATCGAGCTCCGTCTCTAATCGCTGCTCCACCGACGCCTTCATTGCATCCCCCCGGGTAGTCGCACCACTAACGTCAGCACGGGCGGGCAGGCGGTCGGGCGGAAAGGCGGTCGTGTGCTAGATGACCGCCTGTCCGCCCGACCGCCCGGCCGCCCTAGAGAATGCTCCGCACCAAACCACCGTCTACCTGCAACGCGACGCCCGTAATGTAGCTCGCCTGCTCGGACGCTAAGAACGCGACTACCGCTGCCAACTCTGCCGGCTCACCCATGCGTCCGGTAGGAATGCCGCGGACGAAGTCGCCAAGGACATCTTCCACTCGCCGATTACGCTGGGCGGCCAGCTCGGCGGCGAGCTCCTCCACCCTCTCCGTGCGCATGTATCCCGGACACACACAATTGACGGTGATGCCGTCGACGGCCACCTCGTCCGCCAGCGTCTTGGCGAATCCAAGCACGCCGGCCCGTGCTGTGGTGGACAGGATCAGGTTCGTGATGGGTTGCTTCGCCGCTACGCTGGTGAGGCAGATGATGCGACCCCAATGGCGCTCCCGCATACTCGGGAGCACTGCACCACAGAGATGAATGGTCGATAGGAGATTCAGACCCAGTGCGGCATCCCAGCCCTCGGCTGGCACTGCGTCGAATCGCATCGCCGGCGGCCCACCAGCGTTGCACAGGAGAATGTCCACGGGTCCAAGCTGCTGCGTGACTCGCCGGGCGAGCTCCTCGACCTGGGCAGGTACACTCACATCGGCCTGAACGGCGACCACTTCCCGATGGGCGTGCGCCTTGACGTGCTCCACCGCTCGGGCGAGCCGGTCGGCGTCCCGTCCGTTGAGGGCAACGTGGCATCCTTCTGCGGCGAGGGTGGTGGCAATAGCCAGTCCCAGTCCGCTTGAGGAGCCGCCTATCAGCGCGACGCGTCCGTCGAGTTGCAGGTCCATGTTCCCAGGCCCTCCATTCCCAAAGGCGTTGCCACGCGCGATCGCGGCTGATCGTGACGTGCGGGATTGCGCGATTGCCCGAACGTGGTGAGCAAATTCACCGAGGAGCGTCGCGTGCGTTTGCCGCAATTTGAGCGGTGGCACGAGAGGCAGCAAGCGCCGCCGACCAACACTCGCAACGGCATACAAAGACGCGGGCACTGTTTCGTCGTCATTGGTCCGCAGTGCGTCGGTGCTTGCTCGCAGCTTAAGTCACCCGCCTATATGCGCGCTTGTCAGTGTTCATCCATGACTTCATCCGTGGCTGAAAACCTATTGCGTGATTCAACTTGATTCACAATATTCGCTCCGTGATATTGCGTTCGAAGGAGCGCCGCTGTTGTCGGTAACGCGACGCGAGTTCGTCAAACGAACTTCAGTCGCTGCGCTCGCTGCCTCCGCGGCGAGCGAGCTGTTCGCATCCTCACCGGTTTCCGCCCCACCCGATTCGTCAGTCAAGGAGCTCTGCCTGTTCGCACTGGACGCCGCGCGGAGTGCGGGTGCGTCGTACGCCGACGTGCGGGTGAGCAGCGTGCGGACGCAGGTCGTATCCACACGAGAGGAGCGCCTCACGGCGCTGCGCGATGACGAGACGCTCGGAGTTGGTGTTCGCGCGCTGGTCGGTGGCGCATGGGGCTTTGTCGCGAGTCGCGTTCTGACTCGTGACGAGTGCGTGCGCGTTGCGCAGCGCGCTGTGGAACAGGCGAGAGCGAACCAGCAGGGCGTTCGGCGATCGGTGACGCTCGCGCCAGTGGAGGCCTATCCCAACGGAGCGTGGCAGAGCCCGATTCAGCTGGATCCGTTCGACGTCGCAATCGAGGACAAGGTCGCGACGCTGCTGGGTGCCAATGCAGAGGCGNNCCAATGCAGAGGCGCTCAAGGTGGACGGCGCACGGTTCGTGTCCTCGTCGATGTCGTTCGTCCGTCTCCAGACGACGTTCGCTTCTACCGAAGGCAGCATCATCGAGCAGACCATGTACCGGTCGCTGCCCTCGATGACGGTCACCGCGGTGTCCTCGGACTTCTCGGACTTCCAGCGCCGCTCCTCCACCGAGATCCCCCCGATGGGCGTCGGCTACGAGCTCGTGCGCGCTGCTGATTTCGCAGGTCGGGCGATGGGGTGGGCGGAGGAGGCCGTCCAGAAACTCTCGGCCAAGCCGGTGGAACCTGGACAATACGATCTGATTCTCGATCCCAGTCATCTCTTCCTCACCATCCACGAGAACATCGGGCATCCCACCGAGCTCGATCGCGCCATGGGGTATGAGGCGAACTATGCCGGCACCTCATTCCTCGCACCGCCGGAAGCAGTGATCGGAAAGTTCCGGTACGGACCGGAGATGATGAACATCCAGGGCGACCGAACCCAGCGGGGCGCTCTGGCGACGGTTGGGTGGGACGACGAGGGCGTGCCAGCGGATAGCTGGCCGATCGTGAAGGACGGCGTGTTCGTGGACTACCAGACCACCCGCGAGCAGGCGGGTTGGATCGCCCCGCTCACGGGGATCACCCGCTCCCACGGGTGTTCCTACGCCCAGTCGTGGGATCGGGTGCAGTTCCAGCGCATGCCCAATGTCTCGCTCCTGCCGGGAGAGGATGACTACGTGCTGGACGACCTCGTGGCCGCTACTGATCGCGGCATCCTGATCAAAGGCCGGGGATCGTACAGCATCGACCAACAACGCTACAACTTCCAGTTCGGCGGCCAGGTGTTCTACGAGGTGCGTGGCGGACAGATCACCGGCATGCTCAAGGACGTGGCCTACCAGGGGCGGACGCCGGAGTTCTGGAACTCAATGGACATGTTGGGCGGACCACGGAGCTACGCGTTGGGCGGAACGTTCTACGACGGCAAGGGTCAGCCAGCGCAGGTGAATGCCGTGAGCCACGGTTGCCCCGCGGCGCGGTTTCGCCAGGTCACCGTGCTCAGCACCGCCGGGGGGAGGTAGCCCCGGCACGCGCCTATGGCCGACATCCTGACCGAGAGTGACGCGCGGGAGTTGTCCCAGCGCATCTTGAGCCACACGACGGCCGATGGAGCCGAGGTGCGGCTCCGGTCCGGATTGGACGGCAACACGCGCTTCGCTGTGAATCAGATCACTACCTCCGGGGAGGTCATCGATACCGAGGCGTCCGTGAGCGTGCGGTTCGGCGCGCGACAAGCATCGGTGACGTTCAACGAGTTGGACGATGCGAGTCTCGCCAGCGCCGTGGGCAAAGCGGAACGTCTTGCACAACTCGCGCCGGAGGATCCGGAGCAGATGCCGCTCATGGGACCTCAGGAATACGCGGCGGTGCAAGCGTTCTTCGAGGACACACACCAGCTCTCTCCGGAGAGGAGGGCCGAGGCGGTGCAGGCGGTGGTGTCAGCCGCCGCACAAGCAGGCCTGGTGGCGACTGGGTTCCTGCCCCGTGTGGCCGGGGCCACCGCGGTGGCCAACACAAACGGCCTGTTCGCCTACGAACGGTCGACGCTGGCGTCGTACACTACCACCGTTCGGACGCCGGAGGGCGACCGATCGGGGTGGGCTGGGGCTACCCACAACGATTGGACTCGTATGGCCGCTCCGGAAGTCCTGGCGGACCGTGCGGTGACGAAGGCACAGCAGAGCGCTCGGCCGGTGGCCGTCGAGCCTGGCCCCTACACGGTGGTCCTGGAGCCGACGGCCGTGGGGAATCTCGTACAGCTCATGGCCTTCGGGCTCGGCGCGCGGGCCGCCGATGAGGGACGCTCGTTCTTCTCCCGGCGCGGCGGTGGCAACAAGATCGGCGAGCAGGTGGCGGATGTGCGAGTCACGCTGTACTCCGATCCACAGGACCCGGACCTCCTCCAGCGCCCGTTCACCGACGAAGGGCTGCCAGTCAACCGCACGGTGTGGATCCAGGACGGTGTGCTGGTCAACCTTGCCTACGACCGCTATTGGGCGGACCGACTGGGGCGTGCACCTGTGCCATTGGCCGGCGGGATCAAGCTGGCCGGCGAGACCGGCACGGCGGCTGATCTAGTGAGCACGGTGGAGCGCGGGCTGCTGGTCACCCGCTTCTGGTACATCCGAGGTGTCGATCCCCGAACGATATCATACACCGGGATAACCCGTGATGGGACGTTCCTGATCGAGAACGGTCGGATCACCGGGGCAGTGAAGAACTTGCGATTCAACGAGAGTGTTGTCGCGATGCTCAACAACATCGTGGGCATTGGTGCGGCGGTCCGGGTCGTGGCGTCGGAATCAGGCGGTTTGGGGGCCGCCGTTGCGGTGCCGCCACTGGTGGTGCGCGACTTCCACTTCACCTCGGTGTCGGACGCCGTCTAGTGCCGTTCCAACTTGTTGCCCCCAATCTGCGAGTTGGTGCCGCACTGCTGCGGCGTCCCAGAAGTTCGTTTCTGCCGCTGATTGATCGACAAGCGAACGCGGATTCGTATCGGCCAAGAAGGAGGGGCGTAGCATGCTACGCCCCTACAGACTCGTCCACAGACTAATCCGCGTTGCGAGAGTCATCCGCCGCCGCGTGGGCGCCCGGACAGCCCCACCGGTGCGTGCGATGTGCAGCGACCTAGCGGAGTGTGCGATCGGCAGCGCTCCAGCGGAGCGGAGCGAGGTGTGCTGAGTGGCGCCGGACGCCGCTCAATCCGCTCGCCTAGTAGGGCGGGCACTCACCATCAGTAGGAGGCGTTATGGCGAAGAGAAAGCGGGCGACGAAGAAGAAGGCCGCGAAGCGCAGAACTAAGAAGCGCGCGACCAAGAAGAAGGCGGCGAGGAAGAAGAAGTAACCTGACGTCGCCCAATACTCGCAGCACGTTGCGATGGGGTCGGCACGCTGCCGGCCCCGCAGCGTTTGTGGACTTCAGCTCTTGACCGCGACGAGCCAGTCGGGTGCTTGGCGCTGCCCCCGGGGTTCGATGCGCCAGCCGGAATAGTGGGCCTTGAGGCCCCCGAGTCCCGACGCAGCTACGCTGGCAGTCGGTTCCGGCGGCAGGATGCAATGCACTCCGCCGTGCATGGTGTGGGTGGTGAGGGCCTCGAAGAAGGCCCCGCGGCTCGCGGTATCCAACGGACCGAGCGCAGCGGGGTCGATCACCACGAGCAAGGACATCACGTCTGGAAACCAGTCGCCGAGGCTAACCACCAACGCCTGGAAGCGGGATGCAAGCGCCTCGGCGGCCGCCCGCCTCTCCGCTGCTTCGACGGTGGCCAGCTCCTGGTCGATGAACACCACCGGCCAGTCGTGGGCGGCTAGGTAGAACGCGGCAGGTGCGGCACCGGCGCCCACCACCAGGGCATCGCCTTCGTCGTCCAGTTCCTGTGCCAGCTCCGTGAACGGTGTGTCCGGATCGAGGCCCCAGTGCGTCGGCTCGCGCTGAGCCCGGCGCAACTTGAGGTGCCGCGCCCGCCAGCGCCGATATGTGGGGAGGTTGAGGCGGCGCATGATCAGTCGGTCCACGTGCTCCAGCACCAGGACCTCGGTGAGGACCAGCTGCTCGTCCGGACCCACCTCCAGCTCGCGCACTGCTTCGTCGGCGATCGCCAGCAGCTCTTCCCTGGAGATCTGCTGCTTGAACTCTTCAATCCGTTCGAGGATGAACTCGCCGTACTCCTGGCGCAGCGACCGCTGCTGGCGCGCGCGTCGGCGGCGTGGTTGCGGCGAGGTCAGCACGGCTCGATGTGGACTACTACTTCGTTGAAGGCGAGCTGGCTCCGGAGGCGCAGTTCGACGGCGTCAGCGATTCGGTGTGCCGTCTCCACGCTGGCGTCGCGCCGCACCGCAATCGTCAGCTCGGCGAAGCGGCGGTCGGGCGCGCCCCGCGACCGAATGCCATACGCCGTGACCACCCCGTTGACGGCCTCCGCTGCCGACTGGATGTCATGCGACGGGACCGCGTGCTGGTCCACCAAGACCGGCACCGAACGGGCCACGATGCCGTATGCCAGTACCACGATCACAACCGCCACCAACAAGGCGACGATGGGATCCACGTACCAGTAGCCAGCCCGTGAGAACAACACGCCGACCACCACGCCCATCGTGATGAACACGTCTGCCCGGGTGTGGGCAGAGTCAGCAAGGAGGATCTCACTGTTGAGCTGCCGCCCGCGTCGCGACTCGTAGACGGTGACGAAGGAATTTATCACGAGCGTCCCCAGGAGGACTGCCATCTCCGGAAGGCTGATCTCCAGGGGCGCTGCACCGGCCGTCAATCGCGTGATGGCTCCCTTGACCAGTTCGAAACCGGTAATCGAGAGAAAGATGACGATCGCGAGGGCACCCAGGGTCTCGAACTTCTCGTGTCCGTAGGGGTGATCCTCGTCGGGCTCTCGGGCCGCGACCCAGATCACCGCCAGGGCGAGCACGTTGTTCATCGCGTCGACGGACGAATGTACGGCATCGCCCAACAGGCTCAGTGAACCGGTACGTAGCCCAATGACAAATTTGGCCCCCACCACGCCGAGGTTGGCGATGAGGAGGCCGATGAGTACTCGCTGAACCTGAACGTTCCGGTCGCGCGCGCGCGCGCGGGCGGGCGGCATGGTCTGCAACCTGGTCCCAGCAGTGCTGCCTGTCAACTGTTGTGCGGCAAGAACTCACCTAGAGAGACATGCGGCGGCCACTACATGGCAGTATACTGATCAGTCTCATCCCCTCCGCCACCCCCCCAGGGGGAGGAGGGGGAGATGGGGGAGTTGATCAGCAGCTAGTGGTCAGGACGGAGTGGCCGTGCCTCGTGGAGATACACGTGTCTGAAGGTGGAGGGAGCACGCTCCGTATTCACATGCATCAGCACCCGAATGCGCCGGGCCAGACCGCCGGGGACGTCCATTTCGGTGGCCCCCAAGAGGGCGACGCTATTCCATCCAAGCTGTCGTGCCGCCCGGGCCGGATACTCGCTGGTGATGTGGGGGGTCGCGACAACAATGACGCTTGCGATACCGGGGGCGGCGATCTCGTTGACCGTCAGTAGGGTCTCGAGGAGCTCGCGCGTCGCCTCGAGCACCGATTCCGCCGTGTCGTGCAGCACCACCGTGGTACCGCGGATTCCCCGTACCGGCATCACGTCTCCTTATGGCACTTCCTGACGTCCGCCTCCTGGCAATCGCCGGACCGCCCACGGTCGAACTGCCGGCGCTGATGGACGCGTGTCGGGCCGCCGTCGCTGGCGGGGCGACGGCGGTCCAGATTCGCGTCAAGGACGTCCCGGCAGCCAGCCTCGTGCAGGCGGCCGCGTCGCTCGTGGCGACGCTCCCCATTCCCGTCTACGTCAATGATCGGGCCGATGTGGCGTGGGCCGCAGGGGCCCAGGGGGTCCACGTCGGCTGGGACGACATCTCGCCGGCCGCAGTGCGGACCTTTGCAGGCGATGCCCTTCGCGTCGGCGTGTCAGTGGGCACACCCAGCGAGGCTGTGGCGGCGCTCGCGGCCGACGTCGACTATTGGAGCGTGGGCTCCGTGTACGCAACGGCGACGAAACCGGACGCCGGTGCCCCAATAGGCACTGCGGGCTTCCGTTCTCTCGCCGCCCGGGCACCTGAAGGAATGTCCGTCATCGCCATCGGCGGCATCACGGCGGCCAACGCGGCAGAGGTCATCGAAGCAGGTGCCTGCGGTGTTGCTGTCAGCAGCGCCATCTTCTCTGCTCCCAACATCGCGCAGGCCGCTCGCGCGCTCCGCGAGGTCGTTGATCGGGCGCTATCGGCGTAACCGATTGATGGCAGCTACCGTTCCGTTCCTTGGCGGCGTACTTCCCGCACAGCCCGGCGGTGCTCGGCGTAGGTTCGGGAGAACACGTGCTGTCCGTCGGGACGGGCCACGAAGTAGAGGAAATCGGTTCGCGCCGGATTGAGCGCAGCCTCGATGCTTGCCTCTGACGGCTCGCCGATGGGTCCGGGGGGCAGGCCGTCGATGAGGTAGGTGTTGTACGGTGAGGCTATCTGGTAGTCTCTCTCCCACAACCGCCGTCGCTGTCCCAGTGCGTACGCCACCGTAGGGTCTGCCTGCAGGCGCATGCCGTGTCTCAGGCGATTGTGGTACACGGACGAGACGTACTTGCGGTCGGGTGGGTGGCGCACCTCGCCCTCGATGATGGAAGCCAGGGTGACGATCTCGTGCCGCGTCATGCCGAGGCTGTCCAGCTGGTGCTGCCACTCGGGGCGCCAGCGCGCCTCGAATTCTCTGGCCAGTTGTCGCACGACATCCAGCGCGACGGCGTCGGTGCGAACGAGGTAGGTGCTCGGGTAGAGATAGCCTTCCAGGGTCGCTGCCGGGATGCCAAGACTCACGCGGAGCGCCGAGTCCTGGGCGGCTGCCAGCAGGCTATCCGCGGGAATGCCGAGCTGTTGTTCCACGGCTGCGGCGACTTCTCGCAGCGTCAAGCCTTCGGCGATCACGATCCGCTGCTGAGCTGGTCGTCCGGTGACCAGGATGCTCAGCAGTTGTCGGATGGAGACCGGGCGAGGGATCTCGTAGGTGCCGGCCTGAATGGCCCGCTGTCGTCCGGACATCGTGGCGTAGAAGCGAAACAGCTCGGCAGAGCGGATGAGGTCCCGCACCTCGAGGGTTTCGGCTACCGCGGCAAGGGTCGCACCGCGGTGAATTGTCAACTCCTCCGAGGCTTCCGGTGGCGGGGATGAAGTACAGCCAAGCACCGCCGATACCGCGGCAGCGCTGAGTGCTCGCGGTATCATTGGCGACGGCTGTCGAGGAAGAGCTGCAGTAGCACGGTGGCCGCGAGTTGGTCGACGTCGCCCTTGCGTCCCCGGGTGCTCCCTCTCAGCTCCTTGACGGCGCCTATCGCCCGCCCCGTGGTCATGCGCTCGTCCCAGTACCCGACAGGCAATCCCGTCTTCTCGGCGATCAGGGCTCCGGTGGCCCGAACACGGGCTGCTCGCTCGTCCTCCGCGCCGTCTGGGGAAAGCGGCAAGCCCACGACGACGCCCACCGGGTGGTGGGCATCCAAGTGTTCCTTGAGCCGCTGCATGGGAAAGCGCCGGCCGGCACGCCTGGTCAGGGTCGTCAGGGGCTGCGCCAACGTTTGCGATGGGTCTGACAGCGCTAGGCCGATCCGTTTGTCGCCAACATCCACTCCCAGCAGCCGCCCCTCTAGCGGAAGGTCGGCTCGGCGGTTCGGCGGTTTGTCGCGTGACTCGTCCGCCGGCCCGCCGATCCGCCGATCCGTCGACATCACCCCTCCTGCATGGTGGAGAAGAACTCTTTGTTCGTCTTGGTCCGCTTCATCCGTTCCAGCAGGAACTCGATCGCCTCGACGGTGGGCATGTCCGCCAAGAAGTTGCGGAGCAGGTAGATCTTGTTGAGCTCGTTCTCCTCGAGGAGCAACTCCTCCTTCCGAGTGGAGCTTCGCTGCACATCGATTGCGGGCCAGATCCGGCGGTCTGCGATGCGGCGGTCGAGTATGAGTTCCATGTTTCCGGTGCCCTTGAACTCCTCGAAGATCACTTCGTCCATCCGACTCCCTGTCTCGATCAGGGCCGTGGCGACGATGGTGAGCGAGCCACCACTATCGATGTTCCGGGCGGCGCCGAAGAAGCGCTTGGGCTTCTGCAGCGCGTTCGCGTCCACGCCGCCTGACAGGATCTTACCTGAGTGGGGGATCACGACGTTGTGGGCGCGGGCCAGTCGGGTGATGGAGTCGAGCAGGATCACGACATCGTGTCCGTGCTCCACCATTCGCCTGGCCTTCTCGATCACCATGTCTGCCACCTGAACGTGCCGGTCCGCTGGCTCATCGAACGTGGAGGCGATCACCTCCGCCCCGGTCACGTTCTCCTCCATGTCGGTTACCTCTTCGGGGCGCTCATCAATGAGGAGCACGATGAGGAGAGCCTCGGGGTGATTTTCGCTAATGGAGTTTGCGATCTTCTGGAGGAGTATGGTCTTGCCAGCCTTGGGAGGTGACACGATCAACCCCCGCTGGCCGAATCCTACGGGGGTAAGGAGGTCCATGACTCGCATCGACAGATCGGCGTCTGAGCGCTCGAAGCGCGCGCGGCGGTCGGGGTAGCGCGGCCGTAGATTGTCGAAGCCGATGCGATGTTTGGCCTTCTCGGGGTCGTCGAAGTTGATCCTTTCGACCTTGAGGAGTGCGAGGTAGCGCTCTCCTTCCTTTGGCGGTCGTACCTGTCCCAGGACCGTGTCGCCTGTCCTGAGATCGAAGCGCTTGATCTGGCTCGGACTCACATAGATGTCGTCAGGTCCGTACAGGTAGTTCCAGTCCTGGCTCCGCAGGAAGCCGTACCCCTCGGGGAGGATCTCCAGTACGCCCTCGCCGCGCAGCACGGTATCGGAATCGAGCAGCGACTGTTCGATTCGGAAGATCAAGTCCTGCTTGCGTAGGCCTGAGTAGTTGGTGATGTTCAACTCCTCAGCCATGGCGTGGAGCTCGGCGACCGATTTCTTCTTTAGCTCTGCGATGTCCACTTGGCGGGAATCTCCATCAAAGAGGTGGGGTGGTGCTGCAGTCGATTAGGTCCGTTAGCCCCGCGCACTGGGCGCACTGGCCGTTGCTTAGTGTGAGATTGGACGTTTCGGGGATATCTGTTAGACGTGTAGGCCGGTATCATACGGTGTGCAGCGACAACCGTCAAGAGGCCCTGTGAGCTCGATCTCGAAGTTCTTCCTCTGGTGGCGCACCATCGTGGTGCGTGACCGAGAGGTGGTGGATGCAGTTGTAGATCCGGCTCACCGGGGCCCGTCTCCGGAGTTGGAGGCGGCCCTGGCGGAGTGGCCCGGACCGTACTACTGGGCGGAGAGGGACGGTGAAGGTCGACTGGTCTTGATCCGGGCGCTGACGCCGCCGAAGCCGGAACGCTGGTTCCTGCACGGCATCCTCTTCCTGGTGACGTTCTTCACCGTATGGATGGGTGGTGCCCTGCTTGCGGGTTCGGCGCTTCCCCTCGCCTTCCCGTTCAACATCGACTTCTCGGTGGCACCGCGGCTGCTGCTTGACCTCGTCTCCGAGTTGGTCACGCAGCGGGCGGGGCTGGACTTCGCCATGGCCCTGATGGCGATTCTCCTGGCTCACGAGACCGGTCACTTCATCATGGCGCGGCGCTACGGGATCAACGCGTCGCCGCCGTACTTTCTGCCGGCGCCACCCATCGTGAACTTCATCGGCACCTTCGGTGCCTTCATTCGCCTCCGCAGTCCGATCGTGGACCGGCGGCAGCTCATGGACGTCGGTGCTGCGGGACCGTGGGCCGGCTTTGTGGTGGCGATGGTCGCACTGGTGGTGGGGCTGTCACGGTCGCTGGTGGTGCCAGATGTCGGCGCCTCAGATCAGTTCGTAGTGCTGGCCAACTTCCAGCTCTACCTCGGCGACTCTCCCATCATGTATCTGACGCGGCGGCTGGTGGCGGGAGAGGGCACGGTCCTGCTTCACCCACTCGCCTTCGCGGGCTGGCTTGGACTGTTCGTGACAATGCTCAACTTGCTGCCCCTGGGACAGCTTGACGGCGGCCACATCCTCTACGCGCTGATCGGGAGATGGCAGGCCACCATCGGGCCCGTCATCTGGATGGGGTTGATCGCCCTGGGCTTCGTGCAGGGGCAGTGGTGGTGGTGGATCTGGGCGGCGTTCATCCTCATCCTGGGCCGAGGCCGGGTGGCGCACCCCCAGGTGTTGGACCGCTATCGACCGTTGCCTGTGAGCCGGCGGCCCGTGGGTTGGGCTACGCTCCTGCTGTTCGTGGGGACGTTCAGCCCCATCCCAGTGCACTATTTCTGATTCCTGATTGCTGATCGCGATTGCGCGTGGTGCCTGCCACTGGCGGCAGTCCGCCCGGCTCAACCCTTCAACCCAAGCGGCAGCCCGACCTCCAAAGCCCCCACCCCGCGGCGGCAGGAGCGGGAGGTGACTCGCGCTTGTGCCGCTGGGAGGTGGGGGGCAGGGCTGCCGCTTCCTGCCGCTGGAGTTGGTGGAGAGTAGACGGGGCTGCCGCCTGCTGCCGCTCGGGTGGAGCGGCGGTGGTGGGGCAACAGTGACTGCCCGCTCACTATTGCTTAAGTGATAGATACGTTTATATTTGCGCAAACCAACAGGTAACTTGAGATGCCGGGAAACCCGGTCCGCTTCGGTGCCTCCAACCCCACCGAACCCATCATCCACGAACTCCCCCCGTTCCGGTACGAGGGCGAGCTGGTGGCCATCAGGCTGGAGATGCGGCGGGCTGACGACGGGACCTGGCGTGGTCGGCTGATCTTCGGGACGGGAGAGGACGGCACCGCCCCTGCCACTGGCGAAATCTTCTGTGCCGGGAGCGAGAGCGAGATCTGGGAGTGCTTCCACGACCTGAGGGACCATAATCTCCGAGATCTGTACCGCTCGGTGACTGAATGACAGAAGACGCCGACGAGCAACACCGCAAGCTGAGGCACAATCTCTCCAACCCACTCTCGGCCATCCTCGCCGAGACGCAACTGCTGTTGCTGCGGGCTGACTCCTTGGATGACGAGACGGTGAAGGCTCTGCGGGAGATCGAACGTCTCGCCCGACGCATGCGGGAGATGCTGAAGGGTTAACCGCCCCGACCCCCATCACCCCGGCGGCAGCACCGCCGCCCCACTCCCTGCTCCGAGCGGCAGCCTGTCTGCTGCACCTCCCCCCGGTGGCAGTGGAATTGCTGTAAGGCGGATCCGCGGCAGACCGGCGTGACGGCATCGCGGCATGATGAAACTCTGGGAGGCTCCCGCCTCCTCCCGCCCACGCTGCGGTGTCGTACCAGCCAGAGTTCTTCCATTACCGAAGTCCCTCTCCTGCCGCCAGGTTGGGAAGGGGAAGCGGTAGGGGTTGGGCTGCCTCGATCAGTGTCCCTGGTTCATTTCCCGCCGACAATCGTACCACCTGGTGGAACAAATCGCATCTTGACGCCGCAAGATGCGCGGGACAACTTCTCCGCTTCCCGTACCAGATGGCTGTCCCCGCCAGCTCGGCGGCCACCCTGGAGCAACCTCATGTGCAAGTCTGAGTACGTCCTCAGCAGGTCCCGGTTATTGTTGCTGTCCCTTGTTCTCGCTGTTGTGCCACTCCTCTCCGCCTGCGCCGGTGCCCGCCCAACAGAGGTTTCCCCCGAAGAGATTCCAGAACTCGAACAACGCATCGCCGAACAGCCCGGCAACGCGGATGTGATTCTCCGCTATGCCGCCGCGTTGTATGCGGCGGAGCGTTGTGACAGTGCGCGTGCGGTGGCGCTCACGGGGATGGCGATCAGGCCGGAAAGCGCGATTGGCCCGCTGGTGATGGGCCAGTGCTTTGAGCGAGAAGAGGAATACGACCAGGCAATCGCCGTCTACCGCCAGTTCCTTGCAGAGTACCCCGATCGCCGGGGGTCACCCGCCGTTCGGGCCCGCGAGATGTTCGCCCTGCGTGCTCGAGCGAGCATGCGTGCACGAGCGGCGTTGGATCGGGAAGCGGAACTGGCACGACAGCCGGCGGATCCGCAAACCTTGGCCGTGCTGCCGCTGGAGATCGCCGGGGACACGAGCTTCCTGCCGCTTTCCCGCGGACTCGCCCAGATCCTTACCTCCGATCTCGCCTTGCTGCAGCGGTTCCGCTTGGTGGAGCGGCTTCAGCTGGGTGCGCTGATTCAGGAGATGCAGCTCGCCGAAGCTGGCCGAGTGGACGTCGCTACGGCCGCCCGGATGGGACGCCTCCTCCAGGCAGGCCGGATGGTGCAGGGACTGGCGGCCATCCCGCCGGAGGGAGACGTCCGACTCGAAGCCGCCGTGGTGCGATCGGACGGCCAGGTAACCAGCCCCGAGGTGGCGACCGGTCGATTGCGCGATCTCCTCAGATTGGAAAAGGACGTCGTTATCGGAATTGCCGCCCAGCTCGGCTACGTGCTGTCCGAGGCCGAGCGGCAGATGATTCTTGAGAACGGGACGCAGGATCTCGCCGCGTTCCTCGCCTATTCGCGGGGGCTGTTGGCGGAGGATCTCGGCGATTACGCGGCGGCTGCGGCGCATTTTGCTGACGCGATTCAACGGGATCCTGGGTTTGCTGATGCCCGTGACGAGTTCGAGGTCAGCGCCGTGGCGCAAGAGGTGCAGGAGGCCACTCCGGGTGAGGTGACCACTGTGGCGGCTGAGGCACCGCCGCCACCGCCGATCCCAGTGACACAGCCTGTGGTGGATGCGCTCAGCTCGACGGTGCAGGATGTCGCATCCACCCAGGGTGAGCAGGCCGCGGGTACGACCGAACAGCAGCAGACGACGCAACCGGCGACGGGGACCACGGCGGCGGATCCGCCACCACCGACCACGCCCCCGCCCTCGGTAACCGGGAAAATCCGAATCTTCTTCAGACTGCCATGAACACGCGAACCGCTGTCCTCGCCACCCTCCTCGCCGCCGCGCTGACCGGAGAACTCGTTGGCCAGAACCGGATCGTCGCGCGCACGGCGGTGCTGATTGAGGGTTACACGTTCGACTCCGGGCTGGTGTACGACAAGATCTCGGAATTCACCGTCCCGGTTTCTGTGTCCATCCCCGTGGGGCGCCTCGCCAGCGTGACGCTGTCCGGCGGCTACGTGAGCGTAGACCTCACCTCGGCAGACGCGACTCTCCTAGCCGATCAAGCGATCTCGGGCATGCTCGATACCGAGGTGCGGGTCACCCTCAACGTCGTGCCGGGCCGGCTGTTGTTGATCGGGACCGGCGCCATTCCCTCGGGGATCAAGACGGTGCAGCAGGACGAGCTGTCCATTCTCGGCGCGCTGTCCAGCGACCTCATCGGTTTCTCCACCTCGACGGTTGGGACCGGGGGGAATGTAGGCGGCGGGTTTGTCGGGGCACTGCCTCTGGGGCGCTACGCGCTGGGAGTGGGAGCCAGCTACAAGCAGCCGTTGTCCTACCAGCCGGTGAGCGGTAGAGACTCGCTGTTGCGTCAAGGTGGTGAGCTGCGGCTGCGGGCAGGGCTGGAGGGGCCCCTCGCCCGCCGCACGTATCTCCGATTCGCCGGCATCTATGCGGCCCGACAGAAGGACCAACTTGGTGGCCAGACGAAGCACGGCGTGGGGAACAGGATCATTGGCTACCTGGCGCTCAGTCAGGGATTGGGCTCGGCAATGTCGGTCACGCTCTACGGCTTCGACGTATTCCGCAGTAACCCGCAGATTGAGCCGACGGCGCTGGGTGCAGCGATCCTGCCCCGGGGCAATCTGCTCGCGCTGGGAGGGCGGCTCGCGTTTGCTCTGGGTCGGCGGACGTCGTTCACGCCCCACGCCGAGTACCGGATCTCAGCGATCGCGGTGGACACCAGCGACACCACCCTGCGTCGCGCGGGCAGTACCGTGCGCATGGGCGCCGAACTGAGGCACGGTTTCGGCTGGCGGACCGCCGTTGTGCTACAGGGAAGCGGGGTGTTCGGTAACGTGGTTCAGGCGGGCCGAGACATCAACCTGCGCGGCTTCCGAGCGGCGCTCAAACTGGAGCTCATTCCGTGATGCGGAGACTACCGGTGTGGGGGCTCACGGTCGCCGTCGTGGTGGCCTGCGGAGAACTCTTCGCGCCGCCGCTCTCCACCGCGACGCTCAGCGTCGTGCCGGTGTACGAGGACGTCGCCGTCCTGCTCGACAACGCGTTCCAGCTGCGGATCGTGGTGGAGCGGGAGAGTGAGGGAACGTTCGAAGAGGTGACGACAGTAACGGTGGCCCTCGACCCCGAGACTGGCGAGGCCAGCGCGGAGATCAACGTCGTTCTGCTCCAGAGCCCGGAGAAGTTCCGCATCGGGCTCAGGGTGGAGCGCGTCTCGGACGGTGCGGTGCTGTTCGAGGGGTTCGACTTCGTCGAGGTGACGGAACAAACGACGGACGAGCCGTCAGCCGTCGAGATCGAGGTCACGTACGTCTACCTGCCGGCCGCCAGCATCGAGATCGACCCCAAAGAAGCCACGCTGCTCGAGGGCGCCACGCTGCAATTCACCACAGTGACGCGCGACGCCGACGGGAATGAGATCGACGTGCCCGTGGGATTCGCGCTCGCCAACCCGGAGCACGAGAGCATCCTCGACGTGAACCGCTTGTCGGGCGAGGCCACGGCCCTGCAGGCCATTGCCGAGACGCCGGTGTTCGTGGTGGCGAGCACCAAGGACGAGGTACCGGTCGAGGACACGGCCCGCGTGTACGTCTGCTCGCCGACGGTCGTTGGCCCGGTCCGGTTCCTCGAGGTTAGCCCGACGACCCATACCTTCACGCTGTTGGGGGAGGAACTGCAGCTCGTCGCCACCGGGCAGGATCTCTGCAACAACCAGATCCCTGATCCCGACGTCGACTGGTCTTCGTCCGCCTCGGACGTGCTTCCTGTGAGTGCCGCCGGCGTCGCCAGGGCGCGGGACAACGGTGCTGCCACGGCGACCGCCACCCTCACTGCGGATGCCTCGGTAAGTGCCACGACCGGCGACCTGACGGTCCAGATACCGGAAGGCAGCCTCCAGGGGATCGTACGGCGACAGGAAGACAGCTCACCTGTGGCAGGCGTCGAGCTGGTTCTGACCGACGTGTTCGGCCGCGAGCGGCGGGCTACGACAGGGGCGGACGGCGCGTACCTGTTCACCAACGTGCTAGCCGGGCCGAACTACACGCTGGATGTGAATGCGGCGACGCTGCCACCGATCACCGTGCTCGTCAGCGACCAAGGTCGGACGGTTGAGATCGTGGGCGACGCTACGTCGGACGCGCCCGAGACGCTGATCCGCAAAGCGAACATCCCAATCTTCACACAGGTCTCGGCGACCTCTGTCACGGTCGGCGGCGAGATCGAGGTGACGTTGTTCGCGGACATGAGCGAAGTGGCACCGGCACTGGGCGCGTTGACGGCAGCCATAACGTGGTCGGACGCCGTGCTCCGCTATGTCGCCGGGTNNGCGAAGTGGGACCGGCACTGGGCGCGTTGACGGCAGCCATAACGTGGTCGGACGCCGTGCTCCGCTATGTCGCCGGGTCGTTCGAGGCGGTGGCGAGCTGGGACGGCATCATTGAGAATCCGGCCGTGCCTGGGCAGCTCACCCTTGTAGCCGTCTCGACCAACGGCGTGGCTGACGACGTCGTGACAGTGGCCCGCTTCCGGCTGCGGGCCAACGCCGCAGGCAGCACGACCGTCATGCCGGTGGCCACCGAGCTGGGAACGATTGACAGCGACGGTGTCTCGTACGACTTGCTCCAGCTGGGGAACGTGACATTCGCCGGCTCGGACGTGGTCTCCAACTAGGAGCGACGCGGCATTCGGGACGGTCCACGGAAGGCCACGGGCTAACCGAGTTGACGCTCGGGAGGATAGCAATGCGGGCTCGCCTATTTGTGGTTTTGGCGCTCACTCTGGTCTGGCCGGGTAGGAGTGCCGCTCAGGAGCAGGCCCAACTTCAGGCACTGCTGCAGCAGGTCAGCGAGCACTCCGGACGGGTCATCGTCGGGTTCAAGCCACCCGAGGCGGCTCGGGGAGTGCCGGCGCCAGGGGTCGTTGCACTGGCGGCGACCCAAGTCGCCGACCTGGCTCGGCAGAAGCTGGAGAACCGCGGTGCCCAGATCCGGCGGCACCTGCGCATCGTGCCGGCCGTTGCGGCGACCCTCGACACGGCTTTGGTGCGGCAGCTCCTGGCCGATCCGTGGGTCGAGTATGTCGAGCCGGACTGGCCGGTTGAACCGGTCGACCTCGGAGCGCGGCCATGGGACGCCGAGCGAGCGAGAGCCACCGTGCTGCCCGATGCGACTGCCACGCTCGTTTCCCAGTCGGTCCCCTGGGGGGTCGACCAGATCAACGCCCCCCTCGTGTGGGCCACGACGACGGGCTCGGGCGTCAGGGTAGGCATCATCGACAGCGGGATCGACAAGGACCACCCCGATCTGAGCGTCGCTGGTGGGATCAATCTGGTCACGGGCCTGGAGACGCCCGAAGAGTGGAACGACGACGCGCCCTTCTGCGATGGTCACGGGACCCACGTCGCCGGGACGGTGGCGGCACTGGACAACGATGACTTCGTGGTCGGCGTCGCCCACGGGGTTGAGCTGTACGCCCTGCGTGTCTTTGACCCGCCGCCGGGGTTCGGCTGCGGCGCCGCCACGTCCGACATCATCGCGGCCGTCGAGTGGGCCGCGGACGATGGGACCGGTGCACGGCGACTCGATGTCATCAACCTGAGTCTGGGTGGCGGGCAGGCATCCCAGGCCGCGGCGGATGCCTTCGCGTCGGCCTACGCCAACGGAGTGGTGATCGTCGCGTCGAGTGGCAACGGATCGGGGCCGGTGATCTATCCGGCGGCCTATCCCAGCGTGATCGCCGTGGCCGCCACCGACGGCAGCGACACACGGGTCTGGTTCTCGAATTATGGGCCAGAAGTGGAGTATGCCGCGCCCGGCTGGGATGTGCCCAGCACCCTGCCTGGTCCCGATGTCGGATTCTTCAGCGGTACGTCGCAGGCCTCCCCCCACGTGGCCGGCGTCGCGGCCCTGCTCCGCGGTGTCGACGCCGCGCTGACGCCCGATGACGTTCGCGACTACTTGCGGCGAGGTGCCGTCGACCTCTCCCCGGGCGGGCGGGACGACTACACCGGCCATGGGCGGGTCGACGCGCTGGCGAGCGTCAACGCGCTGACAGGGTCCGCAGTGACCTTGGCGGCGCTGCCGGCGACCGTGGGCTTCAACTCTTTTGCCGCGGCCACCGCGCCGACCACCGACGTGCAACTGGAAGCCTCCGGCGGAAACGTCGGCTGGACCGCCAGCGCGAACCGGTCGTGGGTCTCGCTGTCCGCCACCAGCGGGACCGCGTCGCCCGGTAGCCCCTCGACCCTCGGTGTTGGCATCGACCCCGCCGGACTCAGCGTCGGAGTCCACGTCGCGGACGTCACCATCGAGTCGGGAGACGCGGCCAATACGCCGTTCACTATCCAGGTGCGGGTCAACGTGGCCGAGACGATGGTCGCCCTAGATGACGCGGTGGCGGGTCGCATTGAGCAGCGTGGGCAACGCAACCGCTACTACTTCGACGGCACGGCCGGCCAATATGTGGACATCGCCCAGGTGTGGGACTACTCCAACGACGATCCTCTGTTCGATCCGCACCTGCGGCTCTACGGTCCCGATGGCGCGAAGCTGATCGAGTCGGACATCTCGTTCGAGGCGGGCGGCTACTTACAGGCGCTCATCGCGGGCTACCAGTTGCCGGCTGACGGAACGTACGTGGTCGAAACGGGTGCCTGGCTCGATCGGGATACCGGTGACTATGTGCTCAAGCTGCGCGAGAGCGGGCCCATCGGCGCCGTGGACATTCTCGGCACGTTCGTGGGTGCACCGCAGGACGGCTCGCCAGCCACGTTCCCGATGCAGGTGGCCAACATCGGGCGGGGCACGCTTGGCTATACCGTCACGTCCGCCTACCCGTGGCTATCCGCAACTCCGGCGTCCGGCAGCGTCACGCCATCGCCGGCCGCCGCCGTTGCGTTCGGCGGCCGCGACCGGGCCGGCTATCGGCAGCAGGACCGTTGGACGACTCCGCCCAACATCCCGGATGAATTCAAGCCCTTCATCCCGACACCGGAGAACGTTCGAGACAAGCTGCTGCAGATGGCCCCGCCGGAGATTCGCCAGCGGCTCCCACAGCAGGGCATCCCGATAGTGCGGGCACCGACGGCCCTCGACGCCGTGGCCCAGGCCGCGACCCTCACGGTCACGGCCGATCCCGCTGGGCTGCGGCAAGAGTGGTACTCCGGTGGCTTCTTCATTGAGTTCGACGACACCTGGTTCTGTGGGGTAGCGGTCCCCGAGACGGACCCGAACGAGGAGGAGCCGGGCTGTGGCAGGGTGTTCGTCTCGGTGTCGTTCCGTGTGATGGCGCCCGAGACCGAGGTGGTGGCCGAGCCGCTCTACTGGGCCACCGGTGCGGGGCGCTCGGCCGGTGGCGAGGCGGTGATCGCCACGTCCGGGCTGGGATTCTTCGAGGGTTTGCCCTCCGCTGGCCCGCAGCTCTTGCTGTTCAACATCGATGGCACCCTGGCAGACGCTCGAGGCGTGGATTTCGATCCGTACCCTGGCGGCATCGCCCCCGACCGGGACGGTAATCTCTACGTCGGCAGTTGGTGGGACATGCGCGTAACCAAGGTGGACCCGACGGGCGCGGCCACCACCTTCGCCGACGATCTGCCGCTCTGGCCCAATTACATCGCGCGCGCCGGCGACGACAACTTCTACCTGAGCGGGTGCTCGGGCTACGTATACCGGCTCTCAGGTGATGGAAGCCTGGTGTCCCCGTTCGGTCCCTATCTCGGATGTCCGGCGGGGCTCGACTACGACCCGGCAGCGGGGATTCTCTGGGTCGCGGTGTTCTACGATCGCATCGTGGGCCTCGCCTTGGACGGCTCGGTCGTGGCCGAGATCCAGACGGGCGATTTGGCCATGTCAGGCCTGACCGTTGGTGCATCCGGCCTGCTGTACGTCTCCACCTTCGGCGGCGACCTCTATACCGTCGACCCGGCCACGGGGACGGTCACCGGGCTCGGACGCGAGCCGGATAGCTACTACGGTTTTAGCGTCGGCGATCTCGAGTTGGTGGATGGGGCGCTGTTCCTCGCCGACTTCTTCCAGGCGGAACGGCTGCGGGTCAACGACCGGCCGCCAGACGACGTGCTTCAGGTCAACATCAGCCCGGCGCAGGTTGCCCTGTCGTCGCCGCCGGGCACAACGCCGGTGAGCAGGACGGTTGAGCTGACCGGTCCTGCAACGAGGTTCACGGTCCTCCTGTCGGAGACACCCTGGGTGAGCGTGTCGCCCTTGAGTGGCGACGTGCCCGGTTCCATCCAGGTAACGGCGGACCCCACCGGTCTGCCGCCCGGCTCGTATACCGACGTGGTGTTGCTGGACATCAACGGTGCGTCGGTCCGTGAGATTCCAGTCGTCTTCACCATTGGGAACGCCATAGCCGTGGGCGCCGAGCTGACGGCGACCTTGGTGTACGGCACGCGTGATCGCTACCGGTTCGATGGCACGGCCGGTCAGGTTGTGGATGTCGCGCTGCTGGGTGATGCGGTCAGCGTGACGCCGCTGGATGACCCGTTCGTGCGCCTGTACCACCCCGACGGCCGGCTCCTCGCGTTCAACGACGACGCCTGGCTGGCGGGCGGAGGCCTCAATTCGCTGATCCCCAGCGTCGAGCTCCCGGTGGATGGCACCTACGTCATTGAGGCCGGGGCATACTATGATGACGACGGCGGTGACTACCTACTCAAGGTGCGCTCTTCAGGGCCCATTCTGGCCGTCGACTTGAACTTTGGCCTGGTTCGGGCACCGGAAGGGGGTACGTCGTCGACCCTTGACGTGGCGGTCTTCAATCTGGGCTCCGGCGAGGCCACGTTCACGGCGACTCGGTCGGAGCCGTGGCTTTCCATCAGTACGCCCGGTGGTCCGACAGCAGGCCCCGCCCAGCTCGCTGCGACCCTCCTTGCGGCAGCGAAGCCCACGGAGGTCGATGATGAGGTTCGGGCGCGGCTGCGGCTACCTGCAGGCTGGCGGGAAGGCATGCCGCCTTATCTAGACGCTGACTCGGCTCGCGAGCTGCTGGCGCGGCCTGAGGGCGACCGTCACCTGCGGTTCACCACGCGTGCGGGGGCAGGGTTCGCTGGCTCAGATGCGGGAGAGGTGCCGGCGGGCGCGGTCCTGGGGCGGGTGACCGCCGATCCGACGGACCTGCCCATTGGTGACTATTCCGGCATCATCGACCTCGTCCCCGATGACACCTGGTGGCCGTTCGGTCCGAGCGTACGCGTTGGATTCCGGGTGTACACCCCAGGCAGTGTGTTTGCCTCGGGGCTCATCGCCCCTGCCGGGATGGACGCGGCGCAGGGCGGTGAGCTGTTGGGTGTCAACGTGGACAATAGCGGCGGCTCCGTG
>JABAOH010126087.1_pt3 | contig 32786 bp, 35 predicted proteins | sample 7062181 | NCBI WGS metagenome assembly JABAOH01 (sample SAMN14538630, study PRJNA623070) | marine sediment metagenome | biome: marine biome [ENVO:00000428]; feature: marine pelagic biome [ENVO:01000023]; material: deep marine sediment [ENVO:00002113]; isolation source: pool of 5 deep marine... | reverse complement strand
ATCCTGTAGAGGCAGTCCAGGACGGTGGCACCCGCTGGCATTTCGAGCTGGTAATCCACATACCTGGCCTTCCCTTCCTCCGGGGCATATCTGAAAACTCTCAGTACGGTCACGGTTTGCCCCCCTTGCATATGAGGTAGATTCGGTCAAAAACCTGGCTTGCTCTATTAAAAGTTGTTATCGTGAGTGTATATACTCGGTCCCCGGCCCGACTGCGGTGGAAACCTACTGACCCAGTAACGACCTGAGCATGGTCACCACGTTCCTCGGCCTCTCCCTGAGGCGCCTTGAGAAGTATGGGAGCCAACTCGGCCCGTATGGGATGTATTCTAGGACCCGTCGATTCATGGACCTGAGTTCCTCTTTCAGGGGATCCCGGACCCCGAGGAGCATCTGAAACTCCAGCTTCCGCTCGTACCTCTCCTGGAGGGACAGTCCTTCCCGTATGAGTCCCTCGTCGTGGGTGGCCAGGGCGAACCGGTTTCCATCCCCGAAGAGGATGCGCATCAACCGCCGATAACTCTCGTCCACATCCCTCTTCCTTCGGTAGGAGATGGAGCCGTCCTCCCGGTAGGCACCCTTGCAGAGGCGGATGATGCCCCCCGTGGATATCAGAGAGCGGAGGTCCCTTTCAGTCCTCTTCAGGTTGGCTTGGAGGGCCACTCCTGTCTCTGGGTACTTCGCAAGGCAATCCCGGTATACGTCGAGGGTGGCGTTCGTGTAGCGGGCGTCCTCCATGTCAAGCCAGAGGAAGACACCCACACGACGGCACCGATCTAATAGCTCACCGATCACCTCCCGGCAATAGTCCTCGCTGATAGTGAGGCCCAGCTGGCTCAGCTTGACGGAAATACAGCTGTCCATGTTCTGGTCCGCAATTCTCTCCAAAAGGGAGGCATACTCCCCAGCCGAGATTTCGACATCCTCCCGGCGTGTGTGGTGTTCCCCCAGGTAGTTAATTATGGCGCCGATGCCCCTCGAGTTTGCCTCAACCGACCGTCCGATGGCCTCCTCAGACCCCACCCCGGCCACCCATTGGCGTGCGAACCTAAGGAGGATCTGCACGCACCGGACACCTCCACCTAAGAGAAAAGCTTTGACCTCGGTAGCAGCGAAGCCTCTAATACGAGGAGGGGCTGTTCATTGTTGATGGGGTACGCCGAATCCCTCCAGCGGGCCAAGGGGTTGCCTGAAGTCTTCGAAGTGGTGAAGAGGGTAGTCCATGAGAACCTGGGTCACCTGCGGGCAGGCCTCATGCTTGGCCTAGCCGACCTCGGAAACCATCCCGCGGGTTTCGTAGGAGCCTTCTACCCGGTCGCCTCCAACGTCATCGTCATGAATAAGATCCCCCTCAGAAGAATAAAGGAGACGAACCCCGATCTCTACAAGCCCTACGTCTTCAATGTGCTCCTTCACGAGTACCTCCACACCTTAGGATACCTGGAAGAGCGGACTGTGAGGAGAATCGTACTGGAGCTGAGCCGGAAGGCCTTTGGAGAGGACCACCTGGCGACGAAGATCGCAGAGGACTACTCTCGCTTCTTCCCCAGTCTGGTCTATCCGGACGTCGCTTGGAGTCCCGAGGAGCTTTCTCTTGAGATCGTGACAGATTTCGACAGGTCTAACGTCTCCTACATAGGTTGAGGTTCATAGATTAAGGGAAACTGCTGCCTGTCCTATCGGAAGGGTTCTACATTGGTGGCGGCTCAATTGTTGCGAATCAGTTTCTGTTGAATCAGGGGCAGCCAGGTTTCGGACTTCTCGGCATGGCCTTCGCCCATGGGGCCGACTCCCGGGACGACTCTGAAAAGACTGTTTCCACATCTCAAGGAGCGAACTCACTCGAGCCCGCTCTAGGATCTGATGCGAAAGAGGACCTTGCCGACGATTAATTCCTCTCCAACAGGGCCGAAGGCCCTGCTATCGACGCTAAACTGCTCGTTATCTCCAGCGACAGAATACCCATCCGCCGCAACGTCCACTATTCGCTTCACCAAATACCTTTCCTCGTTGGGGTGCCTGAGAACCACGACGTCGCCCTTGGAAGGTCCTCGCAACAGGTACGCCAGCCGGTTAACTATCACCTGCTGCCCCTCCATGATGTAGGGCTCCATGCTCCTGTCCTTAACCTTGAAGCGTGTCAGGGGCAGCATGTCAGGACGCCGGTGAGGGTTTTACTCACCGGGTTTTCGGGTACACCATTTCCCGTTCCGTAGGGTAGTAGGACTTCACGCGGACGGGCGTTACGTCCTTCGTCTTCCAGAAGATTTCCGCTATCTTGTTGACGGTGTCCAGAAGCTCCTCGGCGACCTTCAGGTCCACGTTCTGTTTCGACTTCGAGCCGAGCCGCATCACCTTCCACACCAGGTTGTGGAGTTCTGGGAACTTCTCGACGTGCTCCGGTTTGAAGTAGTCGCCCCAGAGGATCCTGATCTCGTGCTTGCAGATCTCTGCATGCTTCTCCTTGATCTCCGTGTACCGACCGATGTCGTGGACGTAGTGCTCCAGCTGCTCCGGGTTCAGGTCTTTCTTCGTCTTGCTTGTGAGATCCTCCGTCAGCAGGACCATCCTTATGACGGTATGGGCCGCCAGCTGTGCGAGATGAGGGTCGTAGATGCCGCAGGGAATGTCGCAGTGAGCGTACGCCGTCTCAGCGGGGAGTACCTTCTCAACGATACGCATAAACTTCTCTTTGCCTCTTACCATCCTTGAACCTCCAAACGCCCTGGGCCTCGGGCCCATGAGGGCGGTTGAGCGTTGCGTCGAATGCACTCGCCCCTCTAAAGGTTTAGGGATATGAGAGCCGGCTCTTGCGCCCGAGGCCAGGACCCCGAGACCTAAGAACTTTGAAATAGTCTTCACGCCTAAATCGCCCAGGGATTTACCGTGGAAATCAAGGTAGCTCTTGGACGTATTGAAGAGACCAAGGACAAGGCGATCGTGGTCAACCTCTTCAAGGGTGTGAAGACCCCCGGAGGTGCAACGGGGGCCGTGGATGGGGCCCTGGAGGGTATGATCACGGATCTCATTAGGGGAGGAGACCTTACCGGGAAGTTCAAGGAGGTTGTGCTCTTCAGAACCCTCGGGAGGATACCCGCGGAGAGGGTCCTCGTCGTCGGCCTGGGGGAGAAGGAGAAGTTCTCCTTGGATAGGATCCGGGAGGTCTCCGCCAAGGTCGCGCGACATCTGCGGGATGCCGGGATTGACACCTTCTCCACCATCGTTCACGGCGCGGGCATCGGGGGCTTTGACCTTCAGCAAGCGACGGAGGCCTTGGTGGAAGGGGCCCTGTTGGGAGTCTACAAGTTTGACCGTTACAAGACGGAGCAGGAGGAAGAGGAGAAGAGGAAGCTGAAGAGGATGACGGTCGTGGTCAAGGACCAGAAGGACGTGGACACGGCCAAGAAAGCCGTCCAGTGGTCCCAGACGGTGGCCTCCGCCACCAACCTCGTCCGGGATCTTGTGGCGTCACCCTCCAGGGACAAGACCCCCACGAGACTTGCGGAGATAGCCTCTCAGGTGGCCCAGGAGGCGGGCCTCAAGTGCACCATCATCGACCGGGACGAGGCCGAGAAGCTCAACATGGGCGCGTTCCTGGGAGTAGCCCAGGGTAGCGATGAGCCGCCGAAGCTCATCGTCCTGGAGTACAGCGGAGGTCCAAAGAGCGGGAAGCCCATTGCCATCGTGGGGAAGGGGATCACCTTCGACAGTGGGGGCCTGAGTCTGAAACCAGCGGATTCGATGATGGCCATGAAGGAGGACATGGCGGGGGCTGCCGCCACCATCGGCACCCTGAGGGCCGCTGCGGAGCTCAAGCTTCCATTGAACCTGGTGGGTATTGCACCTTGTACCGAGAACCTCCCCAGCGGTCGGGCAACCAAGCCGGGGGACGTCTTGAAGACCCACCTGGGCAAGACTATCGAGGTGCTGAACACCGATGCGGAGGGCCGTCTAGTCCTGGCGGATGCCCTGGGATATGCCACAAGCTTCGACCCTCAGGCCATCGTGGACATGGCGACCCTCACGGGAGCCTGCATGGTGGCCCTCGGCAAGAAGACCACGGGCATGATGGGAACGGGCGAGGGACTAATGGAGAAGCTCAAGGAGGCGGGGAGGAAGACGGGAGATTACGTGTGGCCCCTGCCTCTATTCGATGACTATGAGGATCAGATCAAGAGCGAAGTGGCGGACGTCAAGAATATCGGTGGCAAGTATGGCGGGGCCATCACCGCAGCGCTGCTGCTGAAGAAGTTCGTGAAGGACGTTCCATGGGTCCACTTGGACATCGCTGGTACGGTTTGGACCGACGGCGCCCCTGACGCCCTCAAGAGGGAATATCATCCAAAGGGGCCCACCGGCGTGGGCGTCAGGTTGCTCATCCAGATGCTGAGGGACTGGGCGCCTTCCACATGAGAGTCGGAAACCTGGCGGAGGCCCGTTTCAAGGAGCGTCACAACCGTTTCCTTGTAGAGGTCGAGCTACGGGGAAGGTCCGTCAAGTGTCACCTCCCCAACCCAGGCCGGCTGAAGGAGCTCCTCATGCCAGGAGCAAGTGTCTACATTCAGCAAAGGCCACAGAAAGGGAGGAAGACGGGCTACGATCTGGTGGCTGTTGAATCAGGCCCAGTATTGGTTTCCATCGACTCAAGGCTGCCTAACAGGGCGGTCCACAATCTCCTGAGGGAGGGAGGTCTTATGGAGCTTGTCGAGTACTCCACCATCATCCCGGAGGTAAGGGTCGGTAGCAGCCGTATCGACTTTCTCCTGAGGAATGGGAGGGACTGTTACTTGGAGGTCAAGTCATGCACCCTCGTCACTGACAGCGTTGCCCTCTTCCCGGATGCCCCCACCGAGAGGGGAAGGCGGCACGTGGAGGAGCTCATTCACACAGCGAAATCCGGATCCAGAGCGATCATTCTCTTCGTAGTCCAGCGGCCTGACGCCAGACTGTTCCGACCCAATGATAAGACAGATCCCATGTTCGGCGAGGCTCTCCGGAGGGCTTCCGACCTGGGGGTCGAGACCCTGGCCTATGGGTGCAGATTCGACGGTCTCGGCCTCGTGGATTTCAGGCCGATGGAAACTTCTTTAGAGCTCGGCTGAATGAGGTTGGAGATGACCAGCTCTCAAAGGGACCTGCGGGAGTTCATGGGCACGAAGGAGACGGTCCGTAATCCTGAAGTGAAGGAGCTGATGGCCCTTTATGGAGAGCGAAGAAAGGAGATCGAGACCCGATTGGCCGAGTTTCGGGAGGTGTGGAGTCGGGGAGACGATGAAGAACTCTTCTTCGAGATGGCCTTCTGCCTATGCACACCGCAGTCCTCTGCCCTCGCCTGTGACAGGGCTGTGAGGGAGCTGAGGGAGGGGGGACTCCTCTTCAAAGGGTCCCAGGAGGAAGTGCTGCAGACCCTTGACCGCCACGGGGTCCGCTTCCCGGAGAACAAGGCCCGCTGGATAGTGAAGGCACGGAACATGTTCTTCTCGTCTGAGCCTTCCTTGAAGGAGACGCTTGATGAGCGGGCCGATGATTCCTACAAGCTGCGAGACTGGCTGCAGCAGGAGGTCCTGGGCCTCGGGCTCAAGGAGGCTTCCCATTTCGTGAGGAACATCGGCCTGGGGGAGGAACTAGCCATCTTGGACCGCCACATACTCGCAAACCTCCTGCGCCTAGGGGTGATCGAGCTGATTCCCAAGAGTCTCTCCAGGCCCAGATATCTAGACATCGAGAGGACAATGCAGGACTTCTGCCGCCGCATCGGGATACCCATGGGCCACATGGACCTGCTTCTCTGGGCCAGGCAGACAGGTTTCGTCTTCAAGTGACCTTTAGGAGGCATGATGAGGAGGTTCATCGTGGTGGGCCATGAGGCCACGACCAGTCCGGATTTCGGCCTTGACGACCTCGCAGGGGCCACCGGGCGGCTGGACATCCTCCTGAGGTGCGTCAACTCCGCCTTCATGCTCTCCCATGGCTTGCGGGTCGACACAGAGATGTACCTCTGCCTGTTGGGACCCCCGAATCCACCGAAGCTTCTCCACCTGGTCGGATCTGAGCTCAAGTACCTCAACCCAGACGAGAGGAGCACGGCGGCCCTGGTGAGGAAGGCCCTTGGCCTCAGAACAGATGGCCGCAGCACCCCCGGAATATACCTTCAGAACACGAGCCTGAGGGAACTCCTGGAGGGAGTCGGGGCGAACCTCGTCTACCTCAAGGAGGGCGGGGAGGACCTGAGGACAGCCGATCTCTCCAAGGAGGCCACCTATCTGCTCTCCGACCACAAGGACCTGACCCAAGAAGAGGAGGAGATGGTCATGGGTTTCCAACCAAACGTGGTCAGCGTTGGCCCCCGGCCATTGCATACAGACCATTGCATCATCATCGTCCAGAACGAGCTGGACAGGAGGGGCCTCTAGCTCTCTTTCAGTGCTTTTGCCAACCCCTTCAGCCCCGCCTCGAGCTCGGGCGTGGCCATGCCAAAGCACATCCTGAAATGGCGTTCATCCCCGAAGAACCTGCCTGGCGCGATGAGGGTTCCGTGTCTATCCAGAGCGATGGAGACGAGCCTGTCCACACTCCCCTGGAAGCGGGGGAAGCAGGTGTGGCCCACTGGAGGTACCCACTCTATCCTCGACTGCTCCTCCACCCACTCCTCTACCAGCTTCCTGTTCTTATCCAGCAAGCTTCGGTTCCTCTCCACGATTCTCTCCCTCATCCGTAGGGCCCTGACTGCCAGGGCATCGCTCAGCTTCGAAGCAGCGACGCTCGTGAAGTTCTTGGCTGCCTCCAGCTTGCGGAGAATATCTCGGGAAGCGAGGCACCAGCCGATCCTAAGCCCTCCCAAGCCGTAGAACTTTGAGGGGCTGGAAGTGACGATGAACCTGTCGCTGACCGTGGCGGCACTCGTCGGGGCCTTTTCGAAGGCGGCCTCACGAAATATCTCATCCATCAATATGTAGAACCCTCTTTCCTCCGCGATTTCCGCCATCGCGGCCAGCACATCTTCGTCAATAAAGGTCCCACCTGGGTTGTAGAGATTCGTCAATACCACCAGGCCCACGTTTCCATGGAGGGATTCCCTGAGTCGGTCCAAGTCCACGGCGAAGTCGTCCTCGAATTTACGGTGCAGGTCGGAGGGGCGAACCCCCAACAGATGGAAGACCTTCCAAAGGGGCTCGTAGAAGGGCCTTTCCACAACCACCTCTGCGCCCCATTCCAAGAGGGAAAGACCCACAAGGAAGTTGGCCTCGCTGGCCCCCTGGGTCACCAGGACCTGATCTTCTGCCACTCCGTAAGTGCGGGCGATGAGGCTCCTCAGCTCGGGCGAGCCTTCCGGGTAGCCCCACGAGAGGTCGGTTTCCTCAAAGGGCCCCAACTCATTCAGGCTCAGCCCGGGTAGGTTGCTCTGGGCGAGATCATAATCGCACTTCTCGGTGTTGGCAACGAGGAAGTCCAGCAGCTCAAAAGTCGGTATCTCCATAGCACCCAATCACTCACCCCCTCAAAAACCTCACTGAAGGCAAGATTCTCCCGCGGCAAGGGATAGAGTGCGAATATTGCCTGGGCCGCAATCCTTTATAGACTTCCCTCGCTAGGAAAGCCGGTGTTCCCATGAGGGCCGTCATGGTCGTTGACATGGTGAACGACTTCGTCACCGGGAAGTTCGGTAGCCCGAGGGCACGAAAGATCGTACCCCGGTTGAGGGCCTTCCTGGAGAGGGCCAGGTCCAAGGGCCTCCTTGTAGTCTACGTGTGCGATGCCCACCGCCCGGACGACCCTGAGTTGAAGGTATGGGGCGAGCATTCAATGAAAGGCTCCGAGGGTGCCGAGATCGTCGAAGAGTTAAGTCCGAAGGAAGGCGACCTGGTCTTCGAAAAGCAGTGGTACGACGCCTTCCAGAACCCGAGCCTGGACGCCGAGCTAAGAAGGAGGGGTGTCAAGGAACTCCTCATGACTGGAGTTGCGACCAACATCTGCGTCCAGAACACGGCGGCGGAAGCCTCTTTCAAGGGCTACGATGTCACCGTGTTGGAGGACCTAACGGACGCGGAGACGATTGAGGACCACCGACAAGGATTGAAGTACATGAAGACGATGTACGGCGCCAAGGTGGTCAAGGCCGATGAGGCCCTGTAGGTGGTTCTTTGGGGAAGTTTCACGTAGCTAGCGAGGCCGAGATCCTCGAGGGCAAGACCACCGACATCTACTTCAAGAGGACGGATGAAATCCTCCGGAAGGAAGGCAAGGCAGGGGAGCCGGTGGTGGCCGAGTTCACTGTAGGGAACCTTCCGCAGGGATGGGAGTGGGGCGTGTTCTGCGGCCTCGAAGAGGCTGTGGGCCTCATGGAGGGTCGCCCCCTGGACCTCTATGCCCTGCCCGAGGGGACTATCTTCAGACCCAGGAGCCATCGAGGCATCCGTGTCCCAATCATGGTGCTGGACGGTCCCTATGGAAGCATCTGTGTTTATGAGACGCCCCTCCTGGGCCTCATATGCCAGGCCACGGCCATCGCTACAAAGGCGAGCCGGGTCAAGAAGGCAGCGGGGGACAGGGAGGTCCTCTCCTTCGGCATCAGGAGAATGCATCCCGCCATTTCACCGATGATCGACAGGGCCGCCTACATCGGCGGGATGGATGCGGTCTCCAGCCTGACGGGAGCAAAGGCCATCGGGAAGGACCCACAGGGCACTATGCCCCATGCCCTCACCATCGTCATGGGCAGCCCTGAGGCCGCCTTCAAGGCCTTCGACCGAAACGTGGCCAGGGATGTCCCCAGGGTAGCCCTGGTTGACACCTACCTGGATGAAGTGGCGGAGGCCCTGGCAGCCTGCGAAGCCGTTCCAGACCTCTACGGCGTGAGGCTCGACACCCCATCTTCAAGAAAAGGCGACTTCGCCGAGATCGTCCGCCAGGTGAGGTGGGAACTGGACATCAGAGGACATGAAAAGGTAAAGATATTCGTCTCCGGCGGTCTCAACGAGGAAAGCATACCTGCACTGGCGGCGGCGGGAGCTGACGGGTTCGGCGTCGGAACCAGCGTCTCCAATGCCCCCACGGTGGACTTCTCCATGGATATCGTGGAGGTTGGTGGCCGGCCAGCCGCTAAGCGGGGCAAGTACGGCGGGCGGAAGGAGGTCTTCAGATGCGAGAAGGACCTCACCTATGAGGTCGGGGCGAAGGCCCAAGACTGCCCGGTCTGCGGGGGCAAGATGAGGGCAATGTTGCAGCAATACCTCAAGGGCGGGAAGTTGATACGGGACCTTCCCACCCCCGACGCGATTAGGGAATCTGTCCTCGACCAGACTAGCAAGGTGGCACTCGAAGGATGAGACGGACAGGAGCATTCCCAGCGTTCATCACATCAGCCTTCATGGACAGCGGGAGGATTAGCGATGAGTTCGAGCCCGATCTTCGAAGACGATTCCGGGCAGATGCACTCCTTCTCCTGGCCATAGGGTGGATACTGATCGGGATCGGAATCGTTGTGGCCCTCCTCTTCCAGCATTACGTGATTGCTGTCATCCTCCTCGTCGTGGGTGCCCTGCCGGTCGTCGGTGTCGTAATCCTCTGGTGGGCCTCCAAGTAGAAGGCCGATAGGCCCTATTCTCACGTCTGCAGGAAGACACCTCCAGGCAAGCATTGAGGGGTCCCTCGGACGCGCAAACCTTGATAAAGAGTCGTGTTTCTACGCGGAGCGGATCTCTATGTCCGTGATCCCGGACGACCTCCGGTACACAAAGGAACATGAATGGGTGAGGATGGAAGACGACAGGGCCGTGGTTGGCATCACAGACCACGCCCAGAGAGAGTTGACGGACGTGGTGTACGTGGAGCTGCCGACCGTGGGTTCTGAATTCGCCGCCGGTGAGGAGTTCGCCATCGTGGAGTCCGTTAAGGCCGCTTCCGAGATATACGCACCCATCACCGGAGTAGTCGCGGAGGTCAACAAGGGCCTGGAGGATCGTCCAGAGCTCATTAACGAGGACCCCTACGGGGCGGGATGGATAGCGACTTTTGAGCCCCAGGAAAGGGGTGAGCTTGGAGGGCTCCTTACACCTGAACAGTACAGGGACTTGATCGAGGAGTGAGGAGTACAGGACACGACCGGGGACTTCTTCCCCATCTACTAGGTCAAAAGAGGGAGGGCCGGTTCGTCACCGACCCACACCTTCACTTCTTCCCCACGGGATGGGCCTTGGCACTGTGCGCGTCTAGATCCTTCTGCAATCTGAAGGACTGACCGCATTTGGCACACTTCATTTCCGGCATGCTGTAGATCACCTCCGATTGAGGGGTCGCAGCAATAGGATTGGTTAAGAATCTTACCACTTCCGCTTCGAATATCTTATTTGAAGAGGCCCTTCTTCTGCGAAACTCTTATCCAAAGATCACTCTTTCCTTGACCATGGACGAGCTCGATCTCCAGATCCTCAGGTCGTTGAGGGAGGACGCGAGGATACCTTACCTGAAGCTTGCCTCCAGCTTGGGCGTCTCCGATGTGACTGTTCATTCCCGTGTGAGGAAGATGGTGGAGGATGGCACCATAACGGGATTTACGACCGCCATAGACTACGGGAAACTCGGATACACCATTACAGCCTTCTTGGAGATCAACGTTAAGCCGGGTACCGCAGACGAGGTGATAGATCGTCTTACGAAGATTGAAGGAGTGGTCGAGGCCCATGAGATTCACGGTCACTGTGATATCCTTCTGAAGGTCAAGGTCAGAAGCCTTGAGGAGCTCAGGGACAAGATTGTGAACGAGATCAGGAAGACAAAGGACCTCGTGCGGAGCGAGGCATACACCGTCCTGAAGGTGGTGAGGGAGGGTCAGTGCCCGACCCTATGACGGACAAACTCTTCATGAACATCCCCGGGCGGCCTACCTCAATTCCTCGATCAGCTCATGGAGTGCCATTCGGAGCCCCTTGGCATAGAACTTCACCAGGCCGAGGTTCACGTCCCCATCGAAGAGACCAAGGAGCGTGAATCCATCCCCGATGGAGAGCACTAGTATCTTCCAACCCTCCCCCTCTATCAGCACGTCCATCGGCTCAGGGAGTCGCATCTCGCGGGCCACCTTCAGCCCCGCTTGGAGGATCATGGAAGCCATCGCACTCGAGGTCCTCGTCTCCAGACCTGGAAAGAGGGAGGCCACAGGCAGCCCGTTCGGGTCCCCTACAACTAGGCTCCTGACGCCATCTACCGCCTTGGCAACGGTCTCTAGGCTCTCTCTGAATTGCACTCCGGGATCCTTGGGGGGTGTGATTTCGGTCATGGTTGGTTTCTCTGCTGTGAAGTGCTATTACGAGATAGAGGGAATGACGAGATGCCGTGAGGGGCCTCTGTTATAGACACTGAAATCCATGGTTCTCGCTACGGCCTTGAAGGCTTCGGGGCCATTCTCTCCGATGATTTCAGCAATCTCCCCTGTGGACATAAGCCCACTTCTTGAGGGTCAGGTAGGCATCCTGAACCCGCTGTATTAGATCTCGACCAACCAAACCCAGGTTGAAGCAGGCTATGACTACGGGGGTTTCATTGTCTACGATGTCCAGACAAGCGGCACCAATACCTTCATAGCGAACGGGATGCTTCTAGACGCGAAACTACCCTGAGGACCGTGTAGGGATGGAACATGGGAGACGCGACGCTGGGCTCGTGGGTAGCGGACCAGACCGGCTCTATACTTCGAGCCTTGTGCACTCTCTCACACTCCTAGGGCGACTGTCAACGGCAGGAGGGCTGGGATAACTCTTCAGGTCCAAACAGTGGCGACGTGAACGACCTCAACGGAGAGTTCCACGACGCTGCAGACGTCGACCATCGGCTTTTCGAGTCGGACTTCGGATCGCCCTGCGATGTAGACATTATCGCGACCAGCTCTTCTAGGGAGGTCGTCCCCTGGAACGGCGCTGAAAAGCTGGTATGTCACATTGGCTCCGAAGTAGCCGGTGTTCTGAAGCGTGAAATTGACCCAACCCCGCCGAACGCTGTCAATGATACAAGGACCGAGCCATGTCTCGACCTCTCTGAGCTCGACATGCGGAAGGACCGTCCAACCCACGACCCCGGCGGCAGTGACAACTAGAACCACGACGCCAATCCAAGCCACTTTCCTACGCAGGCCACGAGGTGATGCGGGAACCATTTGATCCTGGCGTTAAATGGCGTCGAACACCACGTATTTTTCGGTCGGTCGTTGAGAGAGGGGCACGGAACCCGGACTCCTTCGAGGAGAATACCTTTATCCTTGCGATTTGCGATGAGGGCAGACTAGCTACGCAATATGCGGGCTCGTGGGGTAGCGGACTATCCTGTCGGCCTTCGGAGCCGATGACCTGGGTTCAAATCCCAGCGGGCCCGTCTGTCCCCTTGTATCGTCGTCCTCCGGAGTCCAAGCTCTTCGGTCGAAAGGTTCTTCTCGTGAATTCGCCATTCCCATCCCGGTGGGAGGCATGTCAGAGACCGAAGGGTCGCTGGAAGAGGAGGGAACGGAGGAGGAGGAAGGGCCTGTGCCCAGCGTCGCAGAGGCTCCACCCACGGCACCGCCCCCAAGGGAGGTAGTCGCAGAGCCCCCTCGTGGAAGCGGGCTCGTCCGACTAGCGGGCTGGTTTGGTATCCTCGCTGCCATAATCGGTATCGGTATCTCCATCCTCGGCGCCACCATCCTATGCGGGCCGGGCTGCGGCACGGGATCGCTCGCCGAGGACAAGTTCGCCCCTGATGGAAGCTACGACTGGTACAGCAACGCCCTGAGCGACCTGGGCGTGAGCCAGGTTGCCCCAATCTTCAACTACTCCCTGATTCTCGTGGGCATCCTGACCTTCATTTTCACCATCGGTTTCGTGCGCGCTTACGCAGAGAACGCCCTCTACTATGCCGGGGGCGCCATCCTCATCCTGGGAGGGGGCTCCCTCTCCCTCGTGGGTGTCTTTACGGCGGAGGCCGGCGACCTCCATGGCTATGTCTCCCTGGGCTACTTCGTCCTCTTCCCCGTCGCCATCGTGGTCGTCGGGGTGGCCTTCGCCCGGACCGGGCCTGTGCGCCGCGGCTACGCATCCGTCCTCGCAGGCCTCATCGCCCTCGTCGTCATCCTCACCTCCCAAATCACAGAGTGGCATCGCACGGTGGGTATCGGTTTCGGAGTCCCGGAGACTATTGAAGCCTTGATCCTTGCCGCTTGGATCGCTGGGATGGGCGCGAGCCTGGCCCGCTCGTAATGAAGCGCTCCTTCGGGCCTGCCCTTTCCCCTTCCTGCTAGGCAAGGCCAGTGTTCCTGCCAGGAGAATGTGCTCTCCTGTGTATCCCTAAAGGTGCGTGTGACAGGGAGGTGTGAAAGTAATATCCACAACGGTCTCTTCCGGTCCATGGAGGTAGACGTGTCCCTGGGAGGGTGGCCTCGGGCCATTTTCGTGGAGAAACCAGAGCTCTTTCTCCCGTTTCTCGAGGAAGGCAGGGAGAGGGCGGAAGAGGAGGCAAAGACACTGGCCAAGATCATGAAGGACCGAGGAGTGGGGGAGGGGGGAAGGGTGCTAGACCTAGGCTGTGGCGTTGGGCGGCACTCCGTTCCGTTGGCCAGACAAGGTTATCGAGTCTTGGGCGTCGATCTCTCTCCCGAGTTCATCAGGCGTGCGAGGGAGTATGCCAGGGCCCAGGATGTCGCCGAGTCTATTCTCTTCCATGTGGGCGATATGCGGCAAATCGCCTCCGTTCTCGAAGGTCAGGACCGATTCAATGCGACGATCAACATGTGGACGAGCCTAGGATATTACGGGGAGGATGTCGACCGGGAAGTCCTGCGACAGGTTGTGGCGTTCACCGCCGAGGGAGGTTTACTCCTGGTGGAGATGGCCAACAAGGATGGCATCATGAGAGTCTTCCAGAATCGAGGGTGGGGGGAGGCCGGAGACATCGTGAGTCTGGAGACGCGGCGGTTCGACCCAGAACGTTCTCACATGGTGAACGCATGGACCTTCTACCGGCGTAAGGGCGATGACCTAACGTTTCTGGCCAGGGAGCAGATCGACCATCGCCTCTATGCCTCCCACGAGCTGGGAGAACTTGTAGAATCTGCAGGGTGGAACGTGGAAGGGGTTTATGGCGGGCTAGGTCTCGAGCCCCTAGACCCAGGGTCCCCCGGAACGAGAATGGTGCTGGTAGCCAGAAGGGGCGAACCTTAGCGGGCTATCCTGGACGCCTTCGGAGCCGATGGCTCAGGTTCAAATCCCAGAAGCCCCGCCCCGTCTTCTCTCTCGTTTAGCACTAGGGGCTCAGACTGGCATAGGGAGTGTAACCCAACCTGGACTGAGGGCTCCCAGCGGAGATGACCTTGACTAGCCGAAAACCCATCCTAGAAGCAAGTTCAGGCCCTTGTATGATGGCCTTGCGAAGGCAGAGGCAACCCAGTGGATCCACTCCTCCTCATATCAGGAAATGTAAAGTACCGACTTCGGCATAGATAACTCATGGAGGGTAAGAAGGAACCGGGGGAGAGCTTAAGGAGAGTCTTGGAGAGCTATGAGAGAAAGCAGAAGGCTCTCCAGGAAGCTTTCAAGAGGGAGCTGAGGGACTTCGAGAAGGAGCAGAGGGCGCTCCAGAAGAGCATCAAGTCTGATCTGGACGAATATGACAAGAAGGAAAGGGCAGTCCAGAGGACGATCAAGAGGAGACTCGAGGACTACGAGAGCAAGCTGCTGTCCCTCCAAGAGGGTTTCAGGAAGAGCCTAGAGGACTACGAGCGAACGCAGGGAGATCTCCAAGAGGTCTTCAAGAGGAGCCTAGAGGACCTCGGAAGAACTCAGAAGGAGTTTCAAGGGGCTCCAAAGACTCCGCCAAAGAATCCCTGAGACGAGGAAGGAACGCCGATGCGAGTGAGAGGTTCAGGATAGAGAGGGCTGTATCGCAACATCAACCTTGTCCCAAGGAAGGTTAAAATAGAATCGGTAAGCTACGTCAAATGCCGAAGGTGTTCTCCTTGACCGTCCCGGTTATTGTAGGTGCAGTTAGGACGCCCGTGGGGAAGTATGGAAGGGCTTTGAGGGATATTCCCGCCCCTCGACTTGGAGCCGTCGTGGTCAAGGAGACCCTCCGTCGGGCCCGGGTCGAGCCGACGGACGTCGAGGAGGTCATTATGGGCAACGTTGTCCAGGCGGGCCTCGGGCAGAATCCGGCCCGACAGGCCGCTCTCTTCGGGGGCCTTCCTGATAAGGTGGGAGCCGTGACCATCAACAAGGTATGCGCTTCCGGCCTGAAGGCGGTCTGCCTGGCGGCTGACAGCATACGGACCGGCGATCAGGACATGGTGGTGGCCGGTGGTATGGAGAATATGAGCCGGGCTCCTTATATGCTCATGAACGCCCGCTGGGGTTACCGCCACGGCAACGATCAGCTTCTGGATGCCTTGGTGCACGACGGGCTGTGGGATGTGTACAACGGGTTCCACATGGGGATAACGGGAGAGATCGTCGCCGAGAAGTACGGTATTACCCGGGAGGAGCAAGACGCTTTTGCCTACGAGAGCCACATGAAGGCCCTTAAGGCCATCAAGTCCGGGAGGTCCAAAGAGGAGACTGTCCCCGTTCTCCTTCAGGGACCGGAAGGGGAGACGGTCTTCGATGTGGACGAGGGGGTCAGGTCCGACACCTCCCTGGAGAAGCTAGCTCGCCTGCCTGCCGTTTTCAAAGAAGGCGGGATGGTCACCGCCGGGAATGCCTCTCAGCTCAGCGACGGGGCGTCGGCCCTCGTTGTCGCGTCAGAGGAGAGGGCTAAGGAGATGGGGCTGAAGCCCATAGCCAGGATCCTGGGCTATGCCACTGGAGGTGTCTCGCCAAAGTACGTGATGGAGGCGCCGATACCCACCGTGCACGCCCTCCTCAAGAGGATGGACATGACCGTAGAGGACTTCGACCTCTTTGAGCACAACGAGGCCTATGCTGCGGCCTCCGTCGCCGTGGCTCGACAGCTGGGGATACCCATGGACAGGCTCAACGTCCGGGGCGGAGCCGTGGCTCTCGGCCATCCTCTAGGCTGCAGCGGCGCCCGTATACTGACGACCCTGCTCCATGCCATGAGGGAGAGGGGTGCGAAGCGGGGACTGGCCGCCCTTTGCTTAGGTGGCGGCAACGCGGTAGCCATGGCGGTGGAGTCACCTTAGGGAAATCTGGGACCGTGCCTGAGAGTCCTCGGGAAGGGCATCCACCCCTCTTCGAGAACCTGCGGAAGTACTGTCCGCGAAAGGCTTTTTAGGACTGAGAAGTATTATTCATGATTTCACCCGGTGCCAGCATGATAAGGCCTGTGGACAAGCAGCACACCAAGGAAGAGGTCCTGAATCTAATGGAGGACCTCGTTCGGACCTGGTTCGACCGGAAGTTCAGGGAACTCACGGAGCCCCAGGCCTACGCCGTCCCCCTCATACAGAAGGGGGAAAACGTTATCGTCTCCTCCCCCACGGGCTCCGGGAAAACGCTGACGGCCTTCCTTTCAATCATCAACGAGCTCTACAGACTGCAGAGGCAGGGTCGCCTGGAGGAAAAGATCTACTGCCTCTACGTCTCTCCGTTGAAAGCCCTGGCCAACGACATCAACAAGAACCTCAAGGAGCCCCTTAGAGAGATGGAGGCCTTGGCCCGGGAGCTAGGCCTCGAGCCTCCGAAGATAAGGGTGGCCGTCCGCTCCGGGGACACCTCTTCCAGCGAGAGGCAGAAGCAGTCCCGGAAGCCGCCCCACATCTTCATAACCACCCCCGAGTCCCTGGCCATCGTCCTCACAACACCAATCTTCAGCAAGAGGTTCAGGGACGTCCAGTGGGTCATACTGGACGAGATCCACGAGGTGTGCTCCAACAAGAGGGGAACCCACCTCTCGCTGAGCCTGGAGCGATTGCGGCAGCAGGTGGGCCGCAGCATGGTCCGCATCGGGTTGTCGGCAACCATCGCCCCCATGGAGGAGGTGGCCAAGTTCCTCGCCGGCTACGAGGACAGCCAGCTGAGGCCCATGAACGTGGTGGAGGTGGAGACCCGGAAGAGGCTGGACATGAGGGTCCTTTGTCCAGTGAGGGACATGACGGCCCTCCCCTTCGAGGTCGTGAATGCCAGGATGTACGACCTGCTGAAGGGCATGATAGGGGACCACCGGACGACCCTGGTCTTCACGAACACTAGGAGTGGTACGGAACACGTCTCCTTCAAGCTGAAGGAGAGAGGGGTGGAGGATCTGGAGGCCCACCATGGGAGCCTCAGCAAGTTCGTCCGCCTGGATGTGGAGGACAAGCTCAAGAACGGCAAGCTGAAGGCCGTCATCTCCTCTACATCCCTGGAGCTGGGCATCGATATCGGTTACATCGACCTGGTCTGCCAGATTGGAAGCCCCAAGTCCATTGCCAAGGGGCTGCAGCGGATCGGCCGGGCGGGCCATGCCTATGGGGACGTGAGCGTGGGCCGCCTCATCGTCTTCGACAACGACGACCTCCTGGAGTGTGCGGCCCTGGTGAAGGGCGCTTACGAGAACAGAATAGACAGGGTGGACATCCCGGAGAACTGCCTGGACGTGCTGGCTCAGAGCCTGGTGGGAATGAGCCTGGAGAGGCGGTGGGGGATTGATGAGGCCTACGAGCTGGTGAAGCGCTCCTACTGCTACCGCAACCTGCCCAGGGAGGACTTCCTGGAGGTCCTGAGGTACCTGTCGAGCAGGAACCCCGACGTTAGTGTGTACGCCAAGATCTGGCTGGATGAGGACGAAGGAAGATTTGGCCGGAAGCGGGGTAGCCGGATGATATACTTCACCAACGTCGGCACCATCCCGGAGGAGGGCAGCTACCACGTGTACACGCAGCGGGGAGTGCCCATCGGAGAGTTATCGGAGAAGTTCGTGGAGTACCTCAGCCGAGGCGACGTCTTCGTCCTGGGCGGCCGCACCTATCAGTTCGAGAGGGTCCGGGGAATGACGGTCTACGTTAAGGATGCCTCGGGCCGGCGGCCTACTGTACCCTCCTGGACGGGGGAGATGCTGCCCCGAAGCTACGACCTTTCTCGCCAGGTGGGTTCCCTCCGAGATGAGGCCCTCAGAATCGCCGACGAGGAAGGCGATGGAGCGGCTCGCCACTGGTTTGTGGATGTCTGCCGGGTGGACGAGGGCTCCGCCAGGAGTGCCGTCAACTACCTCTTAGAGCAGAGGGCAATCATCCCCGATGTACCTGTGGATCACCAAGTCCTCATCGAGGGTTACATCGACGTGAGGGGGAACAGGAATCTCATCTTCCACTATTGCTTCGGTCGGAGGACCAACGACGCTTTGGCCAGGGCCTACGCCTTCGCTCTCTCCAACCACCTAGGGTGCAACGCCCGCATCTCTGTGACCGACGACAACTTCATGGTGACGGTGCCAAAGAGGGTCGAGCTGGAGGAGGTCATCGGCCTGGTGAGGAACGCTGACCTGGAGGACCTCCTCCGACGGGCTATAAGGAACACGGAGCTCTTCAAGCAGCGGTTCCGTCACTGCGCCACACGGAGCTTCATGGTCCTCCGGAACTACAGGGGTCACGAGGTCTCAGTCGGCAGGCAGCAGCTCCGCTCTCAGAAGGTGCTGGATTGGCTCCACGAGCTGGAGGGCTTCCCTGTCATCAAGGAGACCTACAACGAGATCCTCAACGAAGTGATGGACATCCGTCACGCCAAGGAGGTTCTGCGAGAGATCGAAGAGGGACGGATAGGCGTGCGGTTCTCCAACTGGTCAAACGTCCCATCACCTCTGGCCCATAACGTCGTCCTCCTGGGCATCAGCGACATCGTCCTGATGGAGGACAGGAGTGCCCTGCTGAGAGAGCTCCACCGGCAGGTTCTCAAGAGGGTAGTGCCAGAGGAGCAGCTCCAAGAGGTGCAGTTCACCGAGGAGCAGGTGGCAGATCACTTCCGGAAGAAGGTGCCTAGGGTGAGCGTCAGGGGCGACGTCCTCCTGGCCCTGGAGCAGGCCGGTGCCCTGAACCTCCTTAAGCAGAAGGGAAGACACCTCTACGACTACTGCGAGGCTGACTTGGAAACGGCCAGGCAGTGGTGTGAGGAACTCATCCAGCAGGGCAAGGTGGCCTCTGTGTGGACGCCTAAGGGTGTTCTGTGGTGTCTGGAGGAGGAAGTTCCCACTTACGCAGCTATCTACGCCCGTCGCTCCCGTTCCCGGGAGCTGGACAGGAGGTTAGTGACCCTCCTTGATAGTCGGGCATTGACTGTTAAGGAGCTTTCCAAGGAGCTTAAGGTGTCCAGAGTGGAACTGAACGACTCCCTTCGAAGACTGGAGAGGGCCTACCGGGTCAGCCGTACGGGACTGGCCGAGCCTGCCTACATGCTGAGGGAGGTGGAAGTGGAGGGCTTTGAGAGAGCCGTTGACAAGCTCGTCTTGCGCCTTTTGGGCTTCTTGGGCCCCATGACCTCAGAAGAACTGGCCTACGAACTGGACTTGAAACAGGAACTGCTGAGGGAGGTTCTTAACGGCCTAGAGAACGAGGGGGCCATCACCTCTGGCCACTTCGTCGTTGATGAGGACTATCAGTACCTACTTTCCAGGGACCTGAGGGAGTTGGAGTCCGGGGAGGAAGAGCGACCTACCTTCGAGGAAGCTGTGGTGAGGGCATTCCTCCAGGGCAAGCAGTTCAGGCAGCTGGACAGCATAGAAGACTTCTTCGACAGCTTCTCCGAGGCGGGGATGGTCTACGACGTTTTCCAGAGGGTGAAGGACTTCGACATGAAGGACTGGTATCGCCTGAGGGAGGAGGGTAGGATCTTGGAAGGCAGATTCCTGGCTGGCAGGGTCCGCTACATCCGACACCTGGACGCCCCCCTCTACGTAGCCGCTTACAGGAGAGATGGCCTGCGGGAGTTCGAGAAGGAAGTGTTGGACCTGATTGCCCACCACGATGGCCTGGACATGGAGCAGATCATCACCTCGATGAACGACGATAGGGCCCGAGTCAAGGAGGCCGTGGACACCCTGGACAGGAATCTCTACGTGATTCGGAAGTTCACAGGAAGTGACGCCTGGACATCGAAGAACATATACACGGCCTTCAATCCCGGGCCAGAGGTGAGGGGCGCCCGGGAGCAGCTTGTCAGCAGGTTTCTCAGGGGATACGGGCCGGTGACCTTTTCTGGGGTGAAGGGCTATACTGGCCTCCCCTTCTCCGAGGTGGAGAGAATCCTCGACAGGCTGATTGAGGACGGCATCGTTATCAAAATCCTGGTCAGAGGAAAAGAGGACGCGGAGATGTACCTCCTCACCGAGGAGCTGCCAAGCCTCGAGGCCGTGTCGGAGGACAAGTCTTCGGACCGACTGCGCATCCTCTCCCTCTATGATCCCTGGATTCAGCCCATGTGGGCAGAGGTCAGCACCCGATACGGGGAGGGCTGGATCTTCCCTGTAGTGAAAGACGGGAAGCTGGCGGGAATGGTAGAGAAGTGGCAGATGAGCGGCTGTATCGAGATCAGGGAGATCGAGCTGGAGGATCGTTCTCTGCTTCCTGAGCTGCTCCAGGCCATAAAGGAGATGATGGCCTTCTACAGTCAGTTGGGCTACGAGATCGTCAGGATAACCCAGGCCTTCAGGAAGCCTATCCCAATGCACGAAGACTTGGAACCGTTTCAACGGGCGGGCTATCACCCGTTATCGGAATTCGTAGCCTGGGGCGATCTGGTTCCCGAACAGTACACCTGGGAGGAGGTCCTCAGCTATGTTCTCTACAAGCAGGGATTCCACCCTGACAGCAGATTCAAGGACGTTTTCGAGGCCATCGATGCCCTGGGAGGTCTGCGTTCAGACTTCGAAGCCATGCTCAGGGTCAAGAGGCCCATGTCCCTGGAGGAACTCTCTAAGAGAGGCATACTGGTGAAGGGGCTGATCATCCCCGACTACCTGAGCTACACCACCGAGGATGACCTTGAGCTGTACAAGGCGGCCAAGGACGTTACTCTCGACGAGGACATGGAAGAGGTGTTGGAGGTCCTCTTGGAGAACGAGCCTATCTCCAAGGCCCGTCTGCAGGCCCTTTCCCCCCTTCCGTACGAGGCCACAGATAAGGCCCTTCGGAGGCTGTACAAGGCCCTCTGGGTGACCAGGAACCCCAAGGGCAGGTACAGAAGCGTCGGCACCTCCCCGGTGGAAACCTGGGAGGCCAAGAAGCGGGTGCTCAGGAGGATCCTGGAGAGCTACGGTATCTTCAGCGCCGAGAACTTGGGCACGTACACGCGATTCGCCTTCAACATGGCGGAGATCAGATCCATGCTGAGGGAGCTCGAGGAGGAAGGAATGCTGGTGAAGGGCTTCCTGGTCAAGGGGGAGTCCACGGTCTATTGGGCCCTCAGAGATAGCCTCTTGGGAAAGGTCAGGTTCGATGGCCAGTTCATACTGACGCCTCAGGACAACCTGTCCCTCTACCTCCGAACTTTCCTGCAGCAGCGGTGGAGGATGGGAGCGTGTTACGCAGCCTTCGACGGTCCACGGGTCATCGCCACCTTCAAGGCCAGGAGAAGGGGGGAGAATCTTGTCATCACGGAGTTCGAAGGAGATGCCCGGGCCAGGGAGATGCTTCGCTCCTTCTCCCTACAGAACGATGTGAGGGTGAGGGAGGACACGGAGACCGCAGACGAGTGGGAGATCATCCGTTGGTACGAGCGGATGTATGGCGGTTCAAGCGGCGCCTAGGACCTCAGGATGGCCGTGGCCTCTACCTCCACCAGCATGTCGGGATGAATGAGGCGAGATACCTGCACCATTGAGGTGGCTGGTTTCGTCCGGCCGAAGAACTCTCCATGGGCCCTGCCATATTCCCGCCATTTCTCGATATCCGTCACGTACATCCTAGTACGAACTACGTTGTCGGCCGTCGCCCCAGCCTTCTGGAGGGCCATCAACAGGTTCTCTATGGCCTTTCTTGTCTGAAGGTAGGGGTCCCCTTTGGCGACAACGTTTCCTTCGGAATCGGTCGCTGTTGTCCCTGAGACCTCCACCAGGTTTCCGGCTACGACAGCCCTGGAGTAGCCCACCACATCCTCCCAGGGAGTCCCGCTTGATATCCTCTTCATGGCTTCCCTCCCGGACAGGGAACGCGCCCATGTCTAAAAAGACCCAGATTGGAGGGTTGAGGGTTCCATGAATCAAACTATTGAATGTAGGGTTGAAGCGGTGGGAACGAGTTTGTTGTAACGATTAGCATGGTCCTCAGCTTCGTACTCGGATTGGCAGCGGGCCTGGTTGCGACGTTGGTCATGACAGCTCTCATGGTTCCCATGATGGGAAGAGGACCAGGAGTCATGCAGCTGGCGGCTGCAAGGTTGACTAGGGCGGACCCAACTGATAGGAGTTCCATGATGGGCGGGATGGGCCTCCACTTCATCTATGGCACAATAATGGGCGGTATCTACGCCATAGGCTCCACCGGCCTCAACCTTATCGTTCTGAACAGCCACTTGGTCAACAGCCTCCTCTTCGGCCTCCTGTTGTTCATAGTCGCTGTCTTCGTCGTGATGCCTCTCGCATAAGTCCCAAGGATGCCCATGGCCATGGTGGGGGTCTTCCTCGTCTTCCACCTGATCTACGGCGCAGTACTGGGAAGTGTGGCAGCGTGGTTGTCCGGAGGGCCAATCCTATAAGTGTGAAATACCATTCACGACATTGAAGAATGTGAACCACGCTTTCTTTGCTGCGGGAGCGGTCGGCATCGGCCCTGCCTTTCTTCTCATATTCTACGCCCTGAGGAGGTATGAGTTCCCCTACGTTGAGAAGGCACTCTTCAGAAACGACCGTCTCTTCCTCAGCTTCGCCGTTGGCATGATCGTGGGCGTGTTCTCGGCCGTTCTCTTTAACGCGTTCCAGATAGAGCTGTACACGCAGGCGCTGATCATCCTGCTGGCCATGGCCCTCTTCGACGAGTCTTTCAAGATGGCATACCTCAACCTAAGGACTTTTCAGAAGAAGTTCGACACGGCCTTCTACGGCTCATCTCTGGGGGTTGGCATGGCGGCCACCTTCATCATGGCCTTTGCCTTTCAGACCTTCACCCAGCCGACGGATCCATTCCACCCTGTCAACGTCTTTGGCCTGTTGACCATCTCCATCGCCCTGAACTCCATTCAGTTCTTCACTGGATCCATCATCGGGGTGGGTTCCGCGAAGGGCACTCCCTGGCGATCCTACTTTCAGTCCCTGGGCTCGAGGGCTGTTTTCGCCCTGCTGATCGCTCCCTTCCTCGCCCCCGCTCAGGTTGCCAATGTGGTCGTCATGGTGATCTTCCTCCTTGCGGCTACCGCCTTCGCCATTTTTCTCTACTGGGAAACCCAGTCCTCAATAATTCCTGATTCCCTCCCCGCGGATGTTCGTCGAACCCTTCGGAGGGGAGCTCCCAGGGACAGAACCGCTTAGGCTACCTTGTAGTGTCCTGGCTTGAACTCATAGAGGAGGTTCTCCGCTACGAGCGCCTCGAGGATCTTCGCCCCCTCCAAGCCGAGGGCGTCAAGTACCTCCTGCGCGTCGGAGAGAAGGAAACCACTCCTTTGGGCGGAGAGAGCTTTCAGCACTTCCATGGCTCTCTTCCGCTGCTGTCCTACGGGCCGACCCACTTTCTCGGACCCACCCTCCTCCAAGAACTCCTCGAACTCCTCGATGAGCCCAGAGAGCTGCGCCCTTACCCTTCCTAAGGCCTCGGGCAGTTCCCGGGGGTCGTCTGTTGAGAACAGCACCGGAGCACGACTGACTTGTAGCCTCTTCCCGCACTGACACGTCTTAGTCTTGGAGCTGAGTAGGACGCCCTGTGGCCTTTTGCATTGGGGACACAGGATGACGCCATACATTCACATCATCACTACCGGGCAGCCTTCGCAGCATTCATCTCCGGATCTCTAGGGATGATCCCGCAGTCCGAGGCCTTGGCCGACCTTAGTCCTTTCGATCCTCCCCCAACTCCTTCCTCATGACATGAGCGTCATCGCCCCAGGAGTAGTAGCCCCTGAGGACTCCGTCGAAATCGTAGCCCAGCTGACGATAGAAGGCTATCGCCCCTTCATTCTTGACGCTAACCTCCAGCTTCAGGGTCCTGGCTCCCTGCTCTTTCGTGACATCCTCAGCGAGGGACATCAACTCTGTGCCCACTCCCCGCCGCCTGCATTCTGGCAGGACCGCAATGGAGACGACTCGGGCCATGTCTCCCTCCTGCTTCAGCATGATGGTACCCACCGCTCTCTCATCTTGGAGGTAGAGATATGTGGTGGCGGCAGGATTCTTCAGGAGCCAGATTATGTGGGCCTTGGAGAAGCTCCGCCGACCGAAACACTTCTTCTCGATATTGTAGATGGTCCGGACATCGGACAGGCCCGCCCGCCTTATCACGCAGAGAGCAAGCGGCCAGCAGTATTTCATCCTTATCAACGAGGGCTCCACCTACAATTATAAGAGCGCTGGAGCTTCTGAGGTACAGCGACGTTTGAGGCGCTGGCGATGGCGGACAGGGTGAATATCAAGAAGATCCTTGACGGCCACTGCACCGGGAAGGAGGTGGAGGTCCGGGGCTGGGTCTACAGGTCCAGGAGCAGCGGCGGCATCGCCTTCATCCTCGTGAGGGACTCCTCCGGGGTGGTGCAGGCCACTTTCGACCGGGAAGGCGTGGGAGAACTCATCTTCTCGCGGGCAGAGCAGTCAGGTATCGAAACCTCTGCCGTTCTGACGGGCCTCGTGGTGGAGGACAAGAGGGCCCCTGGAGGGTATGAGATCAAAGGACAGACCATGGAGGTCCTCGGGCCTTCGAACAACTTTCCGATAGGGAGGGATCTCAGCGATGAGTTCCTCTTGGACGTCCGGCACCTGTGGATCAGGTCTCAACGCATGGTCTCCATCTTCAAGGTGAGATCCACCGTGTTCGGGGCCATCCACGACTACTTCCGCAGCCGCGACTTCTACGAGGTCCAGCCTCCCATCATCACCCCAGCTGGGAGCGAAGGGGGAGCCACCCTCTTCGAGGTGGACTACTTCGGCAAGAAGCTCTACCTGACCCAGAGCTGGCAGCTCTACGCAGAGGCGATGGTCCTAGCTCTGGAGAAAATATACACCGTCGCCCCCTCCTTCAGGGCGGAGAAGTCCAGAACGACAAGGCATCTGACAGAGTTCTGGCACGCTGAGATGGAGATGGCCTGGGAAGGGATGGAGGCGGTCTTGAAGCATGGGGAGGACCTTATCTCCCACGTCTGTCAGGCAGTGGTGGAGGGCAACCCCAGCGAGCTGGAGTTCTTGGACCGGGAGGTGAAGTACCTGAGGGGCATCAAGCCGCCGTTCCCCCGTATCACCTACGAGGAGGCCTTGGAACGCCTCCGTTCGGCTGGCGTGGATGTGGAGTGGGGCAAGGACATCAGGACCATCGAGGAGAAGGCCCTGGCGAAGATGTTCGACAAGCCCATCATCGTTACCCATTATCCCCGGGAGATCCAGGCCTTCTACAAGAGGACAGACCCTCAGGACCCTGACCTGGTCCTGGCCTTTGACTTCATCGCACCGGAGATAGGAGGGGAGCTCATTGGGGGGTCGGAGAGGGAGTCGGACCTGAAGACCCTGGAGGCCAACCTCCTTCGGGAGGGGGTCGATCTCAAGGCCTATGATTGGTACCTCGACACCCGAAGGTACGGCTCCGTCCAGCACTCGGGTTTCGGCTTGGGCGTGGACCGTTTAGTCCAGTGGATTTGCCACCTGGACCATATAAGGGATGCCATCCCCTTTCCCAGGACCACTACCAGGTACTATCCCTGAGGCTAGGCCTCGGATTTGCTCAATCTGCCCACGACTTCCCTCGCGATTATGAGCTTCTGAATCTCGTTGGTCCCTTCGTAGATGCCCAGGATCTTGGCATCTCGGAAGTGCCTCTCCACAGGATAGTCGCCAGAGAAGCCGTAACCACCGTGAATCTGAACAGCCCTATCGGCGCACCTCATGGCCATCTGGGCCCCAAAGAGCTTCGCTATGCTCACGGCCAGGGTGTTGTCCACCTCCTGGTCCCGCAGCCAGGCGGCCTTCAGGTAAAGCAGGCGGGCGGCCTCCACATCCACGGCCATCTCCGCTATCATCTCCCGGACGAGCTGAAAGGCACCGATGGGCCTTCCGAAAGCCTTTCTCTCTCTGGCGTGCTCCACGCTCGCTTCCAGACAGGCCTGGCCAATCCCGACGGCTCCCGCGGCGACGCCCAACCGCCCGTGGTTTAGGACGTACATGGCTATTTCCCAGCCCTGACCTTCCTTACCGATTATGTTCTCCTCCGGGACCTTGCAGTCGTCAAAGGCCAGGTCAGCGGTGGGGGAGGCCCGCAGCCCCAGCTTCGTGTTTGTCTCCACGTGGGGAATGCTGAATCCGGGCGTGTCCTTCTCGACCAAGAAGGCACAGATGCCTTCGTGACCTTTCGTCCCGGGCAAACGTGCGAAGACGACGACGTAGTCGGCCACATTGCCGTTGCTGATGAAGCGCTTGGAACCGTTGAGGACCCATTCGTGACTAACCTTGACCGCCGTCGTTCTCTGGTTGGCGGCATCCGAACCCGCATCAGGCTCTGTTAGGCCCCAGGCCCCCAGCTTTTTACCCTGGGCGATGGGCGTCAGATATTCCCTCTTCTGCTCCTCGCTACCAAAGCCGTTCAGGGTGGTGGCAGTCAGGGAGGTCTGCACAGACAGGGTCGTTCTGAGGGAGTTGCAGCCTCGAGCGATCTCCTCTACGACCAGGGCGAAGCTGACGTAGTCCATTCCAGCCCCGCCGTACCTCTCCGGTATGGGCATACCAAAGAAGCCCAGCTCGGCCATCTTCTGAGTGACCGACCTGGGAATCTCCCCCTTCTCCTCCCAGGATTTCACGTGAGGGATGACCTCCTTGTCCACGAAACTCCTGGCAGTTTCCCTTATCATCCTTTGCTCCTCTGAGAGCTGGAAGTCCAAGCTTTCACCTAGGGATTCCTAGAGCCATTAGTTCCTTAAAGCTTCCCTAGCCCGACTGCATCGTCCTCGTGGTTACAGGCGATAAACTACTTCCCTCCGACGAGGGTTCTCCAGTTGGGGGACGTCATGAGTAAGGTGGTCGTGAGGCCATCCAACGGGAACGAAGTCCGCCCTAGCAGATGGGCAGCACGCTGGTCCCAGGATGGCCGGCAGGTTGGCCGAAAAGAGTAAACCTCCGGGGGATGTGAGCAGTCTGGTGGTGGTTTGCAGCTCTCCGACGCGGACCTGAGGGTCTGGATGATGGATGGAAAGCTGACGATCAAAGGCTTCAGAGAAGAGAACCTGACTCCTAACGGGTACGACCTCACCATCGGCGAGATCGTGATCCCCTCCGCGAAGGCCTCCAAGAAGGGCTCGTTAAAGGTGCCTCCGAAGACCTGGTTCCTCATCAGCACTGCGGAGTTCGTATCCCTTGGCCGCCGGCTCTCAGGGGACATCTGGATCAGGACTACCTGGGCCCGAAAAGGCATTATCCCCTCCTTCGGAAAGGTGGATGCTGGCTTCGAGGGCAATCTCACACTCTCCGCCTTCAACGCCTCTGAGCAGGATGTGGCGATCTCCGTGGGAGAGACCTTTGCCCAGATAACCTTTCATGAGCTGAGGGCCCCTCCCTCCCTATCTTATCCGGAGAGGTCCGGGACCTACCAGGGGCAGGAGGGGGTCACCCTCTCAAAATCCTCAGGTCGAAGGCGCAGTGGCTCTGGCTAGGTGAGTACCCCCTGACCTCCCTGATGTCCAAGACCTCGAGGGAGGCACTTTGAGGCAGAACCTTCTCGAGGTCGGCTACTCGCCCGTTCACGAGCGCTTTCTCGAGGATCTCGTAGTAGTGAAGGACACCCCCATCCTTCAGGGCAGCCGCTGCCAGGGGGAGATATGGGAGAGGTTTCTGGGGAAAGTCAAGGATAACACGGTCGGCAGGCCCCAGCTCTGGGAGGACCTCGGTGACATCCCTCTGTAGTGGAAAGACGTTCTCCACCCGGTTCATCCTGATGTTCTCCCTGAGGAACTCCACGGCTCGTGGATTTGCGTCCACGGCGTAGACAGCCTTGGCACCCCTCAGGGCTACATGGAGGGCGAAGGGCCCCACACCACAGAAGGCGTCCACTATCACCTCCCCTGGGGTGACCTGGAGGGCCACCCTATGTCTCTCCTCCGCCATCCTCGGCGAGAAGTAGACCTCCGCGGGATCGACAGCCAGGACCAGTCCGTACTCACGATGTACGGTCCTCGTATTTCGCGTGCCCGCGATGACCCTGATACTCCTTCGCCTTTGCTGGCCAACTATGCCCTCATCGACGGCGACGGTGCGGACGCCCTTATGGGCCCCAAGAAGGGCCCTTCCTAGGGCAGCCTCAAAGCCCGCCAGCTCCTCAGGAATCTTGAGGATGACGACGTCACCGATGATGTCGTAAGACCTCGGCAAATGGTCTAGAAGCTCCTCTGGCACCTTCACTATATCCCTGTAGCCCCTCGGTCGCTGCGGAACCTCCTCGAAGTCGTGAATCACCGTGGGAAATCCCATGGAGACCTCCTCCCTGACTGGTATCAGGAGGGCGCCATTGCGCGCCACGATTCTTAGGTCTCGCCGCAGCAGATCCATCCTGATGAGGTCTCTCCTCGCCTTCTCCCCTTCCTCCTTGGGAACTACCACGGCTGGTGACTTCACCTGTGGTAGATGCCCGGCGCGGCCATTAGCCTTACCGTCCCAGGGGGTCAGAAAGACCCTTATATGCTGAAACTGCTAGCTATGGCGGTGCTAGACATTTGCGCAGAATCCTGGGCAGATCGTGGAGGGTCCTAGCCAGACAGGCCTTCCGCAGGTACTTCGTTAACACCGTCTTCGACTCCACCTTTGTTGCCATGGGTATAGTCATAGGCTCGGCCTTTGTTCCGGAGACCAGTGTGCGCACGGTGGTCAGCACCATGCTAGCCGCTACAGTAGCTCTGGGGATATCCACGGGCACGAGTGTCTACGAGGCAGAGAGGGTGGAGGCCGAAATCAGACTCAGAGAGCTGGAGGCGGCCATGCTCATGGAACTCTCCGACACCGACGCGAAGAGGGCACTCGACCTCTCTAGGTATGTGGTGGTCCTGGTCAACGTCATGGCCCCGATCGTGGTCTTTGCCCTCACCGCCTCCCCCTTCTTCTTCGCGTCCTCCCTGCTGCTGAACGCCTTCCCGGCTGCATACGCGTCCATTGCCATCGCCATCGGCATCCTTTTCACGGTGGGGGCCTACCTGGGAAGGCTCTCCGGCGGAAGCACATGGTTGAAGGGACTCCGGATGGTGCTCCTCGGCCTGCTAACCTTCGGGGGCATATGGCTTCTTCAAAGCGTCTTCTCCTAGGGGTTGCCATGGGAGAACTAGTCTTCATAGGTCTCGGCCTCTACGATGAGAGGGACATCACACTGAAAGGTCTGGAGGAGGCCCGCTCCTGTGACGAGCTGTACGCGGAGTTCTTCACATCGAATCTCATGGGAACGAGCCCGGAGCACCTCTCGGAGATGTACGGGAAGGAGGTCCGGGTCCTAGAGAGGGAGGAGGTGGAGGGCAGCGACAAGGTGGTGGAGGCGGCTCGAAGGGCCAAGGTGGGGTTCCTCGTGGCGGGGGACCCGATGAGCGCGACGACCCACGTGGAGCTAAGGCTGCGGGCTCACAGGGCCGGAGTGAGGACACGGGTGGTCTCTGGAGTCTCCGCCCTGACAGCGGCCGCGGGGTCATTAGGCCTCCAGGCATACAAGTTCGGGAGGACCGCATCGATACCCTTCAGGGAGGAGGGGTTCGAGCCCCTCAGCCCCTACGAAACCCTTGCAGGAAACCTGGAGGGGGGCCTCCATACCCTGGTTCTCCTAGACATCAGGGGCAGGAGGTACATGACCGCCCGGGAAGGTCTGGAGTACCTGCTCGAGTGCGAGTCGCGACTTTCCAGGGGCGTCCTCACGATGGATTCTGTGGCCGCCGTCGTGGGCCGCCTGGGTTCCGCGGAGCCCGTCGTCAGAGCGGATCGCGTAGGGGTGCTTATGAAGGAGGACCTGGGCCCTCCTCTTCACGCCATCATCGTCCCGGCGAAGCTGCACTTCATGGAGGGAGAGTGTATGGTAGCCTTCGCCGGGCTCCCGGAGGACCTGGCTCGGTCTCTCAGCTCTGAGTAAGATCGTCTACGTCCCAGTGGATCAGCTCAACCCTTTTCCTCATGGTCAAGGTCTTCCCTTTGATATCGCTGGCGGCCGCTTGGAGGGCCTTCCTATGGACTTCCTCCGGAAGGGTCCACTGGGACGAGAAGCTTCTCTCCTCCAGGTTCTGTATTATCTCTGACGTCCTCCGACGCTCCACGAAGGTGCCGACATGAACGCGCCGCTTCGGGAGAATGAACTCAGGGAGGTCTCTCTCGAAGACCCCCGGCCTCTGCTTCCCAAATCCAGCATCTTGGAGGAACTGGTGGTAGATGGTGTGAGGGGTATCGTCGTTCTCGACGTAGCTTGCCACCGTGTAGTACGAGCTCCGCGTCACCCGGGCGATCTCCTTCAGGGCATCCCTCCAGTCCCCGATCAAATGAAGGACGTGGACGCTGTAGGTCGCATCGAATGCGCTCTCTTCAAAGGGCAGGAACAGGGCATCGGCCAGGGCAACGTTCCCCAGCCCCTTGGAGCGTCCCTCCGCCAGCATTCGGGACGATATATCCACGCCCAGGAGAGGAATCCCCCTGCTCTGTAGGGGAATGGCAAACCTGCCGGTGCCAACCCCGACCTCGAGAACCTTCTTGCACGCCTCCAGCTCGCGACAGAGAGCGTCCACGATGGCCCCCATCTGTTCTGACGGCAGTCCTCGCGTCTCATCGTAGCGGGATGCAATTCTGTCGAAGTTGATTCTCCCAGATGCCATCGTAGGTGAAGTGCCGGATTCGACCTTAGCCCTTTCTGCCCTTTCACTGACCTGCCCGGAGTAGTTTCACCCAACCCCCTCGAATATCCTTATATTCGGACCAGTGTTAGAGATTTAAGCCGGTGATGTAAATGGCAACCAAGACCATTGAGGAGTTGCCCGGTGTAGGACCGGCAACCGCCGAGAAGTTGAAGGAGGCCGGGTTCTCCGACCTCATGGCGTTGGCCGTGGCTTCCCCCCATACGCTTGCCGAAGTGGCGGAGCTTGGGGCCACCGTGGCCCAGAGGATCATACAGGCCGCTCGCGAGGCCGTGGACATAGGTGGTTTCGAGACTGGGGACGTCATCCTCGAGCGAAGAAAGTCCGTCAGCAAGCTGACTACGGGCTCGAAGGCCCTGGATTCCCTACTGGGCGGAGGCGTGGAGACCCAGGCCATCACAGAGGTATTTGGTGAATTTGGCAGTGGGAAGACGCAGATAGCCCATCAGCTGGCGGTCAACGTTACCCGGTCCGAGGATGATGGAGGCCTCGACGGAGAGACCGTCTGGATCGACACCGAGTCCACCTTCAGGCCAGAGAGGGTCGTGCAGATGGCGGTGGCCCTGGAATTCGACCCCGAGGAAGTCCTTCAGAAGGTCCACGTCGCTCGGGCCTTCAACTCCCACCATCAGATGCTCTTGGTGGAGAAGGCCAAGGACCTGGCCCAGATGCATCCTATCCGCCTTTTCGTCGTGGACTCCATGACCTCCCACTTCAGGGCGGAATATGTGGGGCGAGGAGTGCTGGCGGAGAGGCAGCAACTGCTCAACAGGCACATCCACGACCTCATGAGGTTTGGCGACGTCCACAACGCCACCATCTTCGTGACCAACCAGGTCCAGGCGAAGCCCGATGCCTTCTTCGGGGACCCGACCCGCCCCATCGGCGGCCACGTCGTCGCCCACACCTCCACCTTCAGGGTGTACCTCAGAAAGAGCAAGGGTGAGAGGAGGATCGCACGTCTCATAGACTCCCCCAACCTCCCGGAAGCGGAGGCCATTTTCACAATCCTGGAGGACGGTATTAGAGACTAGAGGGAACGGCTAAATAACCCCTGAGAGGTCTTGCCGCTGTGGAAGTTCACCGAATTGTGGACCCCTCCTATGATGCGAATCTCTATCTCGCAAGAGCGGAGGAGGCCATCCTCATTGACGCTGGGACGGGTCTCGGGACCGATAGAGTGCTGGAGGAGATTCACAAGAGGATGGGTGATGTACACCCAGGGCATTTCATACTCACACACCGCCACGTGGACCATGTGGGCGGGGCAAGAGCCCTTTCCGATGTCATGGGCCTCACCCCACGGGCGTCACCAGACGACGCTCCATCCCTCCTCCGGGGAGACAGAAGAAGTACGGGAGCTACTCTCTTCGGCATCATGCTGGAGCCCCTCAAGGTGGAGGTCATCCGCTATGGCGAGGTCCTCAACTTGGGAGGCCTGGAGCTCAAGATCCTTCACACTCCCGGGCACACCATGGGGAGTATCTGTCTCCTGGGGGAGGACGGCTCCCTCTTCACCGGTGATACCCTCTTCGCCTATGGTGGCATAGGACGCTGGGACTTGGAGACGGGGAGCCTTTCCGACCTCTTCTCCTCGTTGAAGCTTCTCGAATCCCTCCACGTCGAGAGCCTGTATCCAGGCCACGGTCCCTCAATCGAGGGGGAGGCAGCGAAGCATATCTCCATGGCTGTCGAGATGGCGGAGGCCTTTCAACAATGACCTCACAGGACCCGCGGGTGATGAAGGCCAAGATTGTCGAGGATCGCTGGAAGCTGGATGAGACGGATCTGATCAGGGTCATCGAGACTCTCAAAGGAGGAGGTCTGGTGGTCTATCCCACCGAAACCCTTTACGGTCTGGGA
>JABAOH010002476.1_pt1 | contig 32792 bp, 42 predicted proteins | sample 7062181 | NCBI WGS metagenome assembly JABAOH01 (sample SAMN14538630, study PRJNA623070) | marine sediment metagenome | biome: marine biome [ENVO:00000428]; feature: marine pelagic biome [ENVO:01000023]; material: deep marine sediment [ENVO:00002113]; isolation source: pool of 5 deep marine... | reverse complement strand
TTTCTTATATAGTTTAGAAATTACGAGAACATTACAAAAAATTAAATTCTAATTTTCACATATTATTATTATGGTAAAGAAAAGAAAAACATCTCCGATTTTAGTACTTGCACTAGTGCTTCTTGCAATTGCTATTATTCTAGGAATTTATACAAACGCTCCAGCCATACAAGATAAGAGTTGTATTACTGATGAAGACTGTATTGTTTTTGGTGAAACCGGAGACTGCAATTGTGGCTGTTTTAACAAAGATTATCAAGCATGGACACCAGGTGGAAAATGTTTTTGTGCTGCACCAATATCTTGTAAATGTGTAAATGGTATATGTGAAGGAGTTTTTGAAGTAAGTAGTTTTGAAGATTGTGTAAAAGCAGGAAATCCAATAATGGAAAGCTATCCTCCTAAATGTAAACATGGTGATGAGATATTTGTAGAAGATAGCTGTCAGTATGAAAAAGATGAAAACATATTTGTATTGACTATTTCAGATGCTAAAAAAATTGCTTTTGATAGTGAATGTGGCGATAAATTCAAAGATACTTATATATGTAATGAATTTACAGGAACATATTGGATTGATTTAGATATAGAAAAAACAGGTTGCAATCCTGCTTGTGTTGTGAATGTAGAAACAAGAGAAGCAGAAGTAAATTGGAGATGTACAGGTTTAATAGAGTAGTAGTAAAAAACCAATTAGTCTTATTGTCAAACAGAAAATTCATAAGGAGTTTCTACTTCAACATAAACCTTTAAATAAGTTGATGTTATTTCCGATTTGGCAGATTTACATCTCTGCCCAGAACTTTCCAACAAAATTTTTTTTGTTGCCTTTAATATGTTTCCTGTTGATTCAGCATCAAAAACATCTTTTAGACCATGAAAAAGATAAATATTCTTACTCCGTAAAATTATTGCATTATCCTTTTTCTCTTCTCGCATTCTTCTACAGATATTTTCTATTTCTTTGAAAAATAATATACGTTTGAAATATTCTAAATTAATATCAATCTCTCTTTTATCTAATTCAGCCTCTATTGGACTTACTTTTGTTGATAAAGAATTTTTCTCAGATTGTTCTACACGAGTTTCTACTTCATATACACCTTTTAAAGACAATCCTAAACTCCTTACAACATCAGATGTTCTATCTTTTGAATTTTGGAAATTATGAGGTTCTTCAGAATATTCTAAAATACCTAAAGCTACATAATTTTTTTTAGACTTTATTGTTTTGAATGGTAACTTCAGTTTAAACATATAATTTATATTATAATAATCTTTAAATTATCTTCGACTCTTATAATATCGATTAACAATAAAATAACTATAAAAATTTCTTAAATTTCAAAGAATTTTTTTGTCCCATTTGAGTTTTCCAATTCTTAATGAATTTACTATTTTCTCAAAATTATTTTTAGGATAATAAAGGTAAACTGCTTTTAAGCACAAGTCACCTTTTTTTGTTAATAAAAAGAATTTTTCTCTTGTTAATTTCATAGAACCTATTATTCCTATTTTTTCTAATTCTTGTAAATGATATTTTGTTTTNNGCTTTTTATTATATCCCTTTTTACTTCATCCTTTAATGTATTATTTATGTATAAAGGAGCTTCTTTTACGTCAACATATCTTCCAGAAAGATTCTTGGATTTAAATAAATAGACAATTATTGATACTATTACTACTATATCAGTTATTACAAGCCCAATCAGTATCAAAACCTCTTCTAGCATATACAAAATTGTCTGTTTTTAAGTATTTAAAAACTTTGTAAAAATTTATAAAACTTTATATAAATTCATTAAAACTCATAAAGTTTAATTTACTTGTGAAAATGAGGGGCTTTTAAGGACATTTTTTCCCAATTATTTCTTATGAAAATGAAAAATCAAGGAGGTGTAAATATGGAAGAAGAGAGTCCACCAGCATGATGGTAAAATGCTTCTCTTTCTTTTTTTATTTTATATTATTTGTAGACTATAAAAAATCTGTAAAAAGAGAATTATTCTTCTTCTCCTTGTAAATGTTCTTCTAAATGTCCAGTTTTTTCACCAAGGAGATCTTCTACCAAGGTTTCTTCTTCCATTTGTTCTTTAATTTCTTTTCTTTTTTTCATATCTTTAATTTCTCTTTCTCCTTCTTCCTGTATTGCCTTTTCATGCAAAAGTTCGTGAACTGTTTTGAACTTTTTATTTTTCATATCATTGTAGCAGTCTAAACACAAGTCATAATCTCGTTTTATTTGCCATTCTTTTAAAGGAGTTCCACATTCTTTGCAATCTTTCTTCTCTTTCATAATAATAATTAAGTTTCTAAGAATTTTTAAGCTTTTAAAAATTATCTTGGATTAATAATATACACAATATTCCTTTTTGGAATTGATTTTCCTTCTATATCATATCCTTTAAATGGCTCCTTTGTAAAAGGATCTTCTCTATGATCTTTACGACATTTAACAACAATTTTTCCATCATCTAGTATCTGAATTATTTCACCTATGTGGCCACAGCCATGCTCTTTCGGTATTCTAAACATATCGCCTCTTTTATAACTAGGCTTTTCCATAATTTCCATATCTATTTTTAGAAGATAAGTTATTTAAATTTTTATAATTTTGATATAACATTTTTCAATACAATTTCCAAATCAATCCCATAATTATTTGCTAAACAGATTATGTTAAATAAAAGATTTCCAATTTCTTTTTCTATTCCTTCACGATTAATTTTACTAGTTTTTTTAAAATTGTAAAAATCATTAAAAATGTCTGAAAAATTATGCAAGCTTTTTATTAAACTTGAAAGTATCATTGGACTATAGTAACCAAAAGGACTACCATTTTTTTCTACAAAATTTTGAATTTCTTTTTGTGCTTCTTTTATTGTTTTCATTTTCTCTCCTCATAAAGTATTCTAGTAATCAAAGCATAGTTTGCCAGATCAACCAAAGTATCAAGAATAGACTCGTCTTTAACTGCAGTTTTTCCTTTTGAAATAAGATTGTTAATTCTAATGAATTTGTCTCCAAGTCTGGTCAATGCTCCTTTCCATGCAGGTATTCCTATCATTTCAGACATTCTGAAATTTTTAAATGGATCCTCATTATTGGCATAGTCCTGATTTTTTAAAGAATGTATTCTTGCCATCATTGACAAATATTTAAAAAATTTTGGATGCCCTTGGATTTCTGTTTTTAACTTTCCATCACAAAAAGGACATTTACCTATTCTCATTGATATTTAATAAAATAAAATAGCATATAAAATTTTTTGATAAAATTTTTACAAAAGACAAGTATTTTTATACTTTCATTTGTTAAATATAAATATGGAAATATTAGAACTAGATAATAAAGACAGTAAAATTCTTAGAATTTTAACAGAAGATGCCAGAATACCTTTAAAGAAAATAGCTAAAAAAGTTGGGGTTTCTAGAGAAGTTGCGAATTATAGAATAAAAAGACTGGAAAAGTTAGGCATAATAAATCGTTATATAGCAAAGGTAGATATGACTAAATTTTGTCAAAACTCTTACGGTATATTTTTAAGATTGACCAACACTTCACAGACAAATTTAAAAAAACTAATAAAATTTCTTGTAAATAATCCATTAACTATGTGGACAGCAACAATGAGTGGAGAATGGGATATTGCTACAACTTTTTTAACAAAAAGTTCTTCAGATCTTAACAACTTTTTAATAAATTTAGAAACTTTAGCAGGAAAGAATTTGAAAGAGTATGGTTTATTAACATATATAAGAGAAATAAAAAACACATTTGAAGATTTATTCCCAACCGAAAAAAGAAAAATAAGAAAAGAAACTTTTTTGATGAAAGAATTTTATAATAAAAATATAAAATTAGATAAAATAGACAAAAAATTAGTGATTCTACTTTCCCAAAATGCCAAACTAACTAATAGAGAATTATCTAAACAAGTTAAATTAACAGAAGAAGGAGTTAGACAAAGAATAAAAAATCTTCAGAAAACTGGTATTATAAGAGGATTCAGAACTCTAATTAATATCTACAAACTCAACCTCGAATTATATTACGTTTTAATGAAATTTAATAGAATTAATGATAAAATAGAAAAAAATATAGAAATATATTTTAAGAATAATCCAAATGTTTATTATTGTGCAAGAGTTGTTGGCAAATATGATTTGAAAGCATGTGTAACAGCAAAAAACAGAATTCATTTTCATAAGATACTTTCTGATATTAGAAATCAGTTTTCAGACAATCTGAAAGATTTTAGTACAAACATAATTTTTGAAGAACATAAGCACACATACTTGCCTGTAGGTATTCTAAAATAGATTTTTCTTTATAATAATATTTCTAAATAAGAGATTATAAAATATTATTAATGCGAATAGACAAAAATGGAAATTCTTGGTTATCAATTTCGGAATTCAATATACAGTCTTACTGTGAAGTCCAGTTAAAATTCATTTGGCAAGGAATAAAGCTTAAAACCAAACAAATGATAAACGGTTCTAAAATACATAATGAAAAATTTCAAGAATTTGAAGATCAAACAAAAGACTTAGAAGATGTAGATATAGTTAATGCAATAAAAAGAGCAATTGAAAGACAAGAAAGATTTGCTGGGAGAGAAATTTTTATTGTATCTCCAACTTTTAGATTAATAGGAAAAATAGATGCAGTAGAAATAGGACCAGAAGGGATAGTAATATCAGATGATAAACCAGTTAAATACCCTTTTCTATCTGTAAAATCACAAGTAGCAGCTTATGCAACAGCTTTTAAAGATAGATACAGACCACCTTTGAATATTTACATGATGATAAAGAACAGAGATAATGGAAGTATTGTTTGGGAAGATGTTTTTTCTCAAGAATGGCTTGATTTTATATTAGAAAAAATAAATCGAATGCATGAATTAGCTTTGGGTAAAAGAAAGTTTGAACCAACAGCTAATCCTAAAAAATGTTTAACTTGTTCTTATAGAAATATTTGTGATAAAAATATTTTAATTCCATTTTCCACTCAAAGTATCAAATCCCATAGCATCAAAAAACCATGATCCACAAAATTTACAAAAATCGGTTTCGTCTTCCAGTTCACCACCACAATTGGGGCATACTTTCATAAAATTAATTGAAATTTTAAAGATAAATTCTTGAAATTAATTACAACAACATTACAAATAAAGCTTAAATTCTTAATTCAATATTTTAAATTATGCCTTTTAGAAAATATTTAAGAAATCCTTTTAAAAAAATTCCAGGAAACTATTTTAAACAAGCCGAATCTTTAATTTATGATTTAAAGGGTTCGATTGAAGACAGCGGAACTGTATATGAAATTTTTAGGTCAGAAGAAACGGTTTTTAATTTTAATGGTGAAGGGGAACTTCCAACAATTCCATTTAGAATAAGACCTGTAAATGGAGATAGTAATGTTGAAAGTTATTATCTTCTTGTTTCAAGTAATGGTCATGATAAACTCAAATTAAGATGGAATGAAGAATTACTTGGAAATGTAAAAGAACCAGAAAATTTTCTTAGAATATTTTTAAATGAATTTTTACTTTTACCTTCTGAAAAAAATAAGAATATTAATTAGTATTTCTATAATTCTACCATGATAGAATTAGTAATAGTAATGAAAATTATAATTGCAACCTTATTCGGAGGAATTATAGGTTATGAAAGAGAGATTAGCAGAAAAGCAGCTGGTCTAAGAACTCATATACTCGTTTGTCTAGGTTCAACAATCTTTACAATATTATCTTTGCAAGCTTTTCCAGGTGCTGATACATCAAGAGTAGCATCCTATATAATAGCTGGAATAGGTTTTATTGGAGCAGGCACAGTTATTCAGACTAAAGAAAAGATTATTGGCCTAACAACAGCTGCATCACTTTGGATAACAGCAGCTATTGGAATGGCAATAGGATCAGAATTCTATATTTTAGCTCTAATAGCAACAATTATTTCATATTTTACATTAAAATTAGGTAAAATAGAGAAGAAGAGAAGATAATTTTCCATAGGAAACTAACCCTATGAACGTCAAATAAGTCCACCACCTTATAATAAATAATAGGATTATATAGAACTTTATAATATAGAAATATAGCTATCGCTAAAAGGTTTATTAGCTAAAATTAAAGCTTAGATATTACTTTGCAATACGAACTTTTCCTTGAATGCTTTTAACGTATTTCCCACAATTAGGACAAGCCCTTTTATATTTGGGGATATAATTATGACAATTAGGACATGTTCTATTAAAGTTTAACCAAATCATACCTCTTTTTTCTGCAATTTTTCTTAATTTATTCATTTTTTTCACCACGTGCAGAATATAATTTCTTGTAAGTTATATTTAAAGATTTCAACAAATTTATAATAAAAATTATAAAAATAATTCTAGATTTTTTAAAAAATTTCTTTAAACAATAAGATTATACAAACAAAATAATTAAATTGTAAATTATAAAGCTAAAAACAGCAGATAATGGCATTGATAATATCCATGCCCAAATTATTTTTCTGGTTGTTACCCATTTAACTGCTTTTTTTCTTTGACATAATCCAGCACCCATTATAGATCCATTAGCAACATGAGTAGAACTAACAGGTAAACCAAAAATTGCTGTTATTCCTAATATTAAGGAACTTCCAGTTCCAACAGAAAATCCCTGATAAGGTTTTAATTTAGTTATTTTAGTTGCCATGGTTTTTACAATTTTCCATCCTCCCAAGAATGTGCCTAAAGATAATGTTATATATGAAGCAAGCATGACCCAGAAAGGTATAACGAATTCTGTTATGTATCCGTAGTAAAGCAATAGAACAGTCATTATTCCCATAATCTTTTGAGCATCGTTTGTACCATCAGTTATTGAGAAAAACAAAGCTGATATAATCTCCAATCTTTTAAAATATTTGTTAATTTTACTAGCAACGACTTTCCTAAATCTTCTTATAACTAAAGCACCTATTAGAAATGTAATTCCCATTGCTATGAAAGGAGAAAATATCATTGGTATTATAACTTTGTTGATTATGCCTTGAACTTTTACTACTCCCCAACCATGAGCTGCTGCTCCACCACCAATCAAACCACCAATTAAAACATGAGTTTCTGATATTGGTAGAGAATAAATCCAAGAACTGATTATGTCAAAAAGCAGAGCTCCTGCTAAGGCTGCAATAATAACTTCACCTGAAGTTGCAGTTTCTGAAATTATACCTCTTCCTATTGTTATAGCTACAGCAGAACCAAACATCATGCCTATTAAATTACCAATTGTAGATAAAGCAACAGCTTGAATTGGTTTTAAGGTTCTTGTTCCAATAACAGTTGATATAGCATATGCTGCATCAGTAAATCCAGTCCAGAATGAAAAAATTAATGCAAGTATTATGGCAATAAATAATAAAATAAACATTTAATCAAACATTCTTTATTACTATATCTTGTATTGCTAAACAAACGTCTTCACATTTGTCTGTGATAAGTTCTAAATTTTCATAAATATCTTTTAATATTATTATTTTTACAGGATCTTTTTCTTTAAATAGTTTTGCTATAGAATCATCTGTCAAATCATCCATTTCATTTTCAAGTCTATGTACTATCAAAAATTTTTTTCTTATCTCTTTCTCATCCATTTTTCTTATATCCTTCATTGCTATGTTCACTTCTTTTACACAATTTAGTATTATTTTAGCAGCTTTTTTCATAAACTCATCAGGTTCTTTTATCTTAAATATCATCATTTTTCTTGCTGTATAATAGATCAAATCTAAAACATCATCATAATGTGAGGTTAGGTTTGATATGTCTTCATGGTCTATAGGCGTAATAAATGTTTTATTTAATTTATCAAAAACTTTGTGAAGTATATTATCACATTCATGCTCTATTTTTCCCATTTCCTTTACCCTTTTTTCAAGATTATTATAATTTTTCATTAAATCATTAAATATTTCAGCAGCTTTTAGAACTAGTTGAGCTTCCTCTTCAATCAAATTAAAAAATACTTTCTCTTGTGGGATTAACCATTCTTTTAGACCCATAGAAACCATTTATTATCTTTAATTTAAATATTTTTCTAAACGGATTTCTTTAGAAGAAGGTTTAAATATGTTGTTTTTAAATTATTTTTATGAATGAAATAATTAAAGAGATATTTTGGGAAGATTTAAAGAATGATGTAAAGTTTTTTATGGGAAATTTTAAAATAATAATAAAGAGGGTTTTATCTGACTTTTTAAAAGAATTTAAATGATTATTATGGATGGACAAACGATTATGAAATTAGTAGGAATCATTCTTTGGGTACTTGCAGTATTAATACTTATGGCAACTTATGGATTTTTAGCAAAACCAATGTTAGAAGCCGAGTTAACTAAAGGTTTTTTCGAAAGAGAATCAATATATTATGGCGGTTCGTTAGTATTAAGTGTTTTATTCTTAACAATAGGAACATTTTTAATAGTTTATCCGCTTAAGAAAAGAAAAAAATAATTATTTTGGTATAAACATTGGAACTTTCTTTTTATATTTCTTGTATTTTTTTGGAAACATTTTTATTAAGATAGTCTCTTCATAGAATGCCATTAAATACCAAAGAATAACAAAAGATATTGTGACAATTAGCATTGGTAAAATAGGAAATATGATAAAAAACCCTAAATTTACAAATATTCTACCAAGATAAATAGGATGTCTTAATTTAGAATATATTCCATTTGTAACTAATTTTTTAATTTCATCTGGTTGGGAATGCGCTTTTCTAAGAGCCTTATGAGCAACTGATTCAAAATAAAAACTTAATAAAACTATTGGAGTTCCTACTGTAGCTCTTAAAAGAATTAATCCAGAAATTGCTTGTTTATAAAATGCAAAGAAAATTACGTTTATAAAAATAAGATTAATTAAGTCAAAATATACTGGATTTATATAAAAAAACTTTTTTCTCACCTAATCACTTTAATAATTTCATAAACTTCTTAGAATTTATTAATAACTATTATTAGTTTATTCTACCTTCAGCTCTTCTGCATAATTTATGAGCAGGATTTCGACCTCCGCCTCTTATTTTTTGATATTTAATTTTATATTCTTGAGTTTTTTGTTGAACACCTTCTAATATTTTTTCTAATTCATTCACTTCATTGTCAACCCCACCATTATTTCTAACTCTTCTTAAAAACTCTAAATAAACAGAACCTTTTTTCATTAGTTCAATAACACTCCGACAATCTGATTTAATTACTGCACGATTACCTCCATTTTTATATTTTGGAAATAATTCTCCAATGCAAAATTCAGGTATTAATTCTGTAGCTTTAAGGACAGCATTAGCTTCTGCTAAAAAAGTGCTCGCAAAATCTAATTCTTTTGTTTCATAAAATCTTTGAATTACATTTGGTTCAGTTCTTTTGTCATCAGTTACAAGAATGCCTATTGATACAATACTCTCTCCATTATTATAATGATGACCATCAACAGTAAAATTAGCGGGATATTTTAATTCCATTCATTTTTCAAATGATTTTAATGAATTTTATTTTTTTCTATGACAAGTATTTCTATTTTTTAGGACCAATAAATTTAAATTTCGTTTTAACTTTATAATAAATTTACTAGCTTTTTTCTAAATTTAACCCAATCTTTATTCATTATGTGAATACCGGCTGCTGGTGCATGTCCACCACCACTAGAATTTTTAAATTCTTTAGATAATTTACTTGCAATTTTTCCACAATCAACTTTTTTATTCTGTCTTCTCATACTAATATAAATCATCTTACCCATTTTTCTAGCAACAATAACAGTGTAATTTGGTTTTTCTTCACTAATTTTTGTAGAAATTGGTGAGTTTATAGAAAACCTTGTTTTTAATTTCAATATTATTAATTTTTTATTTTCAAAAATTTCAGCATTCTTTTTCCAATTTTTCATAGTTAAAATAATTTCTTTTTCTATGATATTATAGAATTTTCTTAATTTTTTGGAGTTAGGAGTTCTTGCTTTTAAAATATCAAAAGGAGAAGAGGCTTCCAAACATGCTTTATAACCTATTTTTACACCTTTGGTTCTAGAATGATGATAACTAGATGTAATTGTATTGTTAATTAGTTTAAGTTTAGATAATGAAAGATTATATTTTTTGTAAATCTTGTTCAAGAAACCTTTCCATTTACCTTCGGATATATCATTCACAATTCCTATACCTGCTAGCCAATCTAAATCTTCTATATTTGTTAGTTTATTACAAACATCGTAAACAATTTTACTAGTACAATAATTGTAAGAAGGAATTTTAATTTTCCATAAATTTGGATTAAAATGTAATATATTTTTAATATTATTCAAGTTTCTATGAACTTGATGATGATCAATAATCAAAATTTTAGATTTTTTTGCTAGTTTTAGAATATATTCTGGTTTTTCATCAATGGCTATATCAACTGTTATAACAGTATCAAATTTTTTATTTTTGATTTTTTGAAACATGTCTTTAGTTATAAAAAATAAATCATGATTTGCTGGCATTATTTTTGTAGTTTTTTTGAATAATTTTTTGAATGTCTTAACAAGAATTACTGCAGCTCCTATGCCATCTCCGTCAGTATCAAAAATTATTATAGTTTTTTTATTTCCATTTTTCTTTAAAAAATCAACAGCTCTTTTTATCATATCTATGTTTTAGAATAAAGATTTATAAATTAAACATCTAAAATATTTAAGGTTTAGCGGTGTGCTTTATAATTAATTTAGGATTAAGTTTTAGATTAAATAGTATTTTCCAGGGTTATTTTCATGTCTAGTATGGAAAAATCACTGAAGTTAGGGTGGTTTATAGTTTTTTACTTATTATTATGAGTCTTTTTTGAGATGATTTTATGCCCCAATATGTTTTATATTTCTTTTCATATTTTTTCAATTTTTTAGAATATTTTCTTCTATTAAATGAAGGATTGAAAGGTATAATCTCTAGTATTTTTGCAAATGATTCTATGTCTTTGTAATATTCAGTTGAAGAAAATTTATGAATCTTTATTATTCTAAAACCAGCGTCTTTAAGCATTTTTAGCTGTTCTTTCAAGCCAAGATATTCTTTAAAACCAAAAAGTTTTCTGACTTCTTTCCAATCTTCTTTATCTGTTACGAATAAAAAGAATAAACCATTGTTTTTCAGGATCCTGTAAGTTTCTTTATATGATTTTGGAGGTGCTCCTAAACGATTTATTGCAATATCAAAAGTATTATTTTTAAATTTAGTTTTGAAAGCATTCATTAAAATAAATGAGAAATCTCTAATTCCTTTGGATTTTTCTTTAGCGACTTTAATCATCCCAGTAGAATTGTCTATACCAACCATTTTTACTTTCTTATCTGTAGTTCTGTATATATCCATTAAAACATGCCCAGTTCCGCAACCAATATCTATAATTTTCATTCCGTTTTTTAACTTTTTTTGAACTTCTGTTATCAATTGCCTAAAACCATTTTTACCTATTATTTTTACAGGTCCAAATTCCTTTGACCTATCTCTTTGAATCGCTGTTTTAGTATAGAATTTTCTCCAATCTCCCATCTTATCACTTCTTAAAATTTACAGTTCTTGACTTATAAAATCTAAACTAGATGTTTCAACCAGATAATTTCATGTATAGTAATGAAAAGTGCGATTTTTCATGTGGTTATGTTGATATATGTAGTTGAAAAGTTACTTCTTTAAAATAATAGAAACGATTGAAAATAATATCATTAGCAAAGCGAAAAACAAAAATCCCCATGTTAGATTACCAATCTCAGCCAATAACCCAAAAAATATAGCAAGGAAAATTGCTGACATGTTAAGCAATAGATGATTTATTGATATAATTGTGGCTCTTCTTTCTGTTTTGATTTGTCTTTGCAGTCTGCTTTCTACAAGAACCTCGCTAATAGAAGTGAAAAAGAAGACTAGTACAAAAATAGGCAACATAATTAATGATTTGTATGCTATCGCTAATATAAGAGAAATTCCTGAAAATATAGACAAAATGTAAATGAAATTTTCATTTTTGAATCGCTTCTGAAACTTATAGGCAAGCTTATTTCCTATTGCTTGAATGCTCATCACTGCCACTGCCAAAACACCAAAAAAAGCAATCGGTAAATTAACCCAGTTAAAATAAAGTTGTTCATATTCATCTAAAGTTCCTATTACAGCAAAAACAATAAAAGAATAAAGAATCAGTCTAAGAATGAATTTATTTTTTATAGATTCTTTTAAGGCATTTTTTATTAAATGAAAATATTTTACTTCTTTTGTAGAAGTTTTTTTAAGATTTACTTCATGGAAAAATAGTGTTGGTATTATACCAATTATCATAAAAATTGAAGATAGTATTATTACAAGATTTAGATTGTACGAAGCTAAGAAACCGCCTATAAATACTGAAGCTCCTATTGCAATTTTTGAGTAGAAATGGCCTTGCCCCGCTACCTTTTCATATTCATCTTCTCTTTTAAATCTTTTTAGAATGTCGAATAACAAAGATTCTTGAGTTCCTGAAGAAAGTGTGCTACCAATACCCCAAAACAAAAATCCGAGTGCAAAAAGTAGGAAATTGTTTGCAAAAAACCAAACTCCAAAACCAATTGCTTTCGAGAACATTCCTAAACTTAACATATATTTTCTATTCCATTTATCTGCCAATGCTCCAGTTGGTACTTCGAGAATAACAACAAAACCACTCCATAAGGCTAACAGAAGAGATATATCAAAAACAGATAAACCTCTTAGTTTAAATAAAATTACATAAACTGCGTAAATAAAAGCAAAATCTTTTAAAAAACGATAAAAATAAAAGCTTGTTAAAAATCTTTTGTATCTAGTCATAAACTTAATTTAGAAATCTCAGCTTATAAAATCTAAACTAGATGTTTCCTAGGGTTATTTTCATNNGGTTATTTTCATGTATGGTACTGAAAAATGTGATTTTTCATGTGGTTATGTTGATATATGTGGTGGAAAAGTTAAATTGGAATTTGGGATTTTGTTTCTTGCGAAATATGTAGATGTAGAAATTAAGCCTTTAATTTTATCATAATCTCTGTAAATAAGTTATACGGAATTGATTTGCCCCATTTTGGTGGGCAACCGCAATTAAATGTTCCTGCTCTACCATAATTTTCAGATTTTAACCATATTTCTTTCAATGATTCTTTCCATATGCTTCCAAAGATAGTAGTATCATCACCTGGACATCTTAAAACTTTTCCTGTTAAAGTTACATACATTCCGCAAGCAACTTGATTACAAGGATGTCCACCAGCATAAGAAGAGATTCCTTCTTCTTCAATCTGTTTTAGTGTTTGTATTCCTTTTTTGATGTTAAACTTGTAAATCTTTGTATATAATTCAATTAGTTTTTTGTTTGACGGTGTTATTTTTTGCCAAGCTTTTATTTCTGCGCATCTTCCACTAACCATTGTAGGACAAACTATTACGTAAAGATTTCTTATTCTTCCCCATGTGTAAATTTCAAAAACTTCGTTATAGTTATCATTAGTGATTGGGTTTGCGGCCAAACATAAATGTGTTGGGTTATGCTTATTAAATCCTGCTTCTATTAAAAGTTCTAAGGCACGATTTCTTTTCAGAGCATAACCTTTTATTCCTCCAATCATTTTGTCCTGAATTTCTGTATCAAAAGAGTTAAAACCTAGTAAGATACTAGCATTGACCTTTTTAAGTTCTTCAACAAGCTCTTTACCTGTAGAAATTCCATACTTAGAATAATATTTTTCAACTAAATTATCATCGCCAATGACGTGACCTTTTGTAAATATCGATGGTATTATATTTAACTTCTTTAGGTCTCTTAAAAATTCTAAAAACCTTTTATCTTCGAAAGGTTCACCAGCACCTAAAAATTTTACAGACCTTAAACCAAGTTTCTTACCTTGTTTAACAACTTCAATTATGTCTTCATAATTCATTGACTTTGTTTTACCAAAATCAACCCTGTTGTTTCTTCTAAAACAATGCGGACAATTTAAACTACAAACATTACCAAAATCAATATCTAAAGAAAGCAACTTACCGATGTTATCTTGCAATATTTGTTTAGAAAAACTTCCCCAGCCATTAACGTTGTTTATAAAATTCTTTGGGAACTTATTCTTGTAAATGGTTGGAATCTTCGGTATAATTTTCATATACTAATTTATTATAATTTTAAAATAAAAACCTATCAAAAACCACCCATTTTTCATCAAAATTTGACCAAAAATCGCCTGATTTTAACTATGTTTCTAGTCAATCTAAACTAGATGTTTCCATAGGTTATTTTCATATCTGGTATGGAAAAATATAGAATATTTTTAAATGGCTTTTCCCTTCAGAGTTATAGTTATCCAGGGTTTAAGAGGATCATTAGTAGGCATTTCAAGAAAATAACCTTCATACTCGCCTTTATCTACTGGCACATCTTTCAGATTAAAGTATAATTTAATAATTATTTCAGAGTTTGGCTCTACTTCAATTGGTTTATTAATACGTCCTTCGAAGGTATAATAAAAAGGAACATAACTACTTATCATTTCTCCATTCAATTTAGCACCTACTCCTCCTGCACCATATCCTGCTGGTTCTATTATTAATTTTGAGTTGCCATCATTTCTGATTTTATAATCAAGTTCTGCTTGAGTACCAAAAGCATGCTCCCCAAAATTAACAATGGTATCTTGTATTTTAAGTTTTGGTGAGTTTATTGAATCAACCGACCTTAACTTTAAAGTTGGATCGCCGAACAAATGACATACCAGATCACAAGATTCATGTTTATATACGTCTCCAATAGGAATTCCAAGTCTCAATTGGCCTATATTTTTGAATGTCCTATTATCTACAACACCCATACTAACTACACTGTTTGCTATCACAACTAACGAATTTCCAGAAAACAAATATGCACCTGCTATATAGTCTGGTGAACTAAAATCTCCATTTGAGCAACTTTTTAAAAAATAAATCATTGAATTTGGCTTTATTGTCTCGATTTCATTTGAATAAAGGCTTGTTGTTCCACCAAACCATTCTGAATTAGAAGTACCATGAATGTTTAAAAAAGTGATTTCATTTTGGTTATTTAAAGAATTAACATAATTGTTTTTTAGGGCAGATGAATCTTTATTATAGATTATATTTATATCGTTTTCGGAATAGAGTAAAGAATTTTCTACAAAGCCATGAAATAATTGATTGTAATCTTCTTGATTATAACTATAGTCAAAAATATGTATTAAGCTAAGTAGTGTAATTCTTTTTTTATAAGAAATTCTACCGTTTCTATAATCATGATTTTTATTTAAGTATGATCTAATCTGTTCGATTCCTTCTTGTCCAGATTTTGTTGGCTTAATTCTACCACTCCAAATTTCAATATAGGGATACAGTCCACCAGGAGGATAAATTCCTAAGCAAGATTTGTCAACCTTTCCATTGTTATAGCACTCGTCAATCTTATCATCTAGATCCATATAATAAAAATCACTGAGTGTATCTCCATAAAGCACAAAAGGTATATTTCCAATTAATATAGAACCAATAAGTTTATCATTATTAAAATGACTTATGATTGTTTCTCTTATTTGTTGGGGGTCATTAAAGATTTGATTATATAAAAAAACATTAACATCTAAATCATTCTCAATATCTGTTTTAAGCCTTTTTATTTCATTTGTTAATTGATTATAAGTATATTCGTCGACAAATATTACAACACTATTTTTATAGATTATTTCTTCTTCATGTATTTCAGTTGCATTAAGTTCGGATATCTTCTCAACTATTGGTTCTTCTGTTTCATTTTTTGCTATTGAAATATTTGGTTCTACTCTAGTTGTTTCTTTAACACAACCGCTAATTAATATTAAAACTAATAATATAGAAAATATTTTAACTATAATTTTTTGTTTATTGTTCATACCATAAATTTAGAAATCTCAGCTTATAAAATCTAAACTAGATGTTTCCTATAGATATTTTCATATAGATATTTTCATATAAGATGTTGAAAACATATGTTTTTCCATAGGTTATGTTGATATAAGATAAAGAAAACTAAAAGTTTTAATTTGAATTATTGATGCAAGAAAAAGCTTAAATTTCTTACTTTTGATATAGAGAGTCATAAATATATTAATGGAGAAAAATATGATACTTTCAGAGAACTACTTTTTGGTCTTCTTTGAACTTATTTTCTTTCTGACCGTTTTCTAGCTTCCGGGACCATTAGTGGCGGTGGTGGTAATTGTAGGTCATCACTCAAAAATATAGCTTTTTTAGAGCATTTGTCTAAGGCAAGGCTTATTATGTGGAATTTTATATTATCTGGTAAAGCCTTTTCCTTTTTCCAAGCCTTTAAGATATCTTCTTTTTCGTCGCCCAAGAAAACAATGTTTCCATTAATGTTAATTTCCGCTATGTTCTTATGTTTTTCACCAATATATCTAGTTTTGTATTCGAATTCAATTAACAATCCCTCACTTTTCAAAGCAGGCAAATCCTGTTCTTTAACATCTACTATATTCATATTGCTGTTTACTTTTAATGGTCCTTTTATTTCTTCATGTTTTTTTGCTTCAATTGCTTTTAGATTTATTCCAATTACTGGCATTTTATCACGTATTAATAATTGAGATAATGGATATTTATTAATAACATTTTTAAACTGGTTTTTTAATATATAATCATGAAAAAACTCTTGGTTTTGATTATTTTGGCTTTGTTATTGCCATCTGTTGTATTTGCAGATGGAATGATATTACCAAGACCAACTAAAAAAACTTTTGATTTTACAGCTATTAAAGAAAAACAACAATATGCTGTAATTGAGGTTTTGAGCAATTATTTTGAAAAGATGAACATATTCTTATCACTAACATCTTTGGATTATGAAAATCATAATATTACAGTTGTTATTCCTTTAAAATCAGTACCTCAAGATGTTTCAGGTGATAAGTTAAACTCTTCTGAATTTCTTAAAAAATATAGTTTTGATGATGTTGAGAAATTAGTGGAGAAACAATCTTTTGCTGGTTTTGTTAAGAAATCAGCTCCACAAATCAGGGATGCATTGGGAGAATACATAATGCTTTCTTTAATTTCACCAATATATGAAATTTCAAAATTTGCTTTTTTCCCATTAGGACTTTACTCTAGTGGATTTATGGGACCTGCAGCCACTTTAGGAGCAGAGGCAGCAAGGGATTATGAAGGTGTAACACACATAGCAACTTATGAATTTGAAGGAGCAACAATTGATATTTATGATGTTGAAAGTGGGAACACTCTAGAAGATTTTATGAAAGATTACTATGATTTATATTTACCAGAAAATGTTAAACATGCTGTTGATACTTACAAAACTCATTATATAGCTATTTTAAATACAATGATAGGACCTCCTGGTGATGTAGGTTTATTAAAAGAATATGCACCTGAGACATTCAAAGATGCTTTAAGTCATGTAAGAGCAAATCCAGAATTCACTTTTACTTGTTATGGTTATCCTTATAGATATGGCGTTTCTAGATATCCTTACACAACATGTTCACCAGAACAAGCAATAAGAGAGAAATTTTCAGATTATATAAATAGAGCAAAAGCAGAAGCTGCATCTATTCAAATAGGTCAAACAGGAAATATAGAAAAACTTCTTTATAAAGATGGAAATTTCATAAGACTTGAATGTACATATGCATATCAATACTTCGATGGACATGCTTGTACTGGTTATGTAGATCTAGATCTTGATAAACAAACTTTTGTTAATAAAATAACAATTAGACATAGAAATTGTTTATGCAGTTGTGGTTATGGATATTGTAATGAACCTACAGAAACAAAACTTATAACGAGTAAGGATAATGTAAACTGGAATTATATTGGTGCTGATAAACCATATTCTACAATTGATTGGAAAGAGGCAACATTTGATATTAATGATAATGTTAGATATGTTAAAATATCTAGAGGCGGTGGTGGCTGTTCTCGATCTGATACTGATCTAGATTATGTATATATTGATGGTGCTCAATATTATGTCAGTTCAACCTATCTTACAGGAACTACACGTGTAACTGAATCTCCTATAGAAAAAGCAATGATAGAATTCTTTTTGAGTGCTTATTCAAATGCAAGTAATGGAATGGAAATCAGCATGACTTTGCCCATAAAAAACAGTGAGATATTTTATCCTTTAGGAACAGGAATTGCTTGGGCAACTCCAATAGAAGACACAAGAATTTTAGTAGAAATGGATAAAAGTTTAGATGCTAGTTTTAGAAATGTTCAAACTTCTGTTATTGATGATAATAATAGATACTATTTGTGGAGTTTTAAAAATTGGAATCCAGATTTTGATATTACAGGAACAGTTGGTCCTTCGAACTTTCTTACAAGTATGGGAGACACAGGAAAATTAATTTTAGAAAGCATGAATGAGAATTCAGTAATTCTTTCGGTAGTTTTCATGATAATAATTGTTATTGGAGCAGGTCTTATTGTTAGGTACAAAGGAAAAGGAGACTTGAAAAGAAAGACCTTCTTTATAATTTTAGCAATTATTTTTGCACCATTAATATCAATTTGGGCAGTTGCTTTGTTAGCTTATGGTTTAAAAACAAAACCTGGGAAAGGTGAGTTAAGAGAAAACATGATAAATATTTTAATTTTCTTAGGTATCCTTATTTTAGCTTGGGTTTTTATGGCGGTAACTTCAATTATTATGGGTGTTTAAATATGGTTATACTTAATGGACTTATAATGCCTTATATGCCCAATTTCTTTGAAGTTTTCTTTCTTATATTTATGATATTCTTTGTATTTTTTGGATTAGGTGTAGGCTCTATAATAGCTTTTACTATTATTGGTTTGATAGGAGGTTTGTTTGGGCTTTTGTTTTTTAACAGAAAAGTTATAGCTTTTCCCAATGAAAAAATTGCTATTTTTGTTGGTTATATTGCTTTTGTAGTAGTATTCCTCGTTTTACCTTTTCTTTTAGCTTTATTACCTGCATTTTTTTCTTATTCGCCCGGATATTCAGATCTTACTCCATTAACCTTTTTATTAACATTTTTCTCAATACCATTCATTCATTGTGTTGTAACAATAGGGTTTTATATCCTTCTTGAGAAGAAAAATGCCTTTAATAGCAACTACTTTGCATTTATTACATCATACTTTTTAGCTTCCCTTGTCTTAGCACCATTTACTGTATTTGTTGGATTACTAGGATTAATGGGCTCTTTTGCACCTATGTCTGCAATTTCTTCTATACTCTAAATTTAAAATTTATTAAATACTAGCTCCAATTAATTTCATGGTAAAAAAAGTTTTAATGGTAATTGCACCAAATGATTTTAGGGACGAAGAGTTTTTTGAAACCAAGGAAGTTCTAGAAAAATCAAATATAGATATTACAGTCGCGAATTCTACTGGACAGCCTTCTAAAAGCATGTTTGGAAAAATAGTTACGCCTGATAAAAATTTTTACGATGTTGATACAAAAGATTTTGATGCAGTAGTTTTTGTTGGTGGTACAGGAGCTGCAGCTTATCTTAATCACAAAAGGGCTTTAGAATTAGCCAAAGAATTTTATGATTCAGGAAAGGTTGTATCAGCCATATGCATTGCACCAACAATTCTTGCAAATGCAGGTATTTTGAATGGTAAAAAAGCGACAGCCTATCCATCGCAGAGAAATAGCATAAATGCTGTTGGAGATTATACAGGAAGCAATGTTACAGTTGATGGGAAAATTATAACAGGTTTAGGACCACAAGCAGCTGTTGAATTCGGAAAAAAGATTGTTGAAGCTTTGAAGTGATAAAATGAAATCTTTGGTTTTATTATTAATTTCATTAGTTTTAATTGGTGGTTGTATTCAGCAACCTACAGGCCAAGTTATTACTGAGGAACAAGAAGTTTCTGAGCAACAGCCTGTGAATCTTTGTATACAAGATTGTAAATATTGGTTAAGCAGAAATATATCACAAACATCTTATTGGAAACACGGACCTTGTTTATTAAATCCTATTCTTGATGCAAACGATTGGGTCTGTGATATCGCTCATTCACCTAGACAAAATATAGATAATTTACCAGAAAATCAATGTTCCAGCTATAGAGAAGGAAAAGCAAAACATTTTGTTGAACTCGATGAAAATTGTAATTTGATAAGAGCTGTTTAGAAAAATTCTTAAGCATCAAATTTATAGTCTTAATTAGATAGCCCTGTCGTCTAGCGGCCAAGGACACGAGGCTCTGGACCTCGAAACGCAAGTTCGAATCTTGCCGGGGCTACTATTTTTTACTTTGTCGTAATAAGCTATCATTTTATTTCTAAGAGACTATATATAGATATGCCAAAAATCAATTCTTTTAGTTTTGGCTCCCTGACAATTGATAGAAAAAAATATGAAGATGATATGGTAATACATTGGGACGGAGAAATAACTCCAAGAGAATCTTCTCACACGTTTTCCAAAAATGAATTAATAGATCTTTTGTTAAAGGGACCAGAAATTGTGATTGTTGGAACAGGAACTGGTGGTTGTGTAAAAATAGAGAAAGAAGCAGAAAAATTTGCAAGATTAAAAAATATCGAGTTTATAGTTAAGAAAACACCAGAAGCTGTTGAAGAGTTTAATAAATTATCAAAAAACAAGAAAGTAATTGCTGTAATACATGTGACATGCTAATTTTATTAATCAGAAAAACAATTTTCAATACATGTGGGTTGTGAAAGCTTCAGGTGAAACAGAAAAATTTGACCCTAAAAAAATAAAGAGAACTTGTTTAAGAGCTGGTGTATCTGAAGAATTAGCAAATAAAATAGTCAAGGAAGTTAAGAAAAAATCTTATGATGGTATTTCTACTAAAGAAATTCTACATCTTACATTAAATTTATTAAACAAGAGAAAGCCACACATTGCAGCAAGATACGACTTAAAGGGGGCCATGTTCAGATTGGGGCCAGCAGGTTTTATTTTTGAGCATTTTATAGGAGAGATTTTTAAAGAATATGGATACGCAACAAAAGTTCATAACATATTACAAGGTTATTGTGTTTCCCATGAAGTAGATATTATAGCAACAAAGAAAAAGAAGAACTATATGATAGAATGTAAGTATCATAATCTTCCAGGAATTTATACAGGTTTAAGAGAGGTTTTGTACACATATGCTAGGTTCTTAGATTTGTTGGACGGATCTAAACAAAAATTATGTCATAAATTTGAACAGGCTTGGTTGGTTTGTAATACTAAATTTTCTGATGATACTAAACAGTATGCAAGTTGTAAAGGAATAAAATTAATTGGTTGGAATTATCCAGAACATAATAGTTTAAAAATCTTAATAGAAAAAAAGAAATTGTATCCAATAACAATGATTAGAGGTTTAGATTCAGAATCTTTAGATAAAATGTCTTCTTCAGATTTTGTATTAGCAATAGATTTATTAAGGGTCCCTCTAAAAGAATTAAATAAAATAACCAAGATATCTATTAAAAAATTAAGAAAATTTAAAGAAGAAGCAAAAAAGGTGTGTTATGGTTGATTTATTAAATATGATAACAGGAAGCTTACAGCAAGGTTACATGTTTATTTATAATCAACTTTCTCCAATTATAGGGGAAACTTATTTACAGTTATTTATTTTTACAATAGGATTATTTATTTACGCAATTTTTGTTTGGCATTTTTATAAAACTTTATCTAAAAGAGATTTGTTTAAAATAAATTTGGAAAAATATAATCTTCCTTATGTTAAACACAAAACATTAGGAAAGATTGGAAGCGGCATAGGTTATATTCTGAAATATGGTTTTATTTTTCCAATCTACATATTTATCTGGTTTTTAATACTATCATTTTTCTTATTAGTCTTATCAGAACAAATTTCAATTGATCATATAATTTTAACTTCAGTTGTAGTTGTTTCTGCAACAAGAGTTACTTCTTATTATAAAGAGGATTTATCAAGTGATATGGCAAAACTAATACCATTTGCACTTTTGGCAATTTTAATAATAAATCCAAATTTCTTTTCAGTAGAAACTACAATAGCAAGATTTTCAGAAATTCCAAATCTATGGTCGCAAATATTACAGTTTTTAATATTTTCTATTGTTCTCGAATGGATACTGAGAATATTATATTTGATTAAAAGAGGCTTGAGCAGTCCTAAAAAATCAAGTGAAGTCAAGAAAAAAGTTTAAACTAATGGTATTTCTGTAATTTGTGATAATCTTAGGCTCAATGATCTTAAATCTTCTCTATCAAGTTCATGAACATTTTCTTTTCCACAAGCAGCTGCAGCCATTTTAACTTCTTCATTACATGCATTTAAGAAGTTCACAATTTTTTTAGAAGCTTCATCTATATTTAACCTTTTTCTCAACTCTGGATCTTGGGTTGTTACTCCCATTGGACATTTTCCCAAATAACACTCTTTGCAATATGTGCAACCCATTGCTATTAACAAGGGAAATGACATAAAAACTGCATCAGCTCCTAATGCAAGAGCTTTTGCAATATCTGCTCCTTTGTTTAGACCTCCACCTACTATCAAATCTTGCTTTGATTTATGACCCATTACTTTTCTAGCTTTTACTATTGCAGCTAAAGTTGGAATACCAAAATCATCAAGCATTATTCTTGGTGCTGCTCCTGTTCCACCTTCCATTCCGCCTATTGCTATGACATCAGGATCAGCTTTCAAAGCAAGTTTCACATCGTTTTCAACATCTCCAGCTCCAAGTTTTATTATAATAGGTTTTCCTTCTGTTAGTTCTCTTAACCATTTTACCTTCTTTTTCAAATCATCTATAGAAAATATGTCAGGATGTGCTGGAGGCGAATGAATATCCTTTCCTTTTGGAACATTTCTTACTCTTGCAATTTCTTCTGTTACTTTGTTTCCTGGTAATAGTCCACCTTGTCCAGGTTTTGCTCCTTGTCCAATTTTTATTTCAATTGCATCTGCAGTTCTAATATATTCTTCATTTACTCCAAATCTTCCAGTAGAATACTGGGCAATTAATAGTTTTGCACTTGCTCTTTCTTCTGGAAGCATTCCACCCTCTCCTGTATTTGTTGCTGTTCCAGCTATTGTAGAAGCTTTTGCCAATGCTATTTTAGCTTCCTTACTCAAAGCTCCAAAACTCATTGCAGGAATTAATATTGGCATAGATATTTTCAGAGGCTGTTTAGAGTTTTTTCCTATAATTGTTTCAGTTATAATTTTTTTTCTATAATAATCTATTGGTCTTTTTTTAAGTTGAGCAGGAATAAAAACTAAATCATCAAAATTAATTTTACCTAGTTTGTTTGATCTTCCTCCAGAAACAAGAGGCTTTCCTCTTGCTGCTCTCAACTTTATTTCAGCTACCCATTTCTCCATTGAACCACCAATATAATATAATATTAAGAGTTTAAAAATTATATTATATAGATGATTTTTATGGAAACATACGATATCATTATTGTTGGTGGTGGACCAGCAGCCTTAGCTGCAGGTTTGTATGCTGCTAGAAGAAATCTTAAAACTTTAATTCTTAGTGAAACTTTAGGAGGCCAAATGGCATTAGCACATGTAGTAGAGAATTATCCAGGAGTAGAACCAATATCAGGAATGGAATTAGCTGAAAAAATGAAAAAACAAGCAGAAAAATTTGGTTGTGAATTCAAGCTAGCAAAAGTAGGTGGTTTGGAATTAAAAGGTGAAATAAAAAAAGTAAAAACACCTGAAAAAGAGTATTCATCTAAAATTGTTATAATTGCAACAGGAAGTCATTATAGAAGGTTAAAGGTTGAAGGCGAGGAAAAATTCATAGGAAAAGGAGTTTCTTATTGTGCAACATGTGATATACCATTATTTAAAGATAAAAAGGTTGCTATTATTGGAGGCTCTGATTCTGCTGTTACTGCTGCTATGTATGCAAGTGGAATTGCTTCTGAAACATATCTTATACATAGAAGAGATAAACTAAGAGCTGAAGAAGTAACTCAAGAAAAACTTAAAAAAACCCCAGTTAAAATCATATGGAATTCTGTTATTGAAAAAGTAGAAGGAGATAAGTTTGTTAATAAAGTTACAATCAAGAATGTGAAAACAAATGAAACTCAAGAGTTTCAATTAGATGGAATTTTCATAGAAATAGGAGAAATACCAACAACAGAAATTGTTAAAGCTGCTGGAGTAGAAGTTAATGAAAAGAATTTTGTAACAGTTAATGATAAATTTGAAACTAATATACCTGGAGTTTATGCTGTTGGAGATGTTACTGGTTCTTTTGCACAAATAATTGTTGCTGCTGCAGAAGGCGCTGAAGCTGCTACAAATGCTTATTTATATCTTAAAGGAGGATTTTACGGAGAAAGAAAGCCAGCTGATTACGGAGAGAAGAAAAAATGAAGAAATCAACTAAAAAACAGATATTTGCTATTTTCATAATAATTGCTTTTTTAGGAAGTGGTTTAATTGGTGCAGTATTATATACATCTCCATCTCAAAATCAAGTACAAGCTGAGTGGGCAGCAGTATTAGGTATAGTTATATTTAATGAATTACAACCAATACCAGCTGGTGTTGGTATTACAAATGAGACAAGAGCTAAGTTATTTACACTTAATTCTGATGGTGTAATTTTTAAGACTGGAGAAGAATCTGCTACTTTAGGAGAATTTTTTGAAATATGGAATGAGAATTTTAATAGTAGTTGCATATTAGAATATTGTAACAATGAAAATCATTCTATAAGAATGTATGTTAATAATATAGAGAATTTTCAATACGAACTTTATACAATTAAGAATAGAGATAGAATATTGATTGATTACAGATGATGCAGTAGTTCGAATCTCGGTCGGCGCATCATCTTCTTGACCGGGATGAGGGATTAATTTAAGTTTTTAGTGGTAAATTTTAAGAAGTGAGAAAAAATGAAAGTTGCTGTTTTATCAGATATTCACGACAATATATGGAATTTAGAAAAGGTTTTGAATAACTTAAAAAATGAGAAAATTAATGCTATCATTTTTTGTGGAGATTTTTGTGCACCTTTTACATTCAGAAAACTAGCAAATTTTGGGCTTCCAATTTATGCTGTTTTTGGTAATGTTGATGGTGCTCAGAAAGAAATAACACATCTAGCACTCAAGAGTTATAAAGATATTACTTTGAAAAAGGATCTGTTGGAAACAGAAGTAGGTGGAAGGAAAATTGCAGTTTGTCATAACAACCAGTTTGCAAAAGGTTTAGCCAAAACTGGAAAATATGATGCTGTCTTTCATGGTCACACTCATACTTCAAAAGTAGAAAAGATTGGCAAAACACTTCTATCAAATCCTGGTGAAATTCATGGTGTTGTCACAAATAAATGTACTTTTGGAATTTATGATACTGATAAAAATGAAATAGAAATTAAAAATGTGATTAAATGAAAGGAAGAGGGTTAAGGGAGAAAACGAATTATCGATAAGGAGTAGGATATCCTACTCCAGACTCATAAGGAAGCTCTATTTTATTAATCTCATTCAAATCATCCAAATCATTCATTTTTATCATTTTTTTAGATATTGTATAAAGTACATCATTCATGTATAATGATCTTTCTACAGCATAAGGAGAAGAGTAATAATAACCGCTTTTCAAGAGCCCTTCTTCATCTGCGTGACCTACTCTCCCTTTAACTCCAAGCCCACCTTCTAATGAAATATCAATTACATAAGCTCCTTGCCAAACAAACTGTCCACTCATACTAGGTGGAATACCTTGTGGGTATTGTTCTTCATTAATTTCTGCAAGTTTGATTGGTATGACAAGTAGATTCTTAGACCTGCTGAACAAGAATGCTTTATGATCTCTTAATACATATGAATCAGTTCCTCTATCGCCTATTTCAAGTTTTGATACTTCTTTTGGCATTGTAACATCACTAACATCAAACAAAGATAATTTTACTCCTTGATACCAAGAAAAGTCTCCACTTTCAGCTGCTATAGTTTCCTTACCTACACCTATTATGTGGTCTTCATCATAAGGATGAAGGTAATCTGAGTATCCTGGTATTTTTAGTTTTCCAAGAACTTTTGGATTAAAAGGATCTGCTAGATCTATTACAAACAAAGGATCAACTTTTCTAAATGTAACAAGATAACATCTATCACCCATGAATCTGGCAGAATATATTCTTTCTCCGGGAGCTAAATCTTCTAGTCTACCAACAGTATTAAGATTACTATCAAGAACATAAACATTGTTTGTGGATGTTGCCTGTCCTTCAAACCTTGCCACACGTCCAATTGTTGTTGCAATTCTAAAGTATCCATTAAATTCGTCCATTGAGAACTGATTCAAAACATTTCCTGGAACTTTTCCTTCAGCTTTATATTCCACATCTCCATCCTTTACAGCAATTTTATGAACAATAGTTTTTTCACTTGTTTCTATTTCAGGTATGTAACTGTATGTAGTTTGAGTTAGGTAAATATTATTTAGAGAAACAAATATATTCTGTGTATCTCCTGTAAGGAATGTTTTGCTTTCTATATCTTCATTGTCATTTTGTGTGTTTACTGATGTTATTATTGTCATTCTATAGGATCGGTCAGGAATATCAAAATAATATATATCATCACAATCACAAACAGGCTCGATTTGAGTTCCGACTTTCATTTCAGGGATTTTTATATCCTCTTCTACTTGATAGTAAATTGGTTGATTGATTATAACATAAACATAGTCTCCTATCATTCTTGAATTAAAGTAACTACCATCTAAAGAAACATCTCTCTTTATTTGTGGATTTCCTCTATCAGAAATATCATAAACTTTAATAAATGTTCCTGAACTATAATAACTTCCACCTGTAGAACCAAAGACAACTAACTTGTCTTTATTTATGAATATTTCTGTTGGATAGCCACTTAATTGAATTTCAGATAATATTTCAGCATTTTCAGGTGGAAATGCATCAACAATAACAATTTTTTTTCCAGAAACCACATATATGTATTTTCCATCGTTTTTTACAATATCAGCCTCATCAACACCCTCTACTTGAATGTTTGTTGTTGAATATTCACCAGCCTCTAAAGACTTTCCAGCAAGGCCAGTTGTTGCTATAGCTGCTTGACTTTCCATTGCCATTGATGGTGCAGCAGCACTTCCAACAGCAGCCAGAGGTGCCATAAGTGGTACGGCTAAAACATCTTCCCATCCCATCTCCTCAGTACTCCTCCGAGATGCTTCAATATTTGTTTTTACAAAAGTCTTTAATTCATCACATGAGGAGAATTTTTCTAATTCACCAGCTCCAATTTCTTGTCCCATTGCAGCATACACAATTTCAGGTTCCTCAATAATAATAAAAATACCAATAAAAGAAAGGGCCATTATTACTAAGACCGAAATTGCCACATATCTGTTTCTTATTTCCATAAAGAAACTTTAATAAAACCTACTTAAATATATTGTTGATTATTTTCGGTTTTTACCTAATCTGTTTTTATCCACACTATCGCTTTTTCTTTTTCACCTTATCATAAATCCAGACTATGAGACAGGAGAGGAGATACCAAAAAACCAGATTCAATATTAATGCTAATAAATTATAACTTGAAACAAAATCAACTAAAGCGCCAGAAGGAAGTACTCCTCCGCCTCGAAAAGAGAAATAAGCAAATGGAAATCCATTACCCTTGAAATAATAGTTAGGTAAAAACAGAGAAATAATAAACAGTATAAAAAATATCACAATCTTTCTCCAATCCGGCTTCAGGAATTGTTTGAAATTAGTCATTTAATCACTAAGTTAAGGAGGAACTGGTGCTACCTTTAAAACAGGGAAAATACCACAAATTTGACAAGCCCAAAAATTACAAGTCGTAAAAAGAAGACAGATTATTATTAAAAGTATAAGTAAAATTACAATGACCCATATCCATTTTCTTGAAGTTTTCTTTTTTGTTTTCTTCTTCATACTAAAAATATAGAAAAATCAGGATTTAAATCTCTCAAAAGCTTCTTCATAAAAGGATTTATTTTAGTTTCTTAACTTTCCAAAATCGCCCTTATTCTTCTTACACCTGAAGAAATACTCTTTTCTTTAACTATTTTAAATTTACCAAGTTCTTTTGTATTCTTTACATGCGGTCCACTACATATTTCTAAAGAAAAATCTCCTATAGAATAAACAAAAATCTTTTCTCCATATTTTTGCTCGAAAACAGCTTGAGCTCCCATTTTTTTTGCTTCCTCAAGTGTTGTCTCTTTTCTCTTAACAGGAAGTGCTTTCTTTATTTGTTCGTTAACTAGATCCTCAACATCTTTTATTTCTTTATCTGTCAATCCTCTATCAAAGTTGAAATCAAATCTTAATCTCTCTGGTGTTATGTTAGAACCTTTTTGTATAATATCTCTTTTTTTCAGGACTCTTCTCAATGCTTCATTAAGTAAATGTGTTGCAGTATGTAGCTTTACCGTCTGTTCTGAGGTGTCAGCCAATCCACTACCGAATTTTTTTTCAGCACCGACTCTAGATATCTTCTGATGTTTTTTAAATTCCTCTTGGAATCCATTTTCATCAACATCAATACCAATTTCTTTTCCAAGTTCTTTTGTCATTTCTATGGGGAATCCATAACTCTGAAATAGTAGGAATGCATTCTTACCATTAATATTTTTCAAATTTTTAGCAATCTCATTGAATTTTCTTAAACCTTTTGCTAGCGTATTTCTAAACCTCATTTCTTCTTTCTCCATTTCATTAAGAATGAACTCTTCGTTTTCTTTCAGGTATGAATAATCTTTAGAATGAATTTTTATAATGATTTTTGAAAGCTCACTGAGAAAATCTTTTTCTATTCCTAAACTTTTTCCATGTCTTATTGCCCTTCTTATTAATCTCCTGAGAATATAACCTTGCTCTACATTCTTTGGTACTATTTTTTCGGCTAGAATAAAGGTTGCAGCACGTATATGATCTGCAATAATCCTTATGGATCTTTCCTGTTTTTCATTTGTTATTTTTGCAATTTTCTTTAACATATCAACAATTGGTTTGAATTCTTCTATTTCATAAACACTATTTTTTCCTTGTAAGACAGCAATTGTTCTTTCAACTCCCATTCCAGTATCAACATTCTTTTGGTCTAACAATTCGTATTTTCCTTCTGCTGTTTTATTATATTCCATGAAAACATCGTTCCATATTTCAAAATATTTTCCACAAGGACAGCTTGGTTTACAATCTTTTCCACAAGATTTTTTTCCTGTATCATAAAACATTTCAGTATCAGGTCCACAAGGACCTGTTTCACCAGCAGGTCCCCACCAATTCTCTTTTTTCGGTAAATAGAAGATTCTTTCTTTTGGAATACCGAGGCTCTGCCAAATTCTAGCACTCTCTTCATCTCTAGAAACATTCTCATCACCTTCAAAAACACTAACATATATTTTATTTTTGTCTAAACCAAGCCAGTCTTTACTTGTTAAGAATTCAAGACTCCAAGTGATAGCCTCTTTTTTAAAATAATCTCCTAATGACCAATTACCGAGCATCTCAAAAAAACTTAGATGAAAATTATTACCAACTTCATCTATATCACTAGTCCTAAAACATTTTTGTAAATTCACAAGTCTTTTTCCTTGTGGATGTGGCTGACCTAACAAAAAAGGAACTAAAGGATGCATACCAGCTGTTGTGAATAAAACAGTGGGATCATTCTCTGGAATAAGTGAGACATTCGGAATGACTTTGTGTCCTTTTTGTTTGAAAAATTCTATGTATAGCTTTTTTAAATTATCTGAATTTAAAACCATTACATCACTTTTATCTAATGATTATCAATTTATTATATATTGTTCTTTAGTATAAGAACTAAATAGAATTAAAACTACAAAAAATTATCTATTAAAAATAAAAAATGAAAAAACTACTTTCTAAACCATAGTTCCCAAGCTATTAGCACTAAAGCTGCAACTGCTATTATGACAATTCCAAGATTCAATAGATTCTTTGATATCCCTACAAAACCTGTTGGAGGTGCTCCAAGATTTAGATCAATACTTCTTGATGTTGTTATCCCTTCAGTTGAAGTTGCTATTAAATCTATTTTTCTTGATTCAGTTTCGTTTTCAGGAACACTCAATACTATTAAGAAGTCTCTTGAAGTTCCTGCTTCAAGTGTGATTTTAAATGGATAAATTGTTATCCACTCACTTGGAATTCCCATTGTCGATAAACTCACATCAGTTAAATCTGTTGTTCCAACATTGTTTAATGTTACTATAAATGTTTCATTTGAACCAGGAGCCATTGTTACAATATCTTCGCATTCTATGTTCATTTCTTCTAAAGGAGCTGTTGGTTCAACTGGTATGACTTCCTCTTCTTCCTCTTCAGGAACCTCCTCTGGTACTTCTTCAGGAACCTCTTCTGGAACTTCCTCAGGAACCTCTTCCTCCTCTTCCGGTGGTGTGACAGGAGGTACGCCAGGTTTTACATTTAAGGTTGTTCCATCAACTACTGAGTTATAAATTCCAGTTACAGTCCATATTCCTTCTTTTTCAGCTGTATAAACATTTTTATCCCAACTTCCACCAGCTTCTGAATCTATACCCCATGTTGTCATTCCTGTAACATCAAATTTATTATCAAATTTGTCTTTTCCTTCTGCTTCAAATGTTATTGAACTTCCTGGACTTACTTCAGAACCTTCAGGACTTATAGTTATTGATATTGCAGGTCCAGGTTCAACATTTGTTATAATTGATTGTTTTGTAATTTTTGAAGTCCAATCAGTAATAGTAAATGTTTGGTCTCCTATTGTTTTGTAAGTTACTAAGAATTCTCTAGAACCTTTGTCTAAACTGGTGAATATGTAATCAGAAGGCAATATTGCTCTTGAATCTGTTGAAGTAAAACTAACTATTCCAGTATAATCTGTTTTTACTGTATCATCTTCTGCATATGCTTTAACTGTTATTCTAAGAAGATTTCCGGCCTTTGTTTTTTCTGAAACACCAAATATCTTGAAATAAGATACTGGAGCTGCTGAAACTCTTGTTGTGGATGTTCCTGCGTATGTGTCCACGCTGTCATGTGTTCTCCAAGTCCATTCATATTCCCCTGATTCTGGTGATACAGCTATAAAACCAAATTCTACAGTTTCCCCGACTCCAATTCCTACTCCAGTTGCTGTCCATACTATCTTTTTAGAAAATTGCTGGTATGTCCATCCTGCAGGCATCCCTACATCAACTATCTCATATATTGGTGTTTCGTCTAAAGCTTCCGGAACTTCTATTTCTACTTTTATTATGTTATCTTCGTCTGAATTCTTTACTGACAAATAAAGTTCTTTTTCAGTGTTAGCAGCCCATTCAGAAGGATTTAGTAAAACTTCTGGTATATGGGCAGCTCTAACTAGTGTTGCTGCAAGAACTAATGCTAAAAGTGTTATTGGTAATAATTTCATTAATCCCATACTAAGTATTAATATAGTAAAAAGATTTAAGCTTTGTTGAATTTTACTATGTAATTGCTACGCATTACAAAATTGACTATAAATTTTTAAAATTAGTATTTTTTTCATGCAACAAATGATTTTTACAAGTGATTTAGAAGGTCCTTTTTCAAAAAATGACAATGCTTTTGAATTAGCAGATCGTTTTATAGAAGATGGGGATACATTATTTTCTGTATTAAGTGCATACGATGATGTCCAAGCAGACATTGTTAAAAGGAAGGGGTATAAAGCTGGAGACACTTTAAAATTAATACTTCCATTCTTTAAGGCAGTTGGAGTGACAAATGAAGAAATTGTTAATTATTCTTCAAATCCTAAAAACGTTTTGTTAGTTCCAGGAGCAGCTGAAACATTAAAGTTTGTTAGTGGAATAATGCCCTCAGCTGTTATTAGTACAAGTTACGAACACTATGTAAGTTCTGTTTGTGATCTTGTTAGTTTTTCTTATGAAAATGCTTATTGTACAAAGATGAATATTGATAAGTATGGTATAACTGATAGAGAAAAATCAAAACTAGAAGAATTTAGAAGAGATATACTAGATATGTCTAATATTTCTATTCCTAAAGGAGCTAAGTCTCTAAAAGATCTTTCTGAAATAGATAGACTAAAAGTAAAAGCAATAGATGAAATAATTTGGGAAAAAATTGCTAAGATGAAAGTTGGTGAAATGCTAAAAGATGTTAACCCAATAGGAGGAATTGAAAAAGCAAATGCAGTTAAAGATTTTGTTTCAAAACGTAACGGAGAACTTGAAAATACAATATATGTTGGAGATAGTATTACAGATGTTTACGCTTACCGATTGGTTAGAAATGCTGGAGGATTAACAGTTTCCTTTAATGGTAATGATTATGCTGTTAGAGAAGCAGAAATTGCAGTCCTTTCACCAAATACTCAAATAACATCTTATATTGCAGATGTTTTTAGTAGAGATGGAAAAGCGGGTGTTTTCACTTGGGTTGATAAATTGAATTCACTAGCACCTTATGGAGGAAGAGTTAAACAAAATCCAAAATATTTTCCTCAAGCTGAAATGATAACAGAAGAAAATAGAGAGAGATTAGCTAAAGAGAGTAGTGATTTTAGAAAAACAGTTAGAGGAGAAGCTATAGGAAAGTTAGGCTAGTTCTTAAAAATATTAACCAAACAAACCAGCCAAACCTTCTACAGCCTGTTCTGCTCTTTTTTCAACATCTTCT
>JABAOH010124002.1_pt1 | contig 32809 bp, 39 predicted proteins | sample 7062181 | NCBI WGS metagenome assembly JABAOH01 (sample SAMN14538630, study PRJNA623070) | marine sediment metagenome | biome: marine biome [ENVO:00000428]; feature: marine pelagic biome [ENVO:01000023]; material: deep marine sediment [ENVO:00002113]; isolation source: pool of 5 deep marine... | reverse complement strand
CCCCAGTACGGGAGATGGTACTGCTACAGCTGCCAGAGCTACGCTCCTTCAGGCACAAGCTCCCCAGTCTCGACCTACCCTGCGCAGTCGAGTCGTCAGCAGGCAACCACAGCCGCAACAAAGATCAGAAAGCAGCGGCAGGGAAATCCAATGGTCGGCATATCCTTGGCCATAGTGGGACTCCTTATGTTCGTCGTCGACGAGCTTCTGTACCGGGCCCCGGCCGTGTTTGACATCCCCGTCCTAGTCACGGCCCCGGAGATAGACTTCGCTCTCCGCTTCCTGTCCATCATCTTCATCGCCTTGGGCCTCATCGCAGCCATCGTCCTCGTAAGAGCCCGCCGCTAAGCCTTTTATCCGCCGCCCAGCTTTCGTTATCCAATGGCTGAGCTGGCCCAGTTGATAGGGGAGACGCGGGTAATCCGGCAGCACGATCCCGCTAAATTCATCTCAGCCTGGACGGAGAGGGAGATCTTGGACGGGGAGGTGGTCGACGCCTTTGTCCTTATCCTGCGCACCCAGGGATGCTATTGGGCCAGAAAGAGCGGCTGCTCCATGTGCGGATATGTGAGTGACTGCTTCACCGAGGTCTCAGAGGAGGACCTACTGCAGCAATGGTCTGAGGCCATGAAGGTGTACCGAGGGCAGCCGGTGGTGAAGGTCTACAACTCAGGGAACTTCTTCGACCCCAGCGAGGTTTCGCCAAAGGTCAGGAAGGTCATCCTAGAGGAACTCGGTGAGAGATGTGAGAAGGTGGTGGTGGAGAACCTGCCCCAGCTGGTCCGGAAGCCCCTGCTGGAGGAAGCGTTGAGGTACTGCAGGAGGTTTGAGGTGGCCATAGGACTGGAGACGGCCAGCGACTTCGTTCGAGACCGCTGCATCAGCAAGGACTTCAGCTTCGAAAGATATGTCCAGGCGGTCAAGACGGCCCATGGTTGCGGCGCCGCAGTCAAGACCTATCTTCTCCTTAAGCCGCCCTTCCTCTCTGAGGGGGCCTCCATCCTAGACGTTCAGACATCTGCCAAGGCCATCGACGGACTCACAGACACCATATCAATCAATCCCACCAACGTCCAGAGGGATACCCTGGTGGACAGGCTGTACCGAAAGGGGGAGTACAGGCCTCCATGGTTGTGGTCCCTAGCGGAGGTCCTCATCGCTCTCCGGGGCTCGAAGGCCAGGGTCATGTCCAAGCCCACGGGAGGCGGTCGACCGAGGGGGGCTCACAACTGTGGCCACTGCGACGGCATCTTCCTGAAGGCCATTGAGGACTACTCCCTTGGTACCTCAGACTGGCTAGAGGAACTGGATTGCGAGTGCAGGGAGGATTGGGAGGCCTACAAGCTGATAGAGGATTTGGGTAGGTGTAGCGTGGACCTCGACAGATTCCTGAGCTGAATGCTATTGACGTCGCTTCCTCATCCGCCTCGGACCCGTGATTGCGGCGATTGTGACGGAGTAGGCTATGATGACCCTCCGATGACCTGAGCATCGGGGCCCGACGGCTGGGTACTGCGCAAGGCCCTGAAGACGAAGTCGTAGGTTCCAGAGGTGGCGTTGAAGGAGTAGCTGGAGACGCCTCCCATGCGGATAACCCCTCCGAAGGGCGTCGAGAGCTCCATCTCGTATCCGGATAGCTGCTGCGTCCGCATTGCCGACCGAGGTTATGGGGTTCTCAGGGTAGCAGAAGTAGGCGTACAGAGTCAGCTCCAGCTCCCTAGACCGGGGAAGAAGTCGAACAGGGGCTCCACAGCATCGAAATCTGTGCCGTATCCCTCCGACGCTTCGGGATCAACGCCGAGGGTTGCCACCGCCTGGAAGCCGTTGGAACTGGTCACCAGGAAGACCAACGACCATGAGCCTTCTTGAGTGGGTTCCTCAGCTTCAGTGGGGACCCCAAAGCAGCGGGCAGCCGCGTGAGAAGGGAGGCCTGAAACGGTCAGCAGCAGGAGGCCTCTGACGAGGACGGTGAACGGGCCTACCCTACCCAGCGGTGGAGACGCCTGGGCCCCCTCCATCAAGGGGGGGTACAAGGGGGACAAAGTCCTTTGCCTCCTTCGTTCAAGCGTTCGAGGTTGACTACAAGAGATGTCGAAGGCTTTTTGATGGGGCTGGAAATGAGGTTGTGGGAACAGGATGCAGGCCTACGAAGTCAAGAGAGGACACTCCAAAAACCTAGAGGGGGAAGGACTGAGGCTTATCCTTGAGGGGATTTTCGGGGAAGTGTCGGAGACCAAGGGCGTCCTCGCAGTGAGACAGGGTGCCCTCAAGAGGATGACCGTCTGGTTCGACGGCGAGGTCCTCTACGTGGACACGGACTTGGACCGAGAAGTGGACGAGACGACGGCAGCTCAGACCGTAAGGGCCTACAACGCTTTCCTCGAAAAGGCCACAGGGTTCACCTCCAAGGAGAGGAGACAACGGTTGCAGAAGAAGGCCAAGGAAGGCAAGCTGTGAGGGGATCAGCACTCAAGATCGTCTTCACGGCGGCAAGCTCAGCAAGAGTTCCCTCATCACCGCCTGGGCATCGTCCCCTTCCCACTTAACCCTTGCCAGGCCCGTGAACCCCTAAATACCCCCACCGTCATCTTCAACCGTGGCCCTCATACCGGACCTTGGAGATCCCCGGGACCCACGGGTGAGAACTCTGTATGGCTACCTCCAATCAACGGTTTCATTGGTAGTTAACGCCTCCCTGTTTTCCTCCAAGCTGTTCATCGCCTCCCTGCTGGCCAGCGTTGCGGTTCTCACGGACGCCTTCAATCAGCTGGGAGATGTGGGCATCTCTCTCATGATTCTCATCGCCTTCCGCTTCGCCGGGAAGGAGGCCGACAGGGAGCACCCTTACGGACACGGCAGATTGGAGCAGGTCGTAGCCCTCCTAGTGGCCGCCGCGTTGGTCTTTGTGGCCGTCCTCCTCTTGCTAGAGTCATTCCAGGAGCTGTCCAACCCATCCGTCAAGGGAACCCTCCCTCTTGCCATCGTCCTTGGACTCCTGGCGGCAGTGAAGGAGGCCCTTGCCCGCTTCTCCTTCGCCATAGCCAGGCGAACGGACAGCGACGCCATCCGCGGGGACGCATGGAACCACAGGTATGACGCCCTGCTTACGGGGGCCATCGCCCTGGCCATATTCCTGGCCAGCTGGAGGGAGGCCTTGAGGGTTCTCGACCCAATCTTCGGAATCTTCGTCGCCGGACTGATCTTGTACACCGGTGGCAGGCTCATAGCTTCTGCAGGAGATCGTCTCCTTGGAAGAGCCCCCGGGAAGGCCTTGGTCCAGAGGATAACGGAATTGGCCTCGGCTCATGATGGCGTCAAAAGGGTTCACAGCGTCTCTGTCCACGACTACGGGCTGCACAAGGCCATATCCCTCACGGTGGACGTCGACGACCGCCTGAGCGTTGAGGAATCCCACAGGATAGCCACTGACGTGGAGGCCATTATCAAGGCAGAAATGAAGGCGGATGCCACAGTCCATGTGGAGCCCGTGACACCTCTCCTCACCTCTAGCCTGATCCATGCAGTCGAAGAGGTCGCCCTTGAGGAGGATAGGGTACACTCCATCCTCGGTGTAGAGCCTGACCTGGACGGGAGCGTTCACGTGAAAGTCAGCCTGCCTGGGGAGGTCACCCTGGAGGAGGCGGACGCCCTGGTGAAAAGACTATCATCCAAGTTGGAGGATGAGGTGGGGCGCAGGGTGAAGGTTCTCACCTTGCCCTGCGAACCAGGCTGCGAAGGTTGCCGCGGGAAAACCTCAGAACCCGAAGAGGGCCCCTAAGCCTGCAGCGGCCTCTTCTTCGCTGACCTTTTCCTCTTCTTCCTTCTTCTTCTCTTCCTTCTTCTCCTCTTTCTTCTCCGCCGCTGCTGGAACGGGGGCAGCGGGAGCGAAGGCGGCGCTCTTGATGGCCTCCTCGATGTTGACCCCCTCTAAGGCGGCGGTCAGGGCCTTGACCCTCGTCTCATCGGGATTCATGCCAGCGGCCTTCAGAACCTTGATCAGGTTCTCCTCGTTGACGTCCTTTCCCGCAGCGTGCAGGAGCATTGCACCATATATGTACTCCACTTTTTCACCTCCTTGATCTTTATCCGAACAGGGAGCCGAGGCCGGCAGCGGCCTCCTCCTCGTCATCGCTATCCTTCTCCTCTTTCTTGGGTGCCCTCTCTTCCTCCTTCTTGGGCTCCTCCTTCTTGGGCTCCTCCTTCTTGGGCTCCTCCTTCTTGGGCTCCTCCTTCTTGGGCTCCTCCACCTTGGGCGGCGAGCCGATGAGGGCTCTCAACTCATCGTCCAAGGCATCGGGGACCCTGGAGGCAAGGGTCATGAGCTGGCCGTGAGCTCTAGAGAGGAAGAGCGGAATCAGCTCTTTGGTGGGGTAGCTGGCCACCATGCCCAGGGACAGAGCCCTTCGATGCGCATCGGCCAGCAGCGGGGCAATGGTCGCCCTTGTTGGGAAGGCGAGTCCCATGGATAGCCTGAGGGCGTTACCTGCGGCAGTGGCCAAATCCCGCCTGATGGCCTCCTCGTCCACGGCCAGGACGTCCCTCGTAAATAGGGTGCCGTCCTCGAACACGCCCCGGATGTCCAAACCCACCGTCATCGGGAATATGCCCAGCCTCGCGATGGCCTGAGCGACCTCGACGGGAATCCGCTTGCCCTTCTCCACCAGGAGCTTCTCCTTCTTGATGACCACTTTCCCCTTTTCGATGGCGGCGGGGATCCCGGCCCTCTGGAGGTCTCCCACAACGGGTCCAGGCTTGAACGGGGTGTCGCCCTCTTGGACAACGATGTCGCCAGGGGCAACCTCGCCCCCCTTCGCCGGCGCTTTGGTCTTCGTCGCCTCCAGCTCTTTGAAGAGCCTGAAGGGGTTGGAGTCTGTAAGGACGAGGGCCACCTGGCCTTCGACCAAACCCTGAAGTCCATCGATGCCCTCCCGATCTCGAGCGGCCTCACCGATGGCCCTTAGAAGAAGTCTGTTCTTGACCACCTGCAGCTCAACCTTCCCTCGAAGCTTGGCCCTGATGCGTTGCATCTGAGGCCCAGGGATGCCTGAAACGTTGGCTAACGCTATCACTCTGCTACCCAAGAGCTTCCCCCTCAGGTCCTCGACCAGCTGGACCTTCTTCGTCTGCACCGCCACCTCCGCCATCTAAATCAACCTCACTGCCGGTCCCATGGTGGTCTTCACGTAAACAGACCCTATGTTGAAGCGTCCCCTCGGTAGCTTGGCCTCCACTCTCCTGAGGATGGTCTCCACGTTCTCAGCCAGCTCGTCAGGTTGCATGTCCCGGGTCCCCACGGGGGCATGGAAGGTTGGCCTGTCCTTGGAGCGTATCTTCACGGCGCTCTTCAGGTTCGCTATGAGGGGTCCTGGGTCCGTCCCAGGAGGAACAGGCCTGGGCATCTTGCCTCGGGGACCGAGGACAGTCCCGAGGCGCCGGCCTATGGCAGGCATCAGGGGGGCCTCAGCGATGAAGAAGTCGTGCTCCCTCGCCACCTGCTTGGCCTTGGCTTTGTTCTCGGCCAGGCCCTCGATATCTTCCGGGGGGATTATGAGGTCCGCCACGCCGCGGGCCTTGACGGCCATCTCACCGCTGGCGAAGAGGGCAATCCTAACCTCCCTGCCCCTCCCCTTCGGCAGGATGATCTCGTCTTCAATCCTGTTCCTGGGTAAAGTGAGGTCCACATCCCGGAGGTTAATGGATATCTCCACGCTCTCCCTGAACTTCCTGGGCTTGGCCTCTTCGAGGGCCTTTGTGATAGCCTGAACGAGCTTCTTGTCCGGCAATGAAATCCCTCTGTAGTCCCAGTGGCGAGCGCCTCCTACAGGAAGTTATAGCAACAAGGACGCGGGTTATAAGCTTTTGGAGGATGTCATCAGGTCAGGGCCTTGTCGTGGAGCCCCTGCTCAACCTCCGCCTGGACCTCCTTCGGCCCCTTGCCCTCCACGTTCACGCCCATGGAGACGCAGGTGCCCAGGACTTCCAGCACCTTCTGCTTCAGGCCTGTGCCTAGAGTGTCCTGTCCCTTCATCTGCGCGACCTTCACCACCTGCTTAAGGGTCAGCGTCCCCACGGGCTCCCTCCCCGTGGTTCCAGACCCCTTCTCTACCCCCATCTCCTTCAGAATGAGGGCCGAGGTCGTGGGCGTCCCCACCTCCAGTTCGAACGTCCCCTGGGCGGGGTCAACGATGATCTTTACGGGAACCTTCATCCCTTCGAAGCCAGCCGTCCTCTGGTTGATGGCCTCTACGACCTTCATGATGTTCAGACCCAAGGGGCCTAGTGCCGGCCCGATGGGTGGCCCGGCGGTGGCCTTGCCTCCCTCCACCAGGACATCCACCGTCTCCACCAAGCTACCTCTCCTCCTTCTCTATCACCCGAACGTTGTCCCCCCGGACTGTCACCGGTATGGGGACCATGGCCTCGAAGAGCTCCACCGTGATCTCCTCCTTGGCCTCGTCGATGTGCATAACCCGGGCCTTCTCTCCCTTGAAGGGTCCCGAGACGAGTTCCACGATGTCCCCCTCCATGATGCCTGAGACGAGGGGTTTTGGCGTGAGGAAGTGGTCTATCTCATCCAGGCTCGTCTCGCCTCTCACCAACCCGCGGGCTCGCCTGATTCCCTTGACCATCTGCTGCAGCCGCTCGGCGTTCATGACCTCCACGAAGACGTAGCCCCTCATCGTCGTGGGGGAGAGGATGGAGTATATCCCAGCGTCAGAGGCCTTAGCCCTCGAAGCGATGGAGTCGGCCACCCTCCTCTCGTGGCCGATGGAGGTCTTCACCGCCATGACGGTCTGTCTCGTGGCCGTCGAAAGAGTAACGGAGTCGGAAATTGTGGGGTCCCCCCGGGAGATGACGGACACGATGACGTTCAGGCGATCGCCGTAACGGGCCCCCCGGGGGGCCATCACGGAGAGAGTCATACGTCGGGACTGGCCCTGGGCGAGCTCCATCCGCTTTTCGTAGATTCCGGTGAAGGTGACGTCCCAGGTCTTCTCCTCCACTCCAGACAGCTTGACTATCCAGTCGGAGGGATCGCAGACTTCGGATCCCGGGACCAGGTCCACCTTGAGGGTGACCCTCTCATCGCTGTTGCCGACGTTCTCCACCAGGAGGGGATATTCCATTTGCACCCCGGCAGTGACAACGCTTCTCTCCTCCCCCTCCTCCAGGTCGATGGTCAGCCTTCGCTGGACGACGACGGGCTCCTCTTTCTTCACTTTCTCCTCAGGCTTGAAGTCATCAAAAAGCCCCACGGGAACACCTCCTAAGGGAAAAGGCCGCCTAAGAGCTTGGGCAGCTCGATCATCAGGAAGAATATGAGGAAGCCGAGGCCCCCCAAGAGGAGGAGACCGACGCCGGTGACCTGCACAGTCTTGGAGTATTCCTCAGAGGTGGGCTTCCTGGCCATCCTGAGAACCCGGCCATACTTTCCTCTGCCCAGCCTCTTGGTTCTCTCTTCTACCCTCTTCTGAAACTGCCACGCTCGGTCGACTATGTCCATGAGGGGGAAACCACCCTAGCGCACCAAGTCGAGGCCAGACTCCCAGGGCCTGGGAGCCTGCTGTGGTCCCAGTATTTGCCGGCTCCTTACGCCAGTGAGGACCACCATGACCCTCAGCTTGCGCTCCAGACCGTTATCAATGGTCGCTCCCCATATAATCCTTGCGTTGGGGCTGATCCTCTCCTGAACCAGCTCCGCCACCTTCTCGGCCTCCAGCACTGTCATGTCGCTCCCCCCGGTCACGTTGACGAGGGCCGCTGAGGCGCAGCTCACGTCCACGTCTATGAGGGGGGAGTTGACGGCCTCCTCCACGGCTTCCTCCGCCCGGTACTCCGCCTCGCTCTCCCCCAGGCCCATCATGGCCACCCCTCCATCGCTCATGATGGTCTTGATGTCGTTGAAGTCCAGGTTGACGAGGCCAGGCTTGGTAACGACTTCGGTGATGCCCTTGATGGAACGCATGAGGACCTCGTCGGCCACCTTGAAGGCGGCGCCCAGGGGTAGTCGGGGCACGAGCTCCAGCAGCCGGTCGTTGGGGACCATTATCAGCGTATCCACGTGCTTCCTGAGCTTCTCCAGCCCATACTCAGCGTTCTCCCACCGGACGGACCCCTCCGCCTTGAAGGGGAAGGTGCACACGGCCACCGTCAGGGCGTTCAGCTCCTTAGCGATCTGGGCCACTATGGGGGCACCGCCGGTTCCCGTCCCACCCCCCAGACCGCAGGTGATGAAGACCATGTCGGAGCCCTTCAAGAGATCTCTGAGCTTTGGCTCCGTCTCCCTTGCCGCGGCCTCACCCACGTGGGGCAGGGCCCCGGCACCAAGGCCCCTGGTCGTGTTCCTACCCAGGAGGACCTTCTTGGGTGACTTGATGTAGAGGAGGTGCTGGGCGTCGGTGTTGGCGGCGAAGAGGTCTGCCCCCGTTATCCCGGCCTGGGAGATGCGGTTTATGGTGTTGCAGCCGGCCCCGCCGATTCCTACAATCCGGATGACGGTCCTCAAGCTCATGAGGACCTCCTCCAGCTCTTGGTCGGCTGCGGAAAGGGCCGCAGGCTGGGAGACCACCTGTCCGAAGCTGGCGGCGAATCCCTCCGCGAAGGCGCCCACGGGAATCCCTACCCTACGAAGTCAATCCCGAACCTCTCCCTTACCTCCTGAGCCGTCTTCCTACCGAGGATCTGCTTGGACTTCACGCCAGTGGCCACGAGCATCACCCTGAGGATGTGTCTCAGGCCTGGGTCCACGGTGGCCCCCCAAATGATGCGGGCGTTGGGGCTCACCCTCCTCTGAACCTCCTCCGCCACCTTCTCCGCCTCAGACACGCTCATGTCCTCCCCTCCTATGACATTGGCCAGGACCCCAGTGGAAGAGCTGATGTCCACCTCCAGAAGGGGCGAGTTGATGGCCTCGTCGATGGCCTCTATGGCCCTCTCCTCGCCGGCCGCCTGACTCTCGCCGAGACCGATCATGGCGACCCCGCCACCCTTCATGATGGTCTTGATGTCGTTGAAGTCCAGGTTGACCATCCCTGGCTTGGTCACCAGCTCAGTGATCCCCTTTATGGACCGCATGAGGACCTCGTCGGCCACCTTGAAAGCAGCGTTCAGGGAGAGCCTGGGAACGAGCTCCAGCAGCCGGTCGTTTGGAATCGCTATGACGGTATCGGCATTCTCCCGGAGCTTCTCCAGCCCCCACTCCGCGTTCTCCGCCCTGATACGGCCTTCGCCTGAGAATGGCATGGTGACGACGGCCACCGTCAGGGCCCCTACGTCCTTGGCGATGCGGGAGACTGTCCCGATGGCCCCGGTGCCCGTGCCGCCACCTAGGCCGCAGGTTACGAAGACCATGTCGGACTCCGAGAGGATCTGTCTCAGCTCCTCCTCGGTCTCCTTGGCGGCCTGTTCGCCTATGTGGGGCAACGACCCGGCACCCAGCCCCCGCGTGAGCCTCCTGCCCAGCAGGACTTTGCGGGGTGACTTGGTATGCAGCAGGTGCTGCGCATCTGTGTTCGCCGCGTAGAGTTCGGCACCGGTGACTCCTTCTTCGACGATTCTCGTGACGGTGTTGCAGCCCGCACCACCGATGCCGATGATCTTAATCCTCGTCCTCAGCTGGGCCAGGACCGCCTCCAACTCTTGGTTTGCCTCCATATCGTCCCGAGAGGGTGGGGGCCCATAGGCCTCCGGCTCACTGGTTAGGGCGTCTTCTGCCAAAGAATCCATGGTCTCACCTTGAGAACTCGTACGTCATCCCATCCCTTGCGGTAGGGCCTAATGAACAAATCTCTATAAAAAACTATTGAAGAGCGGAAACCGCCTTCAGAAGCGTTGCTGGCCCCTAGTCCCAGAGGGGTTGAGGAGCCGTGGGACGCTAGGGCCCAAGGTCTTTCTAGGGTCAGAGCCCTCAAAACAGCGCCTTGATCAGAACGCTAAGCGGGCGGGTTGTCGTTCGGGGGGTAGCGACCTTCGCTTCCTTCATGTTGGGCTACGTCGTCTCCCTCCGATGCCGTTGTGCGTCTTGGCGACCTGCGCCATCTCTCCGCGGCCGGAGGCCTTCCTCCTGGCGCCGGCTGTTCCCTTCGGCCTCTCAGCCATTCTTGGTGTGAGCTCAGTAGTACTCGAAGCTGCCCTCCTGTACGACTGGATCAATCCCATGGGGACCACTCTCGTCGACGCATCCGTCTCGTTCTCAATCTTTCTGGCCTCCTGCTGGCTTGGAAGCTGGTTCTTCCACAGGAAGCCCTCACTGGAGGCAGGCCTGGTGGCAACGGGGATCGTCACAACCCTCGTCACCCTCCTCCGGGGCACCTATGACTATGGGGTCAAAGGCGGGATCTTCCCCGAGGTGTATGTCACGATACTGGGAGAGGCCGTCATCCCCATCAACATCGCCGGCGCCCTCTTCCTATCGTGGCCGAGGCTCCGGAGAGTCGCGGAGAGCCCTCCGGGCGTCAACGGGCAATGATGTCCGAAGGGCAAACCGGCAACCTTTAAGAGAAAGGGAGGATAGAGCAATGGGTTCCCCATGGCGGAATTCGTAAGGATGTGCAGCGTGGAAAACCTCCAGGACGGTGGGATGCTAAAGGTAGAGGTCCTTGGCTGCGACTATCTAGTAATCAAGAGAGGGGAGGACATCTACGTCGTGGATGCAGACTGCACCCATGAGTGGGGGGACCTGAGCCAGGGGTCCCTGGAAGGGGGTGTGGTAACCTGCCCACTACATGGGGGGCAATTCAACATCAAGAGCGGTGAGGTTCTCCGGGACCCGCCCAATTTCCCGCTCCAGACCTACAGCGTCAAGGTCGAAAGCAACGAGGTTTACGCTGACGTCACGGGCTACTAGAGGAACTCTATGAGGACGGCGGGTATGTTGTCCAAGAGGTCCGTTGCCGTCATGCCGAAGCTCAGCTCCCGAAAGGCTATGTCCCCCGCGTAGCCATTGGTGAAGGCAGCCAACCTGGCAGCATCGAAGGGCTCCAATCCTTTGCCGAGGAGGCCGCCCACCAACCCCGCCAGCACGTCTCCCGTGCCCCCCACGGTCATGCCCGGGTTCCCCGTCTTGTTGACCTTCACCCGCTCTCCGTCGGATATTATGTCGTATCGGCCCTTGAGAAGGACGACAAGGTCAAGGCCTGAAGCGAAGGATCGCACCTGTTCGATTCTCTTCTCCAAGTCCTCTGAGAGCTTCGTGCCGCTCAGCCTGTAGAACTCCATCTTGTGGGGGGTGATTACCCCCCGCCTGCCATCGACACAGCTAGGGTCTTCGGCCACGGCGGTGATGCCGTCCGCATCGATGGTCACGGGCACTTCGAGCCTCCTGAGGAGCTCCCTCGCCGCCTCAAGCGTATGGGGATCCCTGCCGAGGCCTGGCCCAATCACAACCGCCTCCTTATCCTTCGCGATCTCCAGGATCCTCTGCACGTGGTCTGGCCCCAGCTTCTCCCCAGGCAGAGAGTGGACGATGAGGGTTGGGCTGAAGGAAGCCACGATGGGGAAGCTTACGGAGGGAGTGGCTACGTGGACTACATCGCTCCCTATGCGGTAGGCGGCCATGGCGGAGAGGGCGGGGGCGCCGGTGAAAGGGCCCCCTCCGACGACGAGGACGCGACCACTTTCGCCCTTGTGGGCATCGGGACGGGGTCTGGTGTAGTATAGAAACTCCCCGGGACCGACCAGCCTCTCAAGCTCCTTCGTGATGCCTATGTCCACGACCACGATCTCACCGCAGGACTCCTCGTCCATCCCCTCCTTGATCGTGTGGAGGGCCACGCTAAGCTTGGGCCGTGCGACGACATCAGAGCCAAGGCCGCTGGGAACGTCTATCGAGACGATGGGCTTGCGGGAGGCGTTCATGGCCTCCACTGCGGATCGGAAGGGCTCCCGGAGGGGACCCCTGATGCCCGTCCCCATGAGCCCGTCCACCNNCTTTGGCCAGGGAAGCGTAGTCTAGGGGCGGCTCCAGGATAGGGATGCCGGCAGGAATCCGGTGGAGGTTCTTCTCCGCTGGACCTCTGGAGACCTGGTCCGAGGGCTTCGCCAGGGCCACAGTGATCTGAGCCTTGCCTTTCAGATAGCGGGCGGCGACAAAGGCATCCCCAGCATTGTTTCCCGTACCGCAGAGGAAGAGAACCTTCTTCCCCTTGGCCCTCATCCTGTCCAGGAGGACATCGGCCAACCCCTTGCCAGCCTTCTCCATCAGGTCCTCGATGGATACCCCGTGATACTCCAGGTTTCTGTCGAGAACGCGCATCTCCATTAGGGAAATCACGGGCCCCTAATAGGCCGTGGCGTTTTCAACGTTGTGGAAGCGCCCTCCGAAGCAAGGCCACAGGTTTATGACCGCGTAATCACGTAATCAAGGCGATGGCAATCGATCCGGAATTCATGAACAACCGGCAGGTGGAGGACAAACACTACGATCACGACGTTTGGGGGCCCCTGGACGCCCCTCAGACACTGGGGATCCATGGCACTCACGTGGCGGTGGACTTCGACCTGTGCATCGCCGATGGTGCGTGCATTCCGGTGTGTCCCGTCGAGGTGTTCGAATGGTTCGACACTCCTGGGCATCCGGCTTCGGATAAGAAGGCCGACCCTACGAGGGAGGCCGACTGCATCGACTGCATGGCCTGTGAGGCCGTGTGCCCTGTGGAAGCCATCAAGATTACTGAAGCGTGAGGTCCCCAGCTCTGCTCGGGATCGCTGGGTGGCTCGAGAGGATTCTGCCCAACAGGTTTAACGAGAGGGCCTCCGGCAGAATGACTCAGACGCCACGATTGCTCCCGTCTTCGAGTAAGGCTGCACCCCTCCGAACCGACTGGGATGGGCTCCTACCAGCAAGCGGATTATCCGGAGGCGACGGAGTTCAGGATTAGACGATCTCATGGAGCAAGAGTCTCCTTCCACACAATAGGATAGGTTTATCTACGCTCTCCTTCATTTCGCGGCCCATGGGCATCGATCCCGAGTTCATGAACAACAGGGAAGTGGTTGAGAAACACGTCGACCACGACGTCTGGGGCCCCGTGGAAGGTGCCAGCAAACTCGGCATCCATGGGACCCATGTAGCCGTCGACTTCGACCTGTGCATCGCCGACGGTGCCTGCATCCCGGTGTGTCCCGTCGAGGTCTTCGAATGGTTCGACACTCCTGGTCACCCGGCCTCCGACAAGAAGGCCGATCCTGTGAGGGAGGCCGACTGCATCGACTGCATGGCCTGCGAGGCCGTGTGCCCTGTGGAGGCCATCAAGATTGTTGAGGTTTGAGGGCCAACTCTTCTAGAAAGCCCTATCAAAGATTCGATCTTTCCCCTTCGGAGGATATCGATGACCTCAGACGAAGGACGAGCCCGTGGCCTTGCTGCCGGCCTCAGCTTCAATGTCCTCCTCCTGGGGCTCATCAGCCTGCTGACCGATTTCAGCAGTGAGATGATCTTTCCGCTGATTCCCTTCTTTATCGTCTCCGCGGAAATCGGGGGAACGGCCCTCATCCTAGGCATCTTCGAAGGTTCCCGGGAGAGCACCTCTAGCATCCTGAAGGTCTTCTCAGGCCACTGGTCCGACAGACTCGGCCGGCGGAAGGGTCTGGTCATGGCGGGCTACGGCGCATCAGGCGTCATGAAGTCCATAATCCCCTTCGTTCGCGGCTGGCCGGACCTCCTGGGCGTAGGGATCGGGGAGAGGGTGGGCAAGGGCCTGAGGGACGCTCCCAGGGATGCCATTCTCGTGGACACATCTCCAGCTGAGAGGAGGGGCAAGGTCTTCGGCTTTCATCGTCTCGCGGACACCATGGGGGCGGTGCTGGGACCGCTGGTGGCCTTCATGCTCCTGGACTGGTACGGCCTGGCCTTCCGGGAAATATTCCTGTACGCCGTGGGCCCCGCCCTGCTGTCCGCCCTACTGACCATCTTCATCATGGAGAAGCCCAAGCGGGCGAAGAAGGCGACCTCCCTCAGGGTCAGCTTCTCCTCCCTGAGTAGGGAGCTGAGGCTCTTCATCCTTATCTCCACCACCTACTCCCTGGGGGGCTTCTCCGTCCTCTTTCTCTTGCTGAGGGTGGTGGGCGTGGGCCTTACGGAAGGCACCGGGATCCTCTTCTACCTGGCCTTCAACCTTGTCTACGCCCTGGGGGCCATGCCCACTGGAGTTCTCTCGGACGCTGTCGGCCGGGCCCCAGTGATCCTCATCGGATATCTCCTCTTCGCCACCATGTGCGTCGGCTTCATCCTCTTCTCCCAGGACTGGCAGATCCTGCTCCTTTTCCTCCTCTTCGGCCTCTCATTCGCCTTCGTGAATGGGGTGGAGAGAGCCTTCGTGGCCGACCTGTCGCAGGAGGAGCTGAGGGCCACGGCCCTAGGCACGTATCACACCCTGACCGGCATCGCCAAGTTCCCCGCTAGCGCCGTCGCGGGCCTCCTGTGGCTGTTCAGCCCGGCCTGGACGTTCACGTACGGGCTCGTCCTCTCCCTGCTGGCCTCCTCGATGCTCACCCTCTTCGTCCTCAGGCGGTCTCCCGGACCCGAGAAGTGAGGGGATGCACGAAAAGGGATGGGCCCCGGCGCCTTAAAGAACCGCTTTAACCTTTGTCCCATCATTACTTATAGAAAGGGGTCCTCGTAAACTCACATGGCCAAAATGATTAAGTGTGCGGATCTGGGGAATGACTGCGGATTCGAGGCCAAAGCGGAGACCATGGAAGAGCTCATGGGCATGGTGGCGAAGCACGCCAAGGACGTCCATGGTTTGGCGAGTATCCCGCCCGAGGTTGTGGAGCAGGCGAAGGCCGTCATCCGAGATATCTGAGATCCCGCAGATCCCTTGGTTCACTGACTTCTGGTCCAGCGCAAGCTGGGCGATCCGGTCCCTGTCATCAGAGAACCTCTATACAAGCTCCGCCTATGTCCCACCATGGACGAGGAGAGGAGGAGGGTTTTCGAGTACATCGACTCCCGGTTCGAGGTGTTTCTGGAGGATTTGAGGGAGTACTGCAGGGTCCCCACCATCAGCGCCCTTGGACAGGGCTTCAGGGAGGGAGCCGATGCGACCCGACGGCTACTGGAGAAGTACTCTGTGAAGACCAGGGAGCTGGCGGTGCCCAGTGGACCGCCGTTCGTGGTTGGTGAAGTAGATGGTGGTGGCGGCCCCCGACTGCTCCTCTACAACCACTACGATGTCCAGCCCGTCGATCCCCTGGGCGAGTGGCGTTCGGATCCCTTCGACCCGGTCATCCGGGGCGGTAAGCTGTTTGCACGAGGCGTAGCGGACACAAAGGGCAACGTCCTCTCCCAGGCCCTCGCCCAGAACGCCATCAGGGAGGTAACTGGCAGCCTACCCCTGAGGCTGCGGTTCATGGTAGAAGGAGAGGAGGAGCTGGGCAGCCCCCACTTTCCCGCATTCTGGGAAGGGCACAAGGAGCTGTTCGAGGGGGATGGAGCCACCATCGAGGGCAGTGGTCACGCCGTGGACGGGACTCCCACGATTCAGCTAGGCAGCAAGGGCATCCTCTACGTCGAGCTCTCTGTAAGAACCGCAAAGGTGGACCAGCACTCATCTCTAGCGGCCTCCCTCCCCAACCCCGGTTGGCGCCTCATCTCCGCTCTCAGGGCCATCAGAAGCGAGCGTGGACGGATTCTGATTCCGGCCTTCTATGAGGGTCTGCCCAGACCCACGGGGGAAGAGGCCAGTTACCTGAGGAAGAACCGGTTCGATCCCTTAGACTTCAAGGAGGCTTATGGCGTCGCTGAGGTCTTTGGCGGCAAGAGCAGGCTCTCCAGGCTGAAGCGCCTCATCTACGGGAACACCTGCAATATCGACGGCTTCTACACCGGATACATAGGAGAGGGCTCCAAGACCGTTAACCCGGCCTACGCAAAGGTGAAGTTGGACTTCCGGCTGCTCCCAGGACAGAGGCCAGGAGAGGTGCTGGAAAGTCTCAGGAAGCACCTACGGGACAAGGGCTTCGACGACATCAACGTGGAGCACCTTGGATCCTTTGAGCCTGCGGCGACGCCCCTCTCCTCTAGGATTGGACAGGCCTTGCTGGCCGCCAACCGGGAGGTCTACGGCAAGGAACCCAACATCTTCCCATGGTCCATGGGCTCCTCCTCCACCTGGTACTACACGAGTGTGGGGACGCCCTCTGCCGCCGGTCCCGGGGTGGGATACACAGGCAGCAAGGTCCACGCCCCAAACGAGCACATCAGGTTGGAAGACGCCAAGAGGGCCATCAAAGCCACCGCAGCCATGATGCTGGCTTTCGCCAGGAAGCCCTAGGACCTACTCCACAGGGGGCCGTCGTGCAGCCTCGCCTCACAGTCGTCGCAGAATCCTGGTCCCTTGCGGTCCGTGTCCGCCAGGGTGTTGGAGAAGTGCATGACGCAGGCCACCCTCCGACAGTGCTCCAGGCCCAGGTTGTGGCCCAACTCGTGCAGGGACTCCTTCAGCGCCCTTCTGAGGAAGAGTTCTCGATCGGCGGATCTCAGCCTGCTCAGGGAGATCACGGCCGCCCGCCCTCCCATCTCCGCCTGGCCGAAGACGAAGTTCAGGCGCTCCGCGTAAAGGTCCACATCCGTGACCGCCAGCACATGACTGCCGGCGGCTCTTCTGGCGATGTCCAAGAAGGCTGAGACCCGGTATTGTCCCCTCCTCCTGTTCAAGGCGTCCGGAGGCAACTCCAGGGCTGGCAGGAGCCTCACTTCGAGGCCTCCACTTCTCAGCTCCTCTGAAAGTTCCTGGAGGACGTCCTCCTCCGCATTTCCTATGGGCAGGATGTGGACCCTCACCTCATCCCTTCATGACGCCCAGAGGCTCGAGCCTGGCCACAATCTTGGAAATGCCGGCCCCCTCCGTCACCCGGACGACGCTTTCAACGTCCTTGTAGGCGCCGGGGGCCTCCTCGACAATGCCCTTCTTGCTGGCCGCGTGGATGTAGATGCCCTTCTTGGCCAGGTCCTTCTCCACCTGGGACACGCTGAAGGTCTTGGTGGCCTTGGTCCTGGACATCTGGCGGCCGGCGCCGTGGCAGGTGGAGCCGAAGCTCTCCTTCATGGCTCCCTCTGTCCCGACCAGCACGAAACTGGCGGAGCCCATGTCTCCGGGGATGAGGACTGGCTGGCCCACCTTGGCGTAGGCGCGGGGCGTCTCGGGATGCCCGGGAGGGAAGGCCCTGGTGGCCCCCTTCCTGTGGACGTAGACCTTCTGCCTCTTGCCGTTGAACTCGTACTCCTCCAGTTTGGCCATGTTGTGGGCCACGTCGTAGACGATCCTCAGGCCCAGGTCGTCAGCGGACGTCCCGAGGACCTTCTCAAAGGACTCCCGGACCCAGTGGGTGATCATCTGCCTGTTGGCGAAGGCGAAGTTGGCCGCAGCAGACATGGCGGCGAAGTAGTCCCGCCCCTCGCTGGAGTTGACTGGCATGCAGGCCAGCTGTCGGTCGGGAAGCCAGATGTTGTACTTCCTGACGCACTGCTCCGCCAGACGGATGTAATCGGTGGCAATCTGGTGGCCACAGCCCCTGGAGCCGGTGTGGATGAGGATGGACACCCCTCCCTCGGCCAGGCCCAGAGCCTCGGCGGCCTTCTCGTCGTGCGCCTTGGCCACCCTCTGAATCTCTAGGAAGTGGTTGCCTGCTCCCAGGCTGCCGATCTGGGGCACGCCCCTGTGAAGAGCCTTCTCGCTCACCTTTGTGGCATCCGCCGCGGGCATCTTACCGCTGGCCTCGATTCTGTCCAGGTCCTCGGACCAGCCGTAGCCCTTGGAAACCGCCCAATGAGCTCCCTCCTCCAGTACCTTCATGAGCTCCTGGCGGTCGACCCTGACCTTGCCGTGGGAGCCCAACCCACTAGGAACGTTGACGAAGACCGTGTCCACCAGGTCCTTGACGTGGGGGGCAATCTCCTCCTCCGTCAGATCCGTCCTCAGCAGCCGCACACCACAGTTGATGTCGTAGCCCACGGCCCCTGGAGACACGACGCCGTCCTCGCTGCTGAAGGCCGCAACGCCACCCACAGGCATGCCGTAACCCCAGTGAATGTCGGGCATGGCCAGGACCTTGCCAACGACTCCAGGCATGGTAGCTACGTTGGCAACCTGCTCCGGGGCGAAATCCTTCACGATGGTCTTGATGAGATGTTCATCTGCGTAGATGATCCCGGAGGTCCTCATCTCCTTCTTGTAGGACTGGGGAATCTCGTACCGGTAGGCATCCAGCCTCTTAAGGGGTCCCTTCCATTCCTGGGGCATATTCAATCCTATGTAAGAGATTGGGGCTACTTATAATCGTTGTCCGAGCAGCCTCTACACGTCTTATATTCTGGGGTCCATACCCCTTCATGAAGGGGGAGGACAGGCCCTCCGGCGCCTTCATCCTGAGTGCCATTGGCCTTGTCTTCCATGCCGTCGCATTCGTTGCAATCGTCCTCGCCGCCACGGTTGCTTCGGGATTGTTGGCGAGCAGGTTTCCAATCCCGGAGCCTGGCTACATGGAGGCCGTCGTGGGATGGTTTCTCCTCTGAATCGTGGCTGGCCTCGTCGTCGTGGTCCTCGGAGTCTTGGGCGTTTCCATGATTGGCAGCCACACTGCGGACAGGGTCAGGGCTGGCTCCGTCATTATCCTCCTCATATCCATCCTGGCCATCCCGACCTTCTGGGGCTTCATGATAGGCTCCCTCCTGATGTTCCTCGGTGCTATCCTTGGGCTCGTGTGGCAGCCACCCGCGGGGCAATCCCAGTGGCGGTGAAGCAGTAAAGAGAGGAAGGAGGGCGAATCAGACGACTTCCCTCAGTACAACCCGTGGACAGCCGATCTTGAGCAAGGCGGCCGGCCTTATACCGGCAGGTCAGAGAAGGGGTGTCCTCCCAGTGCCGACATCGAGCCAGTCCCATGCCAGAGCCTTGCGGTATCCGAGCTTTTCATACAGTTTGATGGCGGCCTCATTGAAGCTCACGACCATTAATGAGACGGCGGGAACATGCCCAAGGGCCTCCCGGGTCACCGCTGTCGTGACCGCGGTGCCATAGCCCTTTTCCCTTCTGTCCCTGGCGGTGTATACCCCGCCAATCATGCAGTGGTTATCGGATTTCATGTGGGTTCCCGCGACAGAAACGAGTCGACCTCCTTCGAAGACTCCATAGGTGATCCCTCGGCGGATCCACGACCTGTAGTCGCGAGAGGAGGCTCTCCCCATCTCTGCGTAGAGGTCGGCTAGTGAGGGGGCATCTTCCGCTGAGAGACGTCTTACTCCAGTCACGACTGGTAAACGGGCGGTATCCCGGTCGACGACCAAGACATCCATCGGGAAGCGTCCGGTAACCTGCATGTTCTCCTCCACTTGACTCCTAAGGGCCGGGTTCACCAGCATCGTGCACCTGCCCTTGGGAGCCGCCTCCAGAAGGAGACCAGTAGCCTCGTGGTTACCACTCAGGATGACCGATGGGGTGGTCGCACCGTACCATTGAAGGAGGTATCCCAGGAAGGAGGCCTCCCTCGAGACCGCATAGCAAGCGACCCTTTCTGCCTCCTCCTTAAGATCATAGATGGCGAAGGCGTTCCTTACAGGGTCCGCTTCTAGGTATTCCAGGAAATCCTCCCTGTCGGCGGTTACTCGCTCAAGCTTCACCTCCTTATCTCCTGCAGATCAGCGCTGGGTAACCCTCTCAACCCACTAACGTGTTTTCATCGGATAACTGCGGGGCCCGTCATAAAGGTGAATGAGGGACCACGTGGGCTGAGGGCATCGTGGCGAGAGCTTCCAAAGGTCCCAACATCAGAGGGTGCCCTCCATTCCTTGCCGAGTCTTTGGTGGGCCCCGTCGACAAGGAACAAAAACCCTGCTAGCCACGCTCAATACTCGCCGAGGGTGCCGTCCACCTTGGCCCTCCTCTCGGCCCGCCTGTAGATGAGATAGCTCAGGGGAGGGGACAGGATGCCGAAGACGGCAATGATGATTATCTCCAGGTCCAACGGAAGGAGCTCTGGGAAGCCCGGCGGCAGGCCCATCAGGAGGGAACGAAAGGCATCCACAGAGTAGCTCACAGGCAGCCAGCGGCTGACGTAGTCTATGATGAAGGATGGGAGGACACGGAAGGGGAAGAACATGGCGCTGAATATCATGAAGAAGAACTGCAGGAAGTTGACGAGGAACTGGGCGCTCTCCTTCAACCTGATGGTGATGGCGGCGAACAGGAGGCCCAGGCCCAGCAGGCCGGACACTGTGAGGCCAAGGACTCCGAGGGCCAATAGGACGTTCTCCGCCGGCAAGCCTCCCACTACCTGGGCCACCAGGAAGACGGCGGCCACGGACATGATGCCCGTCCAGGAGAGGACTGCAAAGATGCGGGAGACCAGGTTGCCGAACTTGCTGGCCGGCGAGAGGTAGAGGGACTCCAGGGTCCCGCGAAACTGCTCCTCCCTGATGGAGAAGCCCACCTCCCATAGGATGAAGCTGAGGAATAGGTTGACAATCAGCCCGTAGACCATCACCGAGGCAATCTGCCGACCGCTCTCGATCCCCGTCCCTGGCGCCGTGAAGGCCAGGGCGGCGAACATGAACATGAAGATGATTAGGAAGATCTGCAGGAAGAGGGCCACAAAGGCGACAGGGTAGCGGGAAAACTCCACGATGGTCTTCTTGGACATCTCCCAGAAGGTCTGCAGGTACTGCCAGGTGGCATGCCTGGCCAGGCCGAAGCCTCTAGTAGGCATCAATACTGACCCACCCCCTCCCTTCTCTTCAGCCTCTTCTCGGCCGTGAGGAAGATGGAGTAGCCTATGAGGGGCACGACGAGGGCGAAGGCGAACATCACCGCCAGGTGGAAGTACCAGGTGCCGAAGAAGTAGGAGAGGTTCAGCAGGGAAGCCCTCACCCCCTGGTTCATCCATGTGGGCGGGAAGGTCATGGCTACGTACTGAAGGAGTGGCGGGAAAGCCGCTATGGGGAAGAAGACCCCCATGAGGAAGGAGACCACCCACTGCAGGCTCTGGATGACGCTGTTGGCCTCCTTGATCTTCAGGATGAGGGCCCCGAAGAGGAAGGCGAGGCCCCATAGGGGAAGGAGGCCCAGGAGGAGGAAGATGGCGGCCATGAGGACCTCGCCTCTGAACGGGTTCACACTGAAAACCAGGGAACCGACTAACAGGGCGGCCACAAAGGCTATGGCACTTCGTATGAAGGCATAGCTGGCGATGCCAGACACGACGTGGATTCGCTTGGCCGGGGACAGGTAGATGGACTCCAGGGTTCCCATCTCCATCTCCCTCCGGATCCAGAATCCCACGATCCAGAGCATGATGGAGACCACGACGAACACGCTGGCTCCCAGAAGCATGTAGAGCTTGTAGTCTGCAGTGCCCACATTGGCCTGGAAGTTCTGGGCGGCGCTAGAATCTCCCCCCGCCACAGCGACTCCAATGAGGATAGGCATAGCTGCGAAGACCAGCGGCAACAGGCTCTCCATGAAGAGGGAGCCCCGATAGCGGGAGATGATGAGAAACCTGGCCTTCAAGACCGTGAGGACGATGTCCAGATTGGAGCGACTGGACATCTGCGATAGCCCCAGGGCCTTGCTCTCCAGGCTCAGTCCTCCTTGGCGGCCACCACCCTGGTGTCGACACTCAGGGACCGGCCCGTCTTCGCGATGAAGACGTCCTCCAGGGTGACCTCGTGGGGCTTGATGAAATCCACAGTGGAACCGTTGTTCACGACGGTCTCGATTATCTTGGGAAGCAACCTTCGGCTGTTCTCACAGAGCACCGCCAGGGTAGTCCTTCCTCCAGACTCGGACTTGACGGTGGCTGCCTTTATGCCCGGTATCTGCCTCAGCTTTCGTATGACCCCCTCCTGGATGACGCCCTCGAGGGTGATCACCTCCTCTGTGACCAGGGAGGACTTCAGCTCCTCCGGGGTGCCCATGTCGATGACCTGGCCACGATCAATGATGGCCACCCGGTCACACAGCTCCTCCGCCTCCTGCATCAGGTGGGTGGTGTAGAAGATGGTGTGACCGTCATGATTGAGCTGGCGGACGATCCTCCTCAGCTCCCGGGCCGTGGGGACGTCCATTGTCACGGTGGGCTCATCTAGGAAGAGGATGGGCGCGTCGTTGATGAGGGCCTTGGCGAAGGCCAGGAGCATCTTCTGGCCTGAGGAGTAGGTTTCCACCGTCCTGTCAAGAAAATCGCCCAGCTTGAGCAGGTTTGAGAGCTCTTCGATCTTCTTCCGGCGGACGGACTTGGGTACGTGGTAGAGGGCGCCGAAATAGTCTAGGTTTTCTCGGCCGGTAAGCTTCCAGTAGAGCCCGCGCTCCCCCATGAGCATGCACCCTATGGAGGCTCGGACCAGATTGTCCTGAGTGAGCACGTTATAGCCGTTGACCCAGGCGGTCCCGCTGGTGGGGATGAGGAGGGTGGTGAGGCACTTGATAAGGGTAGTCTTGCCCGCGCCATTGGGCCCCAAGAGCCCAAAGACCTCTCCATCGTATATCTCTAGGTCCACATCCTTGAGGGCCTGGATTTCCCTCTTCTTGGCCCGCAAGCCCTTTCTGTCCTTGCTGATGAAGGTCTTGGACATTCCCTGGACGCTGACGATGACATCCGACATGAGACTCAGACCTGCTTCGTTGTTAGTCCTTCCCCTCTTTAAAAGGTGAGTGGGCAATTGTGACCACGATGAGCTAGGTCTTGGCACCTTCCCCGGACAGCTCCCGCTTCAGCTGATCCTTCAGCTCCGCAATCCTCTTGGCCGTATCTTGGACCTTGTCGACGAGGTCCCTGCGGGCGTCCAGGCCCGCATGGATGAGGAAGGCCGCGCACTCTGACCGGCTCTCGAAGAGCCCCGCCTCCACCAGCAGGTCCATCCTGTCCAGGTCCTGGTCCCTCACCCTGGTCATCAGGGTGTTGGTCCTGCCCCGGAGGCCCTCTCTCAGGGTGCTCAGGTCGATGGCGGCGATGCTTGCGGTGGCGCCGTCCACGGCCTTCCTGACCTCCCGCCTTATCCGGCCCAGCTCGTCTGCCAGGGCGATCCTGATAACGCGCCCTCTGCCCCGCATGCGGACGGCTTCCTCCATTGCTTCGTCCACGGCTCGCAGGACTGCCTCCTTAAGAGCCTCTAAGGACCTCTCCCGCTCCTCGGCCTTTGCCTCGGCCCTCTCCTCGGGCTCTTCGTCTTCGACCTTCTCTTCCTCGCCTTTCACTTCTCCTGACTCGTCTTCGGGAGACATGATAACGTGTAATGTAATTACGCGTATTAATACCTTCCTATCAACGACGATATCCACTGACAAACATTCTTAACCTGCAAGGGGCCAGGCGATTTCGTGACTCAGGGGGACGTTAAGGAGAGGGTCTTCGCCCTGGAAAAGGATTTCAAGAGGCTCGAGAAGCGGCTCGAGAGGCTCGTCCTCAAACTTGACAAGCAGGGGGGTCAATTCAAGAGCCTCGCCAAGGAAATGAAGGTCCGCCAGAAAAGGGAGGAGGTCCTCATGACTGCCCTGGGCATCGAACCGAAGTCAAAGGTGGGGGAAAGAGGCCTCATCGAAGATATGGACGACTCCATCCTCCGCCTCGAGGACTACCTTCTGGCCATGGGAGAGAGGGTTCAGAGGATACTCGCGATGCTGCAGGGACACAGGGACGTCCTCGACCGGGTGAACGAGAGCGTGGTGAGTAAAGGCCAGCGGGATCGCATGAAGCTCGAGCTGGACATCATGATGAACAGCATCTCCATCCTGACCATGGCGGGCATCGAGATCGACCCCTCCATACCTGCGGAGTTGGACGAGCTCCGCAAGTCAGTGAGGGACACCAGGGAGGGCCTGGAGGGTCTCAAGAGGAGGAAGAGGGAGCTCGACAAGCGGCTGGAGGGGGAGATTAAGAAGTACAACCTGGAGGAGCTCTTCGCCCGGAGGAGGCAAATTCCGGGATACGGCTAGGTGTGGGCCTTCCAGTAGAAATACTCAATCAGGGCTAGAAGGAGTATCAGGGCGAGGATTGCGCCCATAGAGATTGGAAAGATGGGATTTTGGACCTCCAGGAGGCCCGTCAGAAGGAGGGCCATGAGGGAGAAGGAGCCGAGACCAGAGATCAGGCCCAGGTACTCCACCCTGTAGGTCCTCTTCCCCTTAGGCAGCCTCTGCCTCTTGGGCAGGGCCCAGGCCATCACCATGAGGAGCCACGAGATGCCTGCTATAAGCAGCAGGATAGAGACGTAAGGGTTCAGGGTGGCCACAGGACAGAACCGCCTGAAGCAATCGAAAAACTTCCGACGCCATTATCGCCAGCGAGAAGGCGACCTACACTTTCCCGGCCTGATGAAGAACGGCAACCACCTCCCGGACGAGGCGAGCCGCCAATGCCGCGGTGTTCCCTTGGTCCCAGGGAGGACTGACTTCCGTGACGTCGAAGCCTACAAGCCGGCTTGCCAGAGCACCTATAATGCGCTTGACGTGATGGGGCGTCAGCCCAAAGGGCTCTGGATTGCCCACCGCCGGGGCGTAAGCGGGATCGATGGCGTCCATGTCCAGGCTGAGGTAGACCTCTCCCGGAAGGTCGTCCAGGGTCCTCAGGACGCCTTTTAGGCCATTCTCCAAGACCTCGAAAGACGGCACGTACCTCAGGCCCATCTCCTCGACGGCCTTCGCTTCCTCCCTGGAGTAGGAACGGACGCCGACCACCAGCACGCGGTCTGCTCCCACGTGCTCCACAACCCTTCGCGTCACGCAGGCGTGGCTGTTCCTGTCCTCCAGGTAAGCCTCTCTGAAGTCCATGTGGGCGTCCAAGACGAGGAAGGATGGACGACCTAGGGCCCTGACACAGGGTGGTGTGATGGAATGCTCCCCGCCCAAGGCGACGGCAACCTTGCCTGCCGAGGCCAGATCCTGGGCGAAGGCCTCAACCTGCTGTGCCATGACCTCCGACCTTCCGAACTCTCCTAGGTTGCCCAGGTCGCAAAACCGCGCATCCCGAAGGTCGAGGCCGAGGTCCATGTGGTAGGTTTCGAAGTTGTAGGAAGCCTGGCGGATGGCGTTGGGGGCGAAGCGGGAGCCCGACCGATAGCTCGATGTGCCGTCGAAGGGAACTCCAAAGATGGCCAAGGGGCAGCCTTCAGAATCCGCAGAGGCGTCGGCAAAGAGGAGGCTCTCCATCGCCATGTTCCTATGGCCTCGTGAGCTTGCGCCTGCCCATGGCCACGAGGTAGTGGACCTCGGTCCCTGGTTCCAGGCGACCTTCGAAGTCCTCCGGGATAGGCAGCTCGAAGGTCTCATAGTTCTCCAGGTCCATGAGCTGGACCTCCTTTCCTGCCATGGTGAGGACCTGGGCCTTTCGGCGATCGATCATGGGGACCCTCACCTTGTGGGTGACGGGGTGCACAAAGCTCCTCTTCTGGCCGTCGAAGAGACCGAAAGCCTCTATCCTGGCCTTGGCCTCACCATGCTTCCCTGGCTTGCTGATGGTCACGCTGATGATCCTGCAAGGCTCGTCGCCGATCATCACGAAACGATTGGGCTTCAGCTCTCTGACCTCTGCCTGCGTCCAAGCCATCGTATCGGGGGAAGGAATAGGAGGGTCGATATAAGGCTTCTCAGTACTCTTGCGACCCCAAGGTCCCGACTCCGAAACGATAACTGTTCCAAAACGTTTATTTCGAGGCCCGGGAACAGCCCCTCGGAGAGCGCATGGAGGAAATAAGGTCGCGCATAAGCTTCAAGACTGGCCTCTTTCTAGCCATGCTTGGCTTCCTGTTCACCCTCGGCGGAGCCATAGCCGTCATCATCCTGGGCGTTCCAGCGGTGTCCGAGGCCCTCATCAGCCTCACCATGGGAGACGAGGTAAGGCGGGCCTTCTTCCTCAGCGGCTCGATCGCTACCGTCATCATCGGGCTGCTCCTGTTCTACATCGGCCAGGACAAGATCAGGCAGAAGCAGTTCATGGAGGTCCTGCGAAGGGAGGTGGAGAAGCCCCAGGTCTACAAGGAGCCTCCCTACTAGTGGCCGCCCACAGCACTTTGTGGACTGGATGGTTATCAGGGTTGTTCAGGACCTCCAAATGCGGGTTTATCATGCAACTCTTTTATAGAGGCCGAGGGCATCCTTGAAATGGAAGGAGGTTTCGCTTTGGAGAAGTTAGAGGAGAGGCCCTGGATGAAGTTCTGGCCTGACGGCGTGCCTCAGACGCTGGAGTATCCCGAGATGCCCCTCTACCAGATTCTGAAGGACACCGCCTCGCGGGTCCCGCGGAAGACCGCCACCATCTTCTTCAACAACCCCCTCACCTACCAGGAGCTCAATCTTCAGTCAGACAAGATGGCAGTCTTCTTGAAGAGTCTGGGAGTTGAAAAAGGAGACCGCGTGGCCCTGTTCCTGCCCAACTGTCCCCAGTTCGTCATCTCCCACTTTGGGATTCTCAAGGCCGGGGGCGTGACGGTGCCCTTCAACCCTACGTACACGGAGAGGGAGGTACAGAGACAGCTGGAGGATTGTGGCGCCCGGGTCATGATCGCCCTGGACATGGTCTACGAACCCATCCACAATGTCCGCAAGGAGACCTCCCTGGAGCAGGTCGTCCTCACGAGTATGGTGGATTACCTACCGACGCTCTACGGCATGTTCGCTGCCATCCGCGGGATAGAGCCAAGGTCGTTCCCAGACACCCTCCGCTTCCAGAAGGTCCTGGCAAAGGCCAAGGGCGAACCTCCCGTCGTGGACATCGACCCCAAGGAGGACCTGGGCATACTGCTGTACACGGGCGGCACTACGGGAGTCCCAAAGGGTGTGATGCTCAGCCACTACAACCTGGTAGCCAACGCCATCCAGACGAGCAGTTTCAGCTACATGGGTGGAGACGCCGTCGTCCTGGCAATCCTGCCCTTCTTTCATAGCTACGGGATGACGGTCTGCATGCACACCCCCGTCTATCTGGGAGCTACGACCGTCCTCATGCCCAAGTTTGGGAAGGATGAGACCCTGGAGGCCATCGAGAGGCAACGCCCCACCCACTTCCCCGGGGTGCCGACCATCTACGTGGCCCTCCTCTCTCACCGGGATCTGAAGAGATACAGCCTCAAGTCTGTTCAGTACTGCGTCTCCGGAGCCGCACCCTTACCGGCAGAAGTTGCCCGCCGGTGGAAGGAGGCCACCGGTGCCATGATCGTTGAGGGCTACGGGTTGACAGAGACAAGCCCTGTGACCCATGTGAACCCCATGGACGACTGGTCCAAGGTCCGCTTCGGCTCCATCGGGATACCGGTCATGGACACCGAGGCCAAGGTGATGGACCTGGAGACCGGGAGGAAGGAGATGGCGGTGGGGGAGGTGGGGGAGCTGGCCATCCGCGGACCTCAGGTCATGAAGGGCTACTGGCAGAAGGAGGAGGAGACCCAACAGGTCCTGCGGGACGGCTGGTTCTACACCGGAGACATCGCCAAGATGGACGAGGACGGCTACTTCTACATCGTGGACCGGAAGAAGGACATGATCATCGTCGGCGGCTTCAACGTCTACCCGAGGGACATCGAGGAGGTCCTCTTCGAACACGAGGCGATCGAGCTGGCTTCCGTGATAGGGGTCCCCGATGAGTTCCACGGAGAAGCTCCCAAGGCCTTCGTGGTCCTCAAAAAGGAGCACCGAAGCAAGGTTACTGAGGAGGAGCTGCTGGAGCACTGCCGGAAGAGGATGGCGAAGCACAAGGTCCCCAAGTACGTGGAGTTCAGGGATGAGCTACCTACCACTCTAGTGGGAAAGGTCCTGCGGAGGGAGCTCCGCGAGGACCAAGAGGGTGGCTAACCACCACCCCATTTCCAGAAGGGCTTCGTCGACTCCTCTGGGGCCCGCTTTGTGAACAGGCTCACCACCACGGCCAGGATGAGGGCCACGATGAAGGCAAGCGCGATGGGGGGCACCAGGAGGGTGTAGCCTATGAGCTGTCGCCCGTAGATGAGGACAGGGATTAGGAACACGATGGGCGGTACTATTAGACAAGCATAGGCCGCGGCCCGCGTCATCCCTTTCCAGTACATCCCGAGGATGATTGGGATGGCCAGGGCGGATCCGCTGATGGCGAACACGAGGCTGGCGCCGATGAGGAGGGAGCCGATGGGGAAGACGATGGCGATGGCCAGGGTGATGAGGCCTATGACTATGATGAACACCCGGCTCCACTTGAACATCGATTCCTTCGTCACATCCGGGCGTACAACTCCGATCATGTCGTTCACCAGGAAGAGAGACGCGTAGAGGAGCATCGCGGTGGACGTCGAGATCGCAGCGGCAAAGCCGCCGAGGAGGGCCACGATGCCTATCTCGGGAGGCAGGTGATTGAGGATGAGGATCGGGAAGGCCAAGTCGGGGTCGTAGCGACCACTGGCGGGGAGGGTGGGCTCAAGGACGCGGGTGGCGATGCCGATGAGGGGGATCGCGATCCACGTGACTGCAATCAAGAGGGAGGCGAGGAGCCCGCCCTTGATCATCTCCCTCACGGACTTGGAACCCAGAAGGATGGAGGGCCAGAAGGGGGCGGACCAGGCAAACATGTTCGCGATCATGAAGTTCAGAAGGATGACGATCGGGAAGGCTCCGGCGAAGCCCAGGAGACCGCCTTGGACGATGCTGTAGGGGGAATCGGGATGGACGCTTCCCTCCACCGTCGCAGCCTCCGCGTGGAGTCCCCCGAGACCACCAATCTGGGGAAGGGAGAGGACGAAGAGGGCGGCCGCCCAGACTCCGGCCAGAATGACGAACTGGTGGACGATGTTCGTCCTGATGACAGAGAGGTAACCTCCCAGGCCGATGTAGATCACGATGAAGGCGAAGAGGGCCATGGATATCTGGATGGGAAAGCCCGTCACAACCTCCATCGCCAGGCCAAACCCTTTGATTTGGAGCATCGTGAACAGGACCACGAAGATGAGGCCCCAGAACGCTGCGATGAACTGGAGGGGGCTCCGCCTCTTCCCCAGCTCGAACCGCGTCTTCATGGCCTCAGGGAGGGTGAAGGGAGGCGCTGCCGGCCTTCTAAGCCGGTAGCCAATGAAGAGGGCCATGATCAAGGCGACCATCCAGGCAAGGGCCCAGCCGATGACGGAGGCGTAACCGTGCTCGTAGGAGGTACCGATCCCGCCAAAGAGCGAGACGGTGCTGATGAAGGAGCCGGATATCAGGAAGGCGAAGGCCAGGTATGAGACCACCCGGCCCCCGACCGAGAGTTCTAGGTAGGTTCGGACACGGGTGGCCACCCGGTGGGCGATGAAGAAGATGACAACCAGGTAGGCGATGAATGCGATGACGAAGGGCCACTGGATCTCGGCCATCGCTCACACCCCCTCCGGTATCCTGCGAATCAGGATGTACCCGAAGACCCACGGTAGCGCGTGGATTATGGCGTAGAGCACCCAAACAAACACGTAGTGTTCCATCCCCTGCCTCCGCGGGGGGCCGATGGGAATTCATCTACATGAAGGTTTGTGCATATAGGCCGCGAGAGCCAGGCTTTGCAGCCTCCTCTCAGAGGTTCTCTTCCGGCCCCCCAACGAGTTCAGAGGATTCCCTTGAGCACCGCTTCTATCCTGGCCCTTGGGGCGACCCCAACAATCCTGTCCACAAGCTGTCCATCTTTGAAGAAAAGTAGGGTCGGCACCCCCATGATCCCGTACTTGACGGGGGAGTGAGGGTTGTCGTCGATGTTCAGCTTGGCAAAGGCAGCCCCGTCTTCGTACTTCTCCGACAGCTCCTCCACGATGGGGGAGATGACCTTGCAAGGCTGGCACCAGGGAGCCCAGAAATCGACGACCACTCGGCCCTCTTTTCTGATTATTTCCTCCAACTCTTCATCAGTGATGTCGACGGGCATGGGGGACATGGGCTTCGATAAAGCAGGGTGGGTTATGAGGCTAACTATCGACGACCTCGCCCTCGTCTCTTCGAAGGCCTCCTCCGGGGCCTCTGGGGAGGCCTCTCGTGAGTCCTCTTGACCTCTTCGATGGCCGTCTCCATCTCGGCCCTGAGGTCCGCGGCAAGGTGTCGTTTCGTATACGCATCAGCCCGGGCGGCGATGGCCAGCTTGGCTGCCAGGGCCCTGGCAATGACGCCCCTCTGCCAGTAAGGCGCTTTGTGCACCCACGGATGCTGAAACAGGATGCCGTGCTTGGGGGGCTTCGTGCCCTTCCGAAGGTGCCTGAAGAGGGCCTTCTCCGCCCCCAGAAGCTGGATGGTGCTGGCAGGCATCTTGGCCAGCTCCTCTAGCCCACCGGCGATGGAGAGCAACCTGGCTCCGATGATGGGACCCGCAAGGTCGGAGACGTTGGGAGCCACTTCCGCCATCTTCTCCTCCAGATAGTCCTCCAAGGAGGATCTCCGCAGCTGGACATCCGCGGCCAGTCGAGCGAGGTCCTGAACCGCCTTCAGGTCGCTGACGTCCAGGTCCGCCCCGACCGAATCGGCAAACTCCACGGGCATATCCTCCCTCCTCCCGTGCTCCGCCACCAGATCCAGGTAGCGCGCTGGGTCCACCATTCGAGCCAGTTCAGGAAAGTGGAGGGAGTACCAATCCCTCAGCCTCTCCATCAGCCTGTTGGAGGTGTGGGTAATGTCGTCCAGAGTCCTCACCCCCTGGATGATGTGGTCCACCGGCTGGAAGGCCCTCTTCATCCTGAGCTTCCCCAGGACAATCATCGCCTCCCGGAGGAGGGCTGTGTCGAAACCGAAGTCTTCCGCCTTAAGGAAGGCCGGTGGCTCCTCGGCGAAGACGCCTCCAAGGGCCTCCAACCGTCTCTCCGTGACGAAGAATTCATCCAGGCCTTCCACCAGATTCATCTCCTCGTCCAGGATCTTCCTGTCTTCCATCAAGAGCATCTTTCTCGCGAGGACATCGGCGTCCTTGGCGAAAAGTGTGGATCTTACGACCTTCCCTTCCTCCAGAAGGAAGGTGCCAAACCAGGTGGAGTGGAGGAGCATGGGCCCCCATAGGAAGGATGTGGAATAAGGGTCTTTCTGCAGGCTCGTCGCCTTGCACCTCTCCCTCGGCCCTAGGACTGGCAGAATTCATTGACGAGGGAGCGCTCGTTGGGGTCACGAAGAAGAGTGCAGGACTACTCCTCCCCCGGTTCGTGGACCCAGAGAAGGTGTCCCTCTGGGTCTTCCGTAGTGAGGACCTTTCCGATGAAGTCCATGTCCACCACTTTGGCCTTCACGCCCTGCTTCCTCAGGTAGGCATGGAACTTCCCCAGGCCTTTTTCCAACCTGAAGGTCACTATGGGGGAGTTGCCCTGACCCTCCTCCACTTGGAAGAGACCGATGGTCAGGTTGCCGCCGTCGAACCTGGCCGCCCCTTTCCTCGCCTCCAAGAGGCGGAGACCCAGGACGTCGCCGAAGAAGCGGATGGCCTTCTCAAGGTCCTTAACCAAGAACCAGATGTGGCTTACGACGCTGCTCGTCAAGACCATGCTATCATGGGGTTCTACGCGCGGGCCTTACTTACCTCTTGACTCCAAGACTTCCTTCTTAAGGGAGGAAAGCTCCTCCGGACGGAGGATCCCCACCTCGGTGATGAAGCCTGTAATGTACCTGGCGGGGGTCACGTCGAAGGCAGGGTTACGAGCCCTGCTCCCTTGAGGGGCGATGAGCTCGCTTCCGACCTTCTTGACCTCCTGCTCGTCCCTCTCCTCAATCGGTATCTCCGTGCCATCGCGGATGGAGAAATCGAAGGTGCTCACCGGTGCCGCCACGTAGAAGGGGATGCCGTTCTCCTTGGCGAGAACGGCCTTCTCATAGGTCCCGATCTTGTTGGCCACGTCCCCGTTGCCCGCTATTCTGTCGGCTCCAACGATGACCAGGTCCACCTCCTGGCGGGCCATGAGGAGGCCGGCGGCGTTGTCGGCTATAACGGTATGGTCGATGCCGTCCTGGGCAAGCTCCCAGGCCGTCAGCTTTGCCCCCTGAAGTCTTGGCCTGGTCTCGTCCACGAAGACAAAGACCTTCCTGCCTTCCTCCTTGGCAGCCCTGATGGGGGCCAGAGCGGTGCCGTAGTCCACCGTTGCCAGGGCGCCAGCGTTGCAGTGGGTGAGGACCCTGGAACCCTCTCGGACGATGTTCAGACCGTGCCTTCCGATGGCCCTGCACCTTCTCTCGCTGTCCTCCGCGTATTCCTCAGCGACCTTCACCAGATCCTTACCCTTCCTGGAGGCCTCCAGCATCAGCTCCGTTGCGTAGAAGAGGTCGTGGCCTGTGGGGCGCGTGGACCTCAGGTGGCGGGCCACCTCCTCCAGGTCCCGGCCCTGGAGCTGGGCCTGGGCCATCCCGTAGGCCGCGGCGGCGCCTATCGCAGGCGCGCCTCTCACCACCATCTCTGTTATGGCGAAGGCCACGTCCTTGTAGTTCCTGGCCTCAAAGATCCTGAACTCTCCGGGCAGCAGCCGCTGGTCGATGAGTTTGACGATCTCCCCGTCCATCCAGACTGTCTTGACATCCATGGGGCTACCGCCGACGGCCACTCTCATGGGCTCATCCCATAAAAGTTGGGAGCTCAGGCCCTCCTCAGGGAGCGGAGCAGCTGGGCTAGCTTGGGGGGTTCCAGGGTCTTCTTCATTTCCCTGGCTAGGGAGCCGTAGTACGCCACCTGCTCCTCAACCCTGTCTAGCTCCTCCATCATCTGGGCCTCTTCACGGTCCAGCTGCTTCATGGCCCTCTCAAGATCCCGCTTGCGCTGCATCCACCCTCGATAATCCGTCCAGATGGCGTGCGCATCCACCATTCCCCTACCTAGCCCGTGTGGTGGAAACTCTTGGACATCACGCCTGCTCGCGATCGGCTCGAGCATGGCCTCC
>JABAOH010003873.1_pt1 | contig 32809 bp, 32 predicted proteins | sample 7062181 | NCBI WGS metagenome assembly JABAOH01 (sample SAMN14538630, study PRJNA623070) | marine sediment metagenome | biome: marine biome [ENVO:00000428]; feature: marine pelagic biome [ENVO:01000023]; material: deep marine sediment [ENVO:00002113]; isolation source: pool of 5 deep marine... | reverse complement strand
CAAAAACCGCACAGTACACATTTGCTCTCGTCCTTGACCTTTGGAGGATGGACGCCCCTTTGATTGAACTCTTCAGAGATTTCCAATACGTCTCTGGGACAGAATTCCACGCAAAATCCGCAGCCTTTACACCGATCCTTTATTATGTGCACTTCTCCCTTGGGAATTGTGATTTTTTCCGCGTCTAAGGGCTTGCGCCACAGTCTCAATGGCATGACTAGTCTCCTGTTCCGTTCTGGAAAAGTGACACTGTCTTCTCTATCTCTTCTTTGGTCACATCGTCTACGATGCTCTGCATCTCTTTGATCTTTGAGGCAAACTTCTCGCCTTCGGCGGCGGATATCCATGCTAATTGTAACCGATCTTTGTTCAGTCCCAACCTTTCCAGTTTCTTCCACAGTTTCTCAATTCTCCTCTTGGTCTGATAGTTTGCGTTTATGTAGTGGCAGTCGCCCAGATGGCAACCAGCAACCAAGACTGCTGCTGTCCCTTTTGCGAAGGCGTGTTCTACGAATCTCTGTGCCACTCGCCCGGAGCACATCGTTCGGATGACCCGCACGTTTGTGGGGTACTGCATCCTACTGACTCCGGCGAAATCTGCCCCTGCATATGAGCACCAGTTGCAGCAGAAGGCTACAACTTTCCTGTCAGCATCCAGCTCGGTTGCAGCATCTATTTGGGAATAGATCTGGTCGTCAGTGAAGTGGCGCATGGTTATTGCTCCGAAGGGACATTCCGCGCCACAAGTACCACAGCCCGTACAAGCTGCCTCAATGACTTCGGTGATTTTCCTCTCCTTATCCACAATGATTGCGTTGTAGGGGCAGACGCGGGCGCATAGACCGCAAACTTGGCACTTTTCAGGATCAATGATCGGGGTGATGGCTTCAACTGCGACTTTCCCCTTTGCCATTAGAATGCCAGCACGAGCTGCAGCGGCGCTGGCTTGGGTCACGCTGTCTTTTATGTCCTTCGGGGATTCTGCGCAGCCAGCTAGAAAAACTCCACCGGTGGGCGTGTCCACAGGTCTGAGTTTGGGGTGGGTCTCCATGAAGAATCCTTCTGAGGTCTTGGAGAGGGTGAGGAGTCGTTGGGTCACATCGCTGTCCTGGGTCGGTTCGATGCCTACTGAGAGGATGACCATGTCGGCATTGACTTTGTACATTTCTTTTTCGAGAGTGTTTTCTCCGAGGAGCCATAAGCTGCTCGTTTTCTGGTCTTGGATTATCTCCGCTGGTAGTCCACGGATGAAGATGACGCCTTCCTTCCTTGCTCTGTTGTATAATTCCTCGAAGCCCTTTCCGTAGGCTCTAATGTCCACATAGAAGACGTATATCTTGGTGTCGGGCCAGTGCTCCTTTATGAGGAGGCTATCCTTTATTGTGTTCATGCAACAGACGTTGCTGCAATAGAGGCGCCCCGTCCTCTCAGAACGTGAACCCACACACTGGATGAAGGCCACCGTGTCTGGAATCTGCATATCACTTGGTTTAATCAAACGGCCCCCAGAAGGGCCCCCGGCGTTTATAAGCCTCTCAAACTCGAGTGAAGTTATTACGTTTGAATACTTTGTGTACCCGTAGTGCACCAGTGAAGCAGGATCGTATACGTCTGCGCCTGTCGCCACAATGATCGTGCCAACGTCCAACTCTACGGTCTCAGGGGTCATGTCGAAGTTGATTGCACCCCTTTCGCATGCCTTTATGCACTTATCGCAGGTGATCATGTTGTCTTTGTTGAGGCACAGGCTTCGATCGATGATAAACGTGGACGGAACAGCCTGGGCAAAAGGCGTGTAGATTGCATGCCTTGTGGCTAGACCTACATCGAACTCGTTGGGCGTGGCTATCGGACAAACTGGTGTGCAGTCGCCGCAGGCGGTGCAGTCATCTGTAACGTATCTTGGCTTCTTCAGGACCTTTGCTTTGAAGTTGCCAATGTATCCTTGGACATCTTGAACTTCGCTATTTGTCAATAGTTGAATGTTGGGGTGTCTCCCAGCATCTGACATTTTGGGCGCGAGAATGCAGATAGAACAGTCCATTGTCGGAAAGGTCTTGTCTATTTGCGCCATCCTTCCTCCTATGCTCGGCTGCTTCTCCACCAGATACACTTTATACCCAGTATCAGCCAAGTCGAGTGCTGCTTGGATGCCGGCAACTCCACCGCCGATGATCAAAGCCTTCCTCGCTATAGGTACTTCGCTCTCAACTTGAGGTTGAAGGCGGGCGACTTTGGCAACCGCCATTCGGACTAGATCTTTCGCTTTTTCTGTAGCTCTGTCTTTTTCGTGAAGGTGGACCCAGCTGCAGTGTTCTCTTATGTTTGCCATTTCGAAGAGGTACTTGTTTAGCCCGGCTTCTTCGAGTGTTCTTCTGAAGGTGGGTTCGTGAAGGCGCGGAGAACAGGAGGCTACGACGATCCGGTTGAGGTTATGCTCTTTGATGTCGTTTTTGATGATTTCTTGACCTTGGTCGGAGCAGGTGTAGAGGGTGTCTTTCGAGATTACCACTTGGGGAAGCGTAGCTGCGAATTCTGCAACTTCCTCACAGTTGACCGTTCCGGCTATGTTGAGTCCACAGTGGCAAACGTAGACGCCTTTTCGGGTTTCGAAATCCGGCGCAGATTCACGTGGTTGTGATGATGTTTCTTTGGATGTTTGTGGATCCGTCATTTGCCGCGTGCCTCCTTTAGAATCAGCATTTTTTCTCCAGTCTTTATGTCTCGGCCTTTCAGGTAGCGGTCGATAGAGACTGCAGCTCGTTTTCCCGCAACAATCGCTTCGATGACAGTCGCTGGTCCTAAGACGACATCGCCGCCTGCAAACACTCCGGGCATACTCGTTTCTAGGGTGAAAGGATCAACACTGATAGTGTTCTTTTCAGTCACCTCGATCTCTTTAGGCAAGAAGAACAGGTCTGGCGATTCGCCGATGGCTAGTATTAACGTGTCTATTTCCTTCTGGAATTCTGATCCTTCAATTGGAACCGGGCGCCGTCTCCCCGTTTCATCCAGTTCTCCCAACTTCACGTTGACGCATTCAAGAGCTGAGACTCGTCCATTTTTGCCAAGTACTCTCTTTGGCGATACTAAGAGCTGGGGCTTCACCCCTTCCTTTTCCGCCTCTTCAACCTCCCAAGGGTTAGCCGGCATCTCCTCCCTCGACCTCCGATACAAAATGCTAACTTCCTTGACTCCAAGGCGGCGTGCGGTTCTCGCAGCATCAACTGCGACATTACCACCTCCAACTACTGCGACCTTGTTTCCAAGCTTCGGCTTCTTCTCAGAGTTGACTTTCCACAAGAAATCCAGCGCGTCGATGACGCCTTCCAGATTCGCACCCTCAATGTTGAGTTTTCTACTCTTGTGGGCTCCGGTTGCGATGAACACCGCCTTGAACTGACCTTGCAGAAGTTCTTCAATTGTCAAATCCTTGCCAACAGTTGTGCCCGTTTTGACTTGGACTCCGAGACTCGTCAGATGCTCAATCTCGGCATCAAGTACCCATTGCGGTAACCGGTACTTGGGCATGCACTTTCTCAGCATCCCCCCCGGCTCTGATGAGGACTCGAAAATTGTGACTGCGTATCCTTTCTGCAGCAGTTCAGTGGCTGCTGTGAGTCCAGCTGGACCAGAACCGACGATGGCTACTTTCTTCTGATCCCGGCTGGATCTAGGGGGTGCATTTCCTCTGGTTTTGTAATCATTAACAGCTTGTCTCAGAGCCCTGACGACTTCCGGCTTCTCGATTTCGCCGCGGTCGTGATGAAAGCAGACCCAGCAGACAACGGCGAACAAGGGAATCTCTTTCTTGATCGTTTCCAAGGCCTTCCTGAATCCTGCTAAACTCCCCTGTTTTGCAGCTAGATCTCTTATGAAGAGGAGAATCTCTGGTACTTTCAGTTTTTGAGGGCATCTTCTGTAGCATCGGTAGCACCAAGCGCAGAGCCATGGTTGAGCTTCTTGGGAGACTCCAATTATGTCTCTGGGGAGTCTCTCCAAAAGGCTTCTTGGATGATAATGTTCTGGAATCAATTCGACGATTGGACAGCTTGCGGTGCAGATGCCACAATCGAAACAGTACTTCAGCTTCTCGGTGTCTAGTATCTTGTCTAGAAGCTGTGTGGAGATAGTTTCGGCTTCTGCCAAGGACTAACCCTCTGTAGTCTAGGGCTTTGTCTCCGATATAAAGTTTACAAACGTAAAGGTCCTCCAATTCTCGCAGGCAAACCTAAGCTGTAACACGTACGCATGCTCATCTTGACCCAAGCGAACTGACTTCGGCGCCCGCTATCGAGTTCACATAGCTTTGCAGAACGAATTTTCTGAGCGTGTCCAGAGCAAAGAAACAGACAACCAGCAAAGCTTTACACGCCAAACGCGCATATCAGACATACCAGACGTCAAAAAGAGGACTGTGCATGAAGAAAATCAGACTAGTCCTATACGGAGTTGGAGCTGTAGGCAGTCGCATAGCTAGATTCCTGCTACGAAAAAGGGGCGTGGAAATTGTTGGCGCAATCGACGTTGCCGAGGACAAGGTCGGAGAGGATTTGGGCCAGGTCTTGGGGTTAGACGAGAATGTAGGGGTCACTGTCTCTGATGATCCTGACGCCGTGTTTTCTAAGGTCAAAGCTGACGTGGTTGTGCACGCAACGACGTCTTTTCTGCAACAGACATATCCGCAAATTGCCCAGGCGCTGGAACATGGACTAAACGTGGTGTCAACCTGCGAAGAGCTATCCTATCCGTACATAGTAGACCCAAATTTGACTAGGAAACTTCACGAGTTGGCGAGAGAGAATGGAGCAACCGTCTTGGGCACGGGCATAAATCCAGGGTTCCTAATGGATACCCTTGTTATCACCCTAACAGGCGTCTGCCAAAAGATTCGAAAGATCGAAATCAAGAGAGTCATGAACGCGGCCACACGCCGGGTTCCTTTCCAAAAGAAGATAGGAGCAGGACTCTCACTGAGAGAGTTCAACGACAAGATGAAGAGCAAAACCATAACAGGACATGTCGGACTTGCACAATCAATGTCGATGGTAGCGAGTGCGCTTGGATGGAGACTCGACGAAATCCAAATCGACAAAGTGGAGCCCATAGTGGCCAAAAAACACGTGGAGAGTGACGCGATCAAAGTGGAGTCCGGTCGAGCAGCTGGTCTGCGACAGTGTGCAAGGGGCATGAGCAGTGGAAAGGAGGTAATTCGCCTCGAGTTTCAGGCTTATATCGGGGCAGAGGAGGAATACGACTCCATCACCATCGAAGGAGTACCAAACATACACCAGAAAATAACACCCTGTGCCCACGGTGACCTTGGAACAGTAGCCATAATCGCCAACTCCATACCGAAAGTAATCAATGCACCGCCCGGCCTAGTCACCATGAAAGACCTTCCAATCCCTTCTGCAACGCTTGAAGACATGAGAACCTACGTAGAAGGATAGTTCTACACATAGAAACTCCTTGACAGCCTTCAGGCGCTATGCAGTCTGTTATCTCTCCCTTTCAGGTGAATGTGTTGGGTCAGGACATCGAGAGGAAAGCCTATCTAATGGACCAGGTGATGACGCTGGACCTACCAATGCGCAGAGTAGCGCGCAGACTCTATGATGCAGCCGCCGCAAAAACCGGTACACCATTATGCCTAGCTTCCGCCGAAAGAATCGCCTCAACGTCGGACCGGGGTGACAAGGTTTTCATAATCACAGGGTTTCCAGTACTGCCTAAGTGCGTGGCCGAGACCGACGGACCACCTGGTGCCGCTCTTTTGGCTGACGCTTTGGAAAACGCTGGGCTTCAGCCCATTTTTGTAACCGACGAGTTGTGTGGTGAAGTTGTTAAAACAAGTAGGCCCAAAACACCAGTTGAAAGGCTCCCGGTTGACGGAGATGCAGCTCGTAGTATGGCGGATAGATTACTATCTAAGCATAACCCCTCAATCTTGATATCGATCGAAAGACCAGGATGGAACAGTGAGCAACAGTATCACACCATGCGAGGACTGAGCATTTCCAGCTTAGTCGGTAAAACTGACTACCTATTCCAATCAGCTCAGAACCGAGGGATCACCACAATCGCTGTTGGAGACGGCGGAAATGAACTTGGATGTGGAACTATTCTGGGTACAGTTCGAAAGCACGTTCCGTACGGGGCAAAGTGCCAATGCCCGTGCGGTGGCGGAATAGCCGCGGCAACTCCCTCCGATGTCCTTGTCATTGCAGCGGTCTCAAACTGGGGCGGATATGGAATAGCAGCTTGCTTCAGCCTGTTGAAAGGTCTTGAGTACAAGCATAACACAGAGAGGGAGTCTGAATTGCTGAATCGGATAATTCGTGGGGGTGCAATAGACAGCGTCACGACGAAAGCTGAGCCCTTTGTTGACGGGGTCTCCCCATCTATCAACCATATTATCGTAGGCCTTATTCGTACCATTCTTGACGCTTAGACTTTGGCTGCTTCTTCTAGGTCATTTCCAGAAGCGTCCCGAACCCTTCAATCCTGGTCGCAGCGTCGCCTTTCTTAAGCATAGCCCATAGGGTAGCCGTGTTGCTGGATACAACACTCTTCTGCGTAACATGCTCTAACGTCTTTATGATCGCAGCTGTCGGAAAGTTGGTGCAACTCATGAATATACCGTCAGCATCAGCGTATTCCAGACCCATAACCAGTCTGTGCGCAACCTTACTATCCAATCTTCCGATCTTGAGGTTTTCTTTGATGCCTAACCCCTTCAAATCAACCACTTGGAATCCACTTGATGAAAGGAACTTCTCTTCTAACTCGTTGATCTGGTTGCTGTAGGGGGTGGCTACACTGACTTTCCTTATGTCCAACGTTTTCAAGGCGTCAATTACGGCTCCAGCGGTGGCAACTGCTGGAATTCCTGTCGCTCTTGCGATTCTTTCCTCGATTCTTTTGTCGTGCCCCAGACCCTTGTATAGACTCCCGCTTGTACACCCGTACCCGATTACACCAACTTCCGCGTCACCCAATTTGACAGCGGCGTCTTCAACTCGCTCTTCCATGAGCGCCAGCTGCTCGACGGTAATCTCAGTGAGCCTGACGCGCGTAGTGTGGAGAGAGCAGCCTTCAGGAAGCATGTTGTGAAATTCCGATTCCATTGTTGTGTTGGAGGAAGGAACAATCAATCCTATTCTGGTCATGCTGTTCACACCCTTGGAATCAATCGAGCTTTCTATTCACGGGTATAAAACTTTAGAAGACCGGTTCCTCATAGGCGAGTTGGGTGTCACGATTGACCAGTCATGCCTGTATTCATGAAAAGGCAACGATCACTCTTCCCGTACTATTGGAAAACATCAAGAGTAATCCGAATTTCGCCAAGGCAGGGGCGGTCGGTATCTTTGCCGGTGTCGTTCGAGGAGAAACCGTCGAGAAAAATGTTGTTCAGAAACTGGAGCTGGAGGCGTATGAAGAAAAGGCCAACGAGGTCCTCGATGAGATTTGCAGTGAATTGAAGAAACGAGACGGTGTAGTAGACGTGCAGATTCATCACCTGATAGGAGAGTTTGGCGTTAGTGAGGATGTAGTTTACGTGATCGTTGCCGGTGTTCATAGGCACGATGTTTTTCCAGTCTTGGAAGAGGCGGTGGAGCGGTATAAGAAGGAGGCTCCGATTTTCAAAAAGGAGTATATCGCTGACAAAGAGGGGAAGTCCAAGTCTTACTGGGTCAGTGAGCGAAAAAAGCGCTGAATTCGAGGAAGGATCTTTTGTGCTCGAAGCAGATTTCGAAAGACTGATTTGGATCACTGCAAGAGTTCTAAACAGAAATGATGGATGAATGTTCACTGTGTGGTAGGGAACTACCATCCAGCTCTCTTGTACGCTGTTTCAGATGCAGGAAACTGCACTGCAGAAGCTGTGTTACGTATACTTGGTACCGAAACGTTCTGAGATACGTCCCTCTATGTCTGAATTGCGCACGAAGACTGGTCTCCCCAACAAAGGTCAGAAGGCGTGAATCCAAATACAGTCCACTCCGTAGGTATCTTATGCGAAGACCAGAATACACCAAGTACGTCACCCTCACCTTCACTGAACTGGAAAAGATGATCGAAGACAAGCTTCCTACTTCCGCGTTCCAAAATCGATATTGGTGGAGTAATGCTGATAGCAGCACCCAAGCTCAATCATGGCTTTATGCAGGATGGAACGTGAAAGATGTAAATCTGCCCGACAAGACTGTGGTTTTCCATAAAGTCAAAGCTGCCAAAAAAGTGACCAAAAAGAAGAAACACTCTCGAGCCTCGGCAAAGAAGGCCTTTCACCCACCAGCCCCGAGAGTGCCAAGAAGAAAGATACCCTCAAAGACTAGGGTAGCAATGGCTATAGGGCGGCTCAGAAACATTGAAAGCAGGAAGTCGTCTATGCGACACTACCGCGGCAAATTTAAACCACGCTCAGCATTTGCAAAGCGCCTCTACAAGCCAGACGCCAAACCCAAGAAAATCTATCGCAATCACAGAGATTCTGAGGAATGACCTAGCTACTAATGCTTCTCGTTGCCTTTGAAGACCTGGCAGATCTGACCGATACAGAAAGTGAATATTCTGAGTAGGTCGATAAAGGGATAGATGATGACTCGTCCATAGCGGTTATTCTTTGTCGCTTTGTAAGCGTAGAATGCCATCGTCACTAGTAGCGGAAGAAGCGTAATTCCAAACAGTGATATGGCGAACACATACCAACCAGTTGTGAATGTTAGGAAGGCGAACAATCCAGTTAGAAAGATCCACGCTATGAAGCCTAGAAAGTTTAGAAAGGCAAATCTGGCAAATCTCTCTCGTTTCCGCTTCTTCTTGAGCAAAATCCCGCTTCCTTTCCCATACTTGAAATGCTGCTTCAGGAGCTCTTTGAGGGTTGTTCTATGTCTATGCTGAATTGTGATGTTCGGATCAGAGACCATCTTGTAGCCGGATTCACAGATTCTCTCTACAAACTCGATGTCGTCAAACCCGTATCTTATGTCCTCATCGAAGCCCCCCATTTTTTCGACCGCCTCACGTCGAAAGGCCATGTTGCACCCAGCCGGGTGTTGGAAGAGCTCTAGCCTGCTTGATTGGCTTCGGGTTTTGAAGGATGGCATTACAGGGACTATGCTATTGTCGGCGTATTCGGAAAAGAAGTTGTTGTGGTATCCTTTGACATTCCCTGCAACGCAACCGACTTGAGGATCGTTGAAGTCTTGGGCGATGTTCTTTACCCAATCGTTTGATACGACACAGTCGGAGTCGGTGAAGGCAATTATGTTGCCGCTGCTGGTTCTTATCCCAGTATTCCTTGCGACGTTCAACCCATCTCTTTTCTCGACAACCATCTGGAAGGGGTACTTCTTGACGATTTCTCTGGTTCTGTCTGTTGAGTCTCCATCAACGATGATCACTTCAAGCTTTTCTTTGTCGTAATCCAACTTCGAAAGAGAGTCCAGCAGCGCCTCTATTGTGGCTTCTCCGTTTCGCACTGGAACCACTATGGAGACGGTTGGGTCGGGCTCTCGGTCCTGCATTAGAGTTTCGCTATACGGTTTCGAAAGATTTCTTGATAAACTTTGCTAAGATGAGTGGCCATTCCTAATTGCATTGGTGATCCGCCTTTCCTATGCTTGGGCACACATCAAAGTGCCTTTTTCAATACATCCTGCAGTGTGGGGTACACATCTCGCCGCAAGAATCCTTGTTCGAACAGCCGATCATCTTCAATGTTGCGAAGTGTTTGAATCCGCAACCTCTTTTTCCAGATCGCCCGAAAATTCATGATGGGATAGGCTAGTGCTCTGAACAAAGCATGTGCGTGCTTGGGCTTCAGTAGAAGTTCAAAGACAACGGCGCAGAGTACAAGGAGGATGTAGTAAGTGAATGCCCTAGGCCAAAGATTCTCGAGTTCATAGTTCTTTAGCATTGTACAAACCCGGTTCTTCGCTGAGTGGTAAAGCCTCTTCGGATGCATTCCCTTCTTGATTTCTCCCGCGTGGTGCACTCTTGCGGATGGGACAAAAACCACTTTGTAGCCAAGCAATCTTGTTCTCCAACAGAAATCCGTGTCATCGTCATAGATGAAAAAGTCTTCATCAAAGCCTCCCACCTTGTCGAAGACCTCCCGCCTTGTTGTGCAAGCCGCAGAAGACGCAACGAAAATCTCAAAAACGTGGCTGAAATCTTCTGCTCTCATGCCAAACGTAGTGTTCCATGTACCCAGAGCATCTACAGCCAGTCCAGTGTGGTCGAGGCAATCTTCTTCGTCCATCTTCAATATCTTCGCTTGAGCGACTCCGATTTCTTCGTCGGCCTCTAGGATTTCTGTCAGTTGCTTTAGGCATGCTGGTTCGACGATTGTATCGTTGTCGAGGAAAGCGATGTATTTGCTTTCAGGGTCCGCTTTCTCTACGCCCACGTTGTGCGAAGCCGAGGGGCCAATATCGCGTGCAAAGTGGATTACCTTGACGTTCTTGAAGCGTGAAGCAGTCCATTTCTCTATTTGTGGGGTTTGGCAGTCAACAACTAGGATTTCATGGGCTGGGTAGTCCGTTTCGATGAGGGACTCGAGGCATCTCTGAAGCTTTTCGGTGCCTCTCACGTTGATGATGACAACGCTGACTTTCGGATAGCTCTTGCCCATTATTCTTGGAGCCTCGTTTCTCACGTAGCAGCTAAGAAAGCTTGTCCAGCGCGTCTACCCAGATTCTCATTTTCTCAGTCTGTAGTTTCAGAAACTTCCTAGGGACCGGGTCCGTAAATCGTTTCGTGATGTTATTGCTAAGATGTTCAGCGAGTTCCAGATAGCTGTCTGCGTAGCTTTTCGATGAGAGTTCGACTTCGTCAACTAGGCGCCAGAGCTTCTCATTTATCGCTATTCCTTCTAGCTCTTTGCCCAAGTCTTTGAAAACATTCCTGCGTCTCTTGGAGTGAATTCCCAGCGGGTTTCCCAAGCAGACTTTGTCCCCGAGGTGGTCGGCGACTTTCTTCCAGAATATTCCAGACCATATGTCGTCAAATCGGTCTATGCCCATTGTATTCATGTACAGTTGATAGAATGCCGGTACAATCTGGGTTTTGAAGAGTGTGTTCATGCTACAGAGCGCGAAGTATGTTCCTTCTCCCACGACTACCTTCTGTCTTTTGCACCCTTGGCTCTCTATGGCGCATGTTCCATCCAGCCCTCCGTAGTGGGCGAGAGTCAGTGCGCTTAGGTCTGGGCATTTGAGCCAGAGTCCCATGTTCAAAACACACTCTTCTCGACCTGGTACCCATGAATAGTCATTTCTCCTCGTCTCAGGATCGTAGGGGTGTCCTCTTGGGTAGTCTAGAAAATCAACATTCAAGATGAGGTTCTCCATGGTGTTGTACCACTTTCCCTCGGCGTGAACAGTCACTCCCTTGCTGTCTGTGAGGTTTGCTGCATGGTCTTTCACGAAATCCCTTGTGATATACACGTCATCGTCGATTTCCAACACCACATCAGCTTGCTCTTCACTTGCCAGAAGGAATCCGAAACTCGTCTCGGCATGGCACCTTTCTGGTATAAGGCTGACGTATTTTCTGTAGGTTGAACCAAACCTCTGTTTGAACCATTCGTCCCTCTCTTTGGGGCCGTAGTGTTCGTGTGGGACGCCATCAAGGTGCCCATCGTTTATTGTGCGGATTTTCTTGTTTCCTTCATCTATGATGATGACCTTTATCGCTTCTTCATCGTAGGCCACGAGAGGATCCAGATTTTCGATCTCATTTATAGACGCCGTAACGATGTAGGTAGGCATTCGATGTTCAGTGTCCTTTAGAATGTGGTTATCTTAAAAAGCTTAACAACTTGGTGCCTATCTCACTCCAGAGGAAAATCATCACAGTGCATTCCTTCTTGTTTCGGCACGTGCGCGCTTGAGTCTAGTCTGCTTATTTAGGCGACAGAATATACAAAGTGTAGGAATGAGATATGAGCTTCCTGCCAGGCAAAGTACCGACGGAAATCTTGCAAGAAGTGGTATTCAGAAGCCTTGGGGCGAAGAGGAACGATGTTGTGCTTGGTCCTAGCGTCGGTGAAGACGCAGCGATAGTCCGAGTTGGCGCAGAGACCGCCGTAATAGCGACAGATCCAGTAACAGGAGCTGAGGAATGGCTAGGATGGTTGGCCGTAAATGTAAGCGCAAACGATGTTGCGACCTGTGGAGTCGAACCTCGTTGGTTCAGCTCCTGCCTGCTTTTGCCAAGACACGCAGAAAAGCAACTCATCGCGAAGATTTGCAGCCAGATGAACAAGGCCACTCAACAACTGAACGTAGCCATCATTGGTGGTCATTGCGAGATTACCCCCGGCATCGAACATCCTATAGTTGTGGGGTGTTCGATAGGCATCGCTGACAACGGACAGTACGTGACTTCCGGTGGAGCAAAAGTGGGAAACAAGATAATCATGACAAAAGGGGCAGGACTCGAAGGAACCGCCATACTAGCCACCGATCGAAGGAGCGGCCTTCAGAAAGCCTTTGGAGAACGCTTTCTGCAAAGGGCTGAGAATTTCTTCACAAAAATAAGCGTTGTCAAAGACGCCCTTACCGCCTTCAACGTTGGTGGCGTGTCAGCGATGCATGACCCTACTGAGGGCGGAGTCGCAGGGGGCTTACACGAGCTAGCCGATGCTGCAAACATTGACTTTCGAGTCCACGAAGAGGAAATCCCAATTCCTGTGGAAACTGAGAAAATTTGTGCACACTTTGGAATAGATCCTCTTCAACTCATAAGCTCTGGATCGCTTCTCGTCACGGCCGAAGAAGAAAGAGCGATGGAAATCGTGAGCAGACTGTCACAGAACGGTATTGATGCCTCGCTAGTAGGTGAGATGACGAAACCTGGTTCAAGAAGAATCTTGGTTACGAAAGAAGGGAAAAAGATCGCCCTAGTTAGGCCAGTCAGTGACCATTTATGGATAGCCCTTGCAAAACAATCTCTTGGGCAAGGCAAAAGGTAAAATGAAGAGCGCTTCGCTATTTGAGAATCTCAGGCAGCCTTCTTCGCAAAACCAAGGCTATGGGTATTCCAATGATCCCTCCGATGACGATCTGAGCGACGTTGCCTGGAACTTCTGCTAATGCGCCGCCCAGTCCCCAGTCAAGCGGATACAACTCCACCAGAAAGTAGCCGATTATCATTTCACTTCCAGCCACAACTACCGCGAGCACATCACGGAGGACTCCTTTCTTGTCGGTAACCAGGCCTGCGATGAAACCTTCCAAGCCCTTTATGATCAGTGTGGGAATAACAAACAATGGAAATCCAATCATGTCTGCGATGGCTGAGCCTACTCCTCCTGCAAAACCGCCTACAAAAGGGCCAAAAGTCAAAGCGCTGACAAAGATCATGACATCTCCAACGTTGAAATAGCCCCCCATGGGATTGGGAATTCTGAGTATCAGAGTCCCCACGGTGACTAATGCCGTCATGATTGTCACAAGAGAAAGTTGAACCAAGGGTTTTTTGCTGCTCATCGCCTACAAGCTCGTTTCGCGGTGTGGTACACTTTGCTATTAAATCTTTGCTCTGAAGGCTGGGGATTCTCTGGGCCATTTGCTTTTGAGCTTGGACAATCGGAGAGAAGTTATAGGCGACGACAGACTAGGATACCGACGAATGTCGAGGGAGAAAGATTGAACATAAGTGATCTCTTGCCTGGCATGCGCGATGTAGATATGGAGCTGAAGGTGCTATCGGTTTCGAAGCCTAAACAGATAATCTCAGGCAGCGGCATTGAACATGAAATACTGGAAGCCGAGGTTGAAGATGAAACGGGCAAGATCAAATTGGTTCTGTGGAATGACCAGATTATTCCCCTTAAGGTCGGAGATATAGTCCAAGTAAGGAACGGCTTCGTATCATCATTTAAAGGAGAATGGCGAATAAACGCTGGAAAATCTAGCGAAGTGGAAAAGGTTTAGTCGGTATCTAATCAGGTAATCTCTCCACTTTCTCGGGCGCGTTCTTGAAATAGACGTCCTTCCCGGTTTTCAGAGCATCAGTGTACTTGACTTCGCCGTCTATGTAACAATCGGATTCGATCGTGACATTTTCTCCATATATGTTTTCTGCGTGCGCTCCGTTTCTAAGCAGGATCTTGGTTCCGTAGATGTCTTCTGCTCGGGCATCTCCTCCAATAATGACTTGGGCCGCTCTGATAGGTCCCCGAACCTTGCCTCTTCGTCCGATTTCCACAAAACGTGCTGTGATACCCTCGACAGTAATGATCGAACCGCCCACTTCTACGCGTTCTTCTGCTGTAGCGCTTCTTGATTGGAATACCCCGCCTACCTCGATGTTTCTTGCCGAGACATTTTCGTCGACTCTCACTTTGCCGCCCACTTCAAGGTTTCTGGAGAGCTTCAGTGACTTGCCCACTTCGACTTTGCCGCCGACTTCCATATCTTCGCCTTGGCCAGATCCGGTTATCTCGACTTTGCCGCCCACGTCAACTTCTCCGAATTCTAAATCTCCCTCAACTTTGAAAGCCCCTCCGACATTCACGTCGCCCCCTCTGCACCCACTAGCTAAGCGGACTACTCCACCTACATTGATCTTTTCGAACTCCAGTGCGCTTTCTGACTTGAAACTCCCGCCCACGTCTACTTCACGAATCTTCCCGCCACGCACTTTCGCCGTGCCGCCCACATCCAACTTGGAGATGTCCACTTCAGATTTTATTGAAACACTTCCGCCGACATCTATTCTGTCCGCTTGGACTCCTCCATCGGCTTCGAAGCTTCCGCCCACATCAATGTCTTCAGCTTTTGCATAGCCTTTGACCTTCAGTCTTCCGCCCACGTCAACTTTTCTACCTGTCAAATCCTCGTCAACTTTCAAGGCTGCGTCTACATCTACGCGTCTGGCTGTCATCTTCCCAAGAACGTCCAAGCTGCCATCTTCGACTTTTACACTGCCTTCGATTTCTAGATCTCCGCGAACTGTCACGTTTTCTTCAGCTTCTAGATTTTCGGCTGAGAGGCCGCATTCAAACGTATTGCCGCCTTCACAGTAGACTGTGCCAGAGACTCTCAAGGTGGGGGGATGCCCCGTTCCATTCACAACTGAATGTCTACCGATCTCTAGGTCTCCTTCGACGGGATCCAACGTCGTTGTGCTTCTTGGAGGGACAGAGGTTCTCCTGCTCATCACCCGTACCTCAATCAGGAACTGGATCGTCGTGACTTAAAAGAGGAACTCACGTTCTGTAGTCACAAGTTGTTACTACGAAGATGTCTCCTGAAGTCTTCAATCCGAGAAAAAGCGCGCATTTGACGGCCTACATAAGCCATAAATACTAATAGAATTATTTGTCTTGGTTGAGGTAAGACGGTTGCCAAAGAAGATTGCTACTGGCGTTAATGGCTTGGACGAGCTGGTTGACGGGGGGTTCCCAGAAGGGAGAGTAATCTTGGTTATCGGGGGACCGGGAACCGGCAAGACCATTTTATGTAGCCAGTTTTTGTACAAGGGGATCTATGAGAAGCAGGAAAACGGAGTTTTCGTAAGCCTAGACGAAAGCAAAGATCATTTCTACTCCGAGATGAGGCAATTCGGCTGGGACTTTAAAAAGGCAGAGGATGAGCGAAAATTCGCGCTAGTAGATGCCACTAGAATGTCACGCGTGGCCATGTTGAAAGAGAAGCTCTACAAAGAGGAGACTCGTAGTCTCCGAGGTAAGCAGCTATCTATCGATAAGCTAATTGAAGAACTGCAAGCGAAAATCCAGCTGGTCAAAGCGAAACGGGTTGCAGTAGACACTCTTCAGGCACTTACTTATCGATTTCCCGATCCCATAGAGCGAAGAACCGCCGTTGTGGATCTGATTGAGTCAATCTCGGATTTGGATGTTACTAGTCTCGTTACGACTGAACTGGGGTATCTAGGCCTCGAAAGGAGCGCTCTGGAAGAAGAATTCCTTGTTCACGGTGTGATTATGATGCAGACTTTGTTTTCAGGCGGTACCACAACGAGAGCGATACAGGTTGAAAAGATGAGAGAAGCTAAGGTTAATCCAAGCCTAGTCCCATACTCAATAGATCAGAGAGGCATTGAGGTCTTCCCCAATATGCCTTTGTTTGGGGAGTAGTCCGGCGAATCCCGAGACTGGAAAACTCGGATTTCTGTGACCACCCATTCGCATCTTTATGATTCATTTGCTAAAGGTAGCTTGCTTCTCAAATATCTCTGATTATACATTTTTCTAATCTTCAAGAATTTCTGTAAACCTTTTTCTGTTTCTTGCTCGTAGATATTGATCTCCCCTTCAAACAGACCCAGAATCGCATGGACTTCTTCTGAAGAATGCATCTGAGGATTCATTACTGCGAGGGTCGTGAAGCCTTTTGATTTGAAATCAGGGATTGCCGTGTTTAGCCATCTCCTAGTCTGTACAGCGTGATGCTGCAACAAGATGTCTGAAACGATATCAATGCAAGCTCTTCTTGGGCCTTTCTTTGACGCACCCAATTTCCTAAATGCTGAGGTTAATGCGATGCTAATATCGGTTAGATTCTCCACACCTTTAAGCTTGAATACGTTGGGCGAATCTGCGGTTATCATATCCGTCCGAGGGCTACATACAAACAAGTAGAAGTTCGAATGAGGTTCCTCTTCGAATGCATCCACGCCACTCGTCTTTGAAGTGACAAAAAACGTGGGCTGCCCCTTTTTCACACCAGTGTTCACAAACTTTTCTGTCAAGAGCTCTCTTTCATCGCAGGAAGGTGAGGTTAATATGACGGCGTAGTTTTCCGGCAACCCGCCAAACAGCATGCTGTCAAGATCCTTGTATCCCGTAGCAATACGATCTGGGAGAACCGCTTCCGGAATTCTCATTTTCACAGGCTCTTCCAGAGCGGCGAAGAACCTTTGCATCCGTTTGAATGTTTCTAAGTATCCTAGACCCCATTTCGTCGTTCTGTATTTCTTGTGACCACCCACAGTTGTTTCTCTAATGAACCCGTGCGAGACCAGTGACTTCAAGATCCTCTTCGCTCTGTCTACGGGAAGGTTAGCTCCGTAGGAGATTCTGGTTAGAGAGCAAAGCCCCTTCCTGACAATCACTTCTATGATGTCAGCGTAAATGTCGTACCTGGATCTTCGGCGCTTATCAGGCAACAGGCCGGCTCCTCAGAGTTTCCAAGAGTACATGCAGATACTTAATCTTAATTGTGATGGCCAACTCGGGGAACCATGAGCTGATGCGCCTTTCCGTTTCAAGCGAATTCAGGCGGGTGGGATCTCACTAGCAGGCTTGCCAGTACTATCCATCAGAGCCTTTATCCCAATCCACTGAACCGCGACAAAACCTATCAACAGCCTCAACCAGACCGTCAAGACTCTTATCAGCACCGTCGCGGCCGCGCTGACCCCGATGGGTACGCCGAATAACGAGTAGAGCGTTGTCATTACAATCTCCATAACACCGACTTCTGCAGGAATCCCGAGAGGAATCGATTGAATGGCACCACTGATAGAGTAGACAATCACGACTATGATAAGAGAGATGGGATTGCGAAGCGCCAGAAACACAAAAAACGACACTAGTACACTGAGGAGCCAAGCTACGATGGAAAAACTCACGGGCGGGGCTAGATTTGTGGAGTTTCTTCCCAAGGTTTCAATTGACTCACGGAAAACTCTCAACGCTTGTCTAGCTTTAGATTTCCAAGTTTCGGCTTTGAAGCGACCTCGTGAGATAAACTCAACGAAGTTCAGGACTGCATTGATTAGTTTCCACGTCAACTGCTTTCTGAAGATCAGAAGGAACAAGAAGATTAGGGAAATTGATGTGCCCGAGGTTACGAGTAGTACAAGGTTGAAGATTTCAGTTGGCATTCTGTATTTCAAGGCGATGAAGGCGACAGAGCCTGCAATCAGACTAGTTAACGTTATTATCATGCTGAGAATTCTGTGGCTAACTACGGAAGCTACAACTTTTCCGGTATTCTCTCCAGATTCCTTTGTCATGAAGTAAGCCTTTGAAACTTCCCCACTGATGGATTCTGCTGGAACCAGAAGATCGAAGAAGATTCCAGTCCATACATAGAGGAACGTCTTTCTGAAGGGGACTTTTACAGATAGTGGTCGCAAGAAGTAGTGCCAAGCCAGCGCGTAGAAGAGCACGTCTGCTAGGAGGGCTCCGACTGCCAATAGGTAGAAGGTGAGGTCAACTTTTTGAATGATGGAAATGATTTCGGGTATGCCGACGTAGAAATAAAGGTAGAATACGAAAATCGCCAGACCGATCAGCAGGATCGGGATAGATCTTCGGGTTGCTACCGGTCTTTCCAAGGTCATTTGCTGGATGCTCCGGCATTGCCACATGCAGATGGCGTTAGTGCATATTATGTTTTGCTTGATCCTCCGCTCTATGGCTGAATACTGTTTCGAAAATTGATTGAGACCTGTGGAGCATTGAATTGATGTTGTCAAAAGTATCTGAGCCAAGCGTAGGAAAACTCTCGAAAATCTTGTGTAACATAAGAGAAGAAATGTGTGGAGGAAAGTATGAGATACTCCTCTTGAGATGACGGGTGATCTCTTCGCCATGTACTTCGTCCTTCAAAAGAGGGCTAGCGCAACCTGCTGCTTTCAAGGAGGATATGAGGCATGTGACTTCTGCTAGAGGCTCACCTTGTGCCATTTCCCAGGAAGCTACGTCGCTTCCAGTCACCGCCAGCACGTGCTTCGCGTAAGCGGCCAAATCTTCTGCACAACACCGTTCGTAAAGGAGCCTTGACACTTCGTAGTCTTTTACAGCGATTGAGATTAGGTAGAGCAAGTTCGTTGCGTACTCTGACGAAAAGCGAAATTGATCAGCCAGTTCTCGAAGTCTATGCGGGAACGGAAGAATGTAGTACTGCAGACTGCCATGCAAAACCGAGTGTCCAACTTCGTGTCGAATCCCTCCAATTTGAACTAACTCGGGCAACTTCTTCATTCTTTCCACGCATAACATGATTCGAGGCAATCCCCGCCACGCATCATGCATCGCGAAGAACCGCTTGTGGAACGGTGCCGAGACAACACCGACTTTCTCGCCTTCCTCTGTTAGAAATGCCTGCATCGAATTCGAACGTTCAAACAGGTATAGATCGACCAGGCTGACGTCATGGGGTTTCAGCCGGTTGTAGCACTCTTGGACGAGTCCGATTATGAAATCTATATGTTCCTGTTCGATTTTGCCAAATCGAGATATAACTACCTCCGTACCATCTTCGCTTTCGGGTGTACGCCTGTGATAACTTGTCATCTGCTGTGGGCCTCTAGAAAAGTAGTTGAAGGCCACGCTCCTGATTTTAGAAGTGCGGTCTTGGTTTGCCAAGTCTCTTGTTCAAACAGGCTTTGATGAAGCCATAGTATTCTGGGTCTGGCTTTTTGGGTCTACTCTTGAATTCTCCATGAAACTGTGAAGCGAAGAAGAAGTAGTGTTTTGGTAGTTCCAGGATTTCCATTCTTTTGCCATCTGGGCTCTTTCCTGAGAAAATCATCCCGTTCTTCTCTAGAAGTTGCCAATATTGCGGATTCACCTCCCATCTGTGGCGGTGACGTTCACTAATCTCTTCAGAGTCATACAATCTGTAAGCCAGTGTTCCTTTCTTGACTAGGATTTTATGTGCACCAAGGCGCATGGTCGCTCCTTTCTGTGCTACATCCTGTTGTTCAGGCATGAGGTCGATGACTAGGTGGGGGCTTTCGGGGTTGATCTCTGCACTACTGGCATCTTCTAGGCCACAGGCGTTTCGGGCGAACTCGATGACTGCCAGTTGAAAGCCGTAGCAGATTCCCAGGAACGGCACACCATTTTCGCGGGCAAAATTTATGGCGCGGATTTTTCCCTCAGTGCCTCTTGGCCCGAAACCGTAAGGAACGAAAATTCCGTCATATTTTTCGAGGAGCTCTATTTCGCTTGTGTCGTGTTCAAATCGTTCCGCCTCGATGTAGTCTATTAGAACTCTGGCATTACACGCCGCGCCACTATGTCTCAGCGCTTCGTTCATGCTGATGTAGCTGTCAACCAGACCGGCGTACTTACCGACTAGGGCGATTTTCACTTCAAACTGGGGATTTTCTAGGGCGTCCACAAACTCGTTCCATCTGCTCCAGTCTGGTGTGTTTCCGTCCAGTTCCAAGCGTTTACAGACGAATTCACCCATACCTTGTTCGTCGAAAGTTACAGGGACTTGATATATAGTGGGGACATCATAGGAGCAGAAGACGGCCTCTCTAGAGATTGTGCCGAATAGTGCTATCTTTCTGCGGGCTTCGGAATCGATCATCCTTCTGCACCGTGCGACTATTGCGTCGGGTTGAACGCCTATGCGGCGCAGCTCGTTAACGCTGTGTTGCAGAGGCTTTGTTTTCATCTCATCCGTGACCTTTAAGATCGGAACTAGGGCTACGTGAACGTAAAGTGTGTTTTCGAATCCTTCTTCAAGGCGCATCTGGCGAATGGCTTCCAGAAAAGGTAGCCCCTCGATGTCTCCAACTGTTCCGCCACATTCTGTCAGGACGACATCTACCTGTGACCGTTCTGCGACCAGGCGGATGCGACGCTTGATTTCGTTTGTAACATGTGGAACAATCTGAACGCACCTACCGAGGAATTCGCCTTGCCGTTCTTGATCGATTACCGTTTGGTATATCTGTCCGGTCGTGATATTGTTTTCTTTTGGCAGGTCGAGATCGAGAAACCTTTCATAACCACCCAAATCAAGGTCTGTCTCCCCCCCGTCATCTGTTACGTAGACTTCACCGTGGATGTACGGGTTCATTGTTCCCGCGTCTACGTTCACGTAGGGGTCGATCTTTATGGTTGTCACATTGAAGCCGCGGACTTGCAGCATCTTTCCGAGGGACGAGGTGACCACCCCCTTTCCGACCGAGCTTAAAACGCCGCCGGTCACAAACACATACTTGATCATAAGTCCCCTCCCGTGATAACAGAACCATAGACTACGGCGCTCACTAAAATCCTTTTTCACGGAAGAGCCTATGAGCTGGAGTGCGTGGAGAGATTATGGGAGTATGGCGATTTTCAGGTCTCTTTTTGATTCAGTCAGCATTTCGAAGGCGCCATTAATTTCGTCCAACGTCATTTCTCGAGTGATCAGCGGTTTCACCTTAATCGCTCCTGATGTTATGAGGTTTAGCGCTCTCCTGAAGTGTACAGGCTTAGCGTGAAAAGTTCCTAGAAGGGTTAGTTGTCCGTAATGAAGCAGCTCTGTCTTGACAGTGATTTCAGTCTTAGGAGGACAGCCGCCGAACATTAAGACCGTGCCACCCTTCCGAACCATCTTTAACGCTTGTTCCCAGGTCGCAGGGAGACCTATAGCTTCGATTACCAAATCTGCGCCGTCCCCGTTTGTGAGTTTCTGCGTCCTTTCAACGGTATCCTGGCTTTTGGCGTTGACTATTTTCGTGGCACCAAGCTCTTCCGCGACTTCCAGACGCTCCTCGATGAGATCGCTGACTATGACTTCACTCGCGCCCTTCTTTCTGACCAACTGTAGCTGAAGAAGACCGATGGGCCCAGCTCCGATGATAGCGACAGAGTCTCCCGGTTTGATGTCTATCTTTTCCAGTCCGTGAAGGACACAGGCCAAAGGTTCGGCTACTGCCGCCTCAGGATATGACAACCCTGGTGGAATTTCCTGTGTGTTGAGCGTGACTATCCTCGCGGGAACTTTGATGTACTCTGCGTAGGCCCCCCAGAGCCACATCATGTCTTCACAAAGGTTGTAGTCCCCCCTTTGACACATTGTACAGCGTAGACATGGAGAGCTGTTTCCAGCCCTGATGCGCATGCCCTCTTTTAGCCACGAGATACCCTCGCCTACTTCTGCAACGTCTCCAGCCCATTCGTGTCCGAAGATGGTTGGGTGTTTGATAACTCCGTGTACGTACCCTCTCTGGTAAATCTTCAGGTCGGTTCCGCAGGTGGTTGCTGCTTGCACCTTTACCAGAATCTCCCCCACGCTTGGCGTCGGTATGTCGATGTGTTCGACGCGGAGGTCCTTGATTCCATATAGCAACGCTGCTTTCATTTTCCTCTGAGACAATTCGTGATTACTCCAGACGTTTGACAGCTTCTTTCTCATCTTTCCAGTACAACATCTCTAAGGCCCGTTGCTTCGAGATCCAAGTGTAGTCTACGACTTCAGCTCTTCCCGGTCGAACATTTTCATGCGGATCAGCTTCTACTAGGAAACTGGAGACCGTGTGTTGAACGTTGCCAAAGAAGAACCTGTAACTATGGATTTTATCTAAGATTTGCACGTTTCTCAATCCCACCTCTTCAAAGATCTCTCTTTTCAAGGCTTGTTTTTCCGTCTCTCCTGTTTCGACTCCGCCCTTGAGCAATCTCCAAGAGTAGCGATGCGTCTTGAGACCCAACTTCTTGACGAGTAAGATTTCTCTCTCGTCTTTGCTCCCGCGAAAGATTAAGCCCTGAACTTCGCTTCTGACTTTCATTGCTGGGCAACTCAGTCTCGATGCTTGCTCAGACTCCTGCACTCGTCACAACGACTTTTAAACATTCTCTGTCCTTAGAAGCCTTGGCGAAGGCCTCTTGGATGCGGCCTAACGGGAATTTATGTGTGATAAGCCCGTCTGCCTTGATTCTGCCAGTGCTAATGAGCTGTAATGCCCTTCTGGTTTCTATGTGAGATGTTGAATACGATGTGACGACTTTGATTTCTGAAAAGAAAAGCCTGTGAGGCTTCATGCGCGCAACTTCCTCGGGTTTCGCGGGTGCGAATATGAGGACGGTTCCTCCTCTGCGACAGATCTCCATTCCNNTCTCACTTTCGCAACAAGATTCTCACTCTGCGGGTTTACTATCAAATCTGCTCCAAATCGTTTGGCTGCGTCTAATCTATAATCGATGAAATCGCTTGTAACGACTTGCCCTGCCCCCTGCAGTCTAGCGAGCATGATGTGAATGATGCCAGATGGCCCCGCACCGATAATTCCAACGGTGTCTCCAGGCTGAATATCGCACTTTGATGAAGCTCTTAGGCAGCATCCTATGGGTTCAATCAGGGTGGCTTCTTCAAAGGGAAGATTCTTGGGGATTTTTAGTGTGTCTATTTGTACGTTGGGTGCTGGTACTCGAAAGTATTCGGCGAACCCTCCAGGGTGTATGTTTGTTTGGGCAAACTTTTCGCACATGGTGTAGTCTCCTCGTATACAGTAGTGGCATGTTAGGCACGCTACGTGATGATGAACAAAAACGCGGTCTCCAACATCAAAATTCTCAACTTCGTCTCCAACATCGACTATAACGCCGGTGGGTTCGTGGCCGAGAACCAACGGAGCTCGGCTTCTCAAGTACCATTCCATGAGGTCTGAGCCGCAGACGCCGCCAGCCTTCATTTCAACCAGGATTTCGTCGGAGCCAATCTCTGGCTTGGGCACTTCTTCTACTCTGATGTCATCAAGGTTATAATATAATGCGGCTTTCATTCTGATTCGATCGTGTTTTCGTAGGTGCATTCACTTAAGACTTTCTCGCTCGTTTTGGCTAGAAACGTTTTTTCGTTCTGGAAAAGCTTAACGGTTAGGGAGCGTCGCCAAAGTGTATGTAACAAACGTTGGTGATGTTGTGGAACACGAGATGGACAAAGCAGGAGCACATAAGGTGAAGGTCAAGTATCTTCTCCATGAGGGCGTAGGCGCTGAGAGNNTAGGCGCTGAGAGGCTGCAACTTCGGCTTTTTGTGGTCGATGTTGAAGGCTACACGCCTTTCATGAGGCATGCACATGAGCACGAGGTTTTCATGCTTAGAGGGAAGGCGCTGGTCCGAGGAGGTGGTCAAGAGGTGAAGGTTGTATCTGGAGATGTCATATTCGTTCCGTCCTACGAGTTGCACCAGTTCAAGAATGTCGGTGAAGAGCCAGTTGAGTTCCTGTGCACGAAGGAAACTACTTAGGCACTTTTCTTGTGGACCTTGTGTGTTTGGCTCTAATGAAGTAGTGATGAAGCATCCTCTAGAATGGTTTTCATCTTCTGTAGGAATCTAGCTGCAGGAGCGCCGTCCACAACTCGGTGGTCAAAGGATAAGCTTAATTTCATGACCGGTTTGGCAACGATCTCCCCTTTTGAGACAGTTGGTCGTTCAGCGACTCTTCCAACGCCCAGTATGGCGGTCTCAGGTGGATTAATTATGGGCGTGAAGACATCGACGCCGTACATGCCGAGATTCGTAATTGTGAAGGTTCCACCGGTCAACTCCTCTTTCGACAGCATGCCTCGTTTCGCTTTGTCAACCAGTTTCTCCAACATTGGGGCAATCTCTTCAATCGGCTTTTTGTCAGCATTCGGTATCACGGGGACTATGAGGCCCTTGTCCGTCGCTACAGCAACGCCAATGTTGACGGCGGCAAAGATCCTGATCTCATCTTCATCTAGCGTCGAGTTCATTATAGGATGTTCAGTCAATGCCTTGGCTACGGCTTTGACTAGGATGTCTGTGTATGAAACTTTCAGCTTCTCACGCAGCTTGGCAGCGTCTGCCATGTCCACTTCCATAGTTATGGTGCTGTGAGGGGCTTCTCGGGCGCTAGCGGCGACACGTTCCGCGGCTGTCTTTCTAATCCCCGCTAGAGGTATGACTTCTCTCAGTTGCGGCATGACCTGCTCTTGTAAGAATCTTTGTACGTCTTCCTTGACGATTCTTCCTTTGGGCCCCGTCCCTTTCACTTGAGTTAAGTCGATGTCGTGCTGTCTCGCCAGTCTTTTTGCGGCGGGCGAGGCGATCACGCGTTCCTTAGGCGCCTCGGCGACTTCTATCAGTTCATCGGGGGCTGCTATGATACCGAGGGGTTCGGCGACTCCTATATCTGTCCCTTCTTCTACGAAGATCTTGCGGAGGACACCGGATGCGGGGGCCTCTACGTCGTAGGTGACTTTTTCAGAGAGGACCTCTACTACTGGGTCCCCTTTCTTCACCGTCTCGCCTTCCTTTTTGAACCACTGGACTACGGTGCCTTCTTTCATGGTTAGACTCAGTCTGGGCATCAAGATCTTGGTGGCCAAGTTGGTCTCTTCCTAGTTGGTTTGATTACACAATCTCCTTAACAGCTTTGATTATTCCTTCTTCATCCGGCAACACGAACTGCTCCAAGGAGGGACTGAACGGTATAGGTGTATCGGGTTCAGCGACACGCTTGATTGGAGCGTCCAGATAATCCAGAGTTTCCTCGGCAACCATTGCCGCCACTTCAGCGCTTACACCTCCCGTCTTGCAGTCCTCCGTCACTATCACGATGCGCCCGGTCTTCTTGACTGACTCTGTGATAGTCTTCTTATCTAGCGGCACAAGCGTTCGAGGATCGATGACTTCCACATCAACTCCCTGCTTGCTGAGTTCATCCGCGGCAGCGAGCGCCTTGTGGACCATATATAGCGTCGCGACTATGGTGACGTCTTTGCCCTGCTTCTTAACGTCTGCCTGACCAAAGGGAATCGTATACTCCTCTTCTGGAAGGGTCCCTTCGATAGGGTAGAGAAGTTTGTGCTCAAAGAACATCACTGGGTTGTCGTCCCTTATTGCAGCTTTTAGTAGTCCCTTAGCGTCGTATGGGGTCGAAGGGACGGCAACTTTCAGTCCTGGAACGTGGGTGAACCAGGCTTCGAGGCTTTGGGAATGATGAGCTGCGACATTCACTCCAGCACCGAATGGCATCCTGATTACTAGGGGCACCTTAATCTGCCCGCCGAACATGTACCTCAGCTTGGCTGCTTGGTTGGCTATCTGGTCCATGGCCAATGTTGAGAGGTCTCCGAACATGATCTCGGCAACTGGTCTCATGCCGGTTATTGCTGCGCCCACGGCGACTCCTATAATGGCTGATTCGGAGATGGGCGTGTCTCGGACTCTTTCATCTCCAAACTCCTCGGCTAGACCCTTCGTGACTTTAAAAGCGCCTTGCCAGTATCTGCCAACATCTTCGCCGATTATGAATACTGAACTGTCCTTAGCCATCTCTTCTTGTAACGCTTCTCGTAGCGCGTCACGATACGAAACCTTCCTCATTTTGTCACACCTTAGGCGTATACGTCCTCCAACGCTTCTTCCGGATCGGGATATGGACTTTCCTCAGCGAATTCGACAGCTTTTCCTACCTCAGCAGCGATCTCATCCTCGATTTCCTTCGCCTTCTGCTCTGTTAACACGTTGTCTTTCAGAAGCCTCGTCTTGAGTCTTTGGATGGGATCTTTCTCCAACCACCGCTTGACTTCATCCTCAGATCTGTAAGTTGCCGGGTCGAATCGAGAATGCCCTTTCTGTCGGTACGTTTTGCATTCTATGAGTGTAGGGCCTTCCTCTCGTCTCGCTCTTGCAACAGCCTCACGGGCAACTTCGTAGACTGCGAGCACATCATTCCCATCCACAGCCTTGCCTGGAATCCCATAGGCAGCAGCCCGGTCAGCCACATTTACTATGTTCATGACTCTTGACTGACGAGTCCCCATCGCATACAGGTTATTCTCACAAACGAAGAGCACAGGGAGCGCCCAAGTTGACGCCATGTTTATTCCCTCGTGAAAAGTGCCTTGGTTTGAGGCGCCTTCTCCAAAGAAGCATGCCACGACTTGGGTTGTTCGTCGCAGTTTGATTGATAAGCCGGCGCCAGCAGCTATGGGGATTCCAGCGCCCACCACGGCGGTTGCTCCTAGCATTCCGACATTGAAGTCCGCAATGTGCATTGAGCCTCCCTTGCCTTTGCAGTAGCCAGTTTTCTTGCCCAAGATTTCGGCCATGATTTTGTCAAGTCTGGCGCCCTTTGCGATACAGTGTCCGTGTCCACGGTGGGTACTCGTTATATAGTCGTCCCTTCCCAAGTTAGCGCAGACACCGACCGCCACCGCCTCCTGCCCTGCATATAAATGAATAGTCCCCGGAACTAGGTTTCGTCCGTAAAGGTCATAGACCTTCTCTTCAAAACAGCGTATCTCCAACATCTTCCGATACATTTCAAGTAGGCGCGCTTTTTCCAACACCAATCCACTTCTTTCAGAACGACTTAGGATTTCCTGAAATCTCTGTTCAGTAGTTGCGGTAAAACAACTTCACCTTTTAACGTTATTGTTGAATATGCATCTGCCTTGCACTCCCGTTTGCTGGGAACGACTGTTACTGAATGATGGCTCTCGTCCTTGAACAGAAAGTTCATTTACAGAGTACGGTCAAGATTCAAGGGGAAGTATCAGGCGTTGATGGTTGGCATTGTTGGGAAGCCGAACACTGGCAAGTCGACCTTTTTCTCAGCGGCCACTTTGGCTCCCGCAGAGATTGCTAGTTATCCTTTCACGACGATAAAGCCGAATAGGGGAATCGGCTATGTACGGACGCCTTGCGTTTGCACCGAGTTTGGAGTAGAAGATAACCCTCGGAACTCGATGTGCTTGGATGGAACACGACTCGTGCCTGTGGAGTTGATCGATTGTGCGGGACTAGTGCCTGGAGCTTGGAAAGGCAGAGGATTGGGAAACCAGTTCTTGGATGAGACGAGAAAGGCAGACGCTCTAATTCACATAGTCGATGCTGCAGGCGCCACCGACTCCGAAGGAAGGATCTGCAAACTGGGATCTCATGATCCGGCGGAAGACGTACGATTTCTAGAGACTGAGATAACTATGTGGCTCGTCCAGATATTGAGAAAAGATTGGCAAAAGCTTGCAAGAACAGCAGAGGCTGGAAGTACAGACTTGGTCTCTCTTCTCGAAACTAGGTTGAGTGGTCTTGCGATAAAGAGGGGCCAAATAATCGAGGCGTTGAGAAAATCTGGGTTGAATGCAGAGAAACCGACTCAGTGGAGCGAAGACGAGTTTGCAGCGTTTCTTGATGCTTTGAGAGCAATCTCCAAGCCAATGCTTATTGCAGCAAACAAGATTGACCTTCCTCCCGCGGAGAAGAACGCGAAGAAGCTAAAGGACCTAGACTACACGGTTATTCTTTGCTCTGCTGAGGCTGAGCTGGCGCTGAGACGCGCGGCCGAAAAGGGATTGATCGACTACACGCCGGGCGACTGCAATTTCTCGATCAAGAATCCAGAGGAACTAACGAAAGCGCAGAGCAAAGCTCTGGAGGTTGTCAAAGAAAAGGTGTTGAGAAAGTTTGGCTCCTCAGGGGTTCAAGAAGCCATAAACATGGCTTTCTTCAAGCTCTTGGAGATGATTGTGGTCTATCCCGTTGAGGATATCGAACACCTCAGCGATCACACGGGGCGAGTCCTTCCTGATGCATATCTCGTGCCATACGGGACAACCGCGCGAGAACTGGCCTACATAGTCCACACAGAGCTGGGCGAGAGCTTCATCTACGCGATCGAGGCTCACGAAAAGAAGAGAGTGGGAGAGAACTATGTCCTAAAGGATCGAGATGTGCTCTCAATAGTCAGTGCGAAAAAGAGGGGCTGATTCTACTCTCCTGCCGAGCTGGAAATCCGCATATCTACTGGCCAAAACGTCGCTTGCGCCTTTGATACGTTCTGACGGCCCGTAGGAAGTCGATATGGCGGAAGTCTGGCCAGTTCACATCTAAAAAGCATAATTCGCTGTAGGCGCTTTGCCACAAGAGAAACCCGCTCAGTCGTTCCTCACCTGAGGTTCGGATTATGAGGTCTGGATCTTGCTTGGGCATGTGCGCAGTGTACAAGTACTTCTCAAAAAGCTGTTCATCGATCTCCTTAGGCGTCAGAATTCCGTTACTCACTTCCTGGGCAATCTTCCTAGTGGCATCAACAATCTCCGCCCTTCCTCCATAAGCCAGAGCCACATTCAAGAAGTGATCATGATAATCCTTCGTAGATTTCTCCGCCCGCCCAATCAGTTCCTGAAGCCCTTTTGGCAATAGGCGAGGTCTACCAATAACCTTGACTCGAATTCTGTTTTTGTGGATACGTTCATCCGAGAGAATCTCGAAGAGCTTTTCCTCAGCGATTTTCATTATCTCGCCGATTTCCTGCAGGCTGCGGTTGAAGTTCTCAGTCGAAAACGTGTATAGCGTAACCGACTTCACACCCAGATCTAGGCACCAGTCCAGCAAATCCTCGATTTTATCTGCACCTAATTGATGCCCAATCCACGGATTCAAGGAACGCTCAGACGCCCACCTTCGATTTCCATCTAGGATGATTGCAACATGCTCCGGCTTCGTGTCATTCTTTACTTGGTCCCAGAGCCACTTCTCATACAGCTTGTAGACTCCAAGTACGGATAGCAAACCTTTGAGCATCATTCAACCTCCAGTCGAGCCTCTTCCAGTGCGTGGGCACAGGGGCAATTACGGGTCTTCGGTAAATGTCCAATCGTTTCTCTTAAAACTTGCTGAATTATCGGCATCTTCTCTTCTGCAACCACTGACAACTCGTGGGCAGTCAATTGTGGCTGGATTCCAGCAGCCATGTTAGTGACAAAACATAATGTCGCGTAGCACATCTCCAACTCCCGGGCAAGCACCGCCTCGGGTGCACCAGTCATACTTACAACGTCGCAGCCTAACCGCCTATACATCTCGATCTCCGCTGGGGTCTCGTATCGTGGGCCTTCCGTACAGACGAGAACGCCCCTGTTCCATACCCTCGCGCTACGCTTCTTTGATTCCGTTGTCAGAAGATCTCGCAACGCTGGGCAGTAGAGCTGAGTAACATCAACATGTGTCACGGGGGCTTCCTCGTAGAAGGAGGGTTGCCGGAGTTTGGTGAAGTCGATCAAATCGTGTGGAATGACCAGGTCGCCAGGCTTGAATTCGGTATTGATAGCTCCGACAGCGTTTGTTGCCAAAACACATTTGACGCCCATTCTATGTAGCGCGTAGATGTTGGCTCGATAGTTCACTTTATGAGGGGGAATCGAATGATGACGGCCGTGACGGGGCAGAAAGGCGACGTCTCGTCCGGCAACTTGACCTGTTGACATAGTCGGTGGGAGTCCGTAGGGAGTTCCCGCTCTTATCTGTTCGCCGTTCTTCAGAAAATTTACAAGGCCTGTGCCGCCTATGACTGCGATCTCAGTCTTCTTTGAGTTCTTCAATCTCTTCTTTCCCCTTCTTGAAAAACTCAGCGAACTTCCTACGTGAGAGAGAGGTGATCAAGACGGCGGCTATTGTTAGAACCACGCCTATAACGATCGATATGACGAGTTCGGTGTAAACTAAAGAAGGGTCTATCAGGATAAGTGACGTTTGATAGAAGACTTGCCAAGACCATGCGACTACCACGGTTATGGCAACAGTTCGCAAGACTCTGGGGTCCCGTTCTAGATACAACCGGATCGTCCTGCCGGAGAGCGTGACACAGATGCCGATCGTGATAAGGGCTATTGACTGGGAAACGAAATGTCCTGCCAACCAAGGAACCAAGCCTAGCCATTCGCCGAGGAGTTCGGGAGGGGTTGGGAGCGTGTTGACGGTTGAATAGGCGACAAAGGCGCCTTGGTAGCAACCAATCGCAATCAATAGGATTCCTGTAGCCGCGGAGAAGCCCACCATCTGCACTCTAAGGGGCGGCGGGGAGAACTCTCTCATCCATCTGTAGAAGTTGCGAGCGATTCTGTCGAGTCCGAACCCTCTTATGAAGAGGAAGGCGCCGAAAACGATGAGGATAGCTATCCCAGCGGCGTATAGAGCGCCGGCAAGAGCTAAAGCGCCCAAAATCACCAGGAGTATTCCAGGCAAACCTAGAGCGATTTTGGAATAGCGAGGGTTTTCCCAGAGCATTCTTAGATATCGTGAAAAGAGCGCGGCGGTTTGCTCGATGGATTCGCTGTGTTTCACCACAATTCTTCGAACTGACGTCACAGGTACTCTCGATTCGACTAAGGGTAGAACGGCTTCGTCAGTGTAACCATCCGCAACAAGGACTACGTCGCTTGCGTGAAACGTCTCCAATACGTTTGTGAGCTCTGAAACCAGCTTTCTATCTGCTCCTACGCCACCTAACTCAGAACCAGCAATGGTTGCGACTTGGCATTCGTGTTGTTCTTTACTTCCTTCCTTCAACCGGTCAAAGATTCTGACTGCTTCAAACATCGCATTTGCGTCTGGTTCCTCGGGATCTCGTAGGGCTAGACTGAGAGCCGCGTCTATGTTCTGCTTTCTTCCAACAACAGGTGTCTTCACCGCGGCTTTCACGCCTAGGTCGTCGTCTCGGTCAACGCAGAGAACTAAAATGCGTTCTAGTTTTCCCTTGGAAGTCTTTGGCATCGCTGCTATCACATTCATCTCTGGCTACTGGACACTTTAATCTTTCTTCGGCTTCGTATGGCTCCAAACTTTGCACATGAGACTTCGAGTTAGATTAATCCTTTTTCAGATAGGAATTTGAATTCTTCCCATGTCAGCTTCTCGCCACGTTTCAGTTTCTCTAGTGCTTTTTCTTCTAGCTCTTTCCGGAGTTCTGTCTCTCGCTTTGTTCTCCTCTTCTCCTCAGCTTCTCGGATTCTCTCCCGCGAGATCTTGATCTGGTCCCGTATGCGTTTGCATTTCTCACTTAGATCACGCGCCTTCTGTCTACTCTGAACATATCTTTGATGTGCCTCATCCGCCCTCGCTTGGAGAGATTGCGCCTTCTCCAGGGTTTGAAGCACTTGTTCGTGGAATGACTGGCTCTCTTCAGCGAGTTGCGATAGTCTTTCATGGTAAGTCTGAGCTTTGGTTTGGAGAGCTTTTTCTTCTGCCAGCAGCTGCACTAAGGTCTTCTGCAATTCTTGTATGCGTACATGGATTCGAAGCTGGCCTTCAAGGATGCCGACTCGGGCAGCCAGCTGCCTCTCCTCCTCGAGAGTGTATGCCGTCGTCTGTATCTTCCACTCCAAGCTCTCGATCTCTTTTGCGATGTTGTGCATATTCCTTTTGTCTTTCTTCTTCTCGAGAGCTACGATCTTTCTCTTCGTTTCCACAATTTCTGGGTTCTTCTCTCTGCGCTCTTGATGCGCCTCTTCCCGTAAGCGTTTGAGTTCCTGAACTTCCTCGTTTAGTTTGTCTCGCTTTTCTGTGAGAACGCTCGCCTCGCTTCGTAGCTCTCTAATTCTCTGATGTAGGGCATCTCTTTCTTCTGCCCATCTTTTGGCGTCTGAGTTACGCTTGCTCCGTTCTTCTTCTAGTTGAGAGAGTTCATGAGTCTGTTCTTCAATTGCTTCTCCGAGGGCTTCCAGCGTTTTCTCCCCCTCAGGTATGAGCCAAGCCTGTCTTATTGTTGGTTGAAACAATCCTTGGCCTCTTGTTGGCGGGAGTTAAGGGGGGTGCCAATCTTCTTCTGCTCGTTTGCGGGTTATGCGATGGTTTCTTACATGCTTTTCGTATGCGCGTGTTTGACCTTAATCATTACGGTTCACGATCGCACTCGAAAGTCTCTTCAGTAGCAATCACCTGAAAAAATTCCTGAAGGATTCGGTACGTTAATCCCCAAATGACACTGTCTTTGAGAACGTATGCGGCGACCTCTCCAAAGCTTAGTCTGGCGACGCCTTTGTGTTGGACGAGGTCTTCTGGGGAAATCCAGACGAACCGTTCCAACTCTTCATTCAATCTGATCGTTGGCTCATGTTCAAGAAGGACGACAAAGGGAAGAACCCTCATCTCAGGTCTTCGTGTTGATCTGAAGGGTGCCATCACCCCTAGAAAGCGGCAGCGATCAAGGAGGTTTATGTTGGTCTCCTCTAATGTCTCCCTAATCACAGTCTGTTTCAGATTTTGGTCTCTCGGATCACGCTTTCCTCCAGGAAACGCCATTTGCCCTGACCAAGGATCGGTGGGGCTCTCAACTCT
>JABAOH010076267.1_pt2 | contig 32813 bp, 33 predicted proteins | sample 7062181 | NCBI WGS metagenome assembly JABAOH01 (sample SAMN14538630, study PRJNA623070) | marine sediment metagenome | biome: marine biome [ENVO:00000428]; feature: marine pelagic biome [ENVO:01000023]; material: deep marine sediment [ENVO:00002113]; isolation source: pool of 5 deep marine... | reverse complement strand
TCGGCGGCGATGGTCGAGCGGACGCGCTCGCGGGTGGCGGCCGTGCTCGGCCGGGCCGCGGCGAGGCGACGCGTACGGGTGGGACGGATGGAGCGGTTGGACGACTTCGAGTCGGGTTCGTTTCATCTGGTGGTGGCCCTCGGCGTCTATCACAGCGCCACCTGCCGTGAGGAATGGGATCGGGCGCTGAGCGAGACGGCGCGAGTGCTGGTCCCCGGCGGCCTGGCGCTGGTGGCGAGCTTCAGCCCCCGCTCGGACCCCGGAGGTGAAGGTTTGCGCCGGGTCCCGGGCGCGCCTCACGTGTACGAGGGCTTCGAGGCGGGTCGCCTGTTCTTGCTGGAGGCGGAGGAGCTGGACGCCGAGATGGCCCGTCACGGTCTGTTGCCGGTGGTGGCCAGTGAGACGGTGGAGACCCCCACCGAATCGGGGCAGCGGGTCACGGTGAACGGCCTGTATCGCAAAGGAATCGAGTGAAATGGCGGGAAGCTGTTGTCACTGTCGGGCCGTGGAGGAGCAGTTTGGCGGAGCGGTCGCGGAGAAGGACCTGCGGCGGTATCGCCGCAAGGGCCCCGACCGGACGACCGAGATCATGCTGGGAGCGCTCAGGGCGCGCGACCTCGCGTCGGCGAAGGTGCTCGATGTCGGCGGAGGGATCGGCGTCATCTCGCACGAGTTGCTCGCCGCGGGCGCGGCCGCTGCCACGCTCGTTGAGGCGGCGTCGGCTTACATCGCGCAGGCCGAGGCGGAGTCCAAACGCCGGGCTCAGGGCGATCGCATGCGCTTCGTTCACGGTGACTTCGTCGAACTCGCGCGGTCGCTGCCGGACGCCGATGTGGTTGCCCTCGACCGAGTCGTCTGCTGCTACCCCGACTACGAGCGTCTGCTCAAGGCCTCGGCCGCCAGGTGCCGCCGCTGGTTCGCTCTCAGCGTGCCCCGGGCGCGCTGGTATATCAAGGCGGTCATGGCGTTGGAGAACGCGCTCCGGCGCCTTCGCGGTAGCTCGTTTCGCACGTTCGTGCACCCCACCGAGGCGCTTCACGGCCTGCTCGGGGCGGCGGGTATGGAACGGAGCTTCCATCGCGAAACGTTCGTCTGGCAGGTCTCACTTTATTCCCGCGTGAGTTAGAGCGCCCTGGCCCCGCCTAGCCGCGGTCGCTGGCCTGGACGAGGCCCGCGTCCTTCTTCGGTTGGATCATTTGGCCTCGGCGCGCCCGGGCGACTAAGTTGGGAGCCGCACACCGGTCAGGGCCGAGCCGCGACGACGACACGAGCACTCGATGGAGCATGCGATAGTGCCCAGAGAACTAGCGGGCCCCTTTGACCCGAATGAGATCCGACGGTTCCTCGACACCTTCATGTACCACGAGGCGGCGTTTCTCGTGGACGAAGTGATCGAACTGGACGCTGAACGTCGCGAGATCCGAGCGCGGCTCGACACCACCGGCAATCTTACCTACACCAGCCAGCAGCGCGTTACCCCCGGCCACCCCGCTCACGTGGCGGGCGGCGACCTCATCACGATCACCGGCAGCCTTGGATGTCTTCACGCCTGGTTTTTCTACGGCTGCCGCTGGGATGAAGGCTGGACCGGATTCGGCTACCGCATCCATCGAGCCGACTTCAAAGAGTTGGCAGAGATTGGCCCGCCCCTCGAGTTGACGTCGCGGGAGCTGCAGTCGCGCGCGGGGAAGCGCCGGGTCGTGATCCGCTATGAGTTCGAGTTCCGCCAGGGGACTCGGCTGATCTACTACGGCGATCAATCGGCGATCTTCGTCAAGGACAGCTTCGGGCTAACCGCCCCAGCATGAGCGGCGCTCTCGACGCGACGGGGTCGAGAAACGCCTGGCCCAACGCTAGCCACGCGTGTCGGGCGCGGCCAGAGGCCTTGTTTTCACCTGTCCCTCGAGTCAGAGCTTCGTCGTAGTCGCGGAACACGGCGGTGTGCGGGTGGATCGGCTCGGTCAACGCCATGAACATCCGAGCCATCCCGTACTGGACGTCGCTGCCTACGAGTAGCTTGTGCGACTGCAACGCAGCCGCTGGGCGTTCTCTTGAACGATGGCGGCCACACGTCGTATGGTCTCGACCGAATCGGGTGGATTCACCTTGCGACTGTCGACCAGCACGGGCAACCCCGGCGCAATCGCCGGATCGCTCTTGCGTGCACGGAGGCTTTTTTCCTCTTCTTCCGCACTGGTTTTTCCCTCACGGATTACGACCAGTATCGCCAGCTCGTTGTCGACGACATGGCTGACGGGCACGGCCTCCTCCTTGTTCTATATTCGCATCTTCGAGTTCGAGCGCCGACGAGCCGCTGGCACCCTGCGCCCCGCCGGCGGTGATGAACCGAAGTGTTCGACGGCAACCCTGCTACTGAACCAGAGATCGCTTGGCGCGTTGCGTTAGAGCCACGATTGTGAATGTGTAATAGGAAATAGTGGGGGTAGCCAGGAGGCGGGGGGCGGGCTCCGAGGCGCCGATCGGCTTCGAGGCCGGAGAACAACCTGCGCAAGTCGAATTGGACGGAGGACAGCATGTCCCGAGTCGTTCATTTTGAGATCCCCGCCGACGATCCCGCGCGGGCGGTAAAGTTCTACGAGAAAGTCTTCGGCTGGAAGTTCCAGAAGTGGGAGGGGCCCATGGAGTACTGGCTCGTCTAGACCGGGCCCGACTCGAACCCCGCCATCGACGGCGGCTTGATGAGACGCCAGCAACCAGGCGCCAGCATCGTCAACGTGGTGGACGTGGCGTCGGTCGACAAGACGGTCGCGAAAGTCGAGAGCGCCGGCGGGACGATCACCGTGCCGAAGATGGCGGTGCCTGGGATCGGCTGGGTGGCTTACCTCCAGGATCCCGACAACAACGTGTTTGGTCTGATGGAGGCGGACGAGTCGGCGGCCTGACCGGGTCAGAGCGCGGGCCGCCGGCGTCGTCGCGTCTGTTGGCTCGCCCTCAGCATGGCTAGCACTTCGGCCTTTACGCGCGACGCGGGCGAGGGCCTCTTCATCGACGGGCTTGCCGTGCCCGAACTTCTCCGGGCTGCCGTTCGGGCTTATACTTCCTCGCTGGGCCGGGGGGAAGGATTCCTGATGTGCGGTCAGTTGGAGGGTCGGATGACGCTCGCCCAAACGACCCAGAAGTGTGCTAACCCGCGGCTCGAATCCTGACAACCGGCGGACCGCGGCCCTGGCAAGCGTGAGAAAGCTAGAACCAGACTTCTCGTGACATTAAAACACGACACCGGCGGGCGTGTGCTCGTCACCGGCGCCGCTGGCTTCATCGGATCGCACCTGGTCGAGCGCCTACTGCGCGAGGGGCGGGCCGTGTGGGGGTTGGACAACTTCGATCCCTTCTATGGCAGGCCGATAAAGGAAGCGAATCTGGACCACGCCCGCCGCCAGCCAGGCTTCCACTTCGTGGAAGGCGACCTGCGAGACGCGGGGCTGCTCGGCGCCGTTTTTTCCGACGCGCGGCCCGACGCCGTCATCCACCTGGCCGCGAAGGCTGGCGTGCGCCCGTCGATGAAGGAGCCGGCCGCGTACTGCGATTGCAATGTGATGGGGACCGTGCGGCTGCTGGAAGCGATGCGCGCGGCAGGCACGAGCGCTCTGGTCTACGCCTCTTCATCTTCGGTGTATGGAGTCAAAACCGAAGAGCGCTCCTTTTCTGAAGACGACGATGTCGACCGGCCTGTCTCGCCCTATGCGGCGACGAAGCTGGCAGGAGAGATGCTTTGTCATACTTACTTTCATCTCCACGATCTCTCCTGCCTTTGCTTGCGACTGTTCACCGTGTACGGTCCACGGCAACGCCCCGACCTGGCGATTCACAAGTTCGCGCGCCTGCTGACGGACGGGCAGCCGCTGCCGGTTTACGGCGACGGCAGCGCGCTGCGCGACTACACCTTTGTGGATGACTCGGTAGCTGCCGCGTGCCTGGCGCTGAATCGGCTCGCGAGTCGGTCGGGCGGCCCCAGCTTCGACGTGGTGAACATCGGCGCCGGGCGGCCGATCACCGTGAACCAGCTCGTCACCCTGCTCGGCGAGGCGATGGGTGTGGACCCGACCATAAGGTCGCTGCCGGAGCAGCCCGGCGACGTGCCACGCACCTGGGCCGATATCAGCAAGGCGCGGGATGTCTTGGGCTACGAGCCTGCGGTATCCATCGACGAGGGCCTCGGGCGGTTCGTTGCCTGGTTCCACCAACAGAATGAGCGAGCGCTCCTTTCCTAGCCGGCGCGTCTGTCTCGTGCTGCTGAGCGGGATCGGCGATGTGGTGCACGGCCTTCCGCTGGTCAACGCACTCAAGCGGGACGATCCCGAGCGCCGCATCACCTGGGTGGTTGAGCGGTCGCCGGCGCCGCTGCTGGAGCCGCATGCAGCGGTCGATGAGGTGGTGCGCTTCGATCGGCGACGTGGGCTGAAGGAAGTCCGAGCGTTGCGTCGCGAGCTTCGCGGCCGACGCTTCGACGCGGTGCTGAATTGCGGCATCTACTTCAAGTCGGCCATACCGACTTACTACACCCGGGCGCCGGTTAAGGTGGGCTATGGGCGCGATCGCGCGAACGACCTGGTCTGGATGCTCGCCAACCGGCGCCTTCCGCCGCGCGGGCCCCGGCACCGGCAGGAGATGTATCTAGAGTTTCTCGAGTTCTTGGGTGTGAAGGCGGAACCGATCGAGTGGCGAATCGCCATCACCGACGAGGAGCGTGAAGCTCAGAGCGAGTTCTACCGCAACCTCAACGCCCAGCGCGTGGCGGCGATCGTACCCACTTCGGCGATGCCGGCCAAAGATTGGCCGCCTGAACGGTTCGCCGAGCTGGCTACCGCCCTCGACCGCCAATACGGGTTCCGGGTGCTTTTGCTGGGCGGCCCCGGCGAACGAGAGCAGCAGCGCGCTCGTGAGGTGCAGGCGCGCACAGAAGCGAACGCGGTGTGGGCCCTGAGCGCGGATCTCCGCCGCCTGGTCTACCTGCTAGACGGCTGCGATCTGCTCATCGCACCCGACACCGGACCGCTTCACATCGCCCGAGCGCTGGAGACGCCGGTGATCGGCCTTTACGGCCACACCGACCCCCTGCGCGCCGGCCCCTACCGCGCCTTTGAGGATCTGACCATCGACCGCTACAACTACGAGCCCGACGGGCGGAGCTACGAAGGGCCGGTGGAGCGCCAGCACCCGGCCCGCGCCGGTGCTCGCAGCGAACGGATGGAGTTGATCCGCGTCGCGGACGTCGTTGGGCGGGTGGAGCTGGCGTTGGCGCGCTACATCGGCGATCATAAAACGCGGTGCTGAGTCCGGTTTTGCAGGTCCCGAATCCGCGGGTCGCCATCGTCATGCTGAGCGCGATCGGCGATGCGGTGCATGTCCTGCCGGTCGCGAACGCCCTCAAGCGCGCGGTCCCGTCGACAAGGCTCGCCTGGGTCATCCAGCCATTGCCGTACAAGCTCGTGCATAATCACCCGGCCATCGACGAGTTCATCATCTTTCACCGCCGGCGTGGACCGCGAGCGGTCGCGGAGTTTCTGCGGACACGGCGCGAGCTGCGCGCTCAATCGTTCGATCTCGTGATCGACCTTCAGGTCTATTTCAAGGCGGGTTTACTCACCAGCTTCATTCGGTCGCCGGTGAAACTGGGCTTCGACCGGGCCCGGGCGCGCGACCTCAATTGGCTGTTTACGACGCACCGCATCCCGTCTCGTGCCAATCAGCACGTGCAAGATCAGTATTTCGAGTTCCTCGAATACCTGGGCATCGAGCCGGAACCTCTCGAGTGGGGGATCGTGATCACGGCCGAGGAACGAGAGCAACAGCGACGCTTCTTCGACGCGATCGATCGGCCGGTGTGTGCCGTCGTCGTGGGTAGCAGCAAGCCCGACAAGGATTGGCCACCTGAACGCTACGGCCGCTTGCTCGAGATCATCGAGGGCGACTACGGTTTCCAGACTGTGCTCATCGGCGGCCCAGCGCCGCGGGAACGGGTGGCGGCTGCCGAAGTCGTGCGCCGAAGCCGGGCGCGTCCGCTGAACGAGCTGGGTGACGATCTGCGAAAGCTCATCTATCTCGTGGATGGCGCGGCTCTGCTGGTCAGCCCCGACACCGGCCCGCTGCACATCGCCCGGGCGCTGGGGACGCCGGTGGTGGGACTGTACGGCTACACGAACCCGAAGCGTTCGGGACCCTACCGGATGTATCAAGAGCTGGTGGTCGACGGCTACGCGCGCCAACCCGGCGAGGACTATCCGATCAGCATGGAATACCGGCGCGATGGGATGAGTCGGATCACGGTGGAGATGGTGGCGGAAAAGCTCGAGCTGGCGCTCAGCAACTACATCAAGCGCACGTCTGTCTGAACGACTCGGCCGACTCCCGGTTCTAGGTTTGACTTAGTCACGTCCAACCCGAGCATGCCCAGATTCCTGAGACGACTTGTGTATCGGCGCCGCCTGATCCGGATGGCGAAGAGCCGATACCGCCACTTGCTCGAGACCGTGTACCGACGACGCTGCCGCACACTGCTCGAGATCGGCACCTACGATGGCGTTCATGCGCGACAGATGATCGAAACCGCGGGCATCTTCCATCCCATCGAGCAGGTCGCGTATTTCGGGTTCGACCTGTTTGAGCGATTGACGGATCACGATTTGGACTGGGAGTTTTCGAAGAAGCCCCCGCCAGCCGCCGAGGTGACACGAAGGTTGGAGGAGACAGGTGCCCAGGTTCGACTGTTCATCGGCTACACGTCCGAGACGCTGCCGGCGTTCGTGCAGGAGATCACGGGCACGGGCACCACCGTTGATTTTGTCTTCATCGACGGGGGCCATTCGATCGAAACGATCGCAGCCGATTGGGAGCAGATCAGAAAGGTGATGACCGCCGACACCGTGGTGCTCTTCGACGACTACTACACCAACACGGAACCGCAAGTCCAAGCTGTTGGCTGCCAGCATCTGATCAACTCATTGAACCGCCAGCAGTATGACGTGGAGATTTTGGAGCCAGAGGATCACTTCGAGAAAGACTGGGGCACTCTGAAGGTGCGAATGGCTCGAGTCACCTTGCGCTCCGGCTAGACGCTCAACCTGGCTGTGTGACCCTCCTGCACGGAGTCTCAGAGTGGCTTAACCGCCCGCGTGGCTGGTACGACGGTCACGTCTATTCGATGGATTGTTTAGCTCTTCCGCGTCTTCCTGGCTCGTACCCAGTACGTGGCTGGGAAGTTTTTCGCCCGGGTGTCGATTGGCTCCACATGTTGAATCTCATATGAAATTCTCAGCATATGCCTGATCCCGTATTCAGTGAATCTCCAGTAGTCGTTCGGAGCCATATGAATCGCCTGCCGAAACGGTAGGCCCAGCAATAACGTCCCGCCAACTTTGAGAATTCGAGTGATCTCGTTGAGCCCATCCGTTACGTCGTCTACATGTTCCAGGACGCCGCTGCAGAATATGCAATCATACGATTCGTCCTTTATCTGCGGCATCGAGCGAACATCGAGTGTGAGGTCACAGCCGAAATCGTGAGAGAAGTCGGATGTCGTATAAGAAGATGCTTTGACAAAATAATCGCTGTAGTGGTTGCCCTCTCCATCCGCGTCCGTCCCGCTGCCGATCGACAACACGTCACCTTCGATCGTGCGGCAATGCTGCCGAAGCCATCTGTTGCTGTGTCTTCTCGCTCGGGAAACTTTGCCAGGGCCCCCGAGGATGCCCGGCCGCAACAGGGACGTGCGAATCTTTCTCAGAACACTTAGAAAAAGCATGTCTGATCGCCCTTCTCGACAGCGGGTGAAGCTTATTCGCGAGCGACAAGTCGTCGCGTATTGACAGCTACGTCTGAAACCAGGCCGCCGCCCGCGGCGCCTCTTCCTGGCCCGCCGTGGTGGCTCGTCGGACGAGCTATGTGCGCGTCCCCTACCATAGCCGGTGGGTTGGTAGCTGTCGACCGTTCAGCGGATGGGGCGGCGAGGCGGCTTCGCCCGGCGGCACTTAATCATCTATCGGCGACCGAGGCTCAAGGCTTACGGGGAATCTGGGAGCCTCGTACATTGCCTCTTCCGGCACGGCTAACTGCGCGCCCGACATCAGGCTGCTGAGCGATGCATCGGATCCTCATCCTCACCCATGAATTCCCGCCCTTTCACGGGGGAATCGCCACGGTAGCCCACGGCCTGGCGAGCGGAGCAGCGGCGATCGGTCACGAGGCGCGCGTTCTGGCTCCGGCTTATCACGGGAACACCGCTGAATGGGATGCGGCGCAGCCGTACGAGGTCTCTCGTTTTCCCGGCGCAACGTGCAGCGTACTGAGTCTAGATAAGCTCGCGAAGTTCACGGCGCGCTGCCGTCGCGAGATCCGGCTGCGCAAGCCCGACATCGTCCACGCCGTCGACCCGCCCGCCCAGATGGCTCTGACGGCGCTCTCCAGGATGCGCTTGGTGAGAACGTACTTCTTCACCGTATACGGGACCGAGCTGTTGCGTTACCACAATGACTTGAGCCCGCGACTCTGGATGTTCCGGGCGTTTCGGCGCGTCGCCTGCACCTCGGCAATCAGCCGCAGCGTGCGCGAGATCTTGATCAACACCTTCAAGGTGCGAGAGGACACGGTTTTCGTGTCCTACCCGGGAGTGGGGCCACGCTGGTTCGAGACCCCGAGCACGGACCGGGCGCAGGTGCGGGCGCGGTGGGAGGTTTCACCTGACGAGACGGTCGTGCTCACCGTGGCCCGACGCGTCCCCGATAAAGGTCATCAGCGGGTCATAGAGGGCCTGTCGCTGCTGCCCGCTTCGCTGCGCCGGCGGCTAGTCTACGTGGTTGTCGGCGGCGGTCCCGAGGACTACGCACGGGACCTGAGGGCCAAGGCGGAGTCTGGATCGGTGCGGCTCCTCATGCTCGGGGCCCTCGGCGACGACGAGCTGGTAGAGGCGTGCGACGCCGCCGACCTGTTCATCCAGTTGAGCCAGGAAACGCCCAGCCGCTTGGAAGGTCTGGGCCTGGTTTATCTGGAGGCCGCGACCCGCGGCGTGCCATCGATCGCCTGCGATACTGGAGGTGTGGCGGAGGCGGTGCGCCACGGAGACACGGGAATCGTCTTGCCCTATTATCCGACGGCGGAGCAGGTGGCTGAGGCGCTGATCAGCCTGGCCGGGGAGGACGGAGTGCGGGCCGAGATGGGCAGGCGCGCACGAGAGTTCGCCGCCACCTTCACCTGGCGACGGAGCGCCGAGGAGGTCTATACGCGGTTTGCCCAGGCGCTGCTAATCGATCGCTAGTCCTCGCGATCGGCGGAGCGGTACGCCGCGACCGTTTCCCCGAGAACCTTCTCATACCGTTCGACCATAAGCTCGCGGCTGAACTCCTTGACCGCGCGCTGCCGCGCCGCGGCGCCCAGGCGCGACCGGCCCTCCGGATCCGTCGCCAACCAACGGATCGCATCGGCGACGGCGCTGACCTCTCCCGCTGGGACCAGCAGACCCTGGATGCCGTCATCCACCTGCTCCCGATGACTCGTGGCGTCGCTGAGGATCAGGGGAAGCCCACACGCCATCGACTCGGTAACCGAATTAGAGAAGCCTTCGGCCTCGGACAGGTGAGCGGCGGCGTCGGCAGCGCTCAACACCTCGGGTATATCGTGACGGACGCCGGCGAAGATGACCGGGGCGCGGAGCTCGGTTGCCAGACGGCGAACCTGTGGTAGGGTAGGGCCGCCGCCGGTGATCAGAGCGTGCACGCGGAGGCCGGCTGGCAGTGACGCCACGGCCCGGACCAGCGTCTTTACGTTCTTGCGCGGCTGGATCATCCCGTGGAAGCTGACGACGAAGGCATCTTCCGGGATGCCGAGCTCAGTGCGCATGCGCGTTCGCGAGCTGGGGAGAGGTCGATAGCGGCGAGTGTCTTTGCCGTTGTGGATGACCTCGATTCTCAGCCGCTGCAACCAGGGTAACTCTGCGAGCAGGCGTTCACGCATCGTGTGGGAGTTGACGATCATCGCCTGGATGGCTCGACCCCAGACGCGGCGGTAGATCGGACCGTCTCGGAGGACGCTGGGGGCGCCATGGCGGTGCACGATGGGGAAGCCACCAGCCAGCCGGCGCGCCGCCACGCTCAGCTTCAGGTCCTTTCGCTTGTCGGCGGGCACGAGGTCGTGTCGCGCCCGCCGATTCAGGTTGGCCAGCTGCAGCACGCGGTAGGGGTTCAATTCTGCGCGTATTCCGATCGGTCTTAGGGTCAACCGTTCGTCACCCTCGAGCTGTTCGCGAATCGCGCTGTCGGGGTGGCAGACGAGGACGACGTCGTGCCCCTTATCGGCCAGCCCGAGGCCGACCTCCGCCGCTACGAGGACCTGGTGGTGGACGGCTAGGCCCGTTACCCCGGCGAAGACTATCCCATCAGCATGGAATACCGGCTCGATGAGATGGCTCGGATCTCGGTCGAGAATGGTGCGGGAGAAGTTCGAGCTCGCGGCTTTGAAGTACGTGTCACCGGCGCGCCGGTGATCGCGGCGAGGCGGGCTCCGGTGCTTTCGCCCCCCGGGCGAACTCCGCGAAGAAGGCCTCGTAGCGTTCGATCATCGTATCACGGCTGAACTCTTCGGCTGCCCGCTTGCGAGCGGCCCGCCCCATACGCATCCGCAGTTCCGGAGCGCGCGCCAACTTCAGGATCGCCTCGGCGATCGGCTCGGCCTGCCCCGGTGGCACGAGAAATCCGTGCACGCCATCGTCGATCTGCTCGCCGTGACTGGTCGCGGCACTGGCGATCACCGGGAGACCGCTTGCCATCGCCTCGAGCACCGAGTTCGGCATGCCCTCGGCGGTGGAAAGGTGGACGGCGGCGTCAGCGGCGCTGAGTAGCCGGGCAACGTCAGTGCGGAAACCGGTGAAGGTGGCGGGTGCCTCCAGCTTCGCCGCCAACGCGCGCACCTCGTCGATCATCGGCCCGTCACCGATGATGCAGGCGTGGACGGGTGTGCTCGCCCTAGCCCGCGCGACTCCCCGAATCAGCAAGTCGACGTTCTTCCGCTCCTCCACCCGGCCGTGATAGCTGACCAGGAAGACGTCTCGTGGGACGCCGAGCTCCTGCCGGATGTCTTCGCGCAACTCGGGTCTCGGCCGGTAGCGGGTGGTGTCGACGCCATTCGGGATGACGCGGATCGGCTTGCCGGCCAGCCACGGAGTCTTCTCCAGTAGCAGCGCTCGCATCGCCTGCGAGGGCACCGCCAGCGCGCGCACGCCGCGCAGCCAGAACAGCCGGTAAACGGCCGTGCTGCGCAGTTGATGTGGCGCCTTGTGCGCCTGCACGAGCGGGATCCCGCCGGCCAGCCAGGCGGCCGCCGCGCCGAGCTTCACATCCTTCGTTCGGTAAGCGATGAGAATATGCGGGTTTTCGCCTCGAAACAGACGCGCCAACCGGATGACGCGCAGAGGGTCGAGCTCGCCGCGGATCCGTATCGGCACGATGTTCAGTCTACGGTCTTCGTCCAGCCGCCGGCGCAACTCGCTTCCCGGGTGGCAGACGAAGGTCACCTGGTGGCCGCGGTCGGCCAGGCCGGTGCAGAGCTCGAGCGACCAGTTCTCGGCTCCACCCCAATCTCGGGCTGAGTTCAGATAGACCAGCCGCACATGCACTCTCGCTCGACGGGCGCGCCGTCTCGGCTCGAACCGCCGCGCGACCTCTCGCAGTCCGCGGACTCGCCAGCGGTGAATCTTACCGGCCGGCCGGCGGCACCCATAATGTGATGGCCGTGTTGAGCGGCACAGCTCGATAATCGTGCATCCGGGCGTAATCGAGCAACGGCTGCTCGAGATCTTCCGGTTCCACACCCAGCAGGATAGCCGCCGGCGGCTGACCGCGCAGGAACTCGTCCAGGTCGGCCGGCGCGATGGCGCGGTGCGTAGAAGTACTGAGTGAACGAAGGGGTCGGCGCCAGGGCGCCGGGGAGAGAGAACCCGGCGACGGCGAGCATGGGGGACGCATCGTGATTCCAGGCGCGACCGTAGGTGTAACTGAACAGTGGATTGCCCACTAGGAGGACGACGCACCCCAGGCCGACGCCGACTCTCCATGCGCGATCGGCGTCAGTGAACAGCTTGGCTGCGTACCCGCCGATCAGGGCCAGCATGATCAGGCTGCAGACGACGGAGAAAAGCCGGGCGGACAGGAGCAGGTGTTCGGTCACAAGGAAAAGCAGCGAGTAGGGGGCGATCGGGTGAAGGACATGGAAATAGGTGTAGTCCAGATGGGGAACAGGCCCTGCTTGGCGAGGAGGTAGTCGCTGGCGACGAACCGTGAGGCGGCCGACCGGTGTCCAGGGCTTTGTGTGGGCCAGCCGTCGCTGGAGCAAGCGTCCAGACCGCAGGGCCATGTTGTCCCGGCCGTCTGGAGTTACGAGTTCAGGCGAGGTACGTCTCCACCGTCTCTCGCAGCACGCTGTCGTAGCGCTTGACCATCCGATCGCGACTGAACTCGCTCACGGCCCGTTCGCGCGCGGCTTTCCCCATTCGCCCGCGACCGTCCGCATCGTTGACCAACCAGCGGATGGCTTCGGAAACCTCCTGCCAGCGATCGGGCGGGATTAGCACACCCTCCACCCCATCCTCGACCTGCTCCGTGTGGCTCGAGGTGTCGCTGATCAGCATCGGCAGGCCGCACGCCATCGCCTCGATCGCCCGATCCGAGAATCCCGCCTCTGTAGAGAGCACGGCCGCCGCGTCCGCGGCGCTCAGCACTGCGGCGATCTCCTGGCGCGTGTCAGTGAAGATGACCGGCGCGCGCAACTCCGCCGACAGGCGCCGCAACTCAGCCCGAGCGGGACCACTCCCCACGATGAGCGCGTGCACTCTCAGCTCGACAGGTAACGCAGCTACCGCCCTGATCAGCAGCTCGCCTTTCACCGTAGGCTCGAGCGTTCCGTGCAAGCTCACGATGAAAGCATCCTCGGGGATGCCCAGCTCCGTCCGTACCCGCGCTCTCTGCCCGGACCTGGGCCGGAAACGAGAGATGTCCTTGCCGTTGTGGATGACGTGAGTGGCTACGGTCTGAAGCCTGGGCACACGCTCCAGCAGGCGGCGGCGGCCTGTGTCGGAGTTCACCACCAGCGCCTGCAGCCCACGCACCCACGTGCGGCGGTACGGCCCGTCGTCCTCCGGCTGGCTCGCCGCTGCGTGACGGTGCACGATGGGAAATCGGCCCAGCAGCCGGCGCGCCGCGAAGCTGAGCTTCAGGTCCCGCGGCCGTGTGGCGAGCACGAGATCGGGCGTGGTGCGCCGGTTGAGGGCCGCGAGCTGAAGGACGCGGTAGAGATTGAGCTGGGAGCGGATCCCGATCGACCGGAGAGTCACACGTCCATCGCCGTCAAGTTGCTCGTGGATGGCTCCCCGGGGGTGGCAGACCACGGTGACGTCGTGCCCGACCTCTCCCAGGCCGAGAGCGACGTCGACACCTGAGGCGACGCCGCTTTCCCAACCGCGTGCTGAATCGAGGATGATGATTCGCATACAGGATCGATTACACTTGCCGCGCCATGGACACGGCGCGCGGTGTGCTCTCGTGGCCGGCTGTATCGCCGCCGACGATTTGGCGGTAGACGTGCTCAATCTGCTCGGCCATTCGATCGACGCTGTAACGCTCGGCGAGCGCCGCACGGATCGCCTCGGCGTCGCGGCGCGCTGCCGCGCGATCCTTCAGCAACCAGATCAAGTCGTCGGCGAGACGCAAGGCACTGACTCGCGCCGGCAGGTGGCCGTGATCGGCGAAGCAGACGGCGCGCGCGCCCTCCAGATTGTCGGGCGTGACGATGCCGAAGTAGCCGGTGGAGCCGAAGGCGATGGTCGGCGTGCCGCAGGAGAGCGCCTCGATCGCCGTGCTGGCGGCGGCGATCACGACGTCGGCGGCGTTCATCACCTCGGGTATATCAGCGCCGTGCCCCACGACTGTGGCGACGCGCCGTCCCAGGGAGTCGTTCACGCGCTCCACGGTCTTGAGGAGACGGTCCAGCTGCGGCCCATCTCCGACGAAGACGAGGTGAGCCGCGGGGACATCCTCAAGCAACAGCGGCAGTGCCTCGAGCAGCGCTCGCGCCGGCCGCGCCTTGCGATGGCTGAAGCGGCTCACGTTGACTACCAACCGTGCGTCCTCCGGTAGCTGCCACTCAGCGCGGATTCGGGCGCCGTCGAGGCCGGGACGAAAGCGGTCGGTGTCGACGCCGAGGAAGCTGACGCGTACCCGGTCGGCCGGGGGGCCGAACGGTCCTACTACGCCGTCACGGCCGGCCTCGCTGACCGTCAGGACGGTATCGCCCCAATCGCGGAACAGGGCGCGCTTGTACCAGGGCCGCAGCCCATGCACCGTCAGCAGGTGCGGCACGCCCAGTGCCCGGGCGAGGGGCGCGGCGAAGCGGGCGGCGCCGTAGTTGTGCGTGTGGACGAGATCGACGCTGCCCGGCTTGACCCGGTCGGTAACCTGGCGGCGGCCCGTCTCATCGAAGGGGACGCTCAGCAGCTCGGCGCCCGCCTTCCGGGCCTCCTCACCGAAACCGCCGCCCTTCTCGTTCAGCAGGATGACACGGTGACCGCGCCGGATGAGACCCATCGCCAGTCGGCTCACATGGGTTTCGACTTCACCCACGCCGAGCTTCCCGGTCGCCTCCAGTACGGTTAGCGTTTCCGGCATGACAGGCACGCTCCCTTCAACCGATGCCAGTATTGTGCTTCTGCGGTAACCAGGAAGAATGATAGCCGCCTGTCTCGCGGTTCAGAAGGGCCCAGGCGGCGCCCAGCTCTGAGCGCCGGTGGCACAATCTTTCAGTAAGCGGACCCCTCGAGCCCATCCCTGCGTCCGAGGGCGTGCACCGCGATCAACTGTTGCGGAAAATCTGAGGCCGGCCTTACTTGTTCCTCAGCACAGGAATCGACACACGACGGTGGTTTGAGGGTGCGGTGGACGATTTCAACTCAAACTCCGCAAAGAGATGAACCGTCGCATCGCGGTGATCCTGAGCACCTACAATCAGCCGGAGCACTTGGAAAGAGTGCTCTGGGGATATGCGCGCCAGTCACGCCGGGACTTCGAGTTGATCGTGGCCGACGATGGCTCCGGGCCGCAAACCCTAGCCGTGATTGACCGCGTAAAGGCGGAAACCGGTTTCGAATTGACGCACGTTTGGCACGACGACATCGGCTTCCGTAAAACGGAAATCCTGAACCGTGCCATACTCGCCACAGACGCCGATTACTTGATCTTTTCCGATGGGGATTGCGTACCGGGAGACGACTTCGTCGCAGCACATGCCCGGCTTGCCCAGCCGGGCCGGTTTCTCTCGGGAGGGGCGCTGCGGTTGCCCGCAGGGCTCACTGACATAATTACGGTGGACGACGTCAGCAGCGGACGAGTCATGGACCGGCGCTGGCTCCTGCGGAATGGCTGGAGGCCTGGGCGTCGTCGGCTTCGCCTCCTTCGGTCGCAGCGCCTCGCCTACTTGCTCGACTGCCTCACGCCGACCGCACCCACATGGAATGGGATGAACGCCTCGACGTGGCGGCGACATCTCGTCGAGGTAAACGGGTTCGACATGGACCTCGGGTATGGGGGCGAGGACCGGGCGCTGGGAGAGCGGCTCGAGAACCTGGGGGTGCGTGGCAAGAGCATTCGTTTCCGGGCGCCCCTCCTGCACCTGGAGCACGCTCGGCCATATCGCGATGCAGAGGTGGAGGAGCGGAACCGACAGGTCCGGCGGCGGATCCGGAGGAATCGCGAGGTGCGAGCACGCCTCGGCCTGGCGGAACTGCCAGCGAGAGGCGGAACGAGGACATGACGGCATTCATGGCCGGATCGATCGACTTGCAGCAGAGCCCGGCCAGGTTTGATGCCGGCCACGCTACCTCGATCCTGCGAGTAAGATGAACTACTCCGACCCGCGCGCGCCACACGGCGCGGCGCTACGGGATTATTATGGCGGCCTAACCGATGCGAAGCTGACGCTGCACAGCAGCCTGGGCGAACACGAAGAGATTCCGGTGAGCGTATTCTTCAGGGGGCCCGAGGACTATTTCCCGTTCGAGCGTGTGGCGCTGGCGCGCTGTCATGGCCGTGTGCTCGATGTCGGTGCGGGCACCGGGGTGCACAGCCTCTATCTGCAAGCACGGGGTTTGGAGGTCTGCGCGATCGACGTGCTCCCGGAGGCGATTGAGATCATGAAGGCGCGTGGTGTGCGCGATGTCCGGCTCGTCGACGTCCGCGAGTTTGAAGGCGTCCGCTTCGATACGATTCTGATGATGATGAATGGGATCGGGATACTCGAAACGCTGCGGGGTCTCGATCGCTTCATGCGCGATGTTCCGCGCCTGCTGAACCCCGGCGGTCAGATACTGCTCGACTCGGGGCCGGCGAACGTCGTTGGCGACCCCGGGGATGCCGCCGAGGTCGTCGACTACGAAAGCGAGGGCTATTGGGGTGAGGCCTGGATCAAGCTGGAATACCGGGGGGAGGAGGCGCCTCCCTTCCGCGAGCTCTACGTGGACGCCCAGACGATGACCCAGCGCGCCGAGGCCGCGGGTTGGAGGTGCGAGGTCCTTCACCGGGATGAGTTCGGTGCCTACGTCGCGCGGCTGACGCGACGTGCTCCCGCCGGTTGAGTGGCTGACCGATGTCAAAGCTACGCACGTACGTCACGTTCAAGAGCGCCGCCTTCAACACTTCTCAGCCGCGGGAGTACTTTATCAATCCGTCCTGCTTCGGCGATGACGTGGCGGAGTGGCTGATGGGCGGGCTGCGACGACGGGGCATCTCTACAGACGACGCCCCGCGGCAAGAAGATTTCGGCTGGTACTTCTCCTTTCATATCGATGGGGTAGACCACGATTTTGTCCTGGGCTATCGGACCGGAGATGGCGACGAAGCAGGTTTCTGGATCGGCTGGCTGGAGCGGAAGGTCGGACTCGTCGCTTCTTTGCTCGGCGGCCGCCGGCGGGGGATCAAGACCGCCGCCGCCGAAACGATACACGCGGAGTTGGCCGGCTCGAGTCAAATCAGCCACGTTCGCTGGCACTACGAGGACGACTTTCGCGCCGGTCGAGAAGGTTTGGGCGCCGCCAGCCCGCGGCCCGGATGAGCAATTGGAAGGCGTTCGAGCGACGGGCGCCCATACTGAGCGTGGCGATCTTGATGCTCACGAGTGGGGCGGGCTTTGGGCAGGTCGTGCATGAGCGCTACCAACCGCTCGACGGTCATCTCCCCATCGGGCCCGAGCCTCAGCGGGCCGTGCCGCTGACGGAAAAGGGCCACACGCTCGTGCTCCCCGACGGCAACGGCCCACCGCTCGCCGTCTTCGTTTTTCTCGACCCCCGGCGCTTCGACGGCTGGGGGGCACCGACTCCCGGCAGCTTCGACCACACGGCCCTGAGCCAGGGCGTCGGCGTGCTGCACCTGACGACCGGAAACCCGCTGGACTTCTTTTTCGATCCGGGCACGCTGCGGGATGTGGCGGAACGGCTGCAGAGCGTGCTCGAGTCGCACGGACTGCGTGACACACCGCTCTGTTTCGCCGGGCTCTCGCTCGGAGGTACGCGGGCGCTCAAGCTGGCCATCTTTTTGCGCCAGCATGAGGATGCGTACTGGGCGGCGCCGACAGCGGTGGCGCTGGTCGATGCGCCGTTGGACATGGTCCGCCTGTGGGAGACGGAGCGTCGGGCGGCCCACAACGCCTTCCACCCGGCCGCCGCCGACGAGGGGCGCTGGGTCACCTACCTGCTCGAGAGCCACCTCGGCGGTACGCCGCACGAGCAGTTCGAGCGCTATGTGGAGTACTCCCCTTACACTCACTCCGCGCCCAACGGTGGGAACGCCATCTTTCTTCGCGATGTCGCGTTGCGGGCGTACCACGAACCGGATGTGAACTGGTGGATCGAGAAACGGCGTAAGAGCTACTACGACATGAACTCGATCGACCTGGCGGCGCTGGTCACCGAGCTCGAGCTGCAGGGCAGCGACAGGGTCGAGCTGGTGACGACGCACGGGGCGCGGGAAGGTTATGACGAGGGGTCTTCACCTCACAGCTGGACAATCGTCGACGACGCGGAGTTGGTGGAGTGGTGTCTCGCGCAAAGCGGCGGCTGACATCAAATCGCTCAAGCGGGAAGGTCGGATTAGTACTTGAGCCCAGCCAGCTGGATCCCGCGTACGAAGTAGCGCTGTGTGAACAAGAAGAGGACGAGGATCGGGACCACGGCCGTGACGGCCGCCGCCATCTGGAATGGCCAGTTGGTGAAGTAAATGCCGTGGAAGGCGGCGATCCCCACCTCGACCGGGCGCATACCCATCGAGCGGGTGACGATGAGCGGCCAGAGAAAGCTCTTCCAGGTCTCGACGAAGGAGAACAGCGCCACGGTGGCCAGCGCCGGCTTCGCCAGCGGTAGCGCCACCCGATAAAAGACCTGCCACTCGCTCGCCCCATCAACACGAGCGGCGTCCTCCAGCTCTCGGGGGATGGAAAGAAAATACTGGCGCATCAAAAAGATCCCCCACACGCCCACGAGTTCGGTGACGATGAGCCCGGCGTAGGTGTCCACCCAACCCGCCGCCTGCACCAGCAAGAAGCGCGGGATAAGCAGCACGATCACCGGTACCATCAGGTTGGCCAGGAAGAGAATGAACACTCGCTCGCGGCCGGGGAAGCGAAGACGCGCGAAGGCATAGCCGGCGGTCGAAGCGGTAACGAGATGCCCGGCCACGATGAAGGTCGACATGATCGCCGAGTTTAGGAAGAAGCGCGCGAACGGCGCCGCGGTCAGCGCGTTCGGATAGTTACTCCACACCGGATCCGCCGGCAGCAGGCGCGGAGGATACCCATAGACCTCGAACTCGGTCATTAGCGAGGTGGAGACCATCCAGAGGAAGGGCACGAGCATCGTCAGCCCCAGAAGGATGGCGAATCCGTGGACGAGCCCCCGCCCGATCTTAGCCTCCATCGCCTGGATGCTCACAAGCGTGGAGTCGGGCTGAGCGCCGCCGCGGGCTCGGCCGCTCGGTCCGCGGATGTGAGGGGCGTCTCCGCGTGAAGTATCCATCATCACTAAGGGGTCACCCTGCGGCCCAGCAGCCTGAACTGGAGCAGCGTGATGGAGAGGATGGCCGCGAACAGCACCCAGCTCATCGCCGAGGCGTAGCCCATACGCAAGAACTGCCAGGCGTTCTGATAGATGTGATAGACGATGACGTCGGTGGCTCGGAGCGGCCCGCCCTCAGTCATGACATAGACGAAGGTGAAGACCTGAAAGGAGCCGATGATCGAGGTAACCAGCACGAAGAACGTCGTCGGCTTGAGCAACGGTAGGGTGATGCGCCAGAAACGACGCCAGCGGCCGGCGCCGTCGATCATCGCCGCTTCGTACAGCTCGTTCGGTATCGCCTGAAGGCCCGCCAGGAAGATGACCATCTGGAAGCCGATGTGGATCCAGACGGCCATGATCATTAGCGCGGGCAAGGCAGTGGCCGGGTTGCTGAGCCAGGGGTACGGTCCCAGCCCCACCAGCCCCAGCGCCCAGTTGATAAATCCGAACTCGGGGTCGTACATCCACTGCCAGACGATGGAGATCGCTACGAAGCTCGTGATGTACGGCATGAAGAACACGGCACGCAGCAGCGCCACGCCCCGGAACGAGCGGTTGAGCAAAAGGGCGACGGCCAGCGACAGCATCATCGTCGCCGGCACGTAGAGCGAGTAAAGCAGGGTGTTCTTTGCCGCGTTCCAGAAGGTTCCATCTCCGGCCAGCTGGACGTAATGGCGGAGCCCGACGAAGGGCTTGACCGGCTCCACCAGATTCCAACCATGAACGCTCAAGTAAAACGCGAAGAGCAGCGGCGCCGCCGAGAAGACCAGTAGTAACGCGAGTGAGGGCCCGATGAAGGTCCATCCGGTCACCGCTTCCCGCAGCTCCAGAGCGCTGCCGGCGGCGCTGGCGTGGCTTGCGAAGATCAGGGCGCCGACGGCGAGTAGGCCATAGAGGCCCGCGAGCCAGAAGAGGACGGCTTTACGAGAGTCCTCGAGCGGTGGTGCCAGCAAGAAGAGGCGCCACTCATCGGAAAGGTCCAGCCGGCGGTAGGCGCGGCGATCGTCGCCCAAGCGCAAGCGGCCCGCCGGCGATCCCAGTCCGATAAGCGCTGCAGTCGGCGTCTCCCGAGTGGCGGCGGCGATGGAGTCGCCGCGCATCACGACCACATCGAACCCGCTCAGGCGCGAGAGCGCGTTGGCCGAGAGAGTGGCGGCTGAGGGTAACAGCCCCGCCGTTGGGCCCAGAGCCCCCCGCACCAGGCGGGCGCTCATCTCGAGCGCCGCGTCGGTTGCCCGGCTTGAAGCCCCGTTGTCCACGGCGACGAGCCAGGCCGCCGCCAGCGCCGCCGGAACCAGAGCGCGGGTCAGCCCCCGGCGAAGCGAGCGTGCGCCTGCGGGTCGGGTCGCCTCGGACCCGGCGCGCCAGAGGATGCCGGCCGTCGCCAGGGCCGCCAAAACCAGGGCCAGCGCCGGAAGCAGGGGAAACCCAGGCGTGGCCGGGGCGTTCGCGCCTGGACGTACCAGCGCCGTGCCGATGACATCCCAGTCGTCGAAGTCTTTGATGGGTGCGGCGGCCGCGCGCTCTCCTTGCAGCCGCGCGCTGATCGGCCGATCGAAGCTTGCCAGCGAGTCACGCAGGGAAGGCGGGAGATTTTCCGGCCAGTCGATCCAGGCGGGCGGGACACGCGTATCTTCATAGTAAAGCGCCAGCTCGTAACCGCTGGCGGCTCGAAAGCGTTCCGTGAGAGCGGGCTCCAAGGCGAGCAACACGACCGTCGTGCGCTCGCCGTCGAAAAGGTAAGCGAGCCAGCGCACCCGCCCTTCCAGGCTGACCAGCTCCGCCACAGTGGCGCCTTGTCGCGCGGTCGCCAGTAACGCTTCGCTGCGCTCAGTCTCCGGGGTGAGCGGTACGATCGGCGAGTCGACCGGGAAGGAGCCGACGAACACCTCGCGGTCGAGCGCGGTGTTGCGCTCATAAAAGGTGTACCGCTCGATCGACAGGTCGGAGGCCGCGTCGGCGAGTGAGGCGGCCGATTCCGCGAGGCGTCGACGGAGACGCGCGCGCTCCCAGCGGATGTACTCGGCAGCGCGGGCAGCGGCGTGCCGGTCCAACTCCGGCTGCAGGTCAGCGCGGCTGCGATGGGCGACGGCGATCCCGACGACAGCGAGAACCAGAGCTGGCATCAGGACCAGCAAGTAGTAGGCTGGTCGCAAGCGGCTCATTCGTTTCCGTCACTCATCGTCGGCGCGCGGTTCACAGTCTTGAAACGTAGGTTCAATCGTTGGCGGGCGCGGCGAGTATTTCATCGATCCGTCGCGCCACGTCGGTCGTGACCTCGTGGATCGGTTCCTTGGCGAAGATGACACGATCGAAGATGTCGGGGAGGAAGACCTCGACGTGCGCCCACTTTTCCACGCTCGATCCCCACGACATGCGCCCGTAGCGCGCGGCGGCCAGGAAATCCTCCTCCAGGCCCAGCTCGTCGGCGGCCGCCGCTTCTTCGTGGATGGCGCGAAGCGACGGAATGGCGAGCCCGTAGCTCGCGCGCTGACTTTGCGCTTCGGGCGACGACAGGTGCGCCGCGAGCTCGACCGCGAGCCGTTTGTGCCGGGTGTTGTGGGGCACCGCCCAACCGGCGGCGTAAAGCACGGTGACCGGCTCGCGATCGGCGTAGCGCGGAAGGGGACGCACCGCCACCCTGACCTTTCCCTCGGCGATGTAGCGGCGAATGCTGGGGAGCCACCAGTGACCGCTGGTCACCATCCCGATGCGACCTGTCAGGAAGAGGTTGCGCTCCATCCCCTGCTCCTGCCGCTGCACGTCTACGGCTGGGACCACACGGTGCACCTTGACCAGGTCAGTGAGAAACTTGATGGCGCGCTCGGTTTCGGGGCTGTTCAGATACCCGCTGGCGCGGCGACCGTCAGGACTCAACACGTCGCCGCCGGCCGCCCAGACCCAAGGTTGCCAGAGGTAAAAGACCCGGCGTAGCAACGTTCCGAAGGTTTCGGGCCGGCCGTCGCCGTCGCTGTCGAGGGTCAGGCTCTGGGCGATGGTCAAGAAATCGTCCCAGGTCCAGTCGGGCTCGGGGAGCGCCACGTCGGCGGCCTCGAACAGCTCGACGTTGCAATAGACGACGATGGGGTTGAAGTCCTTCGGGAACGCGTATAGGCCGCCGCCCCGTTTGAAGATCTCGAGTACTTGAGGATAGTAAGCTGAGGTGTCGACGCCGATGCGCTCGAGATAGGGCGCGACGTTGACTAGCAGATCTCGAGCGATGAAGGGCGCGGCGCCGAAGGAGCCGTTGTCAAGCAACGCCACGTCGGGGGGCGTACCGGCCACGATGGAGGTCAGCAGCCGCTCACGGTAGTTGGCGGAGATCGACTCGTACTCGATGTGGATCTCTGGGTGGCGCTGTTGAAACTGGTCGAGAATGCGCTGCTCGATCTGGCGTTCCTCGGGCCCTGCCCATGCCATGACCCGAATGACCGTGCGCTCGCCGCCTCGGCAGGCCGTGGCTGCGAGCAGCACGAGTGCGGCGATCAAACGGTGTAAGGGGCGTGTTCGCATCAGGGCCCGATCCGCACGCCGGAGGCGCCACTGAATAGATGCACCTTCTTCGGTGGGATCTCGAGGCCGACGCGCTCCTCCACCGCCACCTGCACATCAGCCGGCGCTCGGGCGACGGCCAGCTCCCCGTCGGCCGTGGTCAAGTGCACGAAGACTTCACTGCCGATGGGCTCGACCACGCGTACGGTCGCACGCAGGACACCGTCGCTGCCGAGCTGCAAGTCTTCCGGCCGAACACCCAAAGTCGCTGGACCGCTGGAGAATTCGCCGCTCGGCGGCAGTTCTAGTCTGAAGCTGGCCCCCCGAAACTCCCAGCCGCCCTGGACGCTTCCCAGGGTGCCCGGAAAAAAGTTCATCGCGGGCGATCCGATGAAGCCCGCGATGAAAAGGTTGGCGGGTCGGCGATAAACCTCCAGCGGCGTGGCGCACTGCTGGAGGCGGCCCTCGTTCATGACCGCGATGCGCTGTCCCATGGTCATCGCCTCGACCTGATCGTGCGTCACGTAGATGATCGTGGCGTTCAGGCGGCGGTGAAGCTGGGAAAGCTCCGCACGCATGCCGACGCGCAGGCTGGCGTCGAGGTTAGAGAGCGGTTCATCGAATAGAAACGCGCTGGGCTGGCGCACGATAGAGCGGCCTAAGGCGGTGCGTTGCCGCTGACCTCCGGAAAGCTGACCGGGTCTGCGGTGCAGCAGTTCGCGTATGCCGAGGATATCCGCTGCCGCCTCGACCCGCTCGCGGATCTGCTCCTTGCCGACTCCACGCACCTCGAGGCCGAAGGCCATGTTCTGGTACACGGTCATGTGTGGGTAGAGGGCGTAGCTCTGGAAGACCATCGAGATATCGCGGTCACGCGCGGGGACATCGGTGACGTTGCGGTCGTCGATGTAGATCGATCCGCGCGTGGGGTGCTCGAGCCCGGCGATCAATCGCAAGGCCGTCGTCTTCCCCGAGCCCGACGGCCCCACCAGCACCATGAACTCGCCGTCCGCGATCTCGAGACTCAGCTCGGCGACGGCGACGGTCTCTTCGAACTCTTTGGTGAGATCACGCAGGCTGACGTGGGCCATGAAGAAAGAATAAGACGGCCCGTCGATGCCCGGCAATTGGACAGGGCTGGACCACGGCAAGCTCGCTAGTTCAAGGCGCGCGGACGCAGCGATGGCTGTGTCGCGGGTTGCCCCATGACTTCGGCTGAACGTTGAAGGCGCCGCTGTAACTCACGAAGTAGGCGCGGTCGGCATCGAACTCGTCGGCTGACCAGTAGTAGATCGGTGCCCGGTCCGGGGCCCAGAGGGGCGTCTCCTTGTCCGGTGTGCGGTCGCACGAGGCGCGGCCGCGGGGCGCTGCAAGGATCGATGTGGCGCGTACGCAGTTCGCGTTCTCGTTGTGCCGCATCAGCGAACCGATGAGCTCGTCGGTCGTGGGCAGGCGCCAGATGTTCTGAGCCTCGCTCAGCAGCGTCAGACCGTCGGCGCTCAGATAACGGCATAGCCCGGTCGCCGCCATCTCGGCGGCGTCGGCATGGCCTTCCTCATAGCCGGGCTTGTCCTCAAGCCCGATCGGCGGCACGCCGTAAAGCGCGATCCGATCCCAGGATGGATAGCCGCCCCACGGCTGTTTCCAGTTCCAGCCCGGGCCCTCGGGAGCCCAGACCAGAGTCACGCGATTTCCGGCGATCAGCCGAGTACCACGCTCGCCGTCGTCGTGTCGTGACAACAGGACGGGTAGCCAGTACACGGACCAACCGAGGAAAATGAGGAGCGGCAACCCGACGGCTGCTACGAAGCGAGCGTTGCGGCGCAGCCAGCCGCCGGTCCGGGTCCAGCCTTCCCTGCGTGACAACCGCCGGTGCCGCCCCTCGAAGAGGAAGAGCACGCCGATCACCACGAGCATCCCACTCAGGGGAAAGAGTACCAGCAGTTGGCCGATATCGAGGCCCGAACGAAGGCGTGGACCCAACCACCAGGCGGTGAAGGCGCCGCCGATGATGATGATCAGCCAGCCACCGACGCGAGGCCAGGTCAACGCGATCAGGGTGAGGAGCAGGCAGACCCCGGCCGGGATCAGGTAGGCCAGCCGAATGTACCACGCTCCCCACCACCCCTCGTAATACAGCTCGCCGACGCTCCAGAACGTCCAGAGGAGCGTGACGACGATGATCAGAGCTGTGGCCACATACCCAGGAAGGGCGCGGCGAAGCCGTCGGTTGTCGAAGAGGCGCGAGAAGCTCGAGTACAACACGGCGGCTAGACGATGAGCGCGACTCCGGCAGGGGGGCTAGACAATGAACGCGGCGAGGATCGTATAGAGCACCCCGCCCAGCCCAGCGGCGGTGAGCGCGAGAGGGATCTGCGTATAAACATGGTCCATCAGGTCCGAGCCGGTGGCGAGCGACGAAAGGATCGTCGTGTCCGAGATCGGCGAGCACTGGTCGCCGAAGACGCTGCCGCCGAGCACCGCGCCGAAACAGAGCTTGAGGTAGGTGGGGTCGGGGTTGATCGCCCAGGCGAGCGGCATAGCGACGGGGAAGACCACCGCATAGGTGCCCCACGATGTGCCAGTGGAGAAGGCGATGACCATGCAGAGGGCGAGAAAGAGCGCGGGGACGATTACCGGGCTGAGTATACCGGCGGTGACGTCGATGATATAGGCGGCCGTGCCGACGGCGCTGGCCACCTCTTTGAGTGTGACGGCCAGCGCCAGGATGATGGCGCCGATCGTCACCCCCTTGCACCCATCGATGATGGCGCTGATCGCGGTTCGCAGATCCATCCCCTTGACCAGCGCGATAGCCACGCCGGCCAGTACGGCGAGGATGAACGCTTCGGCGATGTAGAGGGGCGGGCTTTCAGAACCTTGTATGAAGAAAGCGTAGCTGTACGGAATCACTGCAACGCCTAGCAATACTCCGATCGGCCCGAAGAAGTCGAGCTTCCCGGTCGGGTAGCCCTCCACGACCTTGACCACCGTCAGCTCTTCGGAAGTGAGCGGCTCGGCGCCGGGTCGGTCGAGGGCGCCGTTCTCCCGTGCTCGGCGCATGGCGTCGGACATCTTGCGGCCGACGACGAGCGGGACATCGCCCCAGAGCTTTCCGGGGATGAAAGGCATACGCTCGATCGAGAACAGGAGGGTAAAGAGGATCGCAAACATCGCGTAAAAGTTGAACGGTAGCGCACGGAAGAAGAACTGGATGCCGTCGGCCTGCGTCGCCAGAACCGGTACGGTGCCGGCGACGAGTCCGGCGACGTAGATCGGCCAGACGTTGAAAGGGATGAGGGTGGCGGCGGGCGACGCCGTCGAGTCGACGATGTACGACAGCTCCTCGTGAGAGACCCGATGCCGGTCGGACACCGGGCGCACCGTCGTTCCCGTGAGCACGGTGCTGATGGTCCCGCCCTGGTGAAAGATGATCCCCATCAGCCAGGCGAAGAACTTCGCCGAGCGCGGACCGACCACCATCAAACGCCCCGCCCACTCAGCAAAGGCGCGAGCGCCTCCGGTCCGCGTCCACAGACCGATGAGACCGCCCAGAGCCCACAGGTAGACGAGCAAGATCAGCCCGTACTCGGGACTGCCGATCGATGGGATGAGGAAGTGCTGTACGATGTTGATCTTGCCGCTGATCACGCCACCGAGCGCGACACCGATGAACAGCGAGCTCACGACCTCGCGTGTCGCAAAGGCGAGGATGATGGCGACGGCTGGGGGCAGCACCGACCAAAAGCCGTAGTGGCCGCCTTGCTGGGGGAAGCGTCCGGCTAGAGCGACGGCCGCGACCAGCACGACACCGAAGATGAGCAGTGTGACGCGGCGTGAGTTCAAGCTCTTACCTCCGTTACGCGGTGGCCCGGTGCTTTCGAAGGGCTCGTGTCTTTGTACACGCGAGTTTGAAATTACCAAGACTCAAGCGAACCTACGGCTCTCTCGGAATCCAAATCCTTACCGGCCCGAAACCCTCGTGCAGCAGGCGGTACTCACCCGACCCCGCTGGAATCTCGAACGCCAGGTGAAACGTGAGCTTCGGGGCCGCCCCCGCTTCCGGTGGCGATACGGTGATCGGACTGGGGCTGCCCAGGATCAGCGTCTCGCGACCGAAGATCTCGGTGACGGTGCCGGCGAACGAGCGAGAGGTGTTATCGGGGGCGAGCAGGCTCAGATCCTCCGCCAGGTTCAGTACGAGCGATTCCAACCTGCCCTCATGCACCGCCGCTTCGCTGGGCTCGAACTCGATGACCACCTCGAGGTAGCGTCCCTCGGCCGGCTCGACGGCCATGTACGGGCCCCGCGGCTGCGCGCGGGTCACACGCAGCTGCCAGCCGCCTGGCCCCGGCACGGGTTCATCCAGCATATAGAAATCGACGAGGTTGGCGCCGCCGAACTTCAGGTACTGGTCGAACCAGCGAAGCTGTCGGAAGAAGAGGTCGCGGCGTGTCTGAGGTCCGGATCCAGCGCCGGCCTGCCCCGGCAGCTCGACCAGGGCGACCGGGAGCCTCTGGTCTCTGAGGGCGCTGTAAAGGAGACGCGGGTGCGAGACGAGCGTCGGCGACGCGCCTTCGATGATCAGGAGCGGTGTGAGAACCGCGCGACTCGCGTCGACCAGGGGGCGCTCCTCTTTCAACGCCTCGACGTACTGAGCCCCGATTCGGGCATGCCGTTCGATCGTACCCTCGGCGGTGGACGCCGGCTCGATGCCCATGCCCGATAGCACCACGGCGGCTTGAAAGCGCGAGGTTTGGGTCACGGCCCAGCTGGTCAAGTGGGCGGCGTACTCGCTGTCCGCGCCGCCATAGATGGCGATGCGGGTCGAGTCGGCGACGCCCATCTCGATGACTCGATCCAACCCCGCCAGTAGATCGACCAGGTCGCCGCCCGCCAGGGCCGTGCGACTGGCCGTCGCATAGCTCTCGCCGTATCCGCTGCCACCGCGCACGTTAGCCGCGAGCACGGCGTAGCCCTGGGCGGCGAAGAGCTGATAGGAGCCCGCCTGGTTCAGCACATCCCGTGCGCGACCCCACGGTCCACCGCTCGGGTTCAGCAAGAGCGGGTAGCGGCGACCCTCGACGTAGCCGGCGGGATAGACGAGCAGCCCCTCGTTGCTCAGGCCGTCGGGCGCCGTCCAGCGCAGCAGCTCCTGCCGAGCCAATCGCCAGCGGCGCGCTCGCTCGTTGACCGTGGTGAGCCGCTTCACCTCCGTCACTTCGATTCGCCAAAGCTCATCGGCTTCTTCCGCCGATTCGCGGATCGCGTAGATCGCTGACCCGCCGCTCGTGGCGTCGAACGCGCCGATGTTGTACGCGCCTCCACTCAATTGCTCGACGGCACCGCTCGCCCGCATCGCGAACAGATGCGTGTGGGCCCCAACCGCGGCGCTGAAGAGGACGTCACCGCCCGCCGGCCAGCGGAAGTCGATGACGGTCAGGTCGAAAGACTCGGTGAGCGCCTGCGGCGTTCCGCCCGTAGCGGGAACGCTGAACAACTCGGTCTGTGAGTGTGCGAGTGTCGGATCTTGCGGGGCGAGGAACAGGATCATGCCGCCATCCGGCGACCAAAGCGGCGCGAGCTCCGAGCCAGCGCGGCTGGTGAGGGTTCGAGTGCGGCCGCTGCCGACGTCGAGGATACGCAGGTCGTAGTTGAGATAGTCCGTGTCGAGTCCGGTGGCGTTGCTGCTGAATACGATCGCTTCGCCGTCCGGGCTGACAGCCAGCTCACGAATGCCGGCGTCGCCGCCCCAAACCCGCTCGCTTTCGCCCTGGGCCGCCTCGATGCGCCACACCTCGCGGGCGCCGCCGGAGGCGTTCCCGATCAGCGTGTAGATCAGGCCGCCGGGAGCCCAGCCGTAGTCGATGACCGCGGCGGGTAGCTCGGCAGTGGCGCGCGGCTCGTTACTCGTGCGCGAAAGCAGCCAGAGCCGCGGAACGACGCCGTCGCCGGACACAGCGTTCGGTCCGGCGGACACGAAGGCCAGCCAGGCGCCATCGGGCGACCAGCGCGGGTCGCGCACGTCAGCGAAGCCCTCGGCCGCCGGCCGCGCCCCCTGGTCAGGTTCCCAGATATGGAGGGTTCCGCGATAGAGGTCGGCACCCGCGTCGGGCACGTTGGCAATAAAGGTGACGGAGCGACCGTCGGGGGCGACCTGGACCTGGCCGAGCTGGGCGAGCTGGACGTACTCCTCGATTGTGACGGGACTGGGCGCGGCCTGAGGCGCCTGGAGCGCCAGAAGGAGGGCCGGGATCTGTAAAGTCATGGGCGGGGAAGCAAGCATCGACGGTCCGGGTTCGCGGCCTGAGCGTGGCGGAGGGGTTCGAACGGGAAATTGACGCGTTGTGGCGACCGAAACAAGCAGCGTCGTGAAGTCTTTAGCGTCATCGGCACCCCGAGCCGCGGTTCTGTTCGGGCGACGGCATCGGCCTTGGTTTCACCCGTGTGTGGCGAGGTAGAGCCAGGCGGCGGCGATAATGGCCCAAAGCGTGAGCGCGGCAACTCCGGCAAGGATCGCGTTTCGCCAGGTGAAGACACGGCGGACGATCCACGAATCGGCGCCGCCAGCGGCTGAAACCTCGTTGCCCGGCGACATGGAAGCGGCGCCGGCGCTCTGGCCCATCTTGCGGGGAAAGCCCTTCTGCAGGTAGACCGTCGTCATCACGAAGAGCAACCCGATCGCCAGCAGCCCGATAAACAAGAGGGTCAACCAGGAAGGCAAGTCGTGCCGGTCCGAGATGGCGCGGCTGACCTCGAAAGCGACCCAGGCGCAGACCAGGTAGATGGCCAGGACCTGCCAGACCGAGCGGCGGTGGACCTCATGAAGCAGCCGCTTGAGCTTCACGAGCGGCGTTCTCCGAGGACCTCAGTCGCCGGGCCGGCCTGGGTGATGCCCGGGCACGACGCCGGGACGCGGTTTGGGATGGTCTCAGGGCGACAGCGAGCCATCGTAGGTTAGCATGAACTCGAGAAACTTCGAGACCTCGATCATGTCTTCGCCGACGAAGCGGATGCTGTGCGAGTCCGTTCGCTCGACGATCGAAAGGTAGCTGAGGACTTCGGCGGGACGGTAATTCTTGAAACGGATATCCAGCCGGATGGGCGTATCGAGGCGGTACGGCTTGAGGCTGGAAGCGCGCTCGATTCCGCGCCGTACCTTCTCGCGGATGAGGTCGTACGCGGCGTCCGGCATCAGGGTACGCGCCGAGTGAAAGCCGTAGGCCCACTTCACCACGGCGCCCTCGATATCGCCAAGCAGCGCGCGCGCCTCTTCCACGATGGCGTCATCGCCAGAGATCATGACCACGGGAACGCCGAAGTGACCGGCGATGGCGGCGTTGATGCCGGCCTCGGGCACCGAGGTACCGTTGAGGCGCACGTCGGCGAGGCGCGCGCTCGACATCGTATGGGCGCGCACGCCCTCGGGGTTGGTCGTGCTCGAGTGATACCCAATGAAGATCGCGGCGTCGAAGGTTTCGTCGATTCCCTCCATCATCATCAAAGGTCGCGGCCAGGCGCGTACCAGCGTGACGTCCGTGGGCAGTTTTTCCAGCAAGAGGTTCTGGCCGTTGCCGTGCGAGTCGCTGATCAGGATCTCGGTCGCGCCGGCGGCGCGCGCGCCTTCGATCGCCGCATTGACCTCGGCGGTCATGAGCTGGCGGAATCGCTCGTACTCGAACCCCGACGGGCCGAGCTGTTCTCCCGTCACGACGCCGACCACTCCCTCCATGTCCGCTGAGATGTAGATCTTCATCTTCTGTTGCCCGTAAAGTCGAGGGTTGCAGAGTACGAGAAGCAGAACGAGCCAGAGGCCAACTTTTGATCGCATGACACCCCTCGCAACTGGAGGATCGACCCGGCCCGCGAAGGTGCGCGGCCGGCGCTTCGGCATGGTACGGGCGCTACGACCTGCGCGCCAGCGGGACTCAGCCCGCTTCGCGCCGTAGCTGATACCTGATTGTTACAGAACGTTTACTCGGCCTTGGTATTCAGGAGCTAGTTTCAACGATCAGGGGCGGAGCCGGGCCCCGGCTTTTTCTGATGATCTACGGTTCAAGTGTTTACATGACAACAGCTTGTCGCCCTCGAGCCCTGTGAGTTGCGTCGGGACGGATTCAACTGGTCGGAGAACACGAGCTTGCTCGACGCGGTAACGACAGCCGCTGAGATCGCCGGACCACGAGGTGTAGGCGGCCCAACGCTTGTGCTCTCCCGCGGGCGACGCTGGCGCGAGCGGCTGATCCGTGGCGTGCTGCTGGCCTGCGGCCTGGTCTCGGTGGCGACCACGGCCGGGATCGTGGTCGTCCTGGTCTGGGAGTCGATCGGGTTCTTCCGTGAGGTGTCGCCCTGGGCTTTCCTGACCGGTACGAAGTGGACCCCCCTGTTCGTGCCGCGGAATTTCGGCGTCTTGCCGCTGGTGGCGGGGTCGGTGATGGTAGCGTTTGGCGCCTCGCTGATCGCGTTGCCCGTAGGACTGGCGAGCGCGATCTACCTGGCCGAGTACGCGCCGAGCCGGGTCCGCAAGACTTTGAAGCCGGTGCTGGAGGTTCTGGCGGGCATCCCGACGGTCGTCTACGGGTACTTCGCCCTCACGTTCATCACACCGCTCATCCGCACGATCTTCCCGGAGACGGGTGTCTTCAACGCCGCGAGCGCGGCGATCGTGGTGGGGATCATGATCGTGCCGATGGTGGCGTCGCTGTCGGAGGACGCCATCTACGCGGTGCCGCGCTCGCTGCGTGAAGCCTCGTACGGGCTGGGCGCCACGAAGTTCGAGACGGTGACCCGGGTGGTGGTGCCGGCGGCGCTTTCGGGGATCATCGCCTCGTTTATCCTGGCCATCTCGCGGGCGATCGGCGAGACGATGGCGGTGACGCTGGCGGCGGGCGCAACGCCGAAGCTAACCGCGAATCCGCTGGAGAGCATCCAGACGATGACGGCGTACATCGTCCAGGTGAGCCTGGGCGATACGCCCGTCGGGTCGATCGAGTACAAGACGATCTTCGCCGTGGGCCTTCTCCTCTTCTGCATCACGCTGGCGATGAACATCTTGAGCCGTGTCATCTTGCGGCGGTTCCGCGAGGTGTACGAGTGAAGTCGATGGGCGCGGTTGCGGCGGGCGCCGTCGAGTTCGACGTGGGTCTGGATCGCCGTCGGCTCCGGGGGACGATCTTTCTCTGGTTTTGCTTTGCCGCCACGGCGATTGCCGTGGTGCTGCTGGCGGCGCTGTTGATCGAGATCCTGCGACAGGGCGCCGGGCGTCTATCCATGGAATTCTTGAACAGCTACCCGTCGCGTTTTCCCGAACGGGCCGGGATCAAGTCGGCACTGTACGGAACGATATGGACGGTCAGTTTCACGGGGTTGCTGTCGTTCCCGCTGGGGGTGGGTGCGGCGATCTACCTGGAGGAGTACGCCCCGCGCAACTGGGTGACGCGGGTGATCGAGACCAACATCGCCAACCTGGCTGGCGTGCCGTCGATCGTCTATGGCGTGCTGGGGCTGGCGGTCTTCGTGCGTGGGATCGCCCTGGGTCGCAGCGTTCTGGCCGGGGCGGCGACGCTGGCGCTGCTTATCCTGCCGATCGTGATCATCGCGGCCCAGGAAGCGATCCGGGCCGTTCCCTCTTCGGTCCGCGACGCGGGCCTGGGGATTGGGGCGACCCAGTGGCAGACACTCCGCTATTTGGTCCTGCCCATCGCGCTGCCCGGAATTCTCACCGGGATGATCCTGGCGCTCTCGCGAGCCATCGGCGAAACGGCGCCGCTGATCATGATCGGCGCGCTGACCTTCGTGGCGTTCACGCCGGAGACACCGCTGGATCCTTTTACGGTCTTGCCGATTCAGATCTTCAACTGGGCCTCCCGGCCCCAAGCAGGCTTCCACGAGCTGGCCGCCGCCGCGATCATCGTTTTGCTGATCGCCTTGCTAACGATGAACGCGTTGGCCATTGTGCTCCGAAACCGATTGCAGAAGAAACTATGAGTCCCGACCGCGTGGCCGAGGTCAAGATGCGAATGCCCCAACCTGCGCAGGAAGCGGAGCGAGCGGGGATGACGACGGCGGAGTCGAATAACAAGCTCGGGTATCTGGACAAGCTGGACGGCGATCCACGCCACATCATGGTGCACGCCGACCCGGTGCTGGCCACCAATGATCTGAGCATCTACTACGGCTCGGCCAAGACGATTCACAATATCTCGCTGACGATTCCGCGGAA
>JABAOH010001345.1_pt2 | contig 32827 bp, 31 predicted proteins | sample 7062181 | NCBI WGS metagenome assembly JABAOH01 (sample SAMN14538630, study PRJNA623070) | marine sediment metagenome | biome: marine biome [ENVO:00000428]; feature: marine pelagic biome [ENVO:01000023]; material: deep marine sediment [ENVO:00002113]; isolation source: pool of 5 deep marine... | reverse complement strand
GCCTTGAATTTCTTGTTGTCTTTGACTCCGCCTCCGATATCATAGATGATCTCTTTCAAAGTCATACCCATCGGCACTTCCACAAGGCCCGTATTGTTGATCTTGCCGACAAGAGAGAATATTTTGGTTCCTTTGCTTCCTCTTGTCCCTATCTGGGAATACCATTCTGCGCCTTTATTTATGATCAGCGGAACATTCGCCCATGTCTCCACATTGTTGATATTGGTCGGTTTGCCCCACAGACCTTCTTGAGCGGGAAAAGGAGGCCTCTGTCTGGGAAAAGCACGCCTTCCTTCGATAGACGCCATCAGTGAAGTCTCTTCACCGGAAACAAAAGCTCCGGCTCCTCTAAAGACATGAATATCGAACCCGAATTCAGAGCCGAGAATGGATTCACCGAGCAAGCCAAGCTTTTTCGCTTCGGCGATAGCTCTGGTCACGTTTTTCACAGCCAGAGGATATTCCATACGCACATAGATGTAGCCTTTAGAGGCTCCGATCGCATAGGCCCCGATGATCATGCCTTCAATGACACTGTGAGGGTTGCCTTCCAGAAGACTCCGGTCCATGTAGGCTCCCGGGTCTCCCTCGTCTGCGTTGCAGATGACATACTTCACATCCGAGTTGACATCGTGGCAGATTTCCCATTTTTTTCCGGTCAAGAAACCGGCTCCCCCTCTTCCTCTTAAGCCTGAAGCGGTAATCTCCTCGATGACCTCTTCTGAAGTCATATCAAAAAGAATCTTAGTGAGTGCCTTGTACCCATCCAGTGCGATATAATCTCGGATATCAGTGGGATCGATGAACCCGTTATTCCCGAAAATGATCCGTTCCTGCTTTTTGTAGAAGGGGACATTTTTCTCACGGACGATCTTTTCTTGAGTTCTCGGATCAACGTACAGGAGCCTGTCGATGATTTTCTTGCCGACTATCGTCTCGGCGATGACCTCTTTGATATCTTCGAGTTTTATCTTTTGATAGAACACTCCCTTTGGCTGGATGACAACGATCGGGCCTCTCTCGCAGAAACCGTGGCACCCTGTTGTTCTCACATCGACTGAATCCTGAAGGCCTTGACTCTTGATCTCCACCTTAAAGGCCTGAGCGACCTTCAAACAGCCGTAGGCGTGGCAGCCCGTTCCCCCGCAGACTGTGATGCATGTTTTCCGTTTTTTTCGGGATTCTGAAATTTCCTCTCTAATTTTTTCCAGTTCAGTCGCGTTGTATTCTTCCATCAGTCAGAGCCGTTCCTTTTTGTGGTCATTAATTTCTTTAAGATATTCTCCACCTCTCTCGTTTTTAGCTGACCATGGTACTCACCATCAGCGATGGCAATAGGCCCGAGCGCACACGCGCCCACACAATTGACAGTCTCCAGCGTGAATCGATTGTCCCCGGACGTCTCTCCGGCTTTAATCTCCAATTTTCTCTCGAACTCATCCAGAATCATCGGAGCTCCTCTCACATGGCAGGCTGTTCCCATGCATATCGTGATCAGGTGTTCTCCGCGCGGTGTCAGAGAAAAGGCCTTGTAGAATGTGAGCACTCCGAATATCTCACTTTCAGAAATTTTCAACTGCTTGGATATCCGAGAGATCGCTTGAGCCGGAATGTAACCGAACTCTTCCTGGATATCATGAAGGATATGAATGAGTTCTCTTTGATCTTTTTTGGATTCATTCACACGTTTTTCCATTTCTACTGACCTTTACAAATAGGAATTGATATCTTTGTAATTCAGACCAAATCTTTCAGCGATATTTTTCTTGGTGATATTCCCTCGAAAAACATAAACTCCGCGCGCGAGACAATGTTTCTCTTTCAGAGTCTGTTCGATTCCTTTCTCTCCAATCTCCACGAGACAGGACGTAACCAGATTGGAGAGGACCTTTGACGAAGTGCGGCTCACGGCGGAAGTGATATTGGGAACACAGTAATGAATGACTCCTTCATCGACGAAAGTGGGCTGCTCCAGTGTTGTCAGGCGGCTTGTTTCGATGCATCCTCCCTGATCGATGGCCAGATCGATGATCAGGGATCCTTTTTTCATGCTTTTGACCATGTCCCGAGTGACTATGACCGGAGCTTTCTCACCGGGACGAAGCACGGCTCCAATCAGGATATCTGCAATCTTCACCATCCGGGCCAAGTTGTAATTGCTGGCAAACAGAGTGATCAACCTCCCCGAAGTCATTTCTTCCAGCTCTCTCAGCCTGTCCATATACCGGCCCAGCGCGATCGTGTGCGCTCCAGCCCCGAGCAGGCTTTTGACCGCGCTTCGAGCGAGAACACCGCTCCCGACCACAACCGCGGTGGCCGGAGGAACGCTCACCACTCCCCCGAGGATCACGCCCTGGCCGCCAAAACTGGTCTGAAGATACTGTCCCGAAATGGCCAGGCACATCTGCCCGGCGATCTCACTCAGACTCTCGATGAAAGGAAGGTCCCCGTTCTCATCTTGAACGATCTCATAGCCAATGATGGAGACGTTTTTTTTGAGGAGTTCCTCCAAAAGAATTTTTCGGGCCACGGCCAGATGATGAAACCCGAATAAAACCTGGTCTTTTTTCACAAGCTGGCATTCCTCTTTATTCAAAGGAGAAATATTGAGAACGACATCCGAGCGGCCAAAGACCTCCTCTTTGGTAAAAACGATCTCGCCTCCGAGATCACTGTATTCCTCGTTACTGTATCCGGATTTTAATCCCGCTCCAGCCTGCACGTAAACCGTGTGTCCATGCTCAACGAGCAGCGAGACTCCACTCGGACTCAAGCCCACTCTGTTCTCAATTTTACATCCTTCGTTGAGGACACCAACATTCATTTTTTCCTCCTGCGTTTTACAGGACAGATTATATTAGCAAGTTAATGTGCTGAGGGCAACAATAACGGGAAAAAATATCAAAAAAATAAAAAAAATCCAGAAAATTTGCGGATTATTCGGGATCACGTTTCTCGATTTTGAAATTTCTTCAGAGTGGACCCGAACTTTTTATGGAATGTGTCGACATTTTCGTTCGATCAACCGTCATTGCGAGCGGAGAGTGACGATCTCAAAAGAAAAAGATTTGCATCTAATAGAATCCGGCTGCCACCTCGTCCCTCGCAACGAAACACGTGGGAGATCGTTTCACTGCGCCCGCATGACATCCATCCTGTCACTTCAGATAAGACGCCATCTCATGGGATGATCTCACATAAAGAGTTTCAAAGTCAGAAAGATATAAAAGATGTAAAGCGCGAAAAGGATCAATCCTTTGACTTTCCCCAACCGGCACCCGATCCTCATCAACACCAGCATGGTCAACACGATCAAGATCATATAGGGAAAAGTGAAGTCCATCACCTTCAATTCCACTGTGATCGGATTGGCGATCGAGGAAACACCGATGATCCAGAGAACATTGAGGATATCTGCCCCGATGATGTTCCCGACAGCGATCTCTCCCTCTCCCTTAGTGGCCGCAGTCACGCAGGTGCTTATTTCGGGAAGAGAGGTTCCGATGGCGAGGACAATCAGTCCAATGACAGTCTCAGAAACAGAAAAATGTATGGCGATACGCTCAGCCGCCCAGACAACCACGGAGCTGGTCGCCACAACTCCCGCGAGTCCCAGAATAAACAACAGGGTCACCCGTCTCAGTTCTGGCTTCATGCGTGGCCCGAGGCTTTTTCCTTTTAACTCCAATCGTTGAGTTGCCGGGCTGTCTTCGCCAAACCGCAAGTCTCTTCTTTTAAGAATGAGGATGTAATACACGCAGAGAATCAGGACAAAAAGAGCGCCTTCGAGGCGGCCGATCGTACCGTTCCTTGCCAGGATATAAGCCAGAATGTCGATCGAAAGAAGAAAAGCCCCGATGACTTTAAGCACGCGGCAATTGACATAGATTACAGTCGGGGCCAGGAGGGCGGCCAAAGGAAGAGCGATTCCGTCATCGCAGATGACTGATCCGACAGCATTTCCCAGAGCGAACTCCGGTTTTCCCCGAACGGCTGCAATAACCGACACACAGAATTCCGGAGCCGTGGTGGCCATCCCGACAAGAACAATCCCGATGACCATTTTGGAGACGTTAAACGCCTTGGCGATGCCGGAGGCGCCTTCCACGAAAAAACTCGCGGATTTAAACAGAAGAGCGAATGAAGCGATCAAAACGATAAAATATAAATAGACCATCTGAACGCGTTTAATTCCTCAAGACGGTTTTCCCGTTTACGATCGTCATCTGAACTTTTGTATTCCGGATCTCTTCAGGAGGTATACCGAATATATTTTGAGTGAGGACCACAAGGTCAGCCAGCTTCCCCGCTTCTACGGAACCTTTGATGCTCTCGGAGAATTCGGCATAGGCTCCGTTCAAAGTGTATCCTTTCACCGCTTCCTCCAGGGAAATCTTCTGTTCCGGAAACCAGCCCTCCGGATGCCTGCCATCCAGAGTCTGTCGCGTCACCGCCGCGTAAATCCCGGTCAGCGGGTCCAGAGGAGCGACTGTCCAGTCCGAACCGCAGGCCAACACTGCGCCTTCTTCTAAAAGTGACTGAAAAGCATAGGTCGTTTGGCATCTTTCTCTCCCGATCTTTTCCTCCGCCCATCTCCCATCATCTACGGCGTGATAGGGCTGGACCGAGGCGATGATCCCGAGTCTGGCCATCCGCTCGATATCCTCGGGAAGGAGATGTTGGGCATGCTCAATCCGCCAGCGTCTGTCTCTTTCTCCGCCTTGGGCTATGGCTCTTTCCATGATATCCAGGAGAACGTGATTGGCCCTGTCTCCTATCGCATGAATCGCCACCTGGAGCCCGGTCTTGTCCGCCTCCATGAGTCTGCGCTCCATGATTCCCTCTGGAAACATCTGGGCATGGAACAGACCTGTTTTGTCGGGATTATCGGCGTAGGGCTCGAAAAACAGGGCCGTGGATGAACCCAGAGACCCGTCGACAAATCCTTTGAGGCCTCCAAGCTTTAAGAAAGTGTTGCCTGCTGGAATGTTCAACCTGATCTTCTGGTAAAGGTCCATTTCTTCTATCGACACATAGACGCAGAGCCGGGAAGTCAACCTGTCCTCCTTCAGCAGTTCGTGGTAAACCTCTATGTTGTCCGCGGAGGCCATGTCATGAACGGATGTCACTCCGCACTCGGCGGCACGTTCGAGGGCCACCTCGGCGGCTCTTAACTTGGCTTTGAGGGAAGGCTCGGGGATGTGTTTCATCACCAGTTCCATGGCCGCGTCTTTTAAAATTCCTGTCGGCTCTCCGGTGGTGCGGTCCTTGAGGATCTCTCCGCCCTCCGGAGACGGAGTGTCTTTGGTGACCCCCGCGATCTTCAGGGCCAGGCTGTTCGCTAAAACCATGTGTCCGTCGTGGCGGTTGATGCACACAGGATGATGCAGAGTGACTTCATCAACCCATTCTTTCCGCGGCAGTTCTGGAGGATCAAAAGACTGGTGGTCCCAGTTCCCGTTGAGGATCCATTCTCCTCTTTCCAGCTCACCGGCTCTCCGCTTGATTCTGGCGACAAACTCCTCCTTGCTGTTCACGTCACGCAGGTCAATGCTCAGGAGAGAAAACCCTCCGTCGAGGAAATGCGTGTGGGAATCAACGAACCCGGGAAGGACCAGATCTCCGTTCAGGTCGATAATCTCCGTTTTATTCCCGACGAGCTTCCTGATTTTCGCAGTGGAGCCGACTTCCAGGATCTTGTCTCCTTTCACCGCCACCGCCTCGGCCCACGGCTGGTCAGGATTGACTGTCCAGACAGCGCCGTTGAGAAGAACGAGGTCAGCCATTTTTTTCTCCGGGATTGAGCTGCAGGCGAAGCTCAAAACAAAAAATAATCCCAAAACAGTGATCCTTGATCTTCTCACTCTTTCCTCCTCCTGCGTCTCTCCTCCAGACTCTCTGTCTATTCATAAGGGGATTCTTTCAAAATCCTCGGGAATAATCAATTTTCCCGTGTAGCTTTTTCGAATTTCTGACTCGATCTCCTGAAGAGAAAAATCCAGTTCGCCGAAAAAGTGACAGGGAACCAGACATTTGATCCCAGATTCCTGGGCCTGCTGCCCCAGCTGGAGCGAATGAGTGTGCATCATTTTCAGAGAGGGGTACTCTTTAAACACGCGAGACGGAGCGCTGCAGTCGTGAACAAGACAATCCTTCCCAGCGGCATACCGAAAAAGAGACGGATCACAGGGAGTGTCCCCCGAATACACCAAATCTTTTTTCCCCTTCTTGAATTGAAAGTGAAATGCCAGGGAAGACGGGCTGTGCGGGACCTTGAATGAGGTTCCTAAAACCGAACCTTCCAATTCGAAGCTCTCTCCCGCTTCGAGCGTGACGAATTCGATCCTGGTCTTGATCTTTTTTTCTCTCAAATGAAACAGGTCCAGCAGGTCACTGCACAGCTGGACAGATTCCTCTGAGCCATAGAGCCGGATGCGTCCTTCCTCCAGCATCAGGCTGTGGACCAGAGAAGGCAGCCCGTAGACATGGTCCGGATGGATATGGGTGATCAGTATCGCAGCGATATTCCTGGGATCAAGGTTGAGCCTCTTGATTTTCTGAAAAACTCCTCCGGGGCAGTCGACGAGGAACAGCTCCTTATCCTGTTTGAGGAGAAAAGCCGTGTTATCCCTGTTCTCCGTGGCTACGGATCCGCCGGTACCTAAAAAACAGAGCTCAATCATTTTATTGCGAATAATACCAGAGTCCTTCACAAAAACAAATAATTTTAAGTGGGTTCCCCGACAGTTAAAAAATAATTTGACAGGGTCTGTCTGGATTAGATAAAAAAAAATCATGAGAGAAGAGATCAAGGTCTCGGCACCGGGAAGAGTGTGCCTCTTTGGAGAGCATCAGGACTACTTCGACCTTCCGATCATCGCCGCCGCGATCAACCTGAGAATATCCATCAGCGGTCAAAAACGAAAGGACCACATGCTCAAGATCGATCTCCCGGATATCAGAGACGTTGAAGAATTTTCTCTCGAAAAAGAAGCCGAATACACCAAGGAACGAGATTACTTGAAAAGTGCCGTAAATGTCTTGAAAAGGAAAGGCATCCGGTTTCCCTCGGGGTGGGACTGTCTTGTCCGGGGTACCATCCCGATAAATTCAGGCACAGCCAGCTCCTCTGCCCTTGTGGTGGCCTGGATAAAATTCCTCCTGGAAGCGGCTGGCGATCAGAAAGCCAGGGATGTGGAGGAGATCGCTGAGCTGGCTTTTTTGAGTGAAGTGGCTGAGTTCGGAGAGCCTGGAGGAAAAATGGACCACTTTTCCTCTGCTCTGGGGGGCGTGGTTTCTGTCGATTTTGGAGAGGGACTGAAAGTCAAAAAGCTGAAAAATTCTTTGAAAGAATTCGTTCTGGCCGATTCTCTCCAGAAAAAGGACACGACCGGAATGCTGGGGTATATCAAAAGCCATGTCCTTGAAGGGTTGACCCGCATTCAGGAAAGGATAGACGGGTTCAACCTGCAAAGCCCTCTCACTCAAAGGGAGAACAACGAGATCGAAAAGTTATCGCCGGATGTCCAGAGACTGCTGAAAGGGACCCTTCTGACGAGGGACCTCACCGCTGAAGGCAGGGCCCTTTTTGAATCAGAGGTTTTTGACCATGCGCGATTCGGGGAACTGCTTTCCCGCCAGCACGAAGTCCTCAGAGACTTTATCCGCATCTCCACTCCTAAAATCGAGCAAATGATAGACACCTCGCTCGAGGCGGGCGCCTTAGGGGCAAAAACAAACGGCTCGGGAGGCGGAGGGTGCATGTTTGCCTACGCTCCCGATAACGCGGCCAAGGTTGCCGCAGCTCTGGAAAAAACAGGCGCAAAGGTCTATGTTGTGCGCATCGATACCGGAGCCAGGCGGGAGGAAATCGAGGAGGACCGATGATCAGCGCGACTCAAATCAGAAAAGGAATGGTCATCAAAGTCGAGGGAAAACTCTACAAAGTTCTCGAAGCGACCCACGTCACACCTGGAAAAGGGCAGGCGTTGATGCAGACAAAACTCCGCAATTTGGGTGACCAAACTCTGCTCGACTACAGGTTCCGGTCGAAAGACAAGGTCGAACAGGCCTATCTGGAAACAGTCGAGATGGAATTTCTGTATCAGAGCGGGGATGATTACATCTTCATGAACCTTGAAAACTACGAACAGATCAAACTCACTCAAGACGTGATCGGTGGAGAAGTCGCCTATCTCATTCCCAACGTTGTTTTTCTGATTGAGATGCACGAGGGGAGTCCGGTGGGAGTTGAACCGCCGCTCACGCTAGACCTTAAAGTGGTCAAGACCGAGCCCTTTCTTAAAGGGGCCACTCAATCGGCGAGCAGTAAACCCGCCGAACTCGAAACCGGAATCACCATCAACGTTCCCCAGTTTATCAAGGAAGGAGACATCATCCGCATCGACACTCGAGAGGACAAATACCTGGAACGAGTAAAGAATTAATAAAGGGAGACGTTCCCCAAGGTCACATCTCAGCTCCCCGGCTCTTATTGCTACTCATGCATAAATCAATGTGTTGAATATGGATTTATTAGGACAAGATGAGACCTTGGGGATCGTGCCCACTCATTAAAACGTTTGTCTGTGGACTCCGATGTTGCCGTGGCTGTCTTGAACCTTGACGGTGATCATGTTATCGAATACGGCGGGCAGCGTAATGGATACGCTGAAGCTCTCCTGCCTCGAATCACAGATCCCATCTCGAGGGAATAGGCTTATCCACTCGCCAGGTCTGATCAAGTATTGGGCTTCCTTAATGGAAGACATCGAATCTTCGGCCGCAAAGTTGACGGTCAGCTTATTCTTATCCCTTTCGGCTCTAAAACCCTTGATCGTGGGAAGAGAATTATCGATCGCCAAAGGACGGCTGACCTTCTCTGCTTTTTGTTCCATTCCGGGAGGATTGGAAGGAGCATCCAAAGCCACAACCTTCAGAAAATACACGCCATCAGGATAGGTCAGTGTATCAAAGGCATAGATCGTATCCGTCCACTTCTCCTTTAAGATCCGCCATTCCTCTTCACCTTCTTTTTTGATATGGAGCGAATACACAAGGTTGTCTCCATTCTGGTCTTCCGCTTCCCAAATAATAGTCTGGAATCCCTTTCTCTCGATTTTTTTCGGAACGATCAAAGCTTTTTCTCCCGCGGCGTTTTTTGTACGTCCTGAAACATCCGTGTCCGCTCCCCAGACGATTTCAGCTTGGATTGGCGGCTTCAAATAGACCACATTGGGCGGAAGCATGGTCAGCTTCGTGATTTCCGGCGCAAGGTTTGTCTGGAGATAAAACAGGGAGACTCTTCTCACAATCGGAGAGACTTTCCCGGATTGGGCTTTGAACATGACTCTGAACTGGAGGTACCGGGCTTTAGGGCTGAGGATCTGCTCCCCCTCCCGCTTCTGGTACGGAGGCGACCAGTCACTCCAGGTTGCGCCGGGACGGTTTGAATTTCCACTGCGCGTTTGAAACTGAAGATTGCACCCAGACGGAACTTCTGATTCCCAATCCATCCTTCCCCACGAGGAGAGAGTTTGAGTGTCAATCACCTGACTCAAGTATTCTCCTTCGAGTATCTGCTCCGGATGAAGGATACTCAAGCTGGGGGGATTGTTCGACAGCATATAGATCTTGGGTCCGAACGGAACAAGCGAGTAGACTTGCGCGGAGTTTTTCTGGATAAGGAGAGAAATCTTTTCTTTTCGGTCTAACGCATACACACGTCCTTTATCTCCAGTTCCAAAGAGGAGCTTCTTCTCATCATCATTCCATGACAGACTGTAGATCAACTCGTCACTGGACTGCCAAATCTTCTTCGGTATTCCATGGTAATTGATTTTGAAAAGAGCACCGGGCTGCATCTGGCTGAAGGAGGAAATCTCTTTTGTCTGGACTTGAGCCGGAGTCACTGTAATGCTGACATTTGAATCCACTTGAGCGGCGACCGGGAATTCCTTGACTTCTTTTGTGCTGACAATTCTTCCCCCCGCTGCCGCGTAGATATTCCCCTCTCTGTCTAACGCGACACTTCGCACCTCTTCATAAGGAGATTCAAACAGGATAGACGGCTTTTTCCCTCGGGAAAAGCGGTACACTCGACCGATTCCCCCGGTGCCGGCGATAATATTCTCATTCAAATCTTTTTCAATGCAGAGAACATGATTCTCCTCTGTTTTCAGAATCTGTATTCCTTCTCCTTCCATGTTGATCTGATAAATCCCGCCGCTCTCACCGACCGCAGCCAGCAAAACATCCCGCTCAATAAAAAACAGGTCCCAGATATATTTTTCGCGGGGATTGAAAAAAGGTTCGCCTTGACCTTTTTCTGTGATTTTATAGATTTTCCCGTTGGGTGAAGTCCCTGCATAAAGATTGCCTTTCCTGTCCCGAGCTAGGCAGAGAACGTCCATCTCAGGGACCTGGAAATACAGCTCCACTTTTCCGTTCTTGCTCATTTTGTATATTTTCCCGGCATGTCCTGTCCCCAGGAACATGTCTCCCTGCGGAGTGAGAAGAAGGGATAAATAGAATTCTTCAACAGGTGCCTTCACCGGCTCTTCTTTCGGCGACAAGGAGAGAATGCCGTCGTAAGAGACCGAGATTCCACTCAATTTTCCTCTTAAAAAATCGTCCTTGTTCCGGATTTCCCACTTGTGAGGAACAACGCCATGCAGAGCTTGAACGATAAAAATACTCATCACGAAAAACAGGACCAGTGCTCTTTTCATTCCTTTTTTTCTCCTATTTTTTAATTTTGACCGGAATCACAGCTTCCCCCCTGAAAACATACGGAATCGGCAGCTGGTACTCCATCAGAGTCGACCTGTTGAGCTCGGTCGGAGAAGACGCTGCCGCGCGGGGAGAGGCAAACATGGATTTCATCGAGGGAGGCAAATTCGACATCTCTTCGCCCCTGAGAAATATTCCCGGCTTGGACGCGATCATCTTGATATAGATGCGGTTGTTCTTCCTCAGATTGCTCAGCATCCGGATGAGCTGGCTGAAACTTCGGGGGACAAAGGTTGTGGTTTTGTACTGACTCATTTCGATTTTAGCCATGGATGCGGCATCCGCGACAACAAGATGAAATTCAGAACCCGGCGGCAGGTTGGGCACCTGGATGCTTCCTTCTTCGCGCCGGCTCTCACCTCTGAATGTCCGGTAGTCTATTTTCACATCGATCCGCTCCCCGGGCGAGGCTTCATACTTGCTCAACCAGACTTTCTCCAGGAAAGAAAGCTTGACTTCTTCGAAGGCCTGAATGCCCAGGTCTATACGGTGAATCCCCAATTCTTCGAATTCATTATTGGTCAAGAAATACACGACTCCGGCCAGAAGGCTCGAAAGGTCTATAACAGAGCTGTCGAATTGGCCCGTGAAGAGGTCTTCGAGGCGGATGTTCATCCCGTTCTCCAGGTAGATATTCCCCAGGAGTCCGAGAGAAAGGTCTCCGATGGCTCTTTCTTCAGTTGTCACGAGTCCCCCCAGCGAAACATTGAGCAGGACGGGAGTCAAAATCTTATCATCGACAACCTTGATCTTGTATTCTTTCAATTCGCCGTCCGAGTCCATGATCCGGATGTTCACCGGAACGAGACGGGGAACCTTTCCCAACTCACCCAGCAATCCTGAAGATCTGTCCTGAGTGAATTTCCCGACAAGGCTGTCCGACGCCGCAAGTTTGAACGAGGATATCAGGCTGGGAACGACTGTGATCACTTTCGCCTTAGTCATGGCATAGTCCACTGCCCCCAAATTGTAAAGAGGATGGCCAAACGCCAGGACTTTGCTGCCATCGATATAAGTCACAGTTCCCACTGCCGACATATCCAAATCTCCACTGACCAGTTGAATGGCCACAGGTCCTCCCTCCCGCAAAGTGAGGTCAGGAGGAGAAATTGTATCCAAAGACTGACCAGAAAAAGCACTCATGACAGGATTGAATCCCAACTTCGAGAAGAAAGGCCTGGATTGTTCAAACGCATAGGGGGAAAATCCGCTGAAGAGAAGGGGAATGTTCAACGGCCTCAGGGCCCTTCCTTCGGAATGAAAAACAGCTTTCGAAAGGAAAAACTCTCTGTTCAGCATAAAGAGTTCGTCTAAAGTCAGATGCTTTTTAACCGGAACCTGAGGAGAAAAAACAGGGCCCTTTGGGCTCTCTTCCGAGATGGACATCATCTCTTGAATCGGAGTGATCCCGGCGATCGGCTCCTTGACAAAAGTCCCCAGGCTGTAGGATACAGCTCCGATCAGCTTGCCTCCCACATAAACAGGACTTCCGCTCATTCCTTCAATGACACCGGCTTCTCCCAAAATGCCTCCTTCCAGTTTGGCGAGGATGAGGCTTTTTTTGGGCTGTATATTTTCGAGCACGCCGATAATCTCCACATCGAATTCTTCAATCCGGCTTCCCTGGAAAACGCTTCTTCCCTTTCCTTTCATTCCCACCTTAACTTGGTCCAACGGAAGGATGGGAACCGAGCCCTCAACCGCACTCATGATCATACAGATGATGAGCGAAAGCCAAAGTGTCTTTATTATTGTTTTTTTTCTCATTGTCTTTTCACTGACCGGTACTCTTCGAGAGGAGAATAAGAGCACCGGAAGATTGGATTTCTGTTCCTCTCATTTGATTATTCCCAGCTGCTTCCCGCATTTCTCGAAAGTTGTGAGCACCCTCTCGAGCTGTTCGTCTGTATGAGTGGCCGAGTAGCTGGTCCTGATCAAAGACTGGTCCTTCGGAACCGCGGGGAAGATCACGGGATTGGTGAATATCCCTTCCTCTTTGACGAGTTTCCATAGCAGAAATGTCAATTCAACAGTGCCGATGATGACGGGAATGATCGGAGTTTCAGTGGGACCTGTGTTGTACCCCAAAGCCTGGAATCCCTCCTTCATTTTTTTGGTGATGGCCCACAGCCTCTCTCTTCTCTCTGGTTCATTCTCTATGATATCCAGCGTCGCCAACACGGTGGCGACAGAGGCCGGTGTGATGCTCGCGCTGAAAATCAGGGACCGCGCAAAATGTTTGATGTAAGAAATGACCTTTTTATCTCCGGCGACGAACCCTCCCAGGGAGGCAAAAGACTTGCTGAACGTTCCCATCACAAGGTCGATCTCATCCTCGACTCCGAAATGCTCGGAAGTCCCCCTTCCGTTTTTGCCCATGACCCCGATGCCATGCGCATCATCCACCATAACTTTTGCATTGTATTTCTTGGCCAACGGGATGATTCCCTGAAGGTCTGTGAGGTCGCCTTCCATGCTGTAGACACCATCCACGACGATCAGTTTCCCGATATCCTTATCCAGGGAGGCCAATTGCTTCTCCAGGTCAGCCATGTCATTGTGTTTGTACTTGTAGACATGGCCGTAAGACAGGCGGCAGGCATCGACGATACTTGCGTGGACCATCTTGTCCGTAATGACAGCGTCCCCTTTTCCGATCAATGTTGAAATGATCCCCTGGTTAGTCTGGAAACCCGTGCTGAAGGCCACAGCGGCCTCTTTTCCCGTGAATTTGGCCAGCTTTTTCTCCAATTCAAGATGGATATCCAGTGTCCCGTTTAAAAATCGAGAACCGCAGGTCGCGACGCCGTATCTCTTCACAGCATCCTGAGCCGCTTTCATCACTTTCGGATGATCCAGCAATCCCAAATAGTTATTGGAGCCCACCATAAGCATCTCTCTTCCGTCCACTCGAACTGTGTTCCCGCTCACCTCTTGGATCGGCATGAAATAGGGATACATCCCCATGGCTATAGCCTCATCCGCCCGCGTGAATTCGTAACATTTATCGAAGATGCTCACTCCTGTCTCCTCCTTAAAACCTCTTTTTTATTTGAAAAGTTTCCTCTCTCTTGTATCCAGCACTTCAAGCCTTAGGCTTAAGTTTGACCGGAGAAGGCAATTTTCATACAATTTTACCCATGAAAGCTCTTGTCACCGGAGGTACCGGCTTCATCGGAAGCCATTTGATCGAACTCTTACTGAAGAAGAACGTGGAGGTGACGGCTCTTGTGCGGGACCTCACCAATCTCAAATGGATCAAAGGTCTCGACATTCGCCTTCTCAAGGGAGATCTTTTCTCCCTTCCTTCCCTTCCCAAGGACATTGATTATATCTATCATGCTGCCGGTTTAACCAAAGCAACCAAGAAGGTTGATTATTATACAGTAAACCATCAGGGGACGGCAAGTTTTTTCGAGGCGCTCAGGTCTCAAAACGTATCTCCCCGAAGAATCATTCATCTCAGCACTCTCGCCGCTGTCGGACCTTCGTCGGGAGGAAAACCGGTTCAGGAAACCGCTCCACCCCAGCCCATCACACCTTACGGTGAGAGCAAACTTTTAGCCGAAACAGAAGCATTGAAATTCAAGACAGTTTTCCCGGTTATCATCCTTCGAATCGCAGCCGTATTTGGCCCGAGAGACACTGATTTCCTCCAATACTTCAAATGGATAAAACGAGGGGTGCTTCCCTCTCTGGCTTCCCGCCCGAGACGGGTGAGCCTGTGTTACGTGCAAGATCTTTCCGAGGCCCTTTATCTCTGTTCTCAGAAAGAGTTGGAAAGTGGTGAGATATTCAATATTGCCAATCCAGAGCCCTCTTCTTATGATGAAGTGGGAATAGCCGCGGGTCAAGCGATGGGGAAAGAACTGAGAAGAGTGAAGGTTCCCCTCCCCTTTCTCTATCTGGCCGCCTTGGTCTCTGGGATAGGAAACAAAATCAGAAGGTCTCCAAACATCTTTGATCTCAACAAATTCAAGGATATGAAGCAGAGAGATTGGACCGCGGACACCAGAAAGGCCCAAGAGAAATTGTCATTTCGCGCTCAATACACTCTTCAAGAGGCCGTGAAGGAAACGATCGACTGGTACATCGAAAACAACTGGCTGTAAAAAAGGGGACAGGTCTTTATGCTCAGTAAATAGGTAACACTTGTATTGATGATAATGAGGATAAAGGTGTCATTGCGAGCGAAGCGTGGCAATCTCTTAGAGAAAATTACTTTTCTTTTTACGGGATTGCTTCACTCCGTTCGCAATGACATAATAAAAATGTTACCGAATTACTGAGCGAGTACAACAGGCTGCTTTTTCTTCGGGGACTGTCCCTTTCAGTCCTTAATCTAAGAGAGAGAGGGACTCTCCCCTTTCTTGAAGAAAAAGTAGCCTGTCCCCTTTTTTTAATCAATAGATACAGATACAGAAAATTTTGAACTGCTTTTCAAGCACCACCCTTCTTCTTTTGAGCAGACGAAATATTTGATTTTTCCCTCCACACGGTGCTTGCCTTTTGAGGCCTCCGGGCTGACCGTAAAAGGGATCTCGACCGGATCCTTCAGGTTCAAGTATTCTTCTCCCATTTCTTCCAGTATCTCGATATCCAGGTCTGCGTCATTAAATGCTTCCTTGGAAAATTCCAGCGCCTCGCAGGGACTGAACTCGATGGAAAAGGAGGGTTCGGGATTGACAGTCAATCCTTCCTGAACAGTGAGCTTCAGGATGATCTTTCCCTCCTCGCCTCTGGATAGGCTTTTGGGATTCACGGATCCCTCGATCTTTAAGACGTCATCTCCTCCAGCAAAGGGGGGAAAAGAGAGGCCAAAGACGAACAGAAAAAGAAAAAGGTATCTCTTCAAAGCTGCTCCTCCATCGTTTTTCGATCAAGTTGAATATTACTCTCTCTCTTGGCCCGAGTCAATAAAATTTAGCTTTATTTTTATTTTTTAATTTACTATAATCCACTGAAACGCAGATGGGCACACAATCGATTATCACTGGAACCGGGCACTTCCTTCCTCCCAAAGTGGTGACAAACTTCGACCTCGAAAAAACCATGAACACGACTGACGAGTGGATCCGTCAAAGATCGGGCATCAAAGAGAGACACTATGTGGAGCCTGGCGTGGGAAGTTCCGATCTTGGCTATGAAGCCGCTTTACGGGCTATAGAGGACGCGAAAATCGACAAGTCGGATATCGACTTCATCATCGCCGCCACTCTCTCCCCTGATCATTATTTTCCAGGAATAGGTGTGTTGATCCAGGCCAAACTCGGTCTTTCCGGGATTGGCGCTCTGGATGTGCGAAATCAATGCACGGGCTTCCTATACGCGCTTTCCGCAGCTGACCAGTACATCAAAACACATGCCTATAAAAAAATCCTTGTCGTGGCTGCCGAAGTGCAAACATCCAACCTCGATTATTCGGATGAGGGAAGAGACATCGCTGTTCTTTTCGGAGATGGAGGGGCCGCGGTCATCCTTGAACCCAACAACGCAGATGACGGCAGAGGAGTCCTGTCAACTCATCTCTTCTCAGACGGCAATCACGTGTCAGACCTCTGGATGGAAAAGCCGAGCCCGAAAGACAACCCGACATTCCAAAAAGAATACTTTGATGCGAAGAAATATTTCCCCTACATGAGCGGACGGAATGTGTTCAAGAATGCTTCGGAAAAAATGCCCGAAGCCGTGAGAATCGCTTTGGAACACAACAGCCTCACTATCGATGACGTGAATCATCTCATTCCCCACCAGGCGAACGACAGGATCTCGTTGATGGTCGCAAGAAATCTCAGAATTCCTGTTGAAAAAGTGATTAGAAACATCGACCGGGTCGGGAACACGACCGCCGCATCCATTCCGATCGCTCTGGATGAATCCTTGAAGAACGGCAGGATTAAGGATGGCGATATCGTGGTCCTCACGGCTTTCGGCTCCGGCTACACGTGGGGCTCCGCGGTTATCCAGTTTTAAGACCGAAACTCGGTGCGTCAAACGGTTGCCTCCGGCCTTCTTTTTTGGTAGGATTGCAATTTCACAAAAGAAAGCAAATCCACTATAATATAAGTAGGACAATAAATATTCAGGGCAACAAAAGCTCCTACAGAGGAGGATCTCATGAGGAAGACACTCGTACTGCTCGCTATTATTCTTATCATTTTTTCAAGCACGGGTCCGCTCATGTCTTCAAAAAATGGCGAAGACGGCAAGTTTCAAAAAACTCTGGAAAACTACCTTGATGAGTATTGGAAATTTTATCCGACAGCTGCAACGCTTGCCGGCTTCCACAACTATGACGACAAATTAGAAGACTTCAGCGAGAAGAACTTAGATAAACGTGTCGAAGTTCTAGACACGTATAACAAAGAATTCGCGGCCGAAATCGACAGAAACAAGCTGAGCACCGAGGTTCTGATCGACTACGAGATGATGCTCGACGCATTGGAACTGGAAATCCTCAAGAATGAAAACCTCCTTCCTTGGGAATACAATCCTGTTTTTTACAACGAGATTATTATCAACTGCGTCCGGAGCCTTTTTACCAAAGAATTCGCCCCTCTTGAAACGCGGGCGAAAAACGCAGTTGAAAGGCTGAAAGGCCTTCCCAAATTCATCAAGCAGGCCAAAGAAAACCTCAAAACTCCTCCTCTGCTCCACACAGAAACAGCGATCCAGCAGTACCCGGCAATACTGAGCTTTTACAAAACCGGGCTTCCCGAACTGATTGCCACCGCGCCGGCGGACAGCCGATCCAAACTCCAGGACGGTCTGAACAAAGCTCTTCCGGCCCTTGTGGACTATCAGAATTTTCTCAAGAATGAGCTTCTTCCGCGTTCCACAGGTAACTTCCGCGTGGGACAGCAGGTCCACACACGGCTCCTGCGGTTGACTCTGCAGAACGACATCCCCCTTCAGCAAATCATCAACCGGGCCAGTGCGGACTCCAGAAATATCCGGCGCGAGATGTTCTTCACCTGCGTTCCGTTCTACAAGATCATGGACCCCAAGATCGACCTGGAAAATCCTCCTCCAGGACTCACGGAAGACCGGCTCTACAACGAAGTCGTCTCCCACGTGATGGAAAGGATAACAGGAGAACACGTTTCAAAAGAGGAATACATCGAGAGAGTCAAAGAGTCAGCGGGCGAGATAAAGGATTTTCTCTCGAATAATGAACTGCTCGTTCTTCCAGAAGAAGATCCTGACATCCAACCGATGCCTCTCTGTTCGCAGGGAATCACGATGACTCGCGTCCTAACGCCAGGAGTCTACGAATCCCAGGGATCGCCTTCTGTTCAAGTGGCCCCTATCTGCGAGGATTGGGATGAAGAACAAACCAACTCTTTCCTCCGGGAATACAACAATTCTTACCTTTATTTCTGGGCCACTCGCGAAGTCTACCCGGGTGAGTTTGTTCCGCTGACGTTCACCGGAAAGCATCCTTCGCTAGTCCGGAAGCTCTATCCCAACAGAGCTCTGACCAAAAGCTGGCCGATCTTCATCGAAGAGATGCTCGTGATGTCAGGCTTCGGGAACTATGACCTCAGGCTGCGCTTGAACCAGCTCAAGAACCTGCTCAAAACAGTTTTGGACTTTCAGCTCGACCTCAATATTCACCAGGGTGGCATCACAAAAGACCAGGCCATCCGATTGATGACCATAAACGGTTTTCAAACACGAGCCGAAGCGGAAAGAAAATGGAACAGCATTGTTCTCAAGCCCGGTGAGGCCGCACTCGCGTATGTCGGTCTCCAGGAGATCCAGGACATGGAAAAACAATACAAGGGATTGAAGGGCGATTCTTTCACCCAAAAAGAATTCCTGGAGAAGCTGCTCAGCTACGGAGCCCTTCCTCTGCGCCACCTCAAGAGGAAGATGGTGGAATAGGCGCTGTCGACCGCACGAATCCAATTCGCTAAAAAAATCAGAAAAAAGAGAAAATTTCACCCGGGAACAGGTTCTGCGCATCAAGGTTCTGACTCATGCTTCCCTCTTTTTTCATTTTCTGCTCGATATCCCTTAAACTGTGCTCTGCGGTATTTGGGAGAGTGAATATCCATGAAGAAATCTCCTTTTCTGGTCGATTCTCACGCCCATCTGGACATGGAGGAGTTTAACGAAGACCGTGCGGAAGTCATCGAAAGAGCGCACCAGGAAGGGATTATAGCCATCCTCTGCCCTGCTGACCTCACAGATCAAAAGGGCACCCAGATTACTCTCGATTTAGCTGATACAGATAGAAATATTTTTGCCGCTGCAGGCGTCCATCCCCATCAGGCGAAGCTCTTCAAGGAAGACCATGCCCAAAAAATCGAAGAGCTTTCCAGAAAGAAAAAAATCGCGGCTGTGGGTGAGATCGGGCTCGATTTTCACTACAACTTCTCTCCGCCCCGGCAGCAAGAGGAGGCCTTCCGCCTTCAGCTTGCGGCAGCCAAAAAAACAGGCCTCCCTGTCATTGTCCACAGTCGAAGCTCAGGGATCAAAACCGCACAGGCCGTGGAAAGCGAAAAATTCACAACAGGAGGAGTTCTCCACTGCTTCACTGAAGATTGGGAACTCGCCCGGCGAATGCTGGAGCAAAATTTCTCTATATCCTTTTCCGGCATCCTCACTTTCGCTAAGGCTGAGGAATTGAGAGAAGTCGCCAGAAAGATGCCTCTGGACAAAATACTGATCGAAACCGACTCTCCATTCCTGGTTCCGTCTCCTTTCCGGGGCCGGATAAAACGAAACGAGCCGGCATTCGTGAGAGAAACAGCGAGAGTCCTCGCTGAATTGAAAAAGATCCCTCTCGATGAATTGGCCGAAATAACGACCCACAATTTCGAAACGCTCTTTCAGATTGAAATAAAGAAAACGGAGTGCTAAGATAAGGATTGCCTCGAGCCAGATTCCAACATAAACCATGTGTTTAGCGAGGAAATTAAAAACACACGAAAGTGATTTCTCAGTAAAACTGAATCCAGAGTTCTCTCAAAGACAATGAAAGCGAACAGCCAGACGATGAAAGACACAGCGAAACAATCTGTGAAAGACCGGGTCAAAAGCAACCTGAACTTGAATAACCTCTACCACAGCATCCTGAAAGACCTGGATAAGGTCGAGAAAGAGCTCCAACTTTTCACTGAATCTTCCAACAGGCTTATCTCTGAAATAGGCTCCTATCTCTTCCAAAACAGCGGCAAGAGAATTCGGCCTGCTCTCCTTTTACTCTGCTCCAAACTGTTCGGATACCAAGGCAAAGAGAACATATTCATGTCCGCATTGATTGAAACCATTCATGTCGCGAGTTTGATTCATGATGACATCATCGATAATTCCCAGACGAGGAGAGGAAGAGAATCCATCCACTCCCGATGGGGTCCGAACATCACCGTCCTTTTGGGAGATTATCTGTATATTAAAACTCTCGGCCGCTCACTCCAGAGCCAACACAGAGAGATCATCGGAATCCTCACCGGCGTTTCAGCCAAGATGATCGAGGGAGAGCTGAACGAATACTGTTGGAGCGGAAATCTGGACCTGACCGAGGAAGAATATCTCGATATCATCGAAAAAAAGACCGCGTCTCTTTTTTCTGCGGCCTGCCAGATCGGAGGAGTCCTCGGAAACGCGTCAGAAGGAGAAAAACATTCTCTAGTGGAATACGGTACAAACCTGGGATTGTCTTTTCAAATCATCGACGACCTTCTCGACTTCACAGCTGATGAAAAAATCCTGGGCAAACCGGTTTTTTCTGATCTGAACGAGGGGCGAATCACTCTCCCTTTGATCTACACCATGAACAATGACGGAGGGGCGAATCGAGAACGAATCACTGACATCCTGAACGAACCAAATTTGACGAAAAATAACCAAAAAGAAATTTTAGGGATCATTCAATCCAACGGAGCGCTGGATTACACATACCAAAAAGCAGAGGAATTTTCCTCCGAATCCAAAAAGATTATTTCTCAATTCCCTGAATCTGTCCATCGAGAAGCTCTGACCCTTTTACCTGAATATACTCTGAGAAGAAACAAATAATATAAATGGATGGGCACCGAATCCCCGCTCACGGATAAGCTGAAGGGAATTGATGGTCGAAACAGAAGTTAAAATCAGAGTCGATGACCTGAATTCCCTCAAAGACAGAATCCTAAGCCTCAACATCACGCTTGAAAAAGACCGCCACTCTGAAGAAAACACGCTTTTCGACCTCCCTACCCAGGACCTGTACAAGAAGCGGCAGGCGCTCCGGGTTCGCACTGTCGGGAAAAAAACTTTTCTGACCTTTAAAGGCCCTCCAGAAAAATCCAGGAAATTTAAAATCCGAACAGAATACGAAACCGAAGTGAAAAACGAAAAACAGCTCAGGAAAATCCTGAAGTCTTTGGGTTTTATCCCTGTGTTCACTTACCAGAAATTCAGGACCATCTACAGACAAAAGCGTTTGAAAATATGCCTGGATGAAACTTCAATCGGAAATTTTATGGAGCTTGAAGGCGAGAGAAACCAGATCATAAAGTTCACAAACGCCCTGGGAATACCCAAAAAGGAATTCATCAAGCTGGACTACATCCAGCTCTTGAAAAAAGAGACAGGGGAAATTGCAAAGGCGCCTTAAATCTTCAGAGCTAAGTCTTTTTCTTCTGAGTCTTCTTCGGGGGTGCTTTTTTCTGAGTTTTTACTGTCTTGGCTGACTTCTTTGCGGTCTTCTTCTGAGGCTTCTTTTCTTTCTTTACCTTCGGTTTTTTTTCAGGTTTCTTTTTTCCATCTTTTTTAGCCGTCTTCGGCTCTTTTCCTTCTATTCCTTCTGGTGTTTGAGTAATTTCTTCTCCGATAAATCCTTCTTCGGTCGGTTCCGGAATTTCTTCTTTCTTGATTTCCACAAGTTCAAAGTCTACGAGTCCATCACGCACTTCTTGCTGGGCGACGCGGATGGGATTCTTGGATTTGGACTTTATTTTGGGTTTGGCCCCATGCAGCAGCTGCTTGGCTCTTTTGGCCGCGAGTATGACAAATCTGAATTTGCTATCGAGTTCACTGTTTATTTTCAAATAACTCGCTCTCCGTATGAAAACTTATTTATATAAACAGTTAAGATACCAAAAAATTCAGAGAAATACAATGGACTTCAATAAAAGAAAAAGAATTTAAGGGTCAGGTCTCAATTTTCCACTTTCCCTGAAATGAACTCTCAATTATCAACAGGACTTTCTTGTGACTCTCAATACGATAATATGGAAAAGGCCGGTCAAAAGCGAAAATTGAGGCCTGACTCCCATTATTTTAGAAGATCAACGATCGGAAGCAGACCTTCTTATGCGGACATTCAAGAAATCAGAGAGGTAATAATTTCACTTTGGGGCGGCCAAACGTATAGCTCAAATATCTGCTCAGAAATACGAACCTGGCGAATGCGATTCTTCACGCACTAATAGTCCTGGGAGATATCATCTTCAGTGCCGAAAGCCCGGTCCGGGCCCGCAGAAATCAGGCGGAAACTATCATCGGAAAGCTTCTTATATTCAATGATTGTCCCCCAGGCGTCCTTGGTCGAGAGCGGAAGCCTTCGAAATTCCTGGAGTTCCTTCAGGCTCTTCGGGTGTCTGCCCAGCATAGCGATATAGGAATTAACCTCTCTCGCCAGGCCGGACATATTGGTCTTCGTCAACTGCACTTTAGTTTTGCTGAAGGCTTTCACGTCATCGAGCACCTGGTCTTTTCCTGCCTTGGCCACCCAAAGAAAATAGACGACGGCAGCGGTCAGAATCAAAATCGCCAAAAATCCTCTTATCCTCATTTTAGAACCTGTAAACGATTCCGGCTAAAACGACAAAGGAGGACTGGGGGCTCTCAAGGTTAACGTAGGAGTAACGCCCGTTCAACACCACGCCCGACTTTGGGGAGAAGTATATCTCCACTCCCACTCCTCCGAACGCTTCCGTGAGGAATTTTTTTTCAGGGGGATCGATCAGAGTTTCAAAGCCAAGTTCAGAAGTATACGTCTTTACCTCGGCATCCAGATTATAACGGATCCCGCCTCCCCCATTGATATACAATCTGACTGTCTGGTTTCTCATCAAGTTCACACCGAGAGTGAAGAATCCAGAAGCGCATCTGTACGTGTCAACTTGCACTGTATCATTATCCGAAGGGTCCGTCAGAATCGCTTTTCCGCTAAGATTATAGTGTCCCTCAATCCCGGCAAAGATGATTTTCCCGAATGTTAATCCTAATCCCAGGCCGTAATTTTGATAACCGGACACGATCGGAAAATCATTCACGCCTTCTTCGTAGGTCCCCTCATGACCCGGAACAGCATTGAATTTACCAAAAACAGAGAATTGAGAGTCACCGTAGGCCAGCACAGAAACCGATACCACACACACACCGATTAAAATTGCCTTGAATGCCTTCATCGTAATTCTCCCTTCAGAACCTGCCCTTGCCTTTTTTAACCTGAAGAACTCTGATCGTCACGATTTGAGAATCTTCCAAGATCCCGTCAGAAACAGAAAATCGGATGCTGTAATTTCCAGCCTGAGTGTGAGTGGGTTCCCACGTGAATAATCCCGTGCTTGTGTTGAAATTCGCTCCTGCCGGCAAGGGAGACGCGCCATAAGTCAGGGAGCCGCTCTCCGGATCAGAAGCTTGAAGCTGAATCGTGAATTCAGAGCCTTCTTTGAATGTCTGATTGGCGATGATCAGGTCGACATCGGCCAGAACGGGCGGCTGGTTGCTGGTCGTCACACCCCACAGCTTCAACACCCATGTTCCGATCTCGCACTCCCCCATCTTTATATTGAAGTAACCGTTGTCGCCCCAAGCCGAACCCCAGGAATTCTTACAGATCCAGTATTTATCCACTCCATCATCGTAGTAGCCGACGATCACGATTCCATGTCCCCCCACATAGGAACCCGAGACATGCTCATAGATTCCTCCGGTGTAAGAGTAAAAATCATTATAGACTTCCATGAACGCCGCCAAGGGGCCAACAACGAGAGCGCTCTTTATCGCGGTTTCGTCAGCGATGTCCTGCGTCACCCATCCCCAATCCGTGATTCTCGCCAGCTTATCGATATAATCCACGCAGAGGTTGCAGGGATCATCCTGAGCGGTGTAAGCAAAACAGCTTTCAGACACAACGCCTGTATTCTTAATATAATCCGCAGCGGAAGACGGCATGCCTCCTCCGCAGGTTCCGGCAGAAGAACAGGAAACAAGATCTTGCTCTGAAAAATCAGGAGACGAAAGAGCGAGAATCAATCTTTTTTCTGATAGTGCAGCACTGTGAATTGAGATGCGGGAGTTCTCTTCAAGCCCTCTCCCCCGATTCACAGGAGGAGAAGATTCTTCCCCCCAGGAAAAACGTGACAACATGAAATTGTTGCTGACTGTCCACCCGAGCAGAGTGAACTGTGGGAGTGCATGACCGAAGCCCGCAGTCAGCGGCATGGTTTTCCGCTCCAGAGGGAAAACGGAGTTTCGATTAAAAAGTTCGCGGTACCTGAGGTCGTGATTCACCTTGCTCTCATAAAGAGTGAATTCCTGGTTTGGAAAATTCATGACTTTCTCCGGTGAATCATCTCCAGCCCCCAAAACGAGGGGCTGAACTTCGTAGATCCCCTGTTCGATATTATAGACCGCCTCCATAGTCCCGATGATTGAAAAGGCCCAGCAGCTTCCACAACTTCCTTGGTTTTTCACCACGGTCATGAAATTTCCCGCGTTCACTCTCCAGTCCAACTCATCCTGGATCTCCGCCTGAATATCGATCTCGACATACCTGTCCGGGTCTTCAAACCGGGGAGGAATGTATCCCAACCTCCTCTGCCTTTCCTCGAGAGTCAGCCGGCTGAGAGATGTCTCTCCGGCCGTCCATCTCGCTCCCTGCAGCTCTATGGCTCGGGCAATCCTTCTGATCTCATCCTGAACTTCATCCTCTGTTTGCTGGAACCCAAGAAGAAAGACAGACACACACATGACCAGCAGGACAGAAGCAAAAGATTTCAATTTAAACATCTATGCCTCCTTCCCAGGATTGACTTTCCCGAATTTGGACAAACAGTAGACTCATTGTTTTCTTAATTAATAACTTTTTTTCAGAATTAATCAATCACCTATAGCGACGATATTAGGGGGTGAATTTTTGGGGTCGCGTCTTAACATTTGACATTTCTAAAAGAAATGAAGTCTAAAGGGACCGCATATTAACATTCAACTTTATAATGAACAAGGCCTTAGATAATTCTAGTGAATTCTTTTATCTGTGCGTTTCAGTTGTATGGATAATTCAAAAATTATAGAGTCATTCTGATAGAAATATCAGATGTTAAGATGTGGCCCCCTTTAGTGACAATCTCACGAGAAATGTCAAATGTTAAGACGCGACCCCTAATTCTAATTTTCAGACTGCTGTCCGAGACCTTTGACGGCGTTTTTCAATGCTCGCACGACCGCCAGCTCAATCTCTTTCAATTTATCTGGGTCTTTTTCATACTGCACCAGGATATTTTCCACTCTCACCAAATGCAGCATCGGGTCTTCCCAGTTCAATCCGGCCCAGAGAAAGACGCTCAAATATCTCAAATCCAGTCTGTTCAGCATCATCTCCATAAACTCTGAGTTTCCTTTGGGAATCTGCAGGTTGCGTAAAATCTCCCGGTACGATTCTAAGCTGTATTTTAGCCTCCTCTTCCTGTCCAGGTTGACGAAGACCGTCTTTCTCACTCGTCTTTCTTGCTTTTCCATCAAAAATTCCGTTCTCGCAGAGCCGGATGAAGATTGAGTGTCACCGTGAGCAGAACATCACTTCCATTTATTTAGTCGAGAAAAACGCTAAAAAAATAAAAAAAATGTCTTTTTTCTGTTGACTCAGGAAAAAAATTATAAAACAATTTGTGAGTAGTTTTTTACTTTATCGGGTATTTTCATTAGAATATTGTGAAAAGAAAAGCATGACGGCTGGAAATCATAGATGGCCCCCAGTTTAAGAATTAGAGTTAGAGACAAAGGAGGAAAGCATAATATGAGCAAACAAAAGGACAAAGATAAAGCTCGAAAACGAATGTTCAAGTATCTCAAGGATGCCATGGAAAGCCTCGAAAAAGCCGAAAATGATAACATCCAGTGGGAATTTGTCCCTGAGCCGGTGTTTAAAGAAATATTGGAGGTTCTGGGGAAGGTTGAAGTCGAACTGACGAAGATTGGATCCTGAAATCAATCCGAAAAAACCACTAAGATTTTCCAGCCATTATGATTCACAGATTGCCCCACCCCTAAAAAAAGCAAAAAATCTCCTCCCGTTCCCGTGCCGAACTCAATAATTTATCTGAGTGTCTTGAATCGAAGCTTGAAAGATTCTCTCCATCCGTGCAGACAGGAACCTATCTTAATGTTTCGGACGGCTGTCCTGAGAGGACGTTTCCTTTTCTTTCCATCTCTCGGCTAATCTCACCCTCATCCGAAAATAAGGAATAAGGATCAGGATAATACCGAATAATGAATAAAAATAGAATTTATCAACGCCTTTCTCGACCTGGCGAGCCACAAGAATCAGGCTCCTCTGAATATGAATAAAAATCAAGTTAATGAATATCAGAGTCAAAAACACATACTCTTTAAATAAATCCGCTCTCCAGGAGGCTGCAATCCTGGACGAAATTTTTTGAGCCAGGACGTAAAAAAAGGCAAAAAACAGAGTCTGAGCCAGGATGTACAGAAAAAACAGCGGAGATTTTGTCACAAAGATGTGCTGCTGTCCGAGAAGATCGAGCCAGAGTGGAATTTTCTGGGGCAACCTCGGGTAGGCATATAAAACCATTATCCATCCCGCGCACAGGAGAATACAGTTGAAGATCACCAACAGGGCCGTTGCTTTTATCTTCTTCAATCCGATTCCACCTCCGATACAGAGAGACTCCTATGGTATAACAGTTAAGGTATATTGGCAAAAAGAGGCTGCGCCCGTCTCGCGCGGAGGGGAAAAGAGGCGACATAGAGATATAAATGGGGACTGTCCCTTTTAACCCTTATTTTAGAGAAGAGAGGGACTGTCCCCTTTTGAGAAAAAGGAAAGGAGTGTCGGCAGATTTTATGAATAGTTCAGGTAAATTGACTCATCGCTTAGAAAACAAATCCGCAGGAGTTTTCTTTTTCTCTAAACGAGGCGGTATTCAGCCCCCGATAATGAGAATTTCTCTTTTTCTATTTCTTTTTACCTTCGAAAAGGTTGTACAGCCAGGCGATCACGACACCCAAAACAAATCCGTCCAGCGCGGCGTAGAGAGTGACGACCAGAACGCCCCAGAAGCCCCATCGGCCGAAAGTGTACCCGGGATAAATGGACTCAAGGACTTTTAAGAGCGCAATCCCATAGCTATTCCAGATGAGATTTCCTAGACCTACTAAAAAAACCAGCAGGCCCCATACAATGCCCAATGTTTTTCCCAGTCGGAGAACGCCTACTTTCATGTTTCCCTCCTCACTTGATTTGAATACTTTTTACACCAATTCTGCCAAAATATCAATCTGTCTCTCAAGAAAAAATCAGGATGATATCCGGCCATGCCTTATGAACCGCACACAAAGTGGAAGGAACACATGACCTTCGCCGACAAACTTCAACGCATACAAACTTCTGGAGTCCAAAAGCCGGTTACTTGATTTATCGGATTTCTTAGTTTACAATACATTCAAGATTGTCAGTAACAGTAAACCTTAATAAGGAGGTGTACTGACATGCCTAATGGGGAAAAAACAGAGTGCCTCCTGTGCGGGGCTCAAGCCGAAAGAAGTCCTTTTTCAGACATGACTGACCCATCTCAACCGGTCAGTGGCTGGAAGTACAAATGCCCGAATTGCGGACCCTTTATCCTGTCCGAGAGTGAACACAACTGGATAGAAAGTGACTGCTCTGAGGAGCAAAGGCTGACGATATTCGAATATCTGAGAGACAATCCCCCCGAAGAAGGCGAATACAAGGTATTATCCACGGACGAACTCAAGAAGATCCTTCAGGGATCTCCCCCCGATGAGCCGTAAAAGACTTTCCGTTCCGTCCTCGATCAGTATTTAAACGCTGTCTTTTTCAATTCGGTTTTGAACGGACCCACCTGGTAGCTTGTGAGGATAAAATATTCTGTGTCTTTTTTTGGGCCATCCCATGTGGCCGAGCAGCTGAATCCTCAGCCATACTCGAAGGAGCCCTGCGCGACCACCTCGCCGTCCGCCTTCACGACTTTATAGGTCGGCTCCTTGGGACGGTGCCCCAGGTCCTCTTCTTCTGACAAGGCGATCTGAGTTTGGTCACCGGAGATATGGCTCAGGTCGGTGATAAATTCCATGCCTTTGCCCTCGATGTCGAATCCTATAGAAGCTCTGGATGTCTTTCCTCTCATCCTGACTTCTACGAGGGGCTTGAAGGGTTCGCCGAATTGGATGGTCGGTTTTCCCCTACCATCCACAGTGACAAACGGGGATTCATTGGTTGCACTCGCATTGAGGCGCCACAGGTCCCCCTGTTTATCCTTTTTGAAGACCTGATAGTTGTACAGCCGGTATTTTCCTGCGGGAACCTTGATCTTTTTCCCGGGTTGAAAGGCCATCAAGCAGTGTTTTTCGTCCTCCGTATACAGAGAGATCCGTTCGGCTTCCATGTCCAGCTGCAAGGGGACCAATTTTCCGGTCACCGGTGTCAGGGTCATTTCTCCTTCAGCCGTGGAGATTTTAACTTTAAACAGCTTGTCATTCACCAGAAGCATATCACCTAATGTATGAACATCGTAAACTTCAATCTTATCGCCGGTGGTAATAAAAAAGCTATCTCCCTGCCCAAAAACCCGTACGCGACCAGAGGGAGGCCTTTCGAATTTATAGATGGAGAACCTGTCATTGAAACGGCCGTTTCCGTTGCTGTCTCCAAGAAAAATCCGGTATTTCTGTCCGTCAATATTAAATTCACCGGTATACGAGCAGTTGACTCTAAAGAGAAGCTGAATACTTCGGCCGATACTCTCGTTAGTGAATCCTTGCTTTTCAAGCCGCTGCGGCATGAAGACATAAATCATAGGACGAAAGCTGTACGGGAGCGATTTACCCTCCACTTCGATCTTCATGTCCACTGCGGGAAAATCCACATAGAGTATACGCTCATTCGAGCTCGGCCGGAAAGTCCCATCCACTGAAGAATCATCTGTTAAATCACTGTTGCCGTTGATGTCGAGATAAATCCGGTCGTAGAACTTCGAATCCGCTTTCTGCTTGTCCAAAACACAGAGCCATTCCGTATTGGCGAACTTAACAGTGGAATACAGGGGATGCTCGCTTAAAAATGTCGGGAATTTCCATTCACCTGAAGGGGGTTCCAGCTTTTTTCCGAATCCGACATTGCCAGACGGAAAATAAGATTCCGATTTTTCGGGATGTTTTTGATACTTCAGAGGCACGTCGATCGCAAACGCGGAGGCGCATAGACACAATCCGAGGAAAACAGCCAAAAACTTAGGAGTGCATTTTTTCATTGTTTTCTCTCCCCATACATTGCTTACATACAGGATTCTCTCACAGAATTTAGTCGGAGACAAGGAGAAAATATGGTGTTTTATGTCTTTACTTTCCTGGTCTTCTGGGAACAGACAGTCTGGCAGTCATGGCAGACCATGCAGTCGAGAGACCGGTTTGACGCAACGCCCTTGAGAATCCTTAAAGAAGGAGTGACACCCGCAGGACAGGCTTCATCACACAATTCACAGGAAGTGCAGTTTTCTGCCGGGACTTTGACCTTCCAAAAACTGAAGAGATTCATCGGGGCCAGGATCGCTCCTATCGGACACAGAACTTTACAGAAAGCCCGACTGCTGAAAATCACAGCCAGGATGACGATGACCAATATTGTCAGCTTTACGAGAGTGATCAACGGCAGCACAGAAAATCCACTCGTAACAAGGTTCGGCATAGTGACCTGAAGAGCCGAAGCCGGACAGACCCTGCAGAACGAATACATCGTCTCCTCCCCTAGGAAAAAGGGGATGAGGAAGACCATCAGGACCAACACGAGGTACTTTATGTTTCTGGTCCATTTGGGCAGAGTGATCTTACGCGTTTTGATTTTGTACAGCATATCCTGCAGGAAGCCGAAGGGACATACCCATCCGCAGAACAGCTTTCCGAGCACGACTCCTAACAGCAGGACTATGCCGAGCGCGATGAACGGAAAGAGATGGTACCCGGAATAGTGGATATACACCCCGATCGGGCAGGCGAACCAGGATAACGCACAGGAGTGGCAGCTGAGGACAGGATTGCAGAACCATTTGAGCTCAGGCCCCCAGGAACTGTGTAAGAGGAGAAGGGAAGCAAACTGTGTTATTCTTCTCTTGATCATGCTCAGCGATCTGTTGCGGCCACCCGGGCCGCTTTTTTATCCTACTGTCAGGTGGGACAGGCGGATTTGCCTCTGGGCTGGGAACGGTCGTAGGTCGTGTAGAGCCTGTCGCCCTCACGCGCCACGCCACGAAAGGTGGCGTCCACCACCATCTGAAACTCACTGATCCTGTGAAAGGTGAGAAGGCCGAATTCTTCTGTATCCGATTCATACACCTTGTGCTTGCGCAGGCTGCCGAATACTAAAAGCGCCAGCGCAACGAACAAACCGACAACCGCGATGACTTTCTTATGATCCCATTTGATTTTCATTTGAACAGATTCCTCTGGTAATCCGGCATCAATTTCCGGATGTTCCCGGAGCGAACCGTGATTCTCTGCAAATCGAGGAAATCCAGAACAGCGAGCGCGTACTTCCTCGAAGAGCCGATATGGGCTTTGAAATCCGCTGAATCGAGCGATCCTTTTTCATTGATGATCTTCACCACCATATCCTGTGCTCCCTTGAAGACGCCATAGTCTAACACCACATTTTTGGAAAGTCGAATCAATTTTTTCTGACTGAACAGATAATCCAGGATCCGGCCGATCTGTTTTGGGGAGGCCTGAGTCATATCCGGCAGATCCTCGGGTCTCGGGGAATGAAAGCCGGCGTCCGCATAAATCTTTTGTATTCTTGTCATCAGGCGGCGCTCATCATTGCTGAGCTTCTCGACCGCGGCCCGGAGAATGAACTTGTTCCCTTTTTTCTCGATCACGCCCTGGCGCTGAAGGTCCTCCTCGATCCTCCTCCACAAGCGAGCCGGCCAGTCAAAGCCCTGCCTGAGCATCCCGGAAGTGAGACTCAGTGTCCCTTCCTCTGTAGCCACCTTCTGCAGCCGGGATCCCGCCCCAGCCAATAATTTCCGGTAAGTTTCGGAATGGACATAATGGTCAGCGCCGAGCGAGATGACTTTTTTGTTTTCGATCAATCCGGCCAGGCTGTCTCTCACGACGTCTTTGTGCAGCAGAATTCCCCTGGATATCTCATCCAGAGAAGCGCTGCCCTTTCTTTCGGTTCGAAGATAATACTCCACTCTTTTTTCCAGGCCTTCTTCACTCATCGGATCGACACCCTGGAAGTGTGCCAGGTAAGCATTGAGCTGTTCGGCTACGTCTTTCTTCTTTTTCCGCTTCGCATCACGAGAAACCGCAAGAACCTCTCCTCCAGCGGTGGTTGTGACCGGAGAGAGCCGCCTGATGATAAACCTGTCTCCGACAGCCGCTACGACCGGCTGAGCCAGGACAATGGTCGCCAAACCTTCTTCGCCTTCCTTAAGGGAATTGCTCTCAAGGAAATATATTTTTCCCGTCTGTTCTATCGTGCCCGTGTGAAATTTAATCTGTTCGGCGTTTCGAATCGGATTCTGAAGATTTGGAATGGTCTTCAGCCGGACATGAAATGATATAACGGGTTCCAGATATCCCGGGAGACTGAGGACTTGCCCGCGCACCGGAGGTCTCTTCACGAAGGCCGGTATATTCAGTGCCAGACATTGACCAAACTCTCCATCTGAAGTCTCGTTCATGAACTGCTGGATGCCGACGATCTTGCCTCTCTGATTTCCGGGAACGACCTCGACCTCCGCACCGACCTGAATGGTCCCGTCCACGGGAATTCCCATGACGACCACTCCAAAACCCTTCTGCTTGAAGACATGAGACACCGGCATCCTGAAGATGCCGAACCTTCGCCTTCTGGACAGACTCTTAGCCTGCCCGACCAGGGCATCGTAAAACTCGGGAAATCCGTCATACGTTTGAGAAGAAACCGGACAGATGGGAGCCTCCTCCATGAAAGTTCCCTTGAGAAAGGCACGGATTTCCTCTGTGACGGCACTGATCCGTTCTTCAGTGACAAGGTCGATCTTGGTCAGGGCCACTATCCCGTGGGAGACGCCGAGCAATTCCATGATCTGGAAGTGTTCGACAGTCTGCGGCATGATACCGTCATCCGCAGCCACGACCAGTATGGTCATGTCAATGCCCGATACTCCAGCCACCATGTTTTTGACAAACTTTTCNNNNCCCCGCTCTTTTTCGGTTTTGAGACGGTCGGTCTCACAGCCGGTCAGCAGCCTGACGAGCTGCGTTTTTCCGTGGTCCACATGTCCGGCCGTGCAGACCATCATCATCACGTTGGGACGGGTTCCCGCCTTGAGCTCTCCCGGCGGCTGGTGTTTTGTGCGGCCCGGCATGGCTATGCCCTCTCCACCGGATTCATATCATCTCCATGATATATCAGGTCAATGTTCCGGATATCCTCTTTCGTTTCCACGGTTTAAGTCTAACGGATGGACGGGCCTTTTTCAAATCAGGACTTCCTCGATTCAGAAAGTTCGTTAATAAGGGTAATGAACTTAAAGAAGAGAGCGAGTCCGTATGAACAGGAGTCTTAACAATGTCTTAACAAATATTTAACAAGTCTCTGACAACTTCCCTCCTGTTAAACACTAAATTCTTAACGAAGGTGCGAGTCAGCGAGAGGGGGGTTGAGATGATGGGAAAAGCGAAAAACAGGACGAAAGTGCTGGTCACCGGCGCGGCCGGTTTTATCGGAAGCCACCTGCTCGAAGCGCTGATAGAAAAAGACTATGATGTGGTCGGACTGATCACTGAAACAGAT
>JABAOH010007135.1_pt1 | contig 32828 bp, 17 predicted proteins | sample 7062181 | NCBI WGS metagenome assembly JABAOH01 (sample SAMN14538630, study PRJNA623070) | marine sediment metagenome | biome: marine biome [ENVO:00000428]; feature: marine pelagic biome [ENVO:01000023]; material: deep marine sediment [ENVO:00002113]; isolation source: pool of 5 deep marine... | reverse complement strand
CAAAAGCAATCCACAGGCCGGCGGTTCAGGTAAAATGTACTTCGATGATATTCGTTTGTATCGAAAATATTGGCCATCCTGGCTGGGGCCCAGATCAACGGTTGTTTTAGCTCTGGGTTTAGCTGGCAATTAAGATTGCGCGCTCGAAATAACAGATTTATAGGAACTCGGGGCTTATATTGAATGATTCTATATCCGACCGCTGGCTTTCGAAATTGAGTATTTACTTCCTTTAATTTGGCCGGTCTGTCCGATAGTATCCATACGAGTACAGTCTTTAGAGTAATCTGCGACAGTCTTCTTTGAATGGTCTTTTTATGAGTGTCTTAGATAGCCGGACGCCCGTGGGATTAAGCCAACCAAATTAGATAAGCAGATACAGACTTCCTCTTTGGAGCAAAATGCTTGAACCGGCGTTTCAGATCTGCCTCTGCTGGGCGTAAAGCCTAAGCAATCATTCGGCATACAAGGTTCGTTGGTAGTGTCACGCATGGTACAAGCCTGTTGCGATATGACTAACCGCTACGTTAAATATATACTGTGAAAGTCGGATTTTCAAGAAAAAACGGGCCAAAATATGTCAACGCGGATTTCCCATATAAAGATTGCGCATTTGATATTGATTTGATAGTATAGGGCCTATCGAATGGATTTGATTAACTTTTGGCCATAATTGGAGGGATTACCCAATGGGTGCAAGAAAAAAAGGATGCTTTAAGAGTGAATTTCGACCGCAAATTGAAGCTTGAATTTCATGGAGTGAAAGTCACCAGCGATGCAGGTTTATTGACTTTTCGAGAACTTGATGAAGCCTTTGGATTTACAGCGATGATAAACTCAAAACTTACAGATAACCGGGCATGTAGAAATACTCAGCATAGCCTAACTTACCAGGTATACCCATCAGCATCTTCCGTTTCTTCGCCTTGGCCGGCAGTATCCGACCACCATGAGAGTTCGCGGTGTCATTTTGCTGATATTCAATTCTAACCATATTTAAATTGTCAATCCATACAATTCGTATAGAAATGAAGTATTGTAAGCAAATGATTTGTGTGAGAGTGACATCAGGGACGTAAGTGTGAGGTATTAGTTTGGAAGCAAAATCTTTTTATATCGTAAGAAATATCAATGTCCTCGTAGTTTGTTTGCCAAAAGAAATAATTCTATAAGTCAGCCATTTTACATGCTAGAAAAATGTCAGAATTCTTCGAAAAGTCACCTCTTTCAGAAGCTGAAAAACACCCTGATTTCCAGGTGACATTATGTTTCCATTTTGTCTCCACAAATGTCAATTTTTACGGTTAATGGAAGCGCCAAATCCCAAATATTTGCATAAAAACAAAGATTTTTTTATTCTTATCGGATTAAGTAAACGGTGAGAAGAAATGTATTAGTTATGTAATGCTTTTAGGTAGGTATTGGTCGGTTACCAGTTTAGAAACTGAATGCATAAATCATTCGTCTACCGTAATAATTCGCATTTTATGCCTATAGTCGTATTTTTGGCCATCTGGGAGAGCAACGGATTGGGAATCCGCAGGTCGGTCCATTACTACCAGATACTCTTGCTGCTAAACCTGTTTGGTCACGATGAGTATCTACATATTATGGGTGTGTACATTTGACTTCTAATTCAATCAATACTGTTTAGATAGTTTTCAAGCATGGTGTAACCATCGGCTGCAACATTGTTCCTATCATCAGCATTATCGGGATCAAGGCCCTTCATAATTTCCCACGCATCCGGTATACCGTCATGGTCGGAGTCTACAGAAGCTGGCCCGCCTTTAAGATCCGGCAATCCGCCCACATCGTCCGGTGTAGTAATAATGCCGTTGTTGCCATGGGTCGCGGTACCCGTGCGGGCTTCTTTGATAATACGTCTGTCAATACTATCGCGATTAGGTTTTGAGCAGCCAGCATGATCAAGGACAGCATGGTAGGCAGCTTCCGGTGTTTGCTGATGAATAGCTATCGCTGGCCATGGTTCATTCAGTCGCATGTAATTGCTGCCATCTACTCCCAACCAGTTATTGGCTGTAACGGCGGGATAACCCACTACCACATTGTCAGCAAAATACCAGCTACCTTTGTCGTCACTGTCACGTGCGGAAGGTTCAGCAATTCGGTCCCTCACCCCGCTGTCAGTTGCAGGCCCTGGTTTGTAGTAATTGGCGACTACGTTGATGGTGGAGGATTCAATCGGCGGGTTACGCCTGTCACCCCGCTGATGTGCTTCCGCACCATAGGAACTCTGATATCCCCAGTTGTACAGCACATTGTTTCTGTAATCGTTGAATCCGCAACCGGAAGCCCATCGCGGATTGCGACTGTCATTGTGTGCAATCAGGTTGTGATGGTAAGTGCCGTAGTTGCTTCCCCAGATACCACCAAATCTATGCCCGCTATCCCCTTTGGCACAGGCTTCGGTGATCATGCAGTATTGGATCGTTACATTTTCACAATGGTAAATAGACAGAACCTCATCGCTGCTCCAACTGGCCGACACATGGTCCAGGATAATGTTTTTCTTGTACCTGCCACCTATTGCATCAGTTTCAACCTTGGGGTTTGCTCTTACGCGGATATACCGGATAATCACGTCGTTGGCACTGACGCCAAGACTTCCTTTGATGCAAATGCCATCTCCTGGTGCAGTCTGTCCGGCGATGGTGATTCTGTCATTCTTGATATTAAACTTACCTTCAATGGTGCCTGAAACTCTGAACACGACAGTCCTTGGTCCTGATGCCCCAATTGCCTCACCTAGGCTGCCCGGCCCGGAGGGATTCAGGGTCGTGACTTCGTACACGCTACCGCTACGCCCGCCAAGGGCGTATTTCCCGTAGCCCTCAGCAGTCGGGAATGCCAATTGCTGGGAGTATAAAACATCCGTTAAACAGAATACTAAGACAACGGATGCTATGATCAGTTTTGGCATTCTTGCCGTTTTCATGATACTTCCTTTATTCATAGTGTTATTTGTCTATTTGACTCTTGACGTTTCTATTCAATCTCGACAACGACCCGCCGATACCTTGTCAATGGCGGGTTACCGTCATCCGTCACCTCGCAGATAACATGGATAGTTTCTCCTTTTCCACCATCGCTGGGCACTGCGAACGAGGCATCTAGTTTTTCGGCATTCGCGATGTGGATGGTTCCCTCATAGGTATCCGCTTCCTGGTACTGCCACCATCGGTAGGTCAAGGCATCGCCGTCGGGATCCGTACTTCCCACGGCACTGAGTGAAACCTTCTGTCCGGGCCGAACCTTCATGTCAAGAGCATGGGTCAGATTGACGATGGGCGGGTGGTTGGCCTGATCATAAGGCTTCACACACCAGTCGGCTCTGGCGGCGAAGTCGTTTTGCATGGCATCGATCCAACGCCACATCGGCTTGAGATACGCGATCAATTCCGCGTCGTTCTGAATGCCTTTTTTCAGGCGTGTTCGTCCCCAGGCGGAACCTGTGTACCAACGACCCTTAGGGTAGCGGTAGCCGGGCTCCAACACCGGATCGAGCCAAGCGTTGTCTCGAATCTTGACGTAACGACCACCCCAACCGCCCCAGTCCGGCGATTCCATGCTTCTCAAGCCGGTGCCGATGTTGTGCATGAATGCAGGCGAGTCGCCTTCAGAACGGAAATCGCCTTCCTCGAACCCCTTGTCGCCCTTGCGATGGGCCTTGTAAAGCGAACACAGTGGACCGTGGTTTTCCAAGATATGGGATTTCATCCATGAACCGACTAAATAGGTTTGCTTCTCCTTCGGAACGTACTTTTTCCAGTGGTAGAAGATGGCAATAAACTGATCAGAAATGATCGTAGGGATGTTATACTTCCCCCAATGCGGCCGAATGTAGTCCTGATAGGTTGAATCCTGCTCCCAGATAAAGAAGAAGCGGATTTTGCCGGCCACGTAAGCCATCTGGTCGGGGTAATTCTTTTCGATGGTCTTCAGGGCGCGGGCGATCGTATTGGGCCCGCCCCAGGCCTGCAACCAAACGGGCCGGTCATCCGATCTGTCCAGCAGCACCTTCACGATGGTCTGCGAACCAGCGGTGATCTCATCCATTTCGCCCTCGGCCTTGACGTTTCCCAGCAGCGTGCGGGCTCTCAGATATTCCGGTGTGGGATAGGCGGGATCGTGCTTGAGAAGATTGAGATAGACCTGGGCGTAGGCTTCCAGATAGGGCTGAGCCCAGTCATCACCAGCCCAGTTGTGCCCGTGTGCGTGGTATTGCGAACTCGACGTAATGATCGCTTCCACGTCCCACTCATTCGCATACAACAGAAACCGAACCATGGAACACTCATCGTCGATTTCACCGTCGCTCGTGACAATAATACGCGGTTTGACGTGTTCGACAGCACTTATTGATCCAACAAATGAAATCAAAATCGCTATTGTCAATCGTACAGCACTTTTCATATCTCCTGATGACTCCATGCGACTCTCCTTCTATTTGAAACAGTGGTGTAGCTCACTGCTCCAGTTTTGTTCGACTGATCGTCTCATTCCCTAAGGATAATTCGAAAGTCACCATCTGTTCAGCTACCACTTATAACCGCCTCTAAGAAAGCGGAAGACTCAGCGACTTAACTATATTGAGGATGTAGCTGATTCCAAGTGAATTTACTCCATTGGCGAACTGCCGAAAAGCCCAAAAGTCTATTGTTTTCAGTATCTTAGCAAGTTTTTGGATTTTCGCAAGAGTTCGCATCCTTTCGCGGTATTTAAAGCGCAAAACGGTATAAAACGGTAGTGATATTTTGGCAGGATACAGAGCAAAAAAGGGCTGACGTGAACTGGGACAAATAGTCGTGGTGGGACTAATGCGATTACGAAATTCCTAACTGTGAGTTCACTTGCCAGCCTTTAGCTTGAGCGCTTTTCAGACAGGTGAAACGTGTTTGGGAAACGTGAGCAAATGGCCGAAGGAAGCAACGCGGCAGGTCAGGTGCAACGATGGATTATGCTTCATCATTTGGCGGCTTCAAGCTCGGCGTTGCAGACTAGAAGTCTGCCGTACATCACCCCGAAGAATATCCAAAACTTCGGAAAGTGATTGAACTACGAATCAAAAAGCGTTGGTCATACGCAGCTATTGCTGAATACCTCAATAAAAAGAAGATTCCGTATCGAAAAGGAAAATCTTGGGATGGGCATAAAGTAAGCTATATTTGCAGTGTAAATGCTAAGACATACGCTCAAGGACGTAGTTCTGTATCTTTTCAAGGTCGGAAATATGACTATACTTTTCCTCCATTGATAAGCAAATCGGAGTTATTACAATTAGAAGGAATATCACCTGATTTTATAATCAAAGGACGCCGTCGAATACAATACTTGTTGAGTGGTAAGCTCGTTTGTGGTATATGTGGAACTCGCATTCAGCATCATAAAATTTATGGTCGTTGCAATGGTAAGAAAAAGGTCTATGAGTATTACACCTGCCGGAATAAACTTGACCCCGCTAATGGTGAACGATGTAAATTACCAAGCGTTCCGCAGGAGTGGTTAGAATGGTGGATTTGGCATCATCTTGCAGGTCTATTTGAAGACCAAAAGCATTTTGAGCAAGTTCTTTTTAGTGCTAATGCCCAGTTCAAAAAAGATAATAGGCGAGTAGATGAACTTGCCACTAAAATAATGCAAATTGATGAGGTCTTAAAAGACACTGCTACTCAAATCGAAAATGTTATCGACTTCATAGCTGAGGGCAGCATCGCTCATAAAGCCGCTACGAAAAAAATCGAGAATCTGCAAAAACAAGAAGCTAAACTCAAGGAAGCGAGACAGAAATTAGAAGTTGAACAATCATTGCTCCTGAGAGAAGCTTCTACGATGGAGAAAATTAAAGAAACTTGCCTTTGGTGGCTTGAATATATGGAAAAATTAGACGAGAATAGCAAGCGAAAACTCGTAGACGCTCTTATTGAACGAATTGAAATATCGCCAAGGAAATACACTAAAGCACAAGCTGAAAGAGATGATAAGTATGGCGGTGGGCCAGAAGCAGGATTTGGAACGAAAGTTAGTCTAAACATTATCGGACGTGTTAAATTAATAGGTGATAAAAGGTATGGGAAGAGTCAAAGTTGGGATTATTGGGTCGCAGTTTGAAGCAGACATTCACGCCGCATCATTTCAAATTATGCCAGATGAGGCGGAGGTAGTTGCCGTTGCCTCTCCTACGCCGGGCAACGCCAAAAAGCTGGCGGACAAGTACGGCATCGCCCGCGTTTTTACTGACTACAAAAAGATGCTTGCCGAGAAGGACATCGAGATGGTGACGATTGCGGCACCGAACTATTTACACGCCCAGATGACCATTGATATTGCCAACGCCGGCAAGCATGTGGTCTGTGAGAAGCCCCTCTGCATGACGCTGGAAGAGGCGGATATGATGATTGATACTTGCCGCAGTAAAGGCGTTTTGCTGATGTATGCCGAGGAGCTGTTTTTCACGCCAAAGTATGTCAAAGCCAAGGAAATGGCCGACCAGGGTGCGTTTGGCAAGGTTTATATGGTGAAACAGGCGGAAAAGCACTTCGGCCCGCACGCGCCGTGGTTTTGGGATGTTGAGAAGTCGGGCGGGGGCGTTTTTATGGATATGGGCTGTCACGGTATTGCCTTTTGCTATTGGTTTCTGGATCGGCCGAAGATTAAGACTGTATATTGTCAGATGGTGACGCACGTTCATTCTGACAAAACCAAAGGCGAGGACAATTCCATTTGTATTCTCGAGTTTGCCAACGGTGCGGTTGGTCTGATTGAAGATAGTTGGGCACGGAGGGGCGGTATGGAGGACCGTATAGAGGTGTACGGGGAAGGCGGAGTTACTTATGCCGATTTGCATATGGGTAATGCCCTGCCTACCTACAGCGAATATGGCTACGGCTATGCGGTCGAGAAGGCGCCCACGACCAAAGGATGGACATATCCGGTCTTCGAAGAGCTGTGGAACTACGGCTTCCCGCAGGAAATGCATCATTTCGCTCGATGTGTTCGGGGCAAGGACGAGCCCCAGGCAACCGGCGAGGATGGCCGCTTAGTGCAGGAAGTGCTTTATGCCGGGTATAGGTCGGCTTCAACGGGCAGCAAGGTCCAATTGCCGTTTCGAGCTGATGGCATTAAAAAACCGATAGAGCTGTGGTTGAAAGATCAGTAACACAGCGGGAGGTTGAGTAATCCTATCTGCGCTACAGCAGTATCAAAGTTTGAAACGGTATCTGGATAAGTGAAAAGCGGAATTTGTCGCTCACCTATAAAGTAATCTCATTTATTCGTTGTCCGGTTCAAAAGCATTTTACTTCTATCGCCCCATCGATTAAAATAAAAACATGCAAAATAATCTATATCCATTTGTTTAATAGTTGCAAATAGTGATATTCATCATATTGAAACGGGAAACGGATAATCAAAGTAAGGAGTTATAACGTGAGAAAGATACCGGAATTCCCCGCAGCCCCGTCCTGCGACGGGAGTCGCTGGGGCTTGAAAATTGCTTTTCTAATCATTATTATTGTAGTTTTGGCATGTCCGCGGAGGATACTATCACAGCAGTCAATGGATATCCCAACAATTGGTAAGATTGTCAGGCTTGATAACCGAATAAACGAATTGATTCGGCCTGATGCTAAGATTGAGCTTCTTGCCTCAGGTTTTGAATGGTCCGAAGGGCCACTGTGGATTCAAGAGGCCGGTGGGGGTTATCTTCTATTTTCTGATATACCACGCAACTCTGTTATGAAATGGCAGGAAGGCGAAGGTGTCACCCTGTTCATGAAACCCTCAGGTTACACCGGTGTCACTGATTATGGTCGTGAACCGGGAAGTAACGGATTGGCATTGGACCTTCAAGGGCGCATCATCTTTTGTGAACATGGAGACCGGCGTATTTCAAGGTTGGAAAAGGACGGCGGCAAAAAAACTCTTGTCGATAGTTACAAAGGCAAGCGCCTCAATAGTCCAAACGATGCTGTTGTCAAATCGAATGGTGATATCTATTTTACCGATCCACCCTATGGTTTACCAAAGCGATATGAGGACCACAGGAGAGAACTTAATTTCTGTGGTGTTTTCCGCCTCGCAACCTCCGGAGAGCTGACTTTACTTACAAAGGAAATGACAAGGCCGAATGGAATTGCATTTTCTCCGGAAGAAAGGGTCCTTTATGTTGCACAATCAGATTCTAAAAATCCCATCATTAAGGCTTTCCCGGTCAAAGCGGACGGCACTCTGGGAAGAGCAAAGGTGTTATATAACTTTGCAAGTCTGATAAGAAAATATCCGGGTTCTCCCGACGGCTTAAAGGTTGATCAGCAGGGCAATCTGTTTGCCTCAGGGCCTGGAGGCGTGTACATCATTACACCTGAAGGTGAACTTCTGGGCCGGATTCATACCGGTAAAGCCACATCCAATTGCGCCTGGGGTAACGATGGCTCGGTATTGTACATGACGGTTGACGATTGTCTGTGTCGGGTGAAAACAAAAACAAAAGGGGCCAATTGGAAAAATAGATAATGCTTGCTGCCAGGCAAAGGTGCGGTTCTCTATCTTGAGCAATCTATACGAATATTTACGGTCAATCTCCAATATCACAGCTCCGCCTATCGAAGAATCGTTAGTGTTGTCATTCCCGCCTATACCGGAACAATTGTCAATTAAATAAAAGGGGGCCTATACCTAATAAGTATAAGCCCCGAATTGATACAAATCTTTTTGACAATCGTTTGTCGGTGTAAACGAACAATCCATAGTGCAGGTTATGGAGCTGGCCGATACAGCCGAATATCATCGATATATATCGTACCTGAACCACCGGCTACCGGATTTTTCTTGTCACCCAGACCGATAGCAATCGTATCGACATTGGCAAGGTCCACACCCTGGTCTGCAAATGCCTGCAGGTCGATAATCCATTGGGTCCAGGTAGTAATCTGTGCTGCATCAGGATTATCATTATTAACTATCGCATTGCCATCGAGGGCAACATATAAAGTCTCAGCAGCGTTATCCGAATTGCCCCTGAACCAGATAGATAATGTGCTGACACTATTTTCGGTCCAGTCACGTGGATGGGTCAATGTCAACGTCGCCTCGGAGTAACCAACACTATTGTCGTAGAAAAGCGGCATCGACTGATTACCCCCGTGAACGATACGTTGCTCGGCAAAAGGAGGAGTTTCATAACCAACTAAAGAGCCGTTTGCCGGGTCGTCATATCCATCAATCCATGCATAAAATATCCGGTTGCTATCGGGATCAGCAGGGTCAAGGTCATTGTAGGATTCAAAATCGTCCACAATAAGGAAGTCGGCGGTCGTAAAACTCCAGAGAGGACCTATCCAGGGACTATCGGCGTTAGCGTTATTGGCCTCATCAATACGCCAATAATAAGTGACATCCCATTCAAGCTTTCCGGGGTCAAAGCTCTCAGCACCAAGGTCTCCGGGGCCTTTATACTCCGGCGAGCCGGTATCGGCATTTTTCACAGCATCTTTATCAGTGCCGAAATATACCTGATGTGAAGCTCCAAAGACTCCCGGCGACCAGGTAAGAATCGGTGTTTGACTTACTTCCACAGCGCCATTAGACGGATTCGGGCTCCCGACGGCGCCCTTAGTAATAAAGCTCCAGACGTGGCCTTTATGAGTCTCGGTGACATCGAACTCATCGACCCGCCAGTAGTAAGTCTCGGCCAATTTAAGTGGGCCGGGGTCATAGGTTACAACACCTGATGAAAGTCCTCCAGTGGCGTTGTTCACCTCGTCAAAATTATCGCCGAAGTAAACGGTGTGTAATTTCGCACCGAAGCCTGGTGTCCAGCTAAGAGTTAAATCCGTCTCTACCTGCTCGGCAGCATCAGCCGGGTCGGGTAGGTATGCGGTCTTGGGTGGAACCGAAAAGCTCCAGACGTCACCCTGCCAGGGACTATTCGGCTCGGTGTCATTGACCTCATCAATCCGCCAGTAATATTTTGTACCTGGAACAAGACCATCGGGGTAAGGAAAACCGGGAAAGCCGGCAACAAAAAACGTTTCGACCTGATTGCCCCGGAACGTGGCTTCAGCGCCGTTATCCACATCATCATAGTTCTCGCCTAAATACACATCGTGCGAGACCGCTAAAACTCCCGGCGTCCAGGAAAAGTTCCCCCAAGTTTCCTCGAGATATGCACCATCATCTGGAACCGGGTCAGTAGCCTTTACAGGTGGCGATGCTTCCGCCGGTGTAATTCCGGAGACATACTCTCCTTCATAGACATAAACAAAATCCAACCAGAATGGAACTTCACTACCGGCACAGAATATCTCAAACTTTAGCTCGGCGTTTATGGCTTCAGAAGTCATTGTGTATTCAGCCCACTCGGTCGTCACCTCAAAGTCTGTGTATCCCCAATCGATAGAGTTGTCCGTCGCCTTAAACCTTGCTCCGAGAGGGCGTGGTTCCTCAGCCTTGACCCAGAAGCTGGCAGTATAATTTGTGTCGACCTCGACCGGCATGGGACTATTCGCTACAATGAACCACCAGTTGGTGCTTCCTATTGGATTAACCTTAAGGCTTCTTGTACCATCGATAAACTCAGTTTCATCGATTTCGACGGTACTGGTTAGGCCATCTTCCCAGCCCCAAGTCCACCAATGTACATAAGCCGAGTCGTTCAGGATAATCTCATCCTCTTCAAAACTTGGATTTATCGCTAAGTTATCGACCTGGGCATGAGTTACCGATGGTACAGCAGCCAGCACCAGAACAATGGAAGTTAAATAAGTCAATTTCTTAAACATAATAGCTCTCCTTCAATAAATATTGATTGTTAATTGAAACGTAAAAAATTATAATCGCCAAGCACAACTCTTTCGCGGCAATTCTTTACCTTGCATAATAACTCCTCCTCTTTTCGGAAAAACCATGAGGTTTGTGCCCAATAGATGACCTTGAATTCTCAGATGCCACCCATTCGACTCTGCTCAGGGCAGGATCTGTGCACGCACAAGCTTCACTAACCTTATCTATACCAAATTATCTACCTTCCCGTCAAGGAAAATCTCTCGAAGCAATCTCAAGAATATTTAGTCACTTGCCCTGAGCTTGCTTATATTGAGCCCATTCGGCTACACTCAGGGTAAATTCCGTCGAAGGGGTAGCTGAAGGGTCGAAAGAGTCGAAGAACCTCGTCTCTCAAATATTTTAGCGCAGCGGAAATCCGGCGCTGCCTGACGGAATCAATATTGTAGCGCAGTGGAAATCCAGCCCCGTCTGAGGGAATCAATTGAAAAGTCCCCTGTCTTCATACCTCACAGTTCACCAATTTTAAAGGGGGCCTATACCTAACAAGTATAAGCCCCCTAATTGATGTAAATTTGTTTGTCTATCGTCTATCACCGCAAACGAACAATCCATATTGCAACTTATGGAGTCGGTCGATACAGACGAATATCATCAAAAAACACCAAACCCGAGCCAGCTTGCGGATTGTCCTGGTCGCCAAAGCCAATGGCCAGATTGCCGACATCGGTCAGAACAACACCAGCGTCACCGATCTCTTTCAGGTCGATACTCCATTGCGTCCAGGTGCTTATCAGCGATGCGTCGGGGTCATCGTGGTACACCGTCGCAGATGTGCCGCTGCTGTCTTTGACAGTTACATACATCGACTGGGCCTCATTATTGAGTATCCCGATGTCCTGATCGACCCACTGGCCTGTACCATCGCTCGTAACGTTGGAAAACACCGCCTCGCATGCTACACCGGCGTTATGACTGGTCACTGCTAAGCCTATGTACATAGGTGTATTCATTGTCATTGTCAGAGGCGCCCCCAGTTGCGTCCAGGTGCTACCGTCCGCCGAATAGTAGGCCCGGACCAGGCCACCTGCGGTACGCTCCAATTTTACCCACTGCGGCGCTGTGATTCCAGCTTCAGTATCCTCACTGCTGGAGCCATCCACCGTTCTTCGACGCTGGAAGGAAACTCCCTGAGTGGGCGTGACGACGACCATCGCGTGCCTCGAACCTGGCTCAAGCGTATCGCGAATCATCACACCGGCCTTGGCCCAGGAGTCGGTGTCACTGACACTCTCGACCTTCGCTACAATCGAGCCGGCACCGGAAAGCTCCTTCCAGGCGAAGTGGAACTGGTCGGAATTGCCCCAGATATCCGCGCCCTCGGCAGTCATCGTGTAAGTGCCGGTTGGGCCTTCTACAAAGCTGCCCATATACGTCGGATAGCCTCTGAACCACAGCGACAATACTCCCACGTCTTCTCTGGTCCAATCCTGTGCGGGACTGAACGCGCGTTCGGCTTCCGAATAAGTTACTGTACCAACGTTGTTGTAGTAATAGGGCATCGACTGCGTGCCGCCGCGGACAACCGTAGTCTCGGCAATGTGCTCTCCCTTACTAAAATCTGCGTCATGACCTATAAGGGCGCCGTTTGTCGGCGCCTCATATCCGTCTAACCAAGTTTCGAATATCATGTCGGGAGAGTAGTCGTTGTAGTCTTCAAAATCTTCCACTACAAAATGATCTATTATGGTAAATGTCCAGGTAGTGCCTTTCCATGGACTGTTCGGCTCGGCGTCATTGACCTCATCGACTCGCCAGTAGTAAGTCTGAGCAAATTCGAGGAAGCCGGGGGACTCATAAATAGTGCCTTTCTGGTCTTGACTGACCAATACATCGCGTGGATCTGTTCTGCTGGCCTCGTTGACATCGTCGAAATTTTCACCGAAGTAGACATCGTGGGTAGCCGCGTAATCTCCCGGCTGCCAGCTAAGGCTCAGCGACATATCTTCATCAACGGCACCATCGGCCGGAATTGGTTTGGCGGCATTTTCTCGGGGTAAAATTACGGGTTTAACTCCGGCAACATACTCTCCTTCGTATACAAGAACATAGTCTATCCACAATGGAACTTCAGAGGCAGAACAGTATAACTCAATTTTCAACTCGTCGCTTTGAGCTTCGGAAGTTATTGAATACTCAGCCCACTCGGTTGTTAATTCAAACTCTTTTTGCCCCCAACTGGTAGAGTTATCTGTCGCTTTAAACTGTATCCAAAAGGGACGCGGTTCTTCAGCTTTAACCCATACGCTAGTGGTATAATTTGTGCCAGCCTTACACGCTATGGGGCTGTAATCCACCATGAAGTACCAGTTGGTATCTCCCTTCGGATTTACCCTGATGCTTCTTTTGCCGTCAACAAACTCAGTTTCATCGATTTCGAGGGTGCTGTTTAGACCGTCTTCCCAACCCCAAGTCCACCAATGTTCATAAGCCTCGTCGTTCAGGATAACCTCATCCTCTTCAAAACTTGGATTCAAAACGAGGTTATCAACTTGTGCATGAGTTACCAATGGTACAGCAACCAGCACCAAAACAAAGGAAATGAAATAAATCGATTTCTGGCACATAATAGCTCTCCTTTCAATAAATATGAATTGTTAATTGAAATGTAAAAAAACATAACCGCCAATCACCTGTACTCACGTTACCACAGGTGCGAGCACTACGCTCTCGCGGTAACTCTTTGTCTTGCATAATAACTCCTCCTTTATCCGGAAAACGAAAGATATTGCGCCTGCTGAGTGACCTCAAAGCAACAGATGCACAGATGTACAGGCACAAGCTTCACTAACCTTATCTATACCAAATTATCTACCTTCCCGTCAAGGAAAATATCTCGATGCGATCTCAAAAATATTTAGTCACTTGCCCTGAGCTTGCTTATATTGAGCCCATTCGGCTACGCTCAGGGTAAACTTTGTCGAAGTGTCGAACGGGTGGATTCTATTAAAGGTTTTTATTTTACTCTCAATTTTGGGATGGTGTGGATGTCTTTTTTCCCGTTTCGACTGCAATTAGAAGACCGTATAAAAGCCAATCGCCGTGTTCACTGCAAGTAAGAAATATAGGTTCGACGAGAAAACCAGTTTGAAAGAAATACCAAAAACCGTATAATATTTTAAGGTTTTTTTCTGAATAATGAGATTGGGCTTAAATATCGCAGGCAAACGGCTTAAATGTGATACCCCAGGCCGCTTCAATGGGACAATGCAAAGAATGGAGGACAATCATGACCTCAAGGCTGAATCGTCGAAGGTTTATTAAGAAATCAATCTTAACTTCTGCCGGCAGCGCACTAACACTGCAAGTGGGCTCAGGCAAGATGATTGCCCAAGGCACGGCGGAAAAGCCTACGACCGCCCAGAGCCGACCGACAGGCAAGGCCAGGTTACAAAAGGGAAGAATTGGCAATCTTAGTGTCAGCCGCCTGTTATTGGGTGGCAATCTGCTCACCCACTTTACCCACAGCCGCGACCTGAAATACGTCTATAATCTGACGGCACATTATAACACGGAGGAGAAAATATTTGAGACTATGGCAGTCGCCGAAGCCCACGGAATCGATACGCTCGTCATACATACTGCTCCCGGAATCATGAGCGTACTCAAGAAATACCGCTACGAACGGGGCGGGAAGATAAAATGGATTATATGTCCTACAGCTCCGGTCGAGGGTCAATTGAAAGCCTATAGCGAACAAGTTCGGCAGCTTGCCGATGAAGGTACCGATGCTATCTATCTTTGGGGCGTTCATTCGGATAGCCTTGTTTCTCAGGGTAAAGTGGACCTGATTGCCAAGGCTGTGGAAATCGCCAAGGACCACGGCTTGCCTTCAGGTGTTGGGGCCCACGACCTTAGGGTCATCATAGAGTGCGAGGAGAACCAAATCAACGCAGATTTTTATATCAAGACGCTGCACCACCACAACTATCCCACCGCACCGAAGCCAAATGAGCTGACGACGGCAGTTGCTGAGGTGCCGGGTTACTGGTGCAAGAATCCTCAGGAGGTGGTCGATTTTATGAAGGGGGTGGAGAAACCCTGGATGGCCTTCAAGGTTATGGCTGCCGGTGCCATACCACCTGCGGATGCTTTCCAGTACGCTTTTGAAAATGGTGCCGACCATGTCCTGGCGGGAATGTTCGATTTTGAGATCGCCGAGGATGTGCTCATTGCAAATAAGGTACTCACGAAGGTCAAAAGAACTCGTCCATGGCGAAGCTAATACAGCGTGTCGAAATTAGCCGGTCGAATCAGTTGCAAGAATTCCTACCTGATAGTATAATACACAGCGATAACTTCTGCTGAATTTGCCGGTCGTGATCGGATTAACAATTCTTCGTTCAATGTGAGGGAGTAGGCGATATGGAAACGAAATATAAAACATTTCCGATTCTTGAAGTCGTTTTGATGGTCTTGGCGGTAACGTTTACCGCTGTTGGGTGTGAAAGGAAACTAACAAAATCACCAGCCGAACAAGCTCAATCGCTCAATGAAACTGCTCTTGCAGGTACAGAAGCTGAGGAACTGGGAGTAATCATTGAACGGAATGTGCCAGTACCAATGCGAGATGGCGTCATTCTCCGCGCGGATGTGTATCGGCCGGATCGCGGTGGGCCTTATCCTGTGCTTGTGCAGCGTTCACTATTTAACAAGGACAATGTGGCGCAGAATATCAATCAGCTCGTCAAGGCCGGATACATTGTTGTCATTCAGGTTGGGCGCGGCTTTGATGAATCAGAGGGCAAATATAATCCGGAGGAGCTTCAGAGATACGAGGCCGAGGATGGGTATGATACTGTTGAGTGGGCTGCCAAGCTCCCTGGATCAAGCCATAAAGTGGGGACGTTTGGGAAATCATTGGGAGCGCGGATGCAGTGGTTGCTTGCTCCGTTGCGTCCACCATCGCTGGTGGCAATGTGCGCTCAGAGCAGCTATGTTCACGCTTGGGATACATACCCGACTGGGGCTTTCAGCCCAGCTCATTATCTGTGGGGTACGTTAACCATCCTTAATCCGAATCAGCGAAAACGGGCTAATCTACCGGGAGTGCATACGCGATGGGAAGCACAAATATTATGGGAAAAGGACTCTGAAAAGTGGATCAACTGGCTTCCCTGGTTCGACCTGCCCCGAGAAATACTCAATGAGGTTATAAGAAATTATCTGAATGATCCGTCTTTTGAAGCGGTTGATTTGCCCGAAGGCTGTAAGGATATTTCAGTCCCCAATTTCGATATAACTGGATGGTACGACTTCGACAACGGGGACTTGTTGATGTTTCGCACTATGGTCAATAAAGCCAAGACCAAGGTGGCTCGTAAAGGATCTCGGATTATCATCGGCCCATGGAGCCATAATACGCCTGGGGAACGCCGTGTCGGCGACATAGACTTTGGCCCTAACGCCAACATTGACACGACTGCCCTACAAATACGTTGGTTCGACTACTGGCTCAAAGAAAAGTCAAATGGGGTCGACAAGGAGCCACCCGTGAGAATTTTTGTCATGGGTGACAACGAGTGGCGAGACGAACAGTGCTGGCCGCCACAAGAGACAAAAGAGAGAATCCTTTTTTTGAGTAGCGGTGGGCGTGCCAACACCCCAAGAGGCAACGGAAAGCTCGTTCAGCAGAAACCAGAGCAGTCGAGCAAGGACCAGTACCTCTATGACCCAAAAGACCCCGTTCCCACACTTTTCGACCTACCGACCCTTTACTTATTCCCGAATGATCAACGACCGCTCGCTAATCGAGAAGATATCCTTGTCTACCAGAGTGAACCACTTACGGAGCGAGTCGAAGTTACTGGCAATCCAGTAGTTGAGTTCTATGCCGCATCCTCGGCGCCTGACACTGACTGGTTCGTAAGGCTGATCGATGTAGCGCCAGATGGGTTTGCACGGAATGTTTCTGAGGGTGCGGTGCGAGCAAGGTATAGGAATGGATTCGACAAACCCAAATTGCTCAAGCCAGGCGAAGTGGTTAAATATACAATCCGCATGAGGCCAACTTCAAACGCGTTCCTATCGAGGCATCGCATTCGCCTCGATATTACTAGTTCTGACTTTCCAAATCTCGACCGCAATCACAATACCGCAGCTAACCAGAATGCTGATGCTACTTTAGTGACTGCTAACCAAACAATCTATCACGGTGGTGAGCGGGCAACACGAATCATCTTGCCATGGGTGCCAAATCCACCAGAGGAAGAAAAGCCCGAACCTGAGCCGGAAAGACAAATGTACCAACTTCACCAGGCTGCTGCTGATGGTGATATTGAGCAGGTCAAACTGCTTATTTCAAAGGGAGCCGATGTCAACAGAGAAGATGAAGAGAAAAAGACTCCGTTACACTATGCAGCCCAGACAGGCAAAATGGAAGTGGTACAGCTACTCATCAAGGCTGGCGTTGACCTGAACTGCAAAGATAAAGAGCATCAAACACCGATGACCCTTGCCAGGAACAACTGGCATGTGGGCTTGGTGAAGCTACTGGTCTCAGAAGGTGCCGATGTCGATCTGGAATCAGCGGCGTATCTGGGCGATTTAGCTAAAGTGAAAAGATTTATTGAAAGTGATCCCGACATCAACGAAAGCCAACTCAATCAATTGTTGAGATGGTCATTAGATTATGAAAGCCTATTGCAGGGACACAAAGATGTGGCAGATTATCTTTTGGACAAGGGGGCCAATCCAAATGCAAAATATGAGAACGATGCGACCCTATTGCACCTATCGGCTTGGGGAGGAGATCCGGCTCTCACGAAATCCGTAATTGAGTTCTTAGTAAGCAATGGCGCTGATGTCAACGCCTTACAAGGGGAAAGTCGCTGGACACCTCTACATAGTGCATGCAGCCAGGGCCGTGGAAGCGTGGCGAAAGTCCTTATTGATAATGGAGCCGATGTCAACGCCAAAAACAAATGGGGACACTCACCGTTGTACTACGCAAATCAGAAGGGAGATTTGGATACGATGAAACTACTTATTGCCAAAGGTGCTGATATTGAGATAAACCGCCCAGAAGGCTTGACATCGCTACATTATATGTCCACGTATGGCAGCGGAGATATTGTCGAACGGCTTCTGGCCAAAGGTGCCAAGGTAGATGAAAGAGATGAGGTGTATGAGTTTACTGCTCTTCACTATGCCGCCAGGTTCGGCCATAAAAATATGGCAGAATTGCTTATTGCCAATGGGGCTGATATCAACGCGAAAGATAAATGGGACTACCAGCCTATACACTGGGCAGCTCATCACGACCGAGCGGATGTGGTTGAATTGTTAATATCCAAAGGGGTTGACATCAATTCAAAGACTTCGTTAAATCAAACTCCGTTACAATTGGCACAGGAGAGAAGAAATACAAAGACTATTGAACTGCTCAGCAAGCACGGAGAGAAAGACTAATCCGATTTAACTCAATTAACAAGCCCTGTAAATATCCAGGATATCGGGTAATTTTGTGTTTTCAGAATCAAAATAAACATTACAAATCCCGTACTGCGGGAACAATAATTGTAAGGGGAATCTACTATGAATAAAGATAAGAACCATAAACAGTTTGATACTTCAGCCGGTAACAAGTGCTCCCAACAACACCAAAAAATCGGCCGTCGTGAGTTCTTAGCTGCGGCTTCAGGTACGGTTGCTGCTTTTACCATCGTGCCGCGGCAGGTGATGGGCGGGACGAAGCACGTTGCTCCAAGCGAGAAAATCAACGTAGGCTATATTGGGACAGGAACACAGGGGATACGACAGTTGATGGATGCCCTGCGCAGGCCGGAGCTGAGAATCGTCTCTGTATGTGACCCCAATAAGGACAGTTCCGACTACGTCGCATGGTCAAGAAACGAAGTACGAAATAAGATACGTGCATTTTTGAACAAGCCCAGGTGGGGGCAAGGGCAACGTGGCTGTCGATGTGGAAGAGAGGTCGGCCGTGAAATAGTGGATAGCTACTATGCAATGAATACGGCCTCCGGCAAATACAAGGCTTGCTCGGCCTATAGTGACTTTCGCGAATTACTGGAAAACGAAAACGATCTGGATGCAGCCTATATTATGACTCCGGACCATCTTCACGCTACTGTTGCTATTGCCGCGATGAAGAAAGGTAAGCATGTTATTATGCACAAGCCCCTGTCGAATGTGCTCTATGAGACCAAGCTGGCGGTTGATACCGCACGCAAGACAGGAGCTGCCACCCATATGTTCTGTTCAGCAGATAACAGAGCAACGCCCACAATATGCGAATGGATATGGGAAGGCGCAATCGGGCCTGTACGAGAGGTCCACAACTGGTCGTCGAGACCTTTCTGGCCTCAGGGGATGACCGAGTATCCGCGTGAAAAACCGCCGGTCCCGGATGGTCTTGACTGGGACTTATGGCTCGGCCCTGTTCCTCATCGAGGCTATCATCCGGCTTACACTCATGCCGTCTTTCGCGGCTGGTATGATTTCGGAGCGGGTCCAATGGGCGATATGGGCAATTACAGCTTTTACCAAATTTTTAAGATTTTGAGACTTCCATCACCTGTTAGTGTGGAAGCCGGCCGAAGCCAATACTGGAAAATAGTGGATAATCTTTGGAAGAAGCAGGAAAACAACATCTCATTTCCCCGCGCATCAACGATACATTATGAGTTTCCGGCACGTGAAGGTATGCCGCCAGTATCCCTATACTGGTATGATGGTGGTCTTCGGCCACCGAAGCCCAGAGAATTGGAGGTGGATGGGAAAGATATGCCCGAAGAGGGACTTTTGTTTGTTGGTGACAAAGGAAAAATCCTGGCGGGCTTTAGCGGTAGTAATCCACGCATTATTCCGGAAAGCAAAATGCAGGCCTACAAGAAACCTCCTGAGACATTGCCCCGTCCAATCGACGAGATGGACCAATGGATAAGAGCCTGCAAGGGCGGTGAATCCTCCGGTGCCTGCTTTGAAAGTGTATATCCATTTGCTCAGACAGTTTGCTTAGGCGCGATAGCATTGCGAGTGGATAAGAAATTGAAATGGGATGCAGAAAACGTGCGGTTCACGAATTCGTCACAAGCAAACGACTTGATTCACAGAAAATACAGGAGAGGGTGGGAATTATAGCTTTGTTTGTTTCCCGTCAAAGGACAGATAACAGAGGACAGAACTGACTTCTGAATTCTGACTTCCATATAGAAAAATTGGCATAAGCTCTTGATTTTTCAAGTGTTAAATGGTATGGTTTTTATTTGAACAAAGTGGTGTATGTACTTTTTTATACACCTCAGGGAGAGTAACCGGAAATACTTATGGAACACATTCAGAACCAACGCCGGTTTCCGAGGATTAAGCGGCCGACAGCCGCTGAGCTTATTGAGCGGCTTGGTCAGTTTGACGGCTCTGGCGCACAATTCTTCGTGAATCTGCTTGCTGTACAGTGCTTTTTAGGCCAGGCTGATAACGGTGCAATTTTAGCGAATAACGAGCAGAAGGGTGTCGATGTTCTGGCCATATATCCGGCGCTGAGAGGGCAGCAAACCGCTCCGGCCTGGCTGAATCAATCTGCCGAGCTTATTCGCGAGGCTGCGTCTACAGATGCGGTCATCGTCAAAGCCTTGCGGGATGGAGATGATGATAACCGGGCTAACCGGAGTTACGTCGTATTGGTTCCACTCAAAATGGCTGATATCGGACAAGCTATGGAGGCTTTTGTGGTTAGGACCAGTAGCAGAGATGCGCTCGAAGCGAGCCAGGAACAATTAGAGCTGACAGCAAACCTGCTGGGCATCTCCGAGAAGCGACTGACACTTCAGAAAAGACAGGCGGGCTTGAGAAGACTGCAACAGGCAATGGAAACACTTTCAGCCGTCAACCGGCAAAATCGGTTTACCAGTACTGCTATGGCCCTTTGTAACGAAGCGGCTTCTCAGTGGCAGTGTGAACGGGTGAGTGTTGGTTTTCTGAAAGGAAGATACGTTCGGCTGAAAGCCATGAGCCACACAGAGGATTTTAGTCGAAAGATGAAAATTGTCCAGGACATAGAATCCGTGATGGAAGAGTGTCTGGATCAGGACTGTGAAGTCCTGTATCCCGCTTCGCAAGAGGCTACCTATATCAGCCGGGCAGCAGGTGAGCTGTCCCGGCAGCATGGTCCATTAGCTGTTTTGAGCCTTCCTTTTCGGCAGGATGGAGAGGCCCGTGCTGTTCTAACTCTTGAGCGAGAGCCGAGCAAATCTTTTAATCTGGAAGAAATTGAGGCAATTCGGTTGGCCTGCGAACTATGCACAGCCAGAATATTGGAGCTGTATGAGCATGACCGATGGATTGGTGTCAGGATTGTTGCCAAAGTTCGCAGCGCACTGGCAATATTGGTAGGCCCAAAATATACCTGGACGAAGCTTCTGGCGATATCGACCGTTGGTTTAATACTATTCCTAATATTTGGTAAGGGACAGTTTCGGGCCGAAGCACCTTTTGTCCTTGAGGCCACCTACCAGCAAGTAGTCTGTGCGTCCTTCGATGGTTATATCAAGGAAGTTAACGTCGAAGTCGGTGATACGGTCAAAGGAAATGAAACAACCTTGGCTGAGCTGGATACGGTGGAACTGCGCTTACAATTAGCTGCTGCCAAGGCGGAAAAGGCGGGATATCTTAAGCAGGTCGCCGCTGCTATGCGGGACGGTGAAACCGCGGAGGCTCAAATTGCACAAGCCAATTCTGACAAAGCGGATGCTCAGATTGACTTGTTGAATTATCTGATAGAGCAGGGGAAAATCATATCGCCGATAAGTGGAACTGTTGTCAAGGGCGACCTGAAACGCCAGATTGGTGCACCTGTGAAAACAGGCGATGTCCTCTTCGAGGTTACGCCTCTTGAGTCATTACGAGCTGAGCTGCTGGTGCCCGAAGATCAGATTTTTGATATTGCGGTGAGACAGGAAGGTTATCTGGCTACGGTGTCTTACCCTGACAAACGAATCAAATTTGTGGTAGAGCGGATCAACCCGATGGCTGAGGTAGTGAACAACCGTAATGTTTTTAAGGTTCGCGCCCAGCTGTTGGCCGAAGACCCTTCGGTCGAAGATCCCTTGGCCGAACATCCCTGGATGCGGCCCGGTATGGAGGGTGTGGCCAAGATATCGATTGGCAAACGGCGTTATGTCTGGATATGGACCCGAAGAATCGTTAACTGGCTGCGAATGAAATTGTGGCTTTGATTCGAACCACGGATTAGACAGATTTCACTGATTTTTTATTTTTTTAGTCCCTGTAATCCGAGAAATCTGCGGTTGAGAATTGAGAATCAAGAATGGCTGTAGAGCGTCCGACATTCCACGAAGCCTGGTATCGCGTTGCTGATTTGCACCCGCGGTTATCATCGGGGGTGAAGGTTTACAGACAGCATTTCCGCGGACAAATGTGGTACGTCTTAGAGAATCCATCAAACAACCAATACTCGCGTATCAGTGAAGAAGCTTATCGGTTCATAGGTATGCTTGATGGGCGACGGACTGTATCTGAGGTATGGCGGATATGTAATGAGCAGCTTGCCGACAGAGCACCCACTCAGGGAGAAGTCATACAGCTTTTAGGCCAGTTGTATAGCGTCAACCTTTTACATGCGGACCTGCCGCCGGACAGTGAAAGCTTGTTCAATCGCTACCGGAAGCGAGTCGGACGAGAGGTTCGGGGACAACTTATGAACCTGCTGTTCATTCGGATTCCACTGATAGACCCTGATCATTTTCTCGAACGCTGGGTTAGCATATTTGGGCGGCTTTTCAGCTGGTTTGGGCTGTTTTTATGGTCAATATTAATGGCGACTGGATTATACTTTGTAGTCGGTAATATCCGCGAGCTGTTCCGCCAGAGCTCTGATGTTTTAGATCCTGACAACCTAATATTGCTTTATCTTAGTTTTGTGCTAATCAAGATATTCCATGAATTCAGCCACGCCTTCGCGTGTAAGAAATTCGGACGGCTGAACCGAAGTGGCGGGCAGGTACATACAATGGGCGTTATGTTTCTGGTCTTCTTCCCGCTGCCTTATGTGGATGCCTCCAGTGCCTGGGCGTTTCGGAGCAGATGGCACAGAGCTATCGTTGGGATGTCGGGGGTTATGGCGGAGCTTTCGGCCGCGGCTGTAGCGGCAATTATTTGGTCTAATACTTCGACAGGAACGCTACATATAATTGCATACAATGTTATATTTGTTGCCAGTGTCTCTACGCTACTGTTCAACGGAAATCCTCTTCTTAGGTTCGATGCTTATTACGTCCTTTCGGACTTGTTAGAGATACCAAACCTTGGTCAGCGATCCAGAAACTACCTTTACTATCTGGTCAAGCGGTACTGCTGGGGATTGAAAAGGGCACAGAATCCCGCATATACTTACGGCGAGCGTGTCTGGTTTGTTTTTTATGGCATTGCTTCTATTGCATTCCGGATTTTCATCTGCATAAGAATACTGCTGTTTTTGAATGACAGACTGCCGGAAGAATTGTCCATACTTGTACCCATTTTCGCTCTGTCTGCAATTGTGGCGTGGGTGTTTGTCCCACTCGGCAAGTTCTTACAATTTCTGGCCACTGGTGCTGAACTTACTCGCAAGCGAGCCCGAGCAGTGGGATTAACCCTTGGCACCTTTTGTCTGATAGCTGTTTGTATAGGTTTGATTCGTGTACCCGACTATTGGCGAGTCGAGGGAGTTGTTGAGCCGGTTCGCCTGGCCATAATTCATGCGGAAAGTGATGGTTTCGTTGTCGATTTTCTGCCCTCGGAATCGAAAGTTTCTTCAGGTGGTCAGGCCCTGATAAAAGCTATTAATCCTGAGCTGGAAGCCGAAAAAAAGAGTTCGGTCGCTGAACGTCGATCACTTGTGGTTCAGCGGAGTATTGCTGAAATGCAAGAAATTGCCGCGGCACAAATACTGGACGAACAGCTCGAGGCCTTGGATGAGAAAATAAAAAGGCTTGAATTCGAATTGTCTTCGCTGAATCTGGAGCCACCACTGTCAGGTACATGGGTCGCACCGGATATTGAGTATTCTAAAGGCCTTTATTTAAATCGCGGCCAAAGCATTGGTTTCGTGGCAAATCTGGACGATGTTATGATTCGTGCCACCGCCGGCCAGAATGTTGCCGCCATGTTGATGGAGCAGGTTGTTAAGCAGGTCGAGATTCGTGTCAAAGGACAACCGAAGTTGTCGCTTACCGGAGAGATTGAGAAAATTTTTCCAGCTGGACAAGAGTTGTTGCCATCTGAGGCTTTGGGCTATGCAGTTGGTGGGCCTATGCCAACAGTTCCGCAAGACCCTAAAGGCACTAAGGCCGCTGAGATGTTTTTTGAGATTCGTATCAGACCAAATCCGGATTCTTCAGTTCGTTTGCTCACCGGACAGCGGGTTGTGGCGAGAATCAGAATGCTTCCCAAGCCACTTGCAGTTCAGTGGTGGCTATCTATAAGGCAACTTTTCCAGCAGAGGTTTCATATTTAAGATGGAAACACTTCCAAGTACAACCTGGCAGATGCTTGAGCAGCGGATATCAGATAAACCTCTGCCCAGAGGACTCGATGCTGCATGGGATGTAGGAACGGGTTTGGCAGGCTGGTTTCTGCCGCGACGTCAAAGGTTTTTGCGCCGGGCAGAGAAAGTGCTTGCACTGGAAGAGCATTTTTCTCAAATTACCGACGCGAAGCTCCGTGAAGCTGCCGGTGAGCTTCGCGAGATTTTTCGCCTCCGCCGCGACAATCATTCGGACCTCGAGCGTGCTTTTGCATTGGTCCGGGAGGTAGCAGTTCGGCAGATAGGTGAGAGCCCTTTTCATGTCCAGATTGCAGGCGCTTTCGGTCTTGAAAACGGCTGTATTGTGGAAATGGCTACCGGTGAGGGTAAGACCCTAACCGCGACGATGCCTGCGACCGTTGCGGGCTGGCGTGGTCAGGGCTGCCACATAATTACAGTTAATGACTACTTAGCCCAACGCGATGCCGAATGGATGGGGCGGATTTATCGCTTTTGCGGCCTAAGTGTTGCACATATAGCACAGGGAATGTCAGCCGCTGATAGGCGAGCAGCTTATTTGGCTGATATAACTTACTGCACGAACAAAGAGGTTACTGCCGATTTTCTCCGCGACCGGCTCGTGTTGGGTCGTTTGAGAGGGCTGAGCTCAACGCTTCTAACTAAAATAGCACGAGCCGGTCAGTCGATAATAGACCGGTTGGTACAGCGTGGCCTTAATTTCGCCATTGTGGACGAGGCGGACTCTGTTCTTGTTGACGAGGCGATTACACCGCTGATTATTTCCGGGCCGGCTCCCAATCCTGAACAGGCCGAGGCCTTTCGCCAGGCGGCAGATATCGTGACCCATTTGAACCAGGATACAGACTATCGCGTTAACGCTCGCTATCGAGAAGTCGAATTGACCAACGAGGGTAAAGCTCGGTTAGCGGATCTGGCCGAGACTTTTGGTAACATCTGGCAAGGTGCCCGCCGTCGTGAGGAGGTTGCCACCAAAGCTTTGGTGGCTAAAGAGCTGTATTCGCTGGATAAACAGTATGTTATTGATGACGGCAAAGTAGTCATCGTCGATGATTTCACGGGCAGGCTCATGCCGGACCGAAGCTGGCGCGACGGCTTGCACCAGGCTGTTGAGGCAAAGGAGAAGCTTGAAATCACTCCTCCCAAAGATACGTATGCGCGTATCAGTTTTCAGCGTTTCTTCCGGATGTACCGCAAATTGTCGGGTATGACCGGGACGGCAAGTGAAGCCTCTGCCGAATTTTGGCAAATTTATCACCTGCCAGTAGTAGTAATTCCGACAAACCGTCCTTGCATACGAAAAAACCTGCCGGACATAGTCTTACCCACGCGAACTGCTAAGTGGAATAGAATCCTGTTAGAGATTCGCCGTGTTCATGAGACCGGAAGGCCGGTTCTTGTTGGCACGCGAAGTGTCCGAGACAGCGAATACATCAGCCAATTGCTTGAATCGGAAAACCTGGACCATCAGGTGCTTAATGCTGTTCGTCACCGGGAGGAGGCCCAAATCGTTGCAGGTGCCGGTCAGACGGGAAGGATTACGGTGGCGACCAACATGGCGGGCCGCGGTACTGATATTAAACTTGGCAGGGGGGTGGCAAAATCGGGAGGGCTTCATGTTATCGCCAGTGAACGGAACGAATCTGCCCGCATAGACCGGCAGCTCTTCGGGCGGTGTGCCCGCCAGGGCGACCCTGGAAGTGCACAGGCAATAGTTTGTTTGGAAGATGAGTTTGTGTCTCGATATGCCAAAAATCTCGTCGCTTATTTGAAAAAACGATATGCTTATACTACTGACGATATCTCGTCGATAACTACTCGGGCTGTATTTCGTATGAGCCAGCTTCGCGCAGAAAAGCTGGCACTGCGCCGGCGCAAATCAGTTATGAGGACAGACCACTGGCTCGAAGAGCAGCTTAGCTTTACAGGAAGGGAATAGTAAGGCACTGTCCAATTTGTTCGACTGTGAAATCCTATCCTATAGTGTGTTATTGCGTTCACCCCATTAGAAGTCGACTTCATGCTTCTAACGGGGTTCAGAAACAATCGGCAGGGCGGTGCTGACTTGTCGCAGTTCCAGTACAGTTCCTGTGGTTTGGGCCAGTTGGGCTAAGGAAATATTGAAGTCAGCGACGGCTTTTATTTCCGCCATTTCAGCATCTGCTAAAGCCCCCTGGGCTTGGAGTTTGACCAAAAGAAACTCAGGTGTCAGTCTCTCTCGAATCGGTTCAGAATCCTCTACAGCTTGTAAATGAGTTCTTGCTGCCTGGGCTGCTTGTTCCTGAATTTCTATCTCTGCACGATTTGTTTCGACCATTCTCATTCTTTCCTTAGCTTGTATTGCCACCTGGTCAGCAAGATTCTGCAAAGTAGAAATAGCTTTTCTGCGTTCAATTCTTCTCTTGAGTAATTCGGCTTCTCGTTGACGATTGCCAAGCGGATATTCAAGAGACAAACCAACAGCATAACTCGCATAGTCGCCACTATTGAAGTTGTCCTGTGCCCGGCCTGGGCTCCTGTCTAAACCCTGTATTCTGCTTGAAGCAATCAAATCCAGTCGTGCCATCTCCTGATTCTCTGCAACTTGGATGTTAATATCTGCGATAGTAATAGCCACTCTGGCTTGCTGCATTATCGGATTTTTCTTCATGGCCAGTCCCAGAATTTCTGCTTGTCTCTGCTTGTCTTTAGCGGTGAACTGCTCAAGTTCTTCTTCCATCGTAGAAGGTGTAGAAGCAGGTACAATTTCTACCTCATCGAGCACACTCACTTGGGGGTCGGCCATCAATCTCACCAGGGCATCCTGTGCGTCAATCACTCTTTTACTGGCTTGAAGCAATACAGCCTCACGAGCTTTTGCAGAAGCCTCCATCTGCTTTATCTGCACGTCGGTAGCGTCAATTTCTCTCCGGCCTAACACTTTTTTCGATGTCTCGAGGGTTCTTTGCAACAGTTTCTGCAGAATCTCAAAGTCACGGCGAGCCTGAAGGAGCCGCCAATATGCTGATATAACCTCTGTCGAAACATCCTCGGCTTTTTGTCGAAAACCAAGAAGCGCAATCTCATGGTTGAGCCTCGCTATGTTTACGCCTGCAAGGTTGGTTTGCTCCCACGCGTCACGCAACAGAGGCTGTTTTATTTGAAAAGCGAGTATCGGCTCATACCGCGTGGGAAGCGTCCTGCCCCACAAATCGTCCCAACTGCGGGTTAAGGCGTAACTTAAAGACCATTCTGAACCGGTGATACCTTTCTGCTTGATTCCTGATTCCAATAAACGAACATCTGATTGACCGGGCTGATAAATGCTGTTAACAGGATTATCGTCTTGTTCGAAATTCACGCGCCCGAAGGCGGTTATATCGAACTCTGCGGCTGCTTTGGTTATGTCCTGTTTGGCGATCGACGGATCGAAACTCACTACCCTTATTTCGGGGCTGTTGGCAAGAGCCCTTTCTATGGCTTGCTCAATTGTCAGCTCGAAAATCTTTCTGCCCGTATTGGGATCTATAACAACTTCAAGCTCAGATAGAACTCCATTAGGATCAGGAGTTGGCCTAAGTATAGCCAAAGGTCGCAGCGGGTCGGCTCGCTGCTGGGGGCCTCGATCAGCCAGAGTTTGTTGGTAGGAAGTGATAATACCTTTATCTTCTACTTCGTCAGAAACACAACCAAGGATTGCCAGAAGACAGACGACAGAAAACAGAGAACAGAAAACGGAGGACAGAGAACAGAGAACAGAAGACGGAGGACAGAAAACTGAAGACCGACTTTGACTTCTGATTTCTGACATCTGACATCTGGCTTCCGGTGTATCCGGATTTGAATGATTACTAAATAGAACAGCATCTTCTTTAGGGCTCATTTTTGGACTCCTATATCTCTATTTCTGTTCACTCCGTTATAAATTCCACAGGAGAAATAATGTGCTTCAATAAGTGAAGAGTTCTAACGGGGTGAAGTTGGGAAAATAATCTCAACGTGTTCACCGGCCGGCCTATTTGATTTATTAGGTACTTCTATACGTACTCTTAATGTGCTGCTGGCTGCATCGGCGACCGCGGCAATGTAAATAATTCTTCCTTCTAAGGACGCCCTATTTGGGTCCGGAAACATGACTTTTGCAGTTTTTCCGTAGCTCAGTGCAGTGGCTTTGACTAAAGGTACAGGGACGTCAATCCAAAGCGGATCAATCCGGACTACCCGAACCACATCAGCCAGGGCATTAGTTGATTCGCCGGTTTCCACATGAATATTTTCGATCCTTCCATCTATCGGGCTTTTCATACGCATTTTTTCAATCTGTGCCTTTACCTCGTTGTATTTTCTTTTCGCTTGTTCGTGCTCGAATTCTGCAAGCTGAAGCGACAGCTCGGCCATCGTCACATTCAATTTCGCATATTCTACTTCTAATTCTGTTGCGGCGTTATTTGCCGCTGCTTTCTCCAGCTTTATAAGGTCAACTCTTTTCTGGGCCAGAGAAGCTTCACTCGCTTGTATTTGAGTTGTATCCTCGCTTGCCGCCTCGAGTTGGGCCAGCTGGATTTGCTCTACAGCGTCGTCCTGCTGGATGAGCACCTGTCCGGCTTTTACCCACTCGCCCTCCTTGAAATAAACCTTGGCAATGCGGCCTGGCTGAACGTAAGAGAGTGTTATGTCTGCGCTGGGATTGGTTACTGCTCTGATTCCCACATCTGAAGACGCAGCTTGCAATGTACTCAGCACTACAACACAAATAATCCAAGAACTCATAAAACTTTTTTTCGGAATCATGCTATCACATCTCCCATATCTGACAAAATACCTTGCTATTGTACCTATATATTGAGCAAAACTGCAACTTAAATCCCGTTAGTTATGTTCCAGAAATTTTTGCTTCGATGGCTAATAAGAGTAGGATTGTCCACAAAGTAAATTATGAACGTTTTCCTGTATAGCCACAATCAGATTTTTTATCTGCGCCGTGGTCGTATTCCTATATAAACAACCGCGTCCCCCGGCTCTTGGAAAAATATCGTCAAAATCCCCAAATCTCAATACATAAAAACCAGAAAAAACGTTACTTGTGAGGTACAAGGTGGCACTTTTAGATAGGTCTATACATAAAAAGGGCGAATTGTTTTCACATAACCTTTTCAAAGGATCACGTAATGACGGGAACTGATATTTCGAAGCTAGACAGGGTACCTCGGCCAAGAGCATGGCTTACCAGTTCCATTCTTACTGTGAGACCATGGAGGAAGATAAAATGAAGCGCATACTGAAAATGCTGCGCGGTAATCGGCATTCGCGACAACGCCCCCAGGGCTTGGGAACACCTATGTTTGAGCGTCTTGAGCCCAGACTTTTACTGAATGCGGTTCCTTATATGCAGGACTTTAGCCTGGGCAAGCCTGGTGGTGCCGATGGTTGGGAGTACTACTCGAACAATGAGGGGCGAATTGAGGTGGTAGGTGGGCATCTGCGTATGGACGACACATTAGGCAACAGCACGTACTCCCTGAACGAGGCGATTTTACATGTGGATCTGAGGGGAAAGACCAATGTAACGCTGACGCTGGATCATGGGAGCCTGGCGGATGAACCAGATACACTTCCCGGCAGCTTTGTTGGCCATTATAAGGGCGATGGGATAGCCTTGAGTGTCGATGGTCAGAATTGGGTAAAGTTAACGGATTTGACTGTTAATTTCGCGAATCAGTCGTTTGCTCTGGATGCTATTTTGCAGCAGGCTCAGATCGCTGCTGGCAGTACGGACCTTTCTGATGTTCGGATAAAGTTTCAGCAGTATGACAATTATCCGGCGGCCACAGATGGTCGTGAATTCGATAATATCCAGATTACCGCGGCGACAGTGGTTGCTCAGCCCACACCATACACCCAGGACTTTAGTCTGGGCAAGCCCGGGAGTGCCAAAGGTTGGGAGTACTACTCGGACAATGAGGGGCGAATCGAGGTGGTAGGGGGGCGTCTGCGTATGGATGACAAATTAGGCAACACCACGTATTCTCTGAACGAAGCGATCTTGCATGTGAATCTGACGGGCAAGACTGGTATAACGCTGACGCTGGATCACACGAGTATATACGATGAAGTAAATACCCTTCCTGCGAGCTTTGTGGGTCATTATAAGGGCGATGGGATAGCGTTGAGTGTCGATGGTCAGAATTGGGTGAAGGTAACCGACTTGGGCGTAAGTTTCACGAATAAGTCGTTTGCTTTGGATACTGTTTTGCAGCAGGCTAAGGTCGCTGCTGGCAGTTCGGACCTTTCGAATGTGCGGATAAAGTTTCAGCAGTACGATAATTACCCATCGGCCTCAGATGGGCGTGAATTCGATAATATCAAGATCGCGGTTATCTCTGCCGAGCCGGAGATTGATGTTCTGGGCAACGGTCAAATCATTGTGGACGGGGATACGACGCCGAGTACTGGCGACCATACGGACTTTGGGAGTGTTGGTGTAGGCGGTTCGTTGACTCGGACGTTTACGATTAGGAATACGGGAGCTGGCGCTCTTAATTTGACGGGCGTTCCCAGGGTGCAATGGACCGGAAGCACCGACTTCACTGTGGTTCAGCAGCCCAGTTCACCGGTTGCGGCCTACGGGGGGACGGCCACGTTCCAGATTCGGTTTACCCCGAGCGGTACCGGGCTTCAGACGGCGACGCTTTGGATACCGAACAACGATAGTAACGAAAATCCGTATAACTTCGCGATCCAGGGCACCGGCCTGATTATCGAGCCGGAGATGGATGTTCTGGGCAACGGTCAAATCATTTCGGACGGGGATACGACGCCGAGTACTGGCGACCACACGGACTTTGGGAGCGTTAGTGTAGGCGGTTCGTTGACTCGGACGTTTACTATCAGGAACACCGGAGCTGCCGCCCTTAATTTGACGGGCATTCCCAGGGTACAATGGACTGGCAGTACCGACTTTACTGTGGTTCAGCAGCCCAGTTCTCCGGTTGCAGCCTACGGGGGGACGACCACGTTCCAGATCCAGTTCACCCCGAGCAGTACGGGGCTTAAGACGGCGACGCTTTGGATATATAACAACGATAGTAATGAGAATCCATATAACTTCGCGATCCAAGGCACTGGCCTGATTATCGAGCCGGAGATGGATGTTTTAGGCAATAGTCAAATCATCTCGGACGGGGATGCGACGCCGAGTACTGGTGACCATACGGACTTTGGGAGTGTTGGTGTAGGCGGTTCGTTGACTCGGACGTTTACTATCAGGAACACCGGAGCTGGCGCTCTTAATTTGACGGGTGTTCCCAGGGTACAATGGACTGGCAGTACCGACTTTACTGTGGTTCAGCAGCCCAGTTCTCCGGTTGCAGCCTACGGGGGGACGACCACGTTCCAGATCCAGTTTACCCCGAGCAGTACCGGACTTAAGACGGCGACGCTTTGGATACCGAACAACGATAGTAACGAAAATCCGTATAACTTCGCGATCCAGGGTACTGGTTTGTTTTTGTCGCCTGTTGCTCAGGCGGTTCCTTATATTCAGGACTTTAGCCTGGGCAAGCCAACGGGGTCTAAAGGTTGGGAGTACTATTCGGACAATGAAGGTCGGATCGAGGTGGTTGGGGGTCGTCTGCGTATGGACGACACAGTAGGCAACGAGACGTACTCTCAGAACGAGGCGATTCTGCATGTGAATCTGACGGGCAAGACCAATGTGACGCTGACGCTGGATCACAGTAGTCTGGCGGATGAATCACATACCCTTCCGGTGAGCTTTGTGGGCCGATATAAGGGCGATGGGATATCGTTGAGCGTCGATGGTCAGAATTGGGTGAAGGTAACTGACTTGACTGTTAATTTCACGAATAAGTCGTTTGCTCTGGATACTATTTTGCAGCAGGCCAAAGTCGCGGCAGGCAGCACGGACCTTTCGGATGTGCGGATAAAGTTTCAGCAGTATGACAATTATCCGGCGAGCACAGATGGTCGTGAATTCGATAATATCCGGGTCCAGATTGACTCGGTAGTGCTGGATAATGTCGCGTTGGGCAAAGCGGCCAGTCAGTCCAGCACTTACGGCCTTGGTTCTGCGGAGCGGGCTGTGGACGGCAATACCAGTGGGGTCTGGGCTGATGAGTCCGTCACACACACGGATCTGCAGACGCATCCGTGGTGGCAGGTAGACCTGGGCGAAGTTTATTCTGAGATTAGCGAGATAGAGATTTGGAACCGTACGGACGCGGTCGCGGACCGTCTGGACGACTTTTATGTATTTGTTTCGGATGTCCCGTTTGTTTCGGGTGATCTGGCCGCGACCCTGGCTCAGAGTGGTGTTTGGAGCCAGCACATAGTTGGTGTTCCGGACCCGAAAGTTATGTTGCCAGTTGGTCGCAGCGGTCGCTATGTACGGGTACAGCTGGGTGATACGAACTATCTGAGTCTGGCGGAGGTGAAGGTCTTTGCT
>JABAOH010000135.1_pt1 | contig 32858 bp, 33 predicted proteins | sample 7062181 | NCBI WGS metagenome assembly JABAOH01 (sample SAMN14538630, study PRJNA623070) | marine sediment metagenome | biome: marine biome [ENVO:00000428]; feature: marine pelagic biome [ENVO:01000023]; material: deep marine sediment [ENVO:00002113]; isolation source: pool of 5 deep marine... | reverse complement strand
GCCTTCTCCCTCGTCGGGGCCCCGATCCGGCGCGTGCAGAACGGTCCGTCGTTCCTGAGTCTCCTGTGACTGGCCGTCGGGGACGGCCGCGAGGCTCAGTATCACAGGAACCGCAAGTGCCAGCAGCAAACGCATTAGCTCCTCCCTCCAGTGGGTCCCCGCGGGCCGCTCTGGCGGCCCAAGCATCTGGCGATGGGTTGGGCCACAAGATCGCGGCCGGGCCGCCGGCTGGCAATTGGGCGGAGCCGGGGGCCTACGCCGGAGTATTTGCAGCCGGCCGGCGGATCGCTAACTTGGGTGTGACAGCCACGGGCACATCTTGAGGTAGGAAGCAGACTCAATGCCTATTGAACCGCTCGGTCAGGAAGAGATCCGGAACTGGCTGACGAGGCGCGAGCTGTTCGCGAGCCTGCGTCGCCTGCGGCGCTGTAGAAACGGTCACTTCTCCTGCTCGACCCACACGGACGGACCGTGTTTCGAGGTTCTGCACGACCGGTTCCGCGCCATGGCCATGGACCGCGCCAACGAGCTGGTGGCCTGCGGCGCCGATCGGGCGAAGCTATGGAACTCGATCTACCGGAACTTCCCGGTCCTCGCCCCGGCAACGGTGGATTCGATCGTCGAGGAGGCCTTCGGCTCTGGGATTCCCACCCCGGAGCACTAGACGGGCATCGCCGCCTGCGCTCGCCAGATGTAGATGGACGCCAACGTCCGGTAGGGACGCCAACGCTCGGCACGCTCCACCATCTCCACCACACTACTGCAGTCGAAGTAGCGCTCCATTCCCCTGCGGATCCCCAGGTCGCCCACCGGGAAGATGTCCGGTCGACGCATCGAGAACATCAAGAACATCTCGGCCGTCCAGCGGCCGATACCGACGATCGCGGTCAGCCGCTCGAGGATCTCATCGTCGCTCAGCCGCGAGAAGCGTACACCGCTCAGGTCACCGACCTCGAACGCCTCCGCCAGCGCGTGGAGGTAGCGCGCCTTCTGCCGCGACACGCCGGCGGCGCGCAGCTTCTTCGCCGGTGTCGAGCGCACCGATCGCGGGTCAGGAAAGCGACGCCGGGGATAGAGTGCTCTGACGCGGCCGATGATCGTGCGGGCCGCCGCACCCGATACCTGTTGGGCGAGTATGGCGCAGCAGAGGACCCAGAAATAGGGGCGATGGCCGCGCAATTCGATGGAGCCGACGGCATCGATGAGCGGCCGCATGGCGCGGTCGCGACGCAGGACCGTTAGTGCGTCAGTCACCGTCCAGCGCGCGGCGCCGCTCGAGCTTGCCGCCACCGACCCTTGCCGGCCCGCTAGTCCTCGAGGCCCTTGGGTGGCCCCAGGATCTCAGCCCAGATGATCGCCTTCTGCGCCGCGCTCCAGTCCCAGCGGTCGGGGAGCGGCCCACGCCGACGGCGCCTACCCGGCTCCGCCCGTTCGTCTACGTAGCGCTCGTGGAACTCGGCGTGCGACGCCACCGGCTCCGGCACTCCGTAGCGATCGTGGAAGCGCTCGTGGTCTTCCGGTCGGCGCGGTCGCTCGAGCGACACAGCCTCGCCGCGCTCCAGCAGCGCCCGCTCCTCGAGCGATGGGGGCTGTTCGAGCTCGCGGAGCGGTCGCCGGGTCAGCGCCGGCCCGCGCCGACGCTGGGCGGCGGCTTCCCTCCGCGCCCGGGTGATAGCCGCCCCGCGGTCCCCGGGGCTTTCCCTGCCCCTCCCGGCCTCCTCACGCGGTCGGCCGGGATGGTGAACGACCCTCTCACGACTGGGGTGCGCGGAGGGCGCCGGAGTTGCCGGGGTACCCGGGCGCACCGCGGGCGGCGAACGGCGCGACGGATGCTCCCCAAGAGGTAGACCGCGTCCCGGATGCTCGGCGGGAGCGGCTCGCGCCGACGAGGGCGGCGCCGGCTCGGCTGGCCCCTCGATCCGCGGCTTGCGCTCGAGGTTGATGCCCAGCTCCTCGGCGATCAGCTTCTGAAGCCCGGCCGGCAACCCCCCGATCGCTCCTTCATCCGGCGGCTTCTCCTGGCGCTGGGTCGGCCGTTCGCCCTTCGCCTTCTGGGCGGCCTTGAGAACTCGCTCCACCACGCCGATGACGATGAAGAAGATGATGAGCGTAAGAAACTCGTCCACGACGGAACCCCTCGCCTAAGAGATTCAGCTGGAGCCGTCGCCCGGCGGCAGCTCCTTGCCGCCCTCGGCGATCGAATCCCGCATCCCTGTATCGCTCACGATGTTCTGGTAGCGGGCGTAGTCCATGACCCCCAGGTTGCCCGCCCGGAACGCTTCGGCCATCGCCAGCGGCACCTGCGCCTCCGCCTCGACCACCCGCGCGCGCATCTCTTCGACCAGCGCCCTCTTCTCCTGCTCCTCCGCCACCGCCATGGCGCGCCGCTGCTCCGCCTTCGCCTGGAAGACCCGCTTGTCGGCCTCCGCCTGGTCGGCCTGCAGCTCGGCGCCGATGTTCTTGCCCACGTCGACGTCGGCGATGTCGATCGAGAGGATCTCGAACGCCGTTCCCGAGTCGAGCCCCTTCTCCAGCACCGTCTTGGAGATCGAGTCCGGGTTCTCGAGCACGGCCTTGTGAGTATCGGCCGAGCCGATGGTCGAGACGATACCCTCGCCGACCCGGGCCAGGATGGTCTCCTCGCCGGCACCGCCCACTAATCGGTGGATGTTCGCGCGAACGGTCACCCGCGCGGTGGCGATCAACTGGATGCCGTCCTTCGCCATCGCCGCGACTTTCGGCGTCTGGATGACCTTCGGGTTCACCGAAACGTGCACCGCCTCGAGCACGTCACGGCCGGCCAGGTCGATCGCGGCCGCCCGCTGGAAGTCGAGGTCGATGTTCGCCTTGTCGGCGCTGATCAGCGCGTTGACCACGTTCCCGACGTTACCGCCGGCCAGGTAGTGCGCCTCCAATTCGCGTATGCTGAGCTTGAGCCCGGCCTTCGTAGCCGAGATCAGCGGCCAGATGATCACCGCCGGGCTCACCCTGCGCAGCCGCATTCCGATCAACGTGGTGAGGGGAACGTAGGCCCCCGAAGCCAGCGCGGTGACCCACAGCCGTACCGGCACCATCCAGAAAATGAACATGATGAGCAGGAAGCCGCCGATCACCAGGAACGCCGTGCCACCAACGAACCACTCTTCCATCTTCTTCTCCCTTCTATATGTCGGCCGACGACGAGCGCCGACCGTCAACCTGATGCGGTTTACTCTTCTTCCTTCACCTCGCGCACGACGTGCCGGTAACCCTCTGAATGGATGATCTCGATCTTGCTACCCTCATCGATCCAGGGGCCCTCGCTGACCACGTCGATCCGTTCCGTGCCGAAAATACCCGTCCCGGCGGGCCTTAATGACGTAGCCGCCACCCCGACCTGGCCTTCCAGGTCGCGCCTCACATCGCCCGAGATGTACCCCGCTTCCTTGGTCGTCGCCGCACGCAGGAAGATGCCGCCCAGCCGGCGACTCCACTTCAGATGCCGCAGGAACGCGTAGGCGAACGCGCCCGTCAGGGCCATCGCCACACCGATCGCCGCGAACGCCGTCCCCATGTCCATCAACGTCGGGAACCGCCCCAGCATAGACATCACGAGACCGGCGCCCAGCGCCACTATGCCGGCCGCGCCTGCGACACCGAACCCGGGTATGACGAACACCTCGAGCGCGACCAGGACGAGACCCGCCGCGATCAGGATCATCTCCTCCCAACCTGCCAGCCCGACAATCAGGTGCGCGCCGAAGAACAGGCCCAGTCCGATCAGCCCCACGAGACCGCCGACGCCGAAGCCCGGCGTCTTAACCTCGAACAAGAGACCCAGGAAACCGAGGGTCAGCAATAGCGGCGCGAAGACCGGGTTGGTTAGGAAACGCACAATGTTCTCGGCCCAGTTGGGGCTCATCGTCCGCACCGTCGCGTTGCGCTCACCAAGCTCGACCAGAAGTCCATCGAGCGTGGCAAACTCGCCTCTCGCGTAACCGATCTGCAGCGCTTCCTCCGCCGACAGCGTCAGTAGTTTGCCCGCCTCAACCACGCCGGGGACCGCTATCTCCTCATCCACCATCGCCTCGGCGACTCGCGGATCGAGCCCCTGCGCCTCGGCCAGCGCCCGGAACTCGGAGCGCATCGCGCTCACCATCTTCTCGCTCGCCTTCTCGCCGCTGCCGATGATAGGTGTTGCCGCGCCGATCGTCGCACCCGGCCGCACGTAGATCGCCTGCGCCGATAGTGCGATCATCGCGCCCGCCGAGAGCGCGCGATCTACATAGGCGTAGACTGGGATCGGCGACTCCTGAACCGCATCGACTATCTGCCACGCCGCATCCACTCGGCCACCGGGCGTGTTGATGTCGAGCACGGCGAACCGCGCCCCCATCTCTAGAGCGCTCTCCAGGCTACGCTTCACATAAGGCCCCAGCCCTCTGTCTATCGTACCCTGGATCGGGATGCGGTAGACCTCCTGGGCCGTCAGGGCGCCCCCGGCGAGTACGAGCGCCAGAGCCGACAGCAGGAGAGATCGAAGTACGTATCGCTGAGTTTTCATGGCCGTAAACCGTCGACAGGCCCAAGTGTCGATTGGCGGTGAAGCGGTCCGGGATGTCCCTAAAGCCAGTAATGATAACAAGAAAATACACCGCGTCGCGGACCCCGGCAACGCACCCCTGCTATTCTCTACACGCCGGTCGCCCCAATCTTCAGCATCGACAGCGGGCGCCTCGCTTGCACGGGCGCGGCCCCCCGGATACCTTCCCCGATCGAGCGTTCGATATAATACCTCAAAAGCGAAGCGCGAGCTTCATCCCACGCCCCGCGACCATGGCTGAGAGCGCGTTACCGACATCGACAGAGCACGAGGAGAAGCTCGAGCGGCTGCTCACCATAGCCGCCGAGATCTTCGCCGAGAAGGGCTACCACAACGCGTCGATTCGCGACCTGTCGAGACGAGCCGGGACCAGTCTCTCCGGCCTCTACTACTATTTCGCCAGCAAGGAAGAGCTCCTGTTCATGATCCAGGACCGGAGCCTTCGTAAAGTGCTGACGGCGCTAAGAAACAAGCTGGAGGGCGTCGACAGCGCGGAGGAGAAGCTGCGTATCCTGGTGCACAACCATGTCGGCTTCTTCTCCGAGAACATGGCGGCGATGCGTGTGATCACTCACGAGTACGATTCGCTGGAAGGCGAGTACCGCACCAGGATGACGCAGCTGCGGCACGAGTACTCGGACGTATGCCAGGAGATCCTGCGCGAGGTGCGGCGCTTCACCAGCGCCGGCGACGTCGCCCCACTCAATGTCGCTACCTCGGCGCTGTTCGGAATGATGAACTGGATCTACGCGTGGTATACCCCTGGCAGCAATGTGCCGGTGGAGCGACTCGCGGAGCACCTCTACAGACTCTTCACAGGCGGCTTCATCGGCCGTCCCGGCAGATCTTCGAGCGGGAGAATAGCCGGTTAACCAGCCTCAACCATCGACATTCGGAGGAAACAGCATGAGCGAGAAGAAGGGCAATCTCGTTGGCTATTCGGTACAGGACGGGATCGCGATCCTGGAACTGAACGATCCCCCAGCCAACACCTACACGTACGAGATGATGCGCGAACTGGACGATGCGATCCTCGAGGCTCGCTTCGACACCAACGTCCACGTAATCGTGATTCGCGGGTCGGGCGACAAGTTCTTCTGTGCCGGCGCCGACATCAACATGCTTCAGACGTCCGACCCATACTTCAAGTACTACTTCTGCCTCCACGCCAACGAAACTCTGAATCGCCTGGAACAGACGCCTAAGCTGGTGATCGCGGCGCTCAGCGGCCACACTGTGGGCGGCGGCCTAGAGATCGCGCTGGCCGCCGACATCCGGATCGCCAAGCAGGGCGGCGGCAAGATCGGGCTGCCGGAGGTGAATCTCGGTGTGCTGCCGGGCACCGGCGGAACCCAACGCCTGGGGCGACTCGTTGGAAAGTCGAAGGCGATCGAACTGATGGCTACCGGCGAGACCTTCCCCTTCGAGAAGGGCCAGGAACTGGGCCTCGTCAACCAGATCTTCGAGGCGGAAGGCTTCTGGGACCAGGTGATGGAGTACGCGAAGCAGTTCGTGCCGCCGCAGCGCGCCTCTAAAGCGGTCGGCCGGATCAAGCGCGCCGTCTGCAGCGGTATCGAGGTCCCGTTCGGCGAAGGCCTCGCCATCGAGCGCGAAATGCAGCAGCAGCTGTTTGAATCCGCGGACGCGCGGGAGGGGCTCGCGGCTTACGTGGAGAAGCGGAAGCCGGAGTTCAGCGGGCAGTGATCGGTAGTCAGTAGTCAGTAGTCGGTAAGTTCGAGTTCCAGCATGAGAGTTCACACTTACCGACTACCGACCACCGACCACCGACTACCAGTGCTAAAGACAGGTCATGGACGTCGAACTACAGACCAGACTCTTCATCGGCAACGAATTCGTCGGCGCCGCGGACGGCTCGACCTTCGAGGTCGAAAACCCAGCGGAGGCTGAAACCCTCGCGGAGGTAGCGGAGGCGAAGCAAGCGGACATCGACCGGGCGGTTGCAGCCGCACGGCGCGCGTTCGAATCCGACGAGTGGCAGGGGCTGGCAGCGCGCGAGCGTGGCCGGTTGCTCAACCGGCTGGCCGACCTGGTGGAGGAGAAAGCCGACGAGCTGGCCCGCATCGAGACGCTGCAGAACGGCAAGCCGTATTTCGAATCGCGGCAGGTCGACCTTCCCGAGCTGGTTGCGATCCTCCGCTATTACGCGGGCTGGGCCGACAAGATCCACGGCGAGACGATTCCTGTGGCGGGCCCCGTGCTCAACTACACGCGGCGTGAGCCGCTAGGTGTGGTCGGCGCCATCGTGCCGTGGAACTTCCCGCTCCTACTCGCGGTGTGGAAAGTGGCCCCCGCCCTGGCCTGCGGAAACACGGTGGTGCTAAAGCCGGCGGAGGAGGCGCCGCTCACCGCCCTCAAGCTGGGCGAGTTGGCGGCCCAAGTGGGTTTTCCCGCCGGCGCCCTCAACGTGGTCCCCGGCTACGGGCCGACAGCCGGAGCGCCACTCGTGCGTCACGCCGGAGTGGACAAGATCGCCTTCACCGGCTCGACCGAGGTCGGCAAGCAGATAATGTGCGACGCGGCGGTGAGTTTGAAACCGGTTACGCTGGAGCTGGGTGGCAAGTCGCCCAACATCGTCTTCGCCGACGCCGACCTGAAGGCGGCGGTGCGCGGCGTCACCACCGGCATCTTCTACGGCAAGGGCGAAGTATGCGCAGCGGGCTCCAGGCTGTTCGTCGAGTCGAGCATCCACGACCAGTTCGTGGAGCAGCTTGTAGACCGTGCCAAGAAGATGACTCCCGGCGACCCATTCGATAAGAACACGCGTCTGGGTGCCATCGTATCGGAGCGCCAGCTCGATCGCGTGCTCGGCTATGTCGAGCGCGGTCGAGAGGAAGGCGCCGAGCTCCTGACGGGAGGCAGCCGGCTGGATCGCCCGGGCTACTTCGTCGATGCCGCGGTGTTCGACGGGGTGAGGCCCGAGATGACCATCGCCCAGGAGGAGATCTTCGGCCCGGTCCTCGCCGCCCTGACCTTCGACGACGTCGACGAGGCCATCGCGCTCGGCAACCAGACCATCTACGGGCTCGCCGCCGGCGTCTGGACGCAGGACGTGAAGAAGGCGCACAGGGTGGCCCACGGGCTGCGCGCCGGCACCGTCTGGGTGAACACCTACAACCGCTACGACCCCGCTGCACCGTTCGGCGGCTACAAGCAGAGCGGCTTTGGCCGCGACCTGGGCATGCACGCCCTCGAGGGTTACACCCAGGTGAAGAACATCTGGATCGACCTGAGCTAGCGCATGCCCAAGCCTCAAGGCCCACGAGACGCGCTCATCATCGATGCGATTCGTACTCCCGTCGGGCGTCACGGCGGCGCCCTGGCCACGGTACGCCCCGATGATCTGCTGGCCCACGTGATCCGTGCGCTCGTTGAGCGGACCGGCGTGCCCGTCGATCAGGTCGAAGACGTGGTGATGGGCTGCACCAACCAGGCGGGCGAGGACAACCGAAACGTTGCGCGGATGGCCCTCTTGCTGGCCGGACTGCCGGTCGAGGCGGCGGGCCAAACGGTGAACCGGCTGTGCGGCTCTGGCCTGCAGGCGATCGTCAGCGCCGGCCACGCCATCGCGGCCGGCGAAGGGGATGTCTTCATCGCCGGCGGCGTCGAGAGCATGTCGAGAGCGCCGTACGTGATGTTGAAGCCCGAGCGAGGCTTCGCGCGCGGCCGACCGGCGCTGGAGGATAGCGTTCTCGGCTGGCGCTTCGTGAACCCGGCGATGCGAGACGAGTGGACGGTCTCGCTGGGCGAAACCGCGGAGATCGTCGCCGACCGCTACGGAATCTCGAGGGAAGGCCAGGACGCGTTTGCCTTGGAAAGCCAGCAGCGCGCCGCTGCGGCCGTCGAGGCCGGGCGCTTCAAAGACGAGATCGTGCCCGTCCAGATCCCGCAGCGGAAGGGCCCACCGATCTTCGTTGAGGAAGACGAGCACCCGCGCCCCGACACGACCGCTGAGGCGCTGGCGGCGCTGAGGCCCGCCTTCAGAGATGATGGTACCGTCACCGCCGGTAGCGCATCGGGGCTCAACGACGGCGCAGCGGCGCTCCTCGTCATGAGTCGCGAGCGCGCCGAGGCTCTGGGCTTCACCGGTATGGCCCGCATCGTTGGCTCGGCCGTCGCCGGAGTCGAGCCCGACTGCATGGGGATCGGTCCGATTCCCGCCACTCGCAAGGTCCTGGAACGTACCGGCCTCGCCGTAGACAACCTGGATCTCGTCGAGCTCAACGAAGCCTTCGCCGCCCAGGCGATCGCCTGCATCCGCGAGCTGGGTCTGGATCACGAGAAGACCAACGTGAACGGCGGAGCCATCGCCCTGGGCCACCCGCTGGGCTGCACCGGCGCGCGCCTGATGACGACGCTCGTCCACGAGATGAGGCACCGCGGTGCGCGCTACGGCCTCTGCACCATGTGCATCGGAGTCGGCCAGGGTATCGCCACGATAGTCGAGCTGGAAGCCGCTGACTGAGACCCCCTCGCGCGCCTATCTTGCCGCCTCCCGCGGCGAGCGGCATCCTATGACTCCAACTTCAGGGAAGGAAAGGCGGAGGCCCCGGCTGTGGACTACAAGGACATCGTGTTGGGCGTGGAGGATGGGATCGGCACGATCATCCTCAACCGCCCCGAAGTGCTGAACTCGTTCGCGAACCGGATGCGCGAGGAGATCGCGGCGTCGGTCAAGGAGCTGGTCGACCGTGACGACGTGCGTGTGATGGTGATCACGGGTGCCGGCCGCGGATTCTGTACCGGCGCCGACGTGACCTATCTGAAACAGCTGCTCGACGCGGGCGACGAGGGTGGGCTACGCGAAGTCGTGGAGGCCGGCCGAGATGTCGTGACCGCGATTCGCAACGCCCCGTTACCGGTGATCGCATCGGTGAACGGCCCCGCCGCCGGCGGCGGCGCCAACCTCGCCCTGGCCTGCGATATCCGGATCGCCAGCGACCGCGCCAGTATTGGGCAGACCTTCAACAGAATCGGACTCCATCCCGATTGGGGCGGTACCTACTTCCTGCCCCGGCTTGTTGGACCGGCCGCCGCTGCCCAGCTCATGTTCACCGGCGACATGATCGACGCCGGAGAGGCGTACAGGCTGGGGATCTTCAATCGCGTCGTTCCACACGAGCAACTCAACGAGGAGACCGAGAAGTTGGCTTGCAAGCTGGCGGCGAAGCCGCCGCTGGCACTGCAGCTGATCAAGCAGGCCATCTACCGCAGCCACGACGCCAGCCTGGACGAGATGCTCGATTTCGAGCTCGAGGCGCAGCTGCGCTGCGGTCGCTCGCAGGACGCCGCCGAGGGGATCTCGGCATTCGTCGAGAAGCGCGAACCCCGCTTCGGGAGGGGCGAATGACCGAGGGCGGAACCCAACCGACAATCGATCGAGTCAGCGTGATCGGTGCCGGAGCCATGGGCCACGGCATCGCGCAGGTCGCGGCGCTGGCCGGCTACCAGGTCATGCTGTTCGATGTGAACGAGGCGGCGCTGCAAGCCGGGCTGGAGCGCATCCGCGCCAACCTCGAGAAAGGGGTCGGGCTCGGGAAGGTCGTTCCGGAGGACCGCGACCGGGCCCTCGCCGCGATCTCGGCCACGACAACCCTCAGCGTTGCCGGGAGTGACGCGGACCTGATCATCGAAGCGGCACCCGAGGACCTGGAACTCAAGCGACGAGTTTTCGGCGAGCTCGATGCCGCGTCGCCGCCGCACGCGGTCTTGGCGACCAATACATCGTCGTTGAGCGTGACGAAGATCGCCGAGGCCACGAACGACCCGGGCCGGGTGTTGGGGATGCACTTCTTCAATCCGGTGCACATCATGAAGCTGCTCGAGCTGGTGCGCACCGAGCACACGACCGAGCCGACCATCGCGACGGCGCGCGCCGCCGGTGCGGCGATGGGGAAGACCAGCATCCTGGTCAAGGATTCGCCCGGATTCGCGTCGAGCCGGCTCGGCCTCATCCTGGGCATGGAAGCCGTGCGCATGCTGGACGAAGGCGTGGCCAGCGCCGAAGACATCGACACCGCGATGGAGCTGGGCTACGGCCACCCGATGGGGCCGTTCAAGCTCGCCGATCTAGTGGGCCTCGATGTGCGCCTGGCGATCGCCGAGTACCTGTATCGTGAGACTGGGAGCGATCGCTTCAAACCTTCCGAAACGATCAAGCGACTCGTCTCTGAGGGGAAGCTGGGAAAAAAGACCGGCGAAGGCTTTTACAAATGGGATAACGAATAAGGGAGGGTAGCGATATGGCCGCCGAGAACGTCGTACTGCTCGAGAAGCAGGATAGGATCGGAACGATCACGGTAAACCGGCCCGACAAGTTGAACGCTCTGAACGCCCAGGTCCGTGTGGGAGTGGCGATGGCGCTGGAACAGCTTCGCCAGGACGACAAGGTGCGAGTAGCAATCATCACCGGCGCCGGCGACAAGGCGTTCATCGCGGGCGCCGACATCGCCGAGTTCAAGGGGAAGTCGGGTGTCGAGGGCTACCACTACATCCAGACCGGGGACGTCTACTCGGCGGTGGAACGATTTCCCAAGCCGACCATCGCCATGGTCAACGGGTTCTGCCTGGGGGGTGGCTGCGAGGTCGCTTTGGCCTGTGACATCCGGATCGCCGGCGACAAGGCCAAGTTCGGCCAACCAGAGATCAATCTCGGGCTCATCCCTGGCGGCGGCGGCACGCAGCGTCTGCCGCGACTCATCGGCCAGGGCCGGGCGATGCAGCTCATCTATACGGGTGACCTCGTCGACGCCGCCACCGCCGAGAAGTACGGCCTGGTCGACGAGGTCGTCCCCCAGGACGAGCTCAAGGATCGCGTCATGGCGCTGGCCGCCAAGATCGCCGAGAAGAGTCCCGCCGCGCTCCAGGCTACCAAGGAGAGCATTCGCGCCGCCTGGCAGATGCCGCTGGACGACGGCCTGCGGTTCGAGAAGGCATGGTTTGGCCTGCTCTTCTCGACAGAAGACATGTCCGAGGGGGTGGGCGCGTTTTTGGAGAAGAGAAAGCCGGAGTTTAGGGGCAAATAGCCACTGAACATTGATGATGCATCGAATTGTCCCAGGCCTCGCCGTCCTCTTCTATCTCGCGATGGTCTTCTTCGTGACCTACCCGGGTTACGTCCCCTTCAACCAGATCCGCCCCTTCGTCTTCGGCCTGCCCTTCTCTCTCTTCTGGCAGGTCCTCTGGATCACGAGCTCGATCTTCGTACTCACCGGCGTCTTCCTCTGGGAGAGGCGCCACGCCGAGCGCTCCGCACCGTCCGACGGCGAGCGCGAATGATGGAGCGCTGGGTCACCGTCACTCTGGTAACCGCAGGCTACCTCGCCCTCTCGCTACTGGTGGGCTGGATCTCCGGGCGCCGGGCGAGCGACACGGTGACAGGATACGTGGCGGGTGACCGCGGGTTCGGCCTGCTGGTCATGTACTTCGTCACGGGCGCGATGATGTTCAGCGCCTTCGCTTTCCTCGGCACACCGGGCTGGGCCTACAGGCGGGGCGCCGCGGCCTTCTACGTCTTCTCGTATGGCCTTCTGGGTTTCGCACCCTGGTACTTCCTGGGTCCGATGGTGGCGCGGGTCGGCCGCGTCTACGGCCACGTAACGCAGGCGGAATTGCTGTCCCACCGCTTCCAGAGCACGACGTTGTCGGTGCTCATCGCCATCGTTTCTGTCGTCGCGTTCATTCCGTACATCGCGCTGCAGATGAAGGGTGCCGGGATCGTGTTCAACGCCGTTACGGACGGGCACGTGCCGATCTGGGTCGGCGCCCTGACCGCCTACGCGGTGGTCTTGCTCTACGTCCTGAAGAGCGGCGTGCTGGGAGTCGGCTGGACGAACACGTTCCAGGGGATATTCATGCTGATCATCGCCTGGGTGCTCGGCCTCTGGCTGCCAAACCACCTATACGGGGGCGTCGGCGCAATGTTCGAGCGGATCGCCGAGCTGCGCCCCGAATTGCTGACCGCGCCGGGGCTCGACTCAGACGGTAGCGGTTCCTGGGGTTGGGGCGCGTACTCATCGGCGATCCTGGTGAGCGCGATCGGCGTCACCATGTGGCCACATCTGTTCATGAAGGGGTTCGCGGCGAAGGACGATAAGACCATCAAGCTGACGATGGTTCTCTACCCGACGTTCTTGCTCTTCCTGCTGCCGCTGTACTTCATCGCTTTCGCCGGGGTGCTGTTCGAGAGCAAGCCGCCGTCCGCCGACTTCATTCTGCCACACATGATCCTGAGCACGAACGTGGCGCCGGTCGTCGTCGGCCTGTTTTGCGCCGGCGCGCTCGCCGCCAGCATGTCCACCGGCGACGCGATGCTCCACGCCTCGGCTTCGATCTATGTGCAGGACATGCACCGCAAGGTGTTCGACCGCAAGCTGAGCGATCACGGCCGCCGAAGACTTATCCGCATCGTCGCCGTCATCGTCGGCGTTGCCTCCTACTTCACCGCAGTCAACACCGAGATGTCACTGGTCGCGCTGCTACTCGCCGCCTACGGGGCCATCGTGCAGCTAGCCCCGATCACCGCCGCCGCCTTCTTCTGGAAGCGCGCCACGGCGGCCGGCGCCGTGACCGGGCTCGTCCTCGGCTCGCTAGTCACCCTGCTACTCTTCCAGTTTCCACAGCTTCGACCGTTCGGTTTGCACGAAGGCATCGTTGGGCTCGCCACGAATTGCCTGGCCCTCGTCATGGTCAGCCTGGCCACTCGCCCCTTGCAGGGCCAACACGTTGATTCCTTTATAGATGCGAGCCGCAGCACCGTTTAACGTTCGGCCGCCCTGCGGCGTCATAGGAACGGAGGAGGCGCGGCCCCGCTGGGGGCCGCACGAGTACCGGAGACAAGCACAAGTGAGCGGACCGTGAATGCATGCAAGACTCCCCGAACCTCGCGCCGCGCTCGCGCCACGGCGGTCCTCGCGTTTGCCACCGCCGTCCTCGGCGCCTGCACGCCCAAGGCCCCCGAAGCCGACATCCAGGCAGAGTTGGCCAGACTGCGCCAGGAGCACCAGGCGCTGATGGCCGAGATCGTCGCCCTAAGAGGCGAGATGCGACAGCTCGCCACCGGCGAGGCTGCCCCACCCAGCGAGATGCCCGCCGTTATTCCGCCCGCTCCCACGCTCAGACAGCCGGCGCGCGTCGCCAGCGCTGCGATCGCGGCGGTGCTCGACGCCTACCGCCAGGCCCTCGAGGCTGAGGACCTGGAGCGCGTGCAACAGGTCTACGGTGGAGTGATACCGGCCGAGGACATCAGGTACCTGGAGATCTGGTTCGACCGCACCGACGGGCTTCAGGTGAGCATGGAGCCGCAGAGCATCGAGGTTCATAACGGACAAGCCGACGCGCACATCAGTCAGACGATGGAATACAGGCTGAGCCGCACGGCCCAACGCCGGAGACTACGCTTGGACGTGCGTATGACGTTCGAAAGGCGCGGGGACGAGTGGCAGCTGATACGCGTTCAGGCACGCCGCTGAGCCTACCCCCCACGCGCCTTCAGCCCTCGTAGATCAACCGGCTACGCTCGAATATCAGGCCGGACGACTCGTCCAATCCAAGGAACACCGGTTCGCTGCGGACTCGTCCCAGCGGCTCGGCGATCGCCGACAGACTGGTACCCAACCCGCCCAGCAGGAGCGNNCAGGAGCGGCGAGTGGGTGAGCAACAGCTCATGCACGAGCTGTTCTTTGAGTGCGAGCCCCATCAGAGTCGGCCCACCCTCGAACCCGATGCTGGTGATTCCGCGCCTCCACAGCTCGGACCAGGCGTCGCTTAACGGCGATTCCGAGCCGACGACAAAGACATCCGGAGTCAGCTTCTTGAGCTCACCTACCCGCGCTTCTGCAGCTTCCGTGACGAACAGCGCTGTGCGGATCGAAGGCTCGCGGAAAACGGCAGACTCGGGCGGGATATTGCCCGTAGCGGAGAAGAAGACGTTGAGAGGTGCGACGTTGCCCTTGGCCTTCTTGCGCCGCTCGATCAGTTCCTTCTCGAGCGGCGCTCCAACGGTCCGATCGGCACGCAGCGTCGCGGCCCCGACCAGGAAGGCGTCAACGCTGGCCCGCAGCTCCAGCTGGCCGAAGCGGTCCGCCGGCTCGCCGGCCATTCGGCCCACTCCGCCTTGAAGACCGTCCGTCGCTCGTCCGTCTTTCGATTGGATGAAGAGCCCGTAGGTGTACGGGACCTGATGATGCTCCGCCCATTCCACGCCACCCGGCAGCGGCGACAGGTCGCCCCAGATCGTCCGCCTGCCCACCCTGAGCGCCTCGTCCTCGATCTTGTTGTAGAGGACCGTAATAGGCTCGAAGACCAGCTCACTGATCTTCATCACCGTGCCGCGGAACTCTCCGCACCGTGGGGTACCAGGACCCTGAACGTCGCGCCTTCACCCAGCGTGCTCTCGACCTCTATCCGACCGCCCTGCCGCTCGACGATGCCCTTGGATATCCCCAATCCGAGTCCCATCCCCGACTTCGTCTGCTTGGTCGTGAACCCGACGTCGAAGATACGTTCCAGGTCACCCGGGGCTATGCCCGGGCCGCTATCGCTGATCTCGACCACGGCGTACCCATCGGAGCAACGCGTGCGAATCGTGATCGTCCCCTTCTCGGGGATCACCTGGCTGGCGTTCAGTATCAGGTTCATGAAAACCTGGTTCATCTGGCCCGGAAAACACTCGACCGCCGGGAGGTCGCCGTACTCCTTGACCACCTCGATGCGATGCTTCAGCTCGTGGCCAAGTAGCAGTAGGGTGCTGTCCAGAACCCTGCGCAGATCGACGCTCCGCTTCACCGCCTCATCGGTCTGCCACAGACTCCGCGCGCTGGCCACCAGATCGGTGATCACGTCGACGGCGAGCTGATCGATCTCGACTACCTCATCGAGCGTCTTCACCAAGCTGCGGATCTCTTCGATCTCCGATTGGTCGACCACGTCGTCTGCCAGGATGTTCAGCAGGCGGCTGATCGCTCTCTGGAGTACGTCACGGTTACTGCGGATGGCACCGAGGGGCGTGTTCAGCTCGTGGGCCAGTCCCGCCATGAGTTGCTGCAGCGAGCCGTTCTCTTGCTCACTCATAGCAGCGCTTGCATCAGGCGCTTGCGGAATCCGGCTAGATCTTCGTGTGCCGACTCGAGCTCGGCCGCGCGCGCCTCGAGCTCCCTGACCAGCGCGGCTCGCTCGACCCCGTTGCGGACGACGACCTGCAGATGATCGTTGTCCCACGGCTTCTCTAGATAGTAATAGAGGCCCGCCTCGTTGATCGCGCGGATCGCGTTCTCCTTGTCGGCGTAACCGGTGAGCAGGATCCGCGTAGCCTCCGGACGTTTCTCCCGCACCGCCTTGAGAAACGTGATACCGTCCATCTCGGGCATCATGAAATCCGCGATCACTACATCGATCCACTCGGCGTCGGTCGAATCCAGGGCCTCTACCGGCGAGGTGAAGGTCAACACTCGGTACGCGGTCTCGAGCGACAGGAAACTGCGCAACGCACTCGTGACCATCTCTTCGTCATCAACGACCAGGATCGTCGCCTTCTGTTCAGCCATCGTTTCTCCTCGAGCTACGCCACCAGATTTCGCAGACGCCGCGCCAGACCCGCCAGCAGGCCGCGGGCCAGTTCGGCATGATCGGCCAGCAGATCGTAAAAGTCCTCCCTGGTCAGCCTCAGGAGCTCGCTCGCCCCCACGGCCCGCGCCTCGATCAGGCTGGGCGATCCGTCTATCAGGGCCCAGGTACCGAACGCCGTGCCGTCCTCGGCCGTGAGAACCTCCTCGTCTGAACGACGAAGCTCGACGCCCCCCCGAACGACTATATACATCGCTTCGGTCGGTTCGTCCTGCCTGATTAGAACCGTACCCGGCATCACACTAACTTCCTCAGTGACGGAAGCCAGCAACGCCAAGTGCTCGGCGCGCGCATCGCTCAGCAGATCAACTTGCTGGAGTAGGAACACCTTCTCGATCAGGTTCATCTCGCTGCTCTCCGGCTGCGTTGATTTCTCATCCAGTCGTGCCAGCGCACGCTCTGCCAGGTCCCGCAATTCGGGGCTCGCGGACTGCCGAGCCCGTTGCAGTGCCTCATCCACCCACGGTTCCTGCAACTCCGCCGCGGCCCAGAGTGCGCAGCTCGCGAGCCAGACATCGTCGTCCGCCATTATCTCGGTCAGTACATCGCGGGCCTCGCCGTGACGGCTCTTGACTGCCCCTTCTTGAACCGCAGGGAGTAGGCGCTTGAACAGACCGTGCCCCACCGTCTGCTCCAGCCACTCCAGGGCATTGGCACGAGCGACGGTGCCGCCACGCTCGAGTGTCATGTACGAGCGATAGACACCGTGCGGCGGGAACCACAGGCCGAGGGTGCGGAAGACTCGCTCGCGTCCGCTCAACCAAGCCTCCGAAAGCGAGCGCTGGAGAAGCCCCACGGCGGGACCACCGAGGCCGAGACGCTTGAGCGCCGCGGCAGCATCGGCGTAGCGGGCGCCGGACTGTATCTCCCGCTCCAGTACCTGCGCCACCGGCTCGATCGAGAACAGCAAGCCCGGGCCCCCTTTAGTCCGCAGCTTGTTGAGAGCCTTGAGCGCTCGGTATCGCAGCAGCCGGTCGGGCGGAGCGGCTGCCACTATCCGGAGCATGTCATCGACGGTGGCCTGGACTGGTATCCGGCCGAGAACCGCCGGGATGTTACGTCTAACCGCAGGCTTCACCGACGCATCCTCTAGGTAGTCGGCGAGTGTGCCCTCGACCTGCTCGCCCTGCGAAACCAGGGCCTCGCGTGCCGCTTCACGTGTGGCCGACGTGCCGAGGGCAGAAATCAGACTGGGGAGGAACTCGCGGCGTCCGAGACGCCCGGCGGTTCTCATTGCCGCCTCTGCCACCTCCGACTCGGGATCCCGCAACAGTGGGTTGAGCGCATTCTCGAGCCGCGGGTCGTCACCCAGCGCCACGAGGGCAAGGGCCAGCTCGACGCGAGCTTCGACTCCGTCACTCTGTGCCTCGCTCATCAGGCGCTCGAGGTACTCCGGTGCCACGACCTCGGGCCACTCGAGCCATGCACCTTCCTCGCCCAGACAGGAAAGGGCGGCCACGCGCACGGGTCGTTCGCTCGAGTCGAGCAGCGACCTGATGACACTCTCGGGATCCGCACCTGCACTGCACAACAAGCGCACCGCGGCGACACGCACACGTTCGTCGGGGTCCTCGGCCAGCTCGCGGACGCGCTGCCAGTCGGTTTCCTCTGGGAAGTCCGTCAGCGCGACCAGGGCCCGCCTGCGGATGCGTGGGCTCGGATTCGCCAGAAGTCCATGAAGGTCTTTTACCAGCGGCCGGGCGCTCGCCGCGTCCGCCTGTTCCACCAGATCGAGGGCGAACGCGACAGCGCGTTCGTCACCCGAAGAGAGCGTGCGCTGGACGGCGGGTATCGTGCTGGCGTCGGCCATCGACGCGAAGATGCCCTCGAAACTGGCGAAGCGACCCCGGATCGAGCGCGCCAGGGTCTTTACGTACTCGCGCCGCACCGCAATCGCCACAGCCACCCAGACGACGCCCAGCCCTACGGCGACGTATCCGACCTTCCGGTAGTCGATGACCAGGATGGACAAGAAGATCAGCACGCTGGAAAGGGCTTTCCCGAAGCCCTTCTCCACCGCCATGTCGATGTACGCCTTCGCCTTCAGCTTGATGCTGTCGGGCAACGGCACGTAGAGGATCTCGCGTCCTGCCCGCTCCGCACTGTAACGGAACGAGGAATCGCCCGCCTTAGCTATAACAGCCGCCACCAAGCTCCATGTCAGTGCGAGTCCGACGTTCGCGGTAAGCAGCACGACAGGCAGCATGAGTACCACGAGACCGACCCCCCAGCGGTGCAAGATCGGACGCAGCGCCGCCAGAACGACGAGCGGTAACCACTGGGTCGCCGCGAAGAACTTGCCCTGGAACGCGCCGATCGCGTCGCGCGTCTCGTACGTTTCGCCGACAATCTCGTTGAACTGGTAATCGACCAGCTGCTTGACGAACACCGTGAGCAGGACGGCCCCGGCTATCAGCAAGACGTGCTTATTGCGGAAAATCGTCAGAAACTCGGCGAGCGAATACTGCTCCGGACGGCGTACCCCTGGCCGGCACGTTTCGCCCGCCTGCGCCGCCAAGACGTAGGGGAGCGCTGCCGCGAACGCCACGACGAAGAACGCGGCCACCAGCAGCATATTGGGCGCGCCAAGGCGCTCGACAAAGAAGCCGGTGATCGCAGCGCCGAAAACGGCTCCGATCGAGCCACCCGCAATGGCGAAGGGGTAGAGGCGTTTGGCCTCCCGGGCATCGAAGCACAACTGCGTCGCCATGAAGAACTGGGTGACCATGACGGCGGCGTACAGGTCGTACCAACCGTAGAAGACCACGCCGAACGCAGTACTTCCTTCCCGATACAAGACGCGGAAGACCAGAAAGCTGGCCGCGAAGAAGAGCGTGACGATGGGAATCAAGCGTCGCCACGGGATTCGGTCCGCCAGCCGATTGTAGGGAACCACGAACAGGATGACGATCGCGCTGATCATGTAGACCTTGTAGAACTCGCTATCGGCTAGGCCCTCGAGCGCGAACGCGTTGCGGGTCGGCTTGAGGATGCCGACCGTGGTGACGACGAGGAAAAACAGGCTGGCCATCATTACAGCCTTGGCCGCTTCTCCACGCCCAAGCTGAGGCAGCTGTGGAAAGAGCTTACGGAGAACTCGCAAGAAACAACTCCTCGAGTTTTTCGGCTAGGCCCACTGAGGACAGTAAGATAACCGCCGGCGTACCTTCAGCCAGAGCCCACGCCGACCGGCAGTGAAATCTCAACCTTGGTGCCACGGTTCGGCTCGCTGCTGACCCGGAGCTCGCCGCCGTGGTCGTGTATTATCTGACGCCAGGTATAAAGGCCCCACGACGTCGCCACCCGGCCTTCCTTAACCCGAAAGCTCGGCTCGAAGATCCCCCTCAGCTGCTCCGTCTCGATTCCACGCCCCGTGTCGGCGATCCGAATCCGGACAAAGCCTTTCTCGAGGCGGGTTGTAAGCCGTACCTCACCCTCCTCCTCGATGGCATTGGCGGCGTTGTCGAGGAGGTCTTCGAACACCTCGCTGAGGCCAGCCGGGTGACCGATCACTTTGGGCAGTTCGGCGTATTCCCTAATCACCCGTATTCGGGCGCCCCAGCTATCGGAGAGCACGGTCACCGCATCGTTTAGGAGCGCGTTGACGTCTACCGGGCGCCGTTGCGTCGCGTCGGCATCCAGATGGATCAGCCGCTGGAAGCGAGCCACCAGGCGCGAGATCCGCCGGAGAGCCTCGCGCGACATCTCGGCAGCGCCCTTGGCATCGGCTAGTAGGCGCTCCACGGCGTCCGGATCCTCGCTCCTGACTGCAATCTCTTCCAGCAGCCGCTCGACTATCTGAGCACCCGCCGCCAGCACCGCCAGCGGGTTGTTCAGTTCGTGGCTAAGAGCAGCGGCCAATCGGCCCTGTGACCCGGATCGCGTCGCCGCCAAGAGGTCCGTCGCCGACCGGGGTAGCGCACCCGGATCGAGCATCCAGCAAACCGTCCAGACCGCGCCGCCCTCCCTACTCTCGCTCTCCGGCCGCCTGCGCAGGCAGAGCACCCCGCAGGCGGGGAAAGAGAAGATCTCATGGCCAGCGTCGCCCGACACGAGACGCGAGGCTAAGCGGTCGAGATGAGGGAGGTGGCCCACCAACATGAGGTCGGTGGTGGCCCGCGAGAGCGACTCGGCGAGCTCCTCGACATCGGCCAGCGGATCCAGGTTCGGCACCTCGGTGACCGGCGCGACGGCACCACTACCCGCAGCCAAGATCTCCGCCGTCTGCCGGGCCCGCAGCTTCGTGCTGTGGTGGATGCCGCCGACCGACAGCCTGATTCCGCCCAAAAGAGTGGCCACACGGCGGACCATCTCGGAACCCGCCTCGGTGAGTGGCCGCTCCGGGTCCTGTTCTTTGGACTTGGCCTCGCCGTGGCGAACCAGGTAGAGGTACACAGCCGCTCCTCACAGGGGTACCCGCCAGACCGCTCGAGAAGAAGGCAAAATATCTCAGCGCGCGCGGCGTGTCGACGGCTGGACCTGACTCAGCCGGCGACCTTGTTTTTGTGAGGTCCGCTCCCCATGTTGCGCCTTCCAACCACCCAAAACCGTCGCTCTGAGATGAACGGATTGGTGCTGTCGGGCGGCGGCGCCCGCGCCGCCTACCAGGTCGGTGTGCTCTCCTACCTCGCCGAGAAGGCACCCGAGGTGAGCTTCCCCATCATCGTCGGCGTCTCGGCAGGCGCGATCAACGCGGCATTCCTGGCCGGACAACGGGGGACACCGACCGAAAATCTGGGGTCGCTCTCCAGCTGTTGGACGAGCCTGAACACCGACCGCGTCTTCGACACCAACCTGAGCGCCCTCGGGCTCAGCGGCGCCCGCTGGCTGTGGACGCTGGGCGGCGGTGGTACGTCTCTCGGTCCGCGGGTGAAGGGTTTGCTGGACACGAGCCCGTTGAGGGAGTTCCTCGAGGAGCAGGTACTCGTCGAGGGGATTGCGATGAACGTGGCGGAGGGGCGATTACGCGCCCTTGGACTCACCGCTACTCGCTACGCCACAGGCCAGAGCGTAACGTTCGTGCAGGGCGCCGAAGACGTGCCAACCTGGGAGCGCGTTCGCCGCTGCGGCCTGCCCGCCAAGATCTCCGTCGATCATGTGATGGCATCCGGGTCGATCCCGTTCATCTTCCCGGCCACAGCGATCGACGGCGAGTACTACGGCGACGGCAGCATACGCCAGGCCGCGCCACTGGCCCCCGCCATCCATCTGGGCGCCCAGCGCCTGCTGGCCATCGCGACTCGCTACAACCCGACCCTGGAAGAAGTAAGAGCCCTGGCTACGACCGGCTACCCGCAGCCGGCCCGGATCATGGGAGCCCTGCTCAACAGCATCTTCCTCGACGCCCTCGAGGCCGACGCCGAGCGCCTGGAGCGCATTAACCGCCTGTTGGAAGCGCTGCCGCCCGGTGCGCCCAATCCCGACGGCCTCCGACGAATCGATACTCTCGTCATCCGCCCCTCGAGAGACCTCGGCTCGCTGGCCCAGCCCCATAAAGGCAGACTGCCCCGCACGCTGCGGTTCATGCTCCGCGGCCTGGGCATCCATCGCATGCACGGCGCCGAGCTACTCAGCTATCTCATCTTCGAGCCGCCCTACATCAGTCGCGTCATGGAGCTCGGCTACGAGGACGCTCTGACGCGCTGGGACGAGATGGAGCGATTCTTTTCGGACGGTGCGTGATCGCTGAATCCTATAACCCGAGCAACCGGTCGGCGTTAGCCGCGAGGATCGCCTGCTCGGTGGTCGCTGGAACGTCGAGCGCCCGAATGCTGGCCGTCATCGATTTCAAACTGCCGATCATATGCGGATAATCGCTCCCTGCGACCAGATGCTCGGGCCCCGCGAAGTCGAGGGCCAGGCGCAGGGCAGCGGGGTCGAAGTTCACCGTGTCGTAGTAGAAGCGTCGGAGGTAGACACTCGGGGGCTCCTCGATGTTGGCGCGGCACTCGCTGAACGCGTGGAAGCCGCGGTCGAGCCGCTCGGCCAGATAGGGGATCGCGCCGCCGAGATGCGCCAGCACCCATCGAACGCCGGGGAACCGCCGGGGCACGCCAGCGAAGACCAGGTGAGCGGCAGCCAGTGTGGTGTCGAAGGTGAACCCGACCAGCGGCATCAGCCAGTACTCGGTCATCGCCTCCACCCCCACCGGGTAGGTCGGGTGCACGTAGATGACGGCGCCCAGCTCGTCCGCCCGCTCCCACAACGGCCAGAACCGTTCGTCGGCCAGCGCCACGCCCCCGACGTTACTGAAGACCATCGCGCCGGGCAGGCCTAGCTCGCCCACGGCGCGGGTGAGCTCGACGACCGATGCGGCCGGGTCGTTGAGCGGCAACGTCGCCAACGCGGTGAACCGGCCGCCCCGCTCCTCGACGATCCGTGCGAAGGCGTCGTTCACCGCCCCGGCGAGCCGTACCGCCATCTCCGGTTCTTCTATATGTACGCCGGGCGCGGTGAACGTCAGCACCTGGACGTCCACACCCACCTGGTCGAGCACGCTCTCCCGATACTCGATGTCGCGGTGGCCACGGACCGCGACGTTGATGTCGCCCGGTGAATGAAGGACCGGGTTGTTCTCCGAGTCGGTGGAGATCGCCACCCGGCACGGCCCGGCGCGCAGTGCGTCCAGGTACTCTGCCGGATAGAAGTGGTTGTGGAAGTCAACGACTCGCATGCTCGCCTCCTCGTTCATCACCACGGGCTCGCAGCCAGATGTAGTACACGGGGAACCCCACCAGGACAAGCGCCAGGCCGAATGCACTTTCGCCGGGCTCCGAGACCAGCTGGTTCCCGACGATGACCGCGGTCGAGAGCACGAAGACGGCCGGGATCACCGGAAACCCCCAGATCGTATAGCGCGGCGAGTACTCCGGGCGCCGACGCAACAGAAAGAGCCCCGCGGCCATCAGGCCGAAGAAGATCCATTCGGTGTAGACCACGCGCGTAAAGAGCGCCTGGTAGGTCCCCGTCACCACGAGGACGGATGACCACACGGCCTGCGCGACTATCGCACGGTGCGGCGTCCGGAAGCGCGGGTGCACCTCCCCCAGCCAACGGAAGAGCAGCCCGTCGCTCGCCATGGCGTAGTAGACGCGCGGTCCGGCGAGCACGATCCCGCTCAGCGCGCCGAAGGTCGAGAAGATCACCAGCGCCGACATCACAGCGCCTCCACCCCGTCCCAGCACCGCGTCGGCCGCGTCCGCGGCCACCCGCGACGACGAGATCACCGTCTCCAGCGGCAGGATGTAGAGGTAGACGGCGTTGAGGGCGATGTAGCACGCCGTAACGACCAGCGTGCCGACGAGCAGAGCCCGGGGGATCGTCCGCTCCGGCTCGACGGTCTCGTCGCCCGCGTAGGTCACCATGTGCCAGCCGCCGAAGGCGAACAGGCCGGCGATCAGCGCCAGAACGAACCCGCGCAGGCCGCCGGCACCACTGACGCTCACGCCGGCAGCCGATTCGGGTGCCGAGTTCCCTACTCCCACGGCGAGCTGGTCCGGCACCCGCGAGCCGAGGAGGAGCCCGGCAATCACGATCCCGACGATCGCTGCGACCTTTCCGATGGTGAACGCCGTCTGCAGTGCGCTTCCCTGGCGCACGCCGATGTAGTTGACGGCGGAAAGCACCAGGATGCAGCCGATCGCCACGAGCTGTACGCCCAGATCGCCGAGCGGCGCGAAGTAGCCGACGTAACGTGCGAAGACCACCGCGATCGCGGCCAGGATCCCGCTGTGCATGCTCCAGAACATCGCCCAGCCCCAGAGGAACCCGACGGCGGGTGAGAACTCCTCGCTGAGAAAGACGTAGACGCCACCGGTGCGCGGGTAGACCGAGGAGAGCTCGGCGCAGACGAGCGCCCCGAACAGCGTGAGGGTGCCCGCGATCGCCCAGACGGCGAAGACACCAGGAATCGATGGGACCTGACCGGTGATCAGCGATGGTTGGACGAAGATCGAGGCGCCGATGATGGTGCCCACCACCATCGCCGTCGCGCGCACGATCCCGATCGAGCGCTCGAGCTGCGGCCTCACCATCGCCGCCTCCTCGATGGCCGCGTCAAGCTTATCAGGATTGGAGCTGTGGGCGTCTCAGGTGGAAGTCGGTCGCCTCTTGATACGCACGCGCTACCGCCAGCGCCTCCGACTCGCCGTAGAGGCTGCCGATGAAGCTGATGCTCGTCGGCGTGCCATCTTCCCGGAACCCGTTCGGCAAAACAACACACGGGTGTCCGGTGAGATTGGTCAGCGTGAGGTTGTTGCCGCCATAGGACGGGGTGACGTAGACGTCCACCTGCGACATGACCTCTGCCATTTCTTCCAGCAGCAGCGTGCGCGCTCGGTTGGCCTGGATGTACTCGACGGCGGGGATGAACCGTGCCTGGCGGAACGAGTTGGGCCAGGCGCCCCTGTCCTGACGTTTCAGCAGATCGTCGCGCCCGCTTCGCGTCAGATCGTCGAAGGCCGCCGCCGCCTCGGCGCTGAGAACTGTGCGCATCGCGCTTACCGGCAGATCCGGCAGCTCGATCGGGATCAGCTCGATCCCTAAGGAACCCAGGGTCTCCAGTACCGCCTCGTCGAACGCCTTCCACTCCGGCTGGCGCTCGCGCTCCTCCTCGAAAGCGCTCTTCAGATAACCGACCCGCAGATTCCTTACATCGAGCTCGGCGTCCCAGACGAATGGCAGGTCCACGACCGTAAGATCCTTCCCGTCGGGACCGTAGATCGCCTCGAACACCAGCGCACAGTCCTCGACGCTGCGACAGATCGGACCGACCTTGTCCATGCTCCAGGAGAGCGCCATCGCACCGTAGCGGCTCACGCGTCCGAAAGTGGGCCGCAGGCCGGTCGTACCGCAGCGCGTGCACGGCGAGACGATCGACCCCAGGGTCTCGGTGCCGATGGCGAAGCCCACGAGCCCCGCCGCCGTCGCCGCCGCCGGGCCGGCCGACGAGCCGCTCGAACCTTCCTCGTAGTCCCAGGGGTTGCGCGTCCTGCCACCATACCAGACGTCGCCCATCGCCAGCGCCCCCAGCGTCAGCTTCGCCACCAGCACGGCGCCCGCCTCCTCGAGCCGCGCGGCCACCGTCGCGTCCTCGTCGATCACCTGGTCCTTGTACGGCTCGGCGCCCCACGTCGTCCTGTACTCGGGTGTCGCCAAGAGATCCTTCGCACCCCACGGGATACCGTGCAGCGGACCGCGGTAGGTGCCGCCGGCGATCTCAGCGTCGGCTTGACGGGCCTGCTCGAGGGCGAGCTCCTCGGTGAGCGTGACTATGCACTCGAGCTTGGGCCCGTACTTCTTCAGTCGCTCGAGGTACATCGTGGTGAGTTGTACCGACGACAGACGCCGCGTCTCGATGAGCTTCGCCAGGTGCGTCACCGGCCAGAACGCGACTTCCTCCAAGTCCGACGGCACCCGATCGATCCGTACCTCGCTGCGGCGCGAGACCCCCGGCTCGCGGGTCACGGTGCGGCCCGGCGGCACAGGTTCGAAGTAGAGCGCCGGCGGCACTTTGTTGACCAGCTCGAGGCTGCGGATCACTTCATAGCCGTCCAACCGGCGGTTGAGCCCCTGCACCATCAACTCGCGCTCTTCGTCGGTGAACTCGAGGCNNTGAGCTCCTCCTCATCCTGTAGCAACTTCCAGAGCGCGCCAGGAAGCAGCGTGGACGAAAGACCGATACCCGAGAAGTAGGCGAGGAAACGACGGCGGCTGAACTCGGTTGCGGTTGACATGGCGCCTCCTGTTGATCAGCAACGCTCACTGAAACAGATCAAAAGACATCCAGGTCGTTCCCATACACGACTGCTCCATCATAGACCTGGCGTATTTCATCGACCAGCTCCGCCGGCGTCGAGCCCCAGAGTAGCTGATGATAGAGGACGAGCAAACCCGGCTGTGCCTGCGCCGCGATGCGGCCCAGTTCCAGCGACGAGGTGTGGGAGCTGGCATGGTAGCGCTGCCAAACCGGTTCCCGGCGCTCGAACCCCGCCTGCGAGTACACCTCGTGAACCAGCACGTCGCAGCCGCGACAGTTCTCGGCGATCGCCGGACTGGGGCCGGTATCACCCGACACGACGATCGTCCGGTCGGGCGTCTCGAAGCGATAGCCGAACGACTGTGACCACGCCCCATGCTCGACCAGGAAGGCGGTGACCCGCACGTTTTCATCCTCGTATACGAGACCGGGCTCGATCTCGTGCACGTTCACCCTGTAGCCATCCGGGTTGGCGGGCTCGAGGCCGTCGAGGCGAACCCGTATGTCCGCCTCGTAAGCGGCCAGCAGGTGATCGGTCATCGCCCGCAGGCCGGCCGGTCCGAACACCTCCGCCGGGACGTCGCGCTCCAGCACCCACGGCGTGAAGATGAAATCGCCGTAGCCCAGGGTGTGATCACTGTGCAGATGCGTGATGAAGGCGAACCTGAGCTTTGGCACCTCCAGCCCGGCGATGCCCGTCTGATAGGCCGCTTTCGCGCGCCGCACCACCCCCGGGCCCAGATCGACCAGGTACGGCGTGCCGGCCACAACGATTGCCACCGCCGAGCCCGAACGCTCCGGCTCGGCGTTCGGCGTGCCGGTGCCCAGCAGAACCACCCGTGTGCGCCCCGAATCAGCGGGCGCCGCCGCAGAACCCTCCGCGTTGTCGGCCGAACTCGGGCGGCAGGCCGCTGCACTCGCCAGTACCACGACGAGCGAGTAACGAAGCGCACTAAGGGCTCTGTTCACATGTACGACTCCGCTGCAACGGGAATTCGGCAATCCATGATTAATTGACAGTCATGAATTGCCGAATTCCCTCTGTTCCTCCCATTCCCACTACGATATCTACCGCGAGCGGTATTCTTCCCAGCTCCGCATCGGAGCCCGACACTCGGGCCAGGTCATCTGCTCTCCGGTCCGCTGGCTCACCGGCAGCACGCGCCGGTCCCGCGGCATCAACTCCTCCTCCTCGGATGCGAGGTAGGCGAGCATGGCGAACAGCGTCGCGTTGTTCTTGAGATCATCGATCACGATCTTGTCAAACGTGTCGCGGTTCGTATGCCACGTGTAGGGGAAATACGCCCAGTTGTGCGCCCCCAAGAAGAAGGCGGGCGCGCCCGTGCAGAGGAACGACGCGTGATCGCTACCACCACCACTCGGCGTCCCCGGTAACGTGAGGTCGATGTGTCGTGAGATCTCTGTCGGAATCATCGACAGCCAACGCCCGAAGTACTCGCCGGCCCGCGTCAGGCCCGCCCCGGTGGCCCGCACGATCCGCCCGGTCCCGTTGTCCTGATTCAGCACCACCTGCAGCCCCTCGATCACTTCGGGATGGTCGGCCACGAAGGCTCGCGACCCGATGAGCCCCTGCTCCTCGGCGCCCCACAGTCCGGCGATGATCGTCCGTTTCGGATTGGGATAGACAGCCTTGAGGATCCGCATCGCCTCCAGCATCGTGACGCTGCCCGTCCCGTTGTCGGTGGCGCCCGAGCCGCCGTCCCACGAGTCGAAGTGGGCCGAGAACACGACGTACTCGTCGGGCTTCTCCGTGCCGCGAATCTCCGCGATCGTGTTGAATATCGGCTCCTCGCCGTGGAAGCGCGCTTCCGCCTCGACCTCGAGCACCGGCCCCTGGTCGTGCTCGGCGAGTCGGAAGAGCAGACCGTAGTCCTCACAGCTCAACGCCAGCGCCGGCACCCGCTCGGTGATGGCGCTGAACACCCGCTGCACGCCCCAACCGCCGGGCCAACTGGACGTCAGGATCCCTCGGACACCCGCCTCTTCGAGAACGCTGGTAATCTGACGCTGGTCGTAACCGGTCTGCTCGATTCGATCCCGCCACTCGCGGCGCGCCGTGTCGCGCTCGGCCTGCATACGCTCGAACGACTCCTCGGTGGCGTACTCCTCCCAGTTGTCGTTGGGTCGACAGGTTGGCTCGCCGTAACTGATGAGAACAAACTTGTTTCGCGCCTCGGGCAGCCACGACTGGAAAGCGGCGGAGTCCGGCACGTCCGGGAACATCACAACCTCGCCCCTGACCGTCCCGCGCGTACCGGCGCTCCAGGCCAGCAGCATCCCTTCCAGGCTGCGGACCCGGGGCTCCACCAGATCGATGTGTGTGATGCCGCGCTCCCAGTTCATCCAGGTGCCGTACTGTTCGTTGCGGGCCTCGATGCCCCAGCTCTGAACATCTGCACCGCCCAATCGTTCGCCGCCTTGTGGGCGGGCGACCCGCTGAGCCGCGGACCGATGGAGTCGAGCAGCGCCTGCGCCAGACTATAGGCCTGCGAGTTCTCCATCCCTTCCTCCCAGATGCGCTGGATGACCGGGTCGTCAACCGGGAAGGTCTGGGCCGCTGCCACTGAAGCTGTCGTCAAGAACGCAGCCACGAGCGTGAGACCGATCTTTATTCGCATCGTCAGATTCCTCCTTGGCGGTAGGTGTATCTGCCTGGCGACCTTCGAGCGCGCCAGCCGCGGCGGCCACGAAGCTGGGGGGCCTGCGGCGAGTGTTAGGGTGAGTAAGGATGGCCACCCGCTCGGCCGACGACAAGACGGCCACCGCTCACTCGCGCCCGCCTTGTCGGAGTGCTCGAGTTCCGACTATTATGGCCAGTTGACTTGCGAATCCCGACCAGAGAAGGAGAACGACCGTGGCGATCAGAGAAGCCCTATTGGTCGAATTCACGACGGAGAGCGCAGCCACCCGCAAGCTGCTGGAACGAGTGCCCGAAGACAAACTGGAGTGGAAGCCGGCGGACAAGTCGATGACGATGAACCGCCTCGCCACGCATCTGGCCGAGATGCCCAGCTGGGGCGTTCACGCGCTGACGCTGGACGAGTTGGACATTAACCCGCCGGGCGGCGAGCCGTATCAACCCGCAGAGCTGCGGTCGGTCTCGGAGATCCTCGAGCTATTCGACACCAACGTCGCCAAGTTCCTCGAGGCCCTGGAGTCGACCAGCGACGAGGAGCTCAACAGGTCATGGACGCTGAAGAAAGGCGGCGAGGAGATCTTCACCGAGCCGAGGAACGGGGTGATTCGCTGGATGGTGATGAACCACGCGATCCATCACCGCGGGCAGCTGTCGGTCTTCCTGCGGCTCAACGGGGTTCCCCTACCGGCGATTTACGGACCGTCCGCCGACGAAGGGATGTAGGGACGTTCCATTGCAGAACTGGGAAGTCTTTTGGGAATGCTCGAATGTCGAGCAAGGGACCAGTGCAACAGGGGAGGTAGGGAGGTACAGAAGTGGCCGCGCGGCGCTTCACCTCCGGCTTCCCCACCTCCCTGTTCCACTGGTCCCCGAATCGACATTCGAGAATTCCCGAACGACTTCGCATGTTGATAACAAAAAAAGCCCGGCCTGAGCCGGGCTCTTGCACACTTCCCTCAACTCTAATTCTCGGGAACGACCGAGACGACCTTTCTTCCGCGGCTCGTTCCGAAGCTTACGTAGCCATCGGAGAGGGCGAACAGCGTGTAGTCGGTGCCTTTGCCGACGTTGTGGCCCGGATGGTACCTGGTGCCGCGCTGCCGCATGATGATGTTGCCGGCGCGCACGAACTGCCCGCCGTATTTCTTGACGCCGAGGAACTTGGGGTTGCTGTCGCGACCGTTCCGAGTCGATCCGCCTGCCTTCTTATGAGCCATGGGGTCCGGTCCCGCTAAGATTTCTTCTTCTTCGAAGTAGTCTTGGCTTTGGCCTTGGTCGTCGTCTTCGCCTTCGACGTCGACTTGGCCTTAGCCGTGGTCTTCTTCTTCGCCGTGGTCTTGGCCTTCGCCTTGGGAGCCGCCTTCTTCTTGGCCGGCGCCTTCTTCGGCTTGGCTGCTGCCGCCTTCGCCACCGGTTTCTTGGCCGCCTTCTTCTTGGGAGCAGCCTTCTTTACTTTCTCCAGGCTCACCCGCCGATCGCCACCGAAGTCGATCTCGCTCACCCGCACCTCGGTATAGTCCTGGCGGTGGCCCGTCTTGCTCCGGATGTTCTTGCGGCGCTTGAACTTGAAGACCACGACCTTGTCGGCCCGACCGTGGCCCAGAACCTCGGCGCGCACCGCCGCGCCCTTCAGCGTCGGCCGCCCAATCAGCACGTCGCCCTCCGTGGCACCGAGCAGCACCTCGTCGAAGGTGACGGTATCGCCGGACTCGACGTCGAGCGACGGCAGCCGCAGCACGTCGCCGAGCTCGGCGCGGTACTGGAAGCCTGCGGCCTTGAAGATGGCGTATGTCACAACCGTGTTACCACGTGAAAGTCACCGATTTTGAGAACCTTATAGGCTATCCGCCGCAGGCACCGCTGTCAACGCCCCGGGAAGCGCCAGTCCGCCCTCAGGCCACGGCGTAGCGCGAGGTCACATCGGTGTCGGCCGGCCCAGCCAGGATACGGAACTCGTCCGCCCGCATCAGCGGGTCGTCGCGGACCTCGATGTCGACCCGGTACTCGGACTCCAGCCGCCGCAGCAGGTTCGGTTCCTCTTCCAGGATGTGCAGGGCCACCTCCGGGTGCAGACGGACCACCAGACGTTTCTCCTCACGCGCCGCCGCCACCCGGTGCACCGCGCGCTCGACCCGGCGCACCACGGTAGCGGGGGCGACGATGCGCCCCGCCCCCTCGCAATATGGGCACGGCCGGGTCACCGTATGGTAGACGGTCGGCCGCACGCGCTGCCGCGTCATCTCGACCAGCCCCAAGTCGGAGATCGGGAACGCCTTCGTCCGTGCGCGGTCGCGGCCCAGGTGCATGCGCAACTCCTGCATCACCCGGTCGCGATTCGCCTTGTCTTCCATATCGATGAAGTCGACGACGATGATGCCCCCGATGTCCCGCAGGCGCAGCTGCCGGGCAATCTCTCGAGCGGCGTCCAGGTTAGTGCGAAGGATCGTCTTCTCGGGGTCCTTCTTGCCCGTGTAGCGACCGGTGTTGACGTCGATCGCCACGAGCCCCTCCGTCGGCTCGATGATGACGTATCCGCCCGACGGCAACTCGACCCGGCTCTCGAGCGAGCGGTGGATTTCCTCTTCAATCTCGTACTTGTCGAACAGCGGGACCGTACCGTCGTAGAGATTGACGCGGCGCATCAACTCGGGGTCCACAGCCTCGAGATAGTCGCGGACCTCGTTATAAATCTCCCGTGCGTCGACGATCAGCGCGTCGACCTTCTCACTGAATAGATCTCTGATGATACCGGCGGCGAGATGCGCCTCCTGATGAATCAGGGCGGGCGCCTGTGCTTGTGAGACGCGAGCCTCGATCTTCTTCCACGTCTTGCGTAGCCCTTTCAGCTCGCGCTCGAGCGGCTTGCGGCCCGCGTCCTCACCCACGGTCCTGACGATGACGCCGCCCTCTCCGGTCTGTAGGACGTTACGCATCACCCTTCGCAGGCGCGTCCGCTCATCGCGGTTCTCTATCTTGCGCGATACGCCGATGTGCTCGCTACGCGGCATGTAGACCAGATAGCGGCCGGGCAGCGATATCTGCGCGGTGACGCGTGGCCCCTTCGTCCCGATCGGCTCCTTGGTGACCTGGACGAGCAGCTCCTCGCTCTTCTTGATCAGGGTTTGGATAGGCGGGTATCGCTTGACGCCCTTCTCTTCTTCCGATGCCTCGGGATCCTCATCGGCGAGGTCGGAGACGTGGAGAAAGGCGGCTTTCTCGGTCCCTATGTTGACGAAGGCGGCCTGTATTCCCGGTAGTACGCCCTCAACGCGCCCCAAGTAGATGTCGCCCACCATCCGCTGCGCGTCGGGGCGATCGAGCATCAGCTCTACAAGGACGCTGTCCTCCATGATCGCGACCCGCGTCTCGTGGGCCGCGTTTATCAGTATTTGCCTTTTCATTTGCTGCTACTCTGACTCCATTCATTAGGCGTCCTCCTTCTCCGGCGTCGTTTCCGGACCGAGAAGGTGGCGCGCAATCACCATCCTCTGGACCTCGGAGGTTCCTTCTCCGATTTCCCCTATCTTTGCATCTCTCATCAGCCGTTCCACGGGATACTCGGTCGTGTAGCCGTACGCACCATGGAACTGCACAGCTTTTACCGTAGCCCAGTTGGCGAGCTCCGAGCAGTAGAGCTTAGCCATCGCCGCTTCCTTCGAATGCGGCTCGCCCGCCTGCCTCAAGTTCGCCGCATGATAGGTCAGGTGCTTACCCGCCTCGATGCGGGTCAACCAATCGGCGATCTCGAAGCGTATACCTTGGAAGTCGCAGATCCGTGTATTGAACTGCTTACGCTCGCTGGTAAACTTCAGCGTTTGCTCCAGTGCTCCCTCGGCGATACCCAGCAGGTGCGCCGCCATCCCGATCCGTCCGCCGTCCAGCGTCTGCATGAAGTTCTTGAACCCGTGACCGCGCTCGCCCAGCATGTTCTCCTTGGGCACGATCGCGTCCTCGAAGACGAGCTCGGTCGTGTCCGAGGCGCGCCAGCCCAGCTTGTCCTCTTTCTTGCCGTGCGTGAAGCCCGGCGTGTATTCCAGGTCGGCGGCGTGGCCCGTGCCGACCGCCTGCGCTTCCTCCAGATCCCGCGTCTCCTTCGTCAGGATGAACGAGCTGATTTCCTTCTGCCCGTTCGACCGCTGGCCCGTCACCGCGGTCGCCACGAAGATCTCGCCGACACCACCGTTGGTGATGAAGATCTTCGTCCCGTTCAGCACCCAGTG